>ERZ1032895.3-NODE-3-length-87555-cov-13.300537_pt1 | contig 87555 bp, 68 predicted proteins | sample MGYA00516687_ERZ1032895 | MGnify/ENA primary metagenome ERZ1032895 (study PRJEB33719, sample SAMN04261600) | wastewater metagenome | biome: rural village; feature: latrine urine exit; material: soil | place: El Salvador | collected 2013-01-14 ... | reverse complement strand
CAGCCTGCCGCAAGTGGTTGTTACTGACGACGCCGCCACACGTATCCGGCTTGGAAATTCAGTGATCGAAGCACGCCGCCCAGCGTCGGCAGAAAGACCAGCGCCATGGCGAGTGAAGCAAGCAGGCACAGGATCACCGTGGCGGGAAGATATTTCATGAACTCGCCCACCATGCCGGGCCAGAACAGCAGCGGCAGGAATACCGCCAGGGTGGTGGCGGTGGAGGCGATGACCGGCCAGCTCATGCGAATGGCGGCTTCGTTCCAGGCCTGCACCGGCGTCATGCCCTGGTGCAGATTGCGGTCGGCAAGCTCGCTGACCACGATGGCACCGTCCACCAGCATGCCCGCCACCAGAATCAGCGAGAACAGCACCACCATGTTGAGGGTGAAGCCGATCGACCAGATCAGCAGAATGCCGGTGAGAAAGGCGCCGGGAATGGCCAGGCCCACCAGCAGAGCCGGGCGCAGGCCCATGGCGGCCAGAATCACCACCAGCACCAGCACCACGGCGGTGAGCACGTTGTTGAGCAGCTCCGAGAGCAGCGATTCGACCATCTCGGACTGATCGGTGATGGTGGTCACCACCATGCCCTCGGGCAGCCGATCGGCGGCCTGGTCAAGCAGTTCATTCACCGCGGCGACGGTGGCGATCAGGTTGGCCCCGGTGCGTTTGGACACTTCCAGCACCAGGGCCGGCTGGCCGTCGATGCGGGCGTAGCCGTCGGGGTCCTTGAAGGTGGGGTAGAGCTGGGCCACGTCGTTAAAGGTCACGACCCGGTCGCCGTCGACCTTGACCGGCAGCGTGAGCACGTCGTTCAGGTCTTCGATTACCCCGGGCACCTTCAGCGCGATACGACCGGCGCCGGTGTCCAGGCTGCCCGCCGCCACCAGCCGATTGTTGCGGCTGACCCGGTTGAACAGGCTCTCGAAGTCGATGCCGTAGCTGTCGATGACCTGGGGGGCGACGATGATCTCCAGCTGGGGCTCGCGGTCGCCGCCGATATCCACCTCAAGCACCTCGGGAATGCCCTCGATGGCTTGCTTGAGGCGGCGTGCCGCCAGCACCCGGCGCTCCTCATCGACGGGGCCGGAAAGTCCGATGGTCAGCACCGGAAAGCGCCCCACGTTGACCTCGATCACGCGGGGCTCCTCGGCCTCGTCGGGCAGCTCGACCTTGGCGATATCGACCTGCTCGCGCACGTCGGTCAGCGCCTGGTCGGGGTCGAAGCCGGGGTCGAATTCCAGCGTCACCGAGGCGTGGCCTTCGGCGGCCTGTGCCGTCAGCTGGCGCAGTCCTTCGATGCTGCGCAGCTCCTGCTCCATGGGGCGTATCAGCAGGCGCTCGGCGTCTTCGGGGCTGACGCCCTCGAGCATCATCGACACATAGATGAAGGGGATGGTGACGTCGGGGTTGGCTTCCTTGGGTACCGCCTGCCAGGCGCTGGTGCCGGCGACCAGCAGCGCGGCCAGCAGCAGCAGGGTGGTGCGGGCATGGGAGGAGGCTGCTTCGATCAGGCTGCGCATCATCAGCGTGGCGTCCCGCTGCTGTCGATGGCCTCTGTGGATGTGCCGCTGGCGGTGTCGGCGGTGCTATCCATCGCGCTATTCATCATGCTACCCATTGGACCGGCGGTATCGGGGTTGCCGGCGGCCGGTACCGGCTCGACGCGCTCGCCCGGCTGCACGAAGCCGGCGCCGAGGGTGATCAGGCGAATCTGTTCCGGCAAGCCGGCCACCCTTGCCTGGTCGGCGTCGCTGGAGATCAGCTCGACCCGGTCGAGGACGACGCGGTCCTCAGCGTCGAGGCGCTTGAGTGCCAGCCGGCCCTCGGGGTCGAGGCTCAAAAGCCCCGGCGATACCCGATGGACGAGCCGCGTCGGCAGCGTCAGCTCGATGCTGGCGCTGGCCCCGGCCAGACGGCGCTGTTCGGGGTTATCCAGCAGCACTTCGATGGCGAAGCTGCGAGTGGCCTCATCGGCACGGCGGGATACGCTGCTCAACGTGCCGGTAAGCTCGCTGCCATCCAGCAGCCTGACCGTGGCGGGCAGGTCGGGTTCCAGCCCCAGAACCTGGCGCTGGGGAATCCAGCCCTTGGCAATCAGCCGGCGATCCTCGATCAGCAGGCCCCACTGCTCGCCGACCTGAAGCTCATCGCCGGGGTCCACGTCGAGCCGGTCCAGGCGGCCGGCGAAAGGCGCCCGGGGGCGGGTGTCGTCGAGCTGGCGCTTGAGCGTGGCCACCTCTGCCTGGGCACCGCTCAGGGCACTTTGCCGGCGCAGATATTCCGGTTCAGAGATCAGCGAGCGCTGGCGCAGCGTGTCGGCGCCGGCAAGCTCGGCTCGGGCCAGGGTCAGCTCCGATTCTGCCTGGGCTAGCCGTGCGGGCAGCTCTTCCTGCTCGAACGCCAGCAGTATTTCGCCTTTCTCGACGCGGCTGCCCTGAGCGACGGGCAGACTGGCCACACGACCGTTCTGGCGCGCGCGCAGCTCGACCTCGAACTGCGCCTCGAGCTGGCCTTGAACAATCAGGCGTGGAGCGTAGTCGCTGGCCTGGCGCTCCATGATCTCGACCCGGGTGGGTGGCGTTTCCGGAGCGGGCTCGGCGTCCGGCGGGCTATCGCGGAAGCTTGCCAGATCGCCGAAGGCCAGCCACAGGGCCAGCAGCACTACCAGAACGAAGGCCATCAGAACGGAGGGCGAGGGTCTTCGGTAGGGCATCGAGGGCATTCCTGATAGCTGGCGTAGAGACATTCAAACGAACGAGCGACCACGGCAGCATAACCCAAGCTCAGCCCGAGAGGATATCAGCCGCCAGGCTAGTCACAGGTCGCATTGAGTTTTGTGCGAGGCAGGCATACCATTTTGCCCACTTGAATGCCGGCGTGGATGCTGCTCGCCGGTTTTCCTCACGGTGACCACCGAAGGAGCTACCATGAAAGACCCCGTACGTATTGCCATTACCGGCGCCGCCGGCCAGATCAGCTACTCTCTGGCGTTCCGCATCGCTGCCGGCGACATGCTTGGCAAGGATCAGCCGGTTATCCTGCAGCTGCTGGAAATTACCCCTGCCCTGGAGACACTGAATGGTGTGGTGATGGAGCTCAACGACTGCGCCTTCCCGCTGCTCCAGGAGATTGTGGCCACCGATGATGCCAATGTGGCCTTCAAGGATGCCGACTATGCGCTGCTGGTTGGCGCGCGTCCGCGCGGTCCGGGCATGGAGCGCAAGGATCTGCTCGAGGCCAACGCCACGATCTTCTCCGCCCAGGGCAAGGCCATCAATGACAGCGCCAGCCGTGACATCAAGGTGTTGGTGGTGGGCAACCCGGCCAACACCAACGCCCTGATCACCTCCTGCAACGCGCCGGACCTGGATGCAGGCCAGTTCACTGCGATGATGCGGCTGGATCACAACCGCGCCAAGTCGCAGCTGGCCGAGAAGACCGGCAAGCACTCCACCGACGTGGAGTCCATGGTGGTGTGGGGCAACCACAGCGCTACCCAGTACCCGGACCTGGCCCACTGCAAGGTGGACGGCAAGCCGGCACTGGATCTGGTCGAGCGCGACTGGTACGAGAACGACTTCATTCCCACTGTGCAGCAGCGCGGCGCAGCCGTCATCAAGGCGCGTGGCGCGTCTTCTGCCGCGTCTGCCGCGTCTGCCGCCATCGATCACATGCGTGACTGGGCGCTGGGCAGCGACGGCATCGTCAGCATGGGTATCCCTGCCGATGGCAGCTACGGCATCGAGCCGGGCATCATGTATTCCTATCCGGTGGTCTGCAAGGACGGCAAGTACGAGATCGTCCAGGGCCTGGAGATCAGCGAGTTCAGCCGCGAGCGCATGAACGCCACCGAAAAGGAACTGCGTGAAGAGCGCGCCGCCGTCGAGCATCTGCTCGGCTGACCCAGCTGCAAGCCAAAAGCTTTAAGCTGTAAGAAAACAAAACCCTGCCAGGCATCGCCTGAGCGGGGTTTTTGCTGGTGGGACTTACAGCTTACGGCTTAAAGCTTACGGCTTACAGCTCTAATCCGGGCACAGCCCAGATTAGTCCCGCAGGCTGATAATGCGCCAGCCGCGCTGCTCGGCAATCGCTCTAAGCTCGTCGTCGGGATCGACGGCCACCGGGTGGTCCACGGCCTCCAGCAGCGGCAGGTCGTTCAGCGAGTCGCTGTAGAACCAGGCACCTTCCATGGACAGCTCCTTGTCGGCCAGCCATTCCTTGAGGCGGGTGACCTTACCTTCGCGAAAGCTGTGGGTGCCAACGGCGCGTCCGGTATAGCGGCCGTCCTTCATTTCCGGCTCGACAGCAATCAGGTGGTCGATGCCCAGGCGCTCGGCAATGGGCGCGGTGATGAAGCGGTTGGTGGCGGTAATGATCAGCAGCGTATCGCCGCTGGCCCGGTGGCGCGCGATCAGCTCCTCGCCGCGCTCGAGCACATGCGGCTCGATCCAGCCGGCCATGAACTGCTGGTGCCACGCCTGCAGCTGCTCAAGCGAATGGTCGGCCAGCGGCTTCAGCGCTACGGCGAGAAACTCATCCATGTCCAGGGTGCCGGCAATATAGTCGGCCATGAAGCGTTCATTGGCTTCGTCGTAGGTCTTGGGGTCCACAGCGCCCTGTTCAAGCAGGAACAGTCCCCAGGCGTGATCGCTGTCGGTGGAGAGCAGGGTGTTGTCCAGGTCGAAAATGGCTAGGGTCACGGTTTTCCTCAATATGGAGATCTGCATGCGCGCGAAGATTATGGCAGAAGCGGATGAGTACGACGAGCCTGGGTAGTAAGTAGTAGTATCACTACTCCATGTTGCGGCACTTCGCAGCCTTGTGGAAGAATGACCTCAATACTTGATTTTATAAGGTGAAGTCCGTGATCGACGCAGACGGCTTTCGCCCCAATGTTGGCATCATCATTGCCAACGATCAGGGGCAACTGCTTTGGGCGCGTCGGGTAGGGCAGAACGCATGGCAGTTTCCCCAGGGGGGCATCAACGCAAGCGAGACACCACAACAGGCGCTCTTCCGTGAGCTGCAAGAAGAAATCGGTCTGACTGCCGACGATGTCGAGGTGCTTGCTTGTACCCGGGGCTGGCTGAGATATCGCCTGCCGCGACGCATGGTCAGAACACATTCCCGGCCGGTATGCATCGGCCAGAAACAGAAGTGGTTCCTGCTCAGGATCCGCTGCCACGATGATCGGGTCTGCATGGATGGCGGCCCGGCCAAGCCGGAGTTCGATGGCTGGCGATGGGTCAGCTACTGGTATCCGCTGGGCCAGGTAGTGGCTTTCAAGCGCGAGGTCTATCGCCGCGCGCTGCGCGAGCTGTCGCCCCGGGTGCAGCGTCTGGCGCAGCACAAGGACTGAGCAGAGAGAAGACCGCCGAGACATTCGGCGAACAGGGTCGGGATCGCTCCCGGGCACACCCCAGCGAGGCGAGAGACAATCATGGATAGCAAGACGCCGATGCTTGAGGTGTTGCGGCGCATCATTCTGGAGGTGAACGGGGCGCGCAACCTGGAGGTGGCCCTGTCCACCATGGTGCGCCGTATTCGCAAGGCCATGCTCACCGATGTCTGCTCCTTCTACCTGTACGAAGCCGAGCTGGAGCAGCTGGTGCTGATGGAGACCATCGGCCTGCGGACCCAGTCGGTGGGGCGCGTGGTGCTGCCTCTTGGCGAGGGTCTGGTCGGGCTGGTGGCCAAACGAGAAGAGCCGCTCAACCTCGAGGATGCCCAGGCGCATCCTCGCTTTCGTTATTTTGAATCTACCGGCGAGGAGCGCTACTTCAGTTTCCTGGGCGTGCCGATTATTCACCAACGCCGAATGCTTGGGGTGCTGGTGGTACAGCAGGCCGAAAAGCGCCGCTATAACGAATCCGACGAGGCCTTTTTGGTCACCATGGCGGCTCAGCTGGGCGGCGTGCTGGCCCACGCGCTGGTCACCGGCAACTTGAACCGGCCGAGTCCAACGGGTGGGCAGGTGACTTTTCACGGCGTTGCTGCCTCACCGGGCATGGCCATCGGTGAGGGCGTGGTGATAGGCCCCCCGGCGGATCTCGACAGCGTGCCGGACCTGATTCCCACCGACCAGGACTTTGAAATCGCGCGCTTGAAGGAGGCCATCCAGCGGGTGCGCGACGATATCCGCGCCGCCGGCGAGCGCCTGGCCAGCCGCATTTCGGCCCAGGAGCTGGCGCTGTTCGATGTCTACCAGCAGATGCTGGGGGAAGCGGCCCTCTACCAGGAGGTGGTCAAGCGTATCCGCGAAGGGCAGTGGGCGCCGGGCGCCCTGGCCGACGTGGTGCGACGTCACGTGCAGTATCTCGAACGTGTCGATGACGACTACCTGAGCGAGCGCGCCGCCGATGTGCGCGACCTGGGGCGTCGGGTGCTGGCACACCTTCAAGAGGAATCCATCGACACGCCGGTCACCTATCCCGAAAGCACCATTCTGGTCGGTGACGAGGTCAGCGTGGCCATGCTCGGTGAGGTCCCTCGGGACCGTCTGGGCGGGCTGGTGTCGGTGAATGGCTCCAGCAACTCACACGTGGCGATCATTGCGCGGGCCATGGGCATTCCTACGGTGATGGGCATGGCTGACTTGCCGCTGTCGCGACTCAATGGCGCGCGGGTGGTGCTGGATGGCCATCGCGGGCGGCTGATTGTGCGTCCGAGCCGGGATATCGAGAGCCGCTATCGCGCCCTGATCAAGGAAGAGCGCGCGCTCACCGAGCTGCTGGAACACGAGCAGGACCTGCCCAGCTGCACCCCGGACGGGCATATGATGCCGCTGATGGTCAACACCGGCCTGGCGGTGGACATCGTCGGTTCGTTGAAATCACGCGTCAGCGGCGTGGGGCTGTATCGCACCGAGGTGTCGTTCATGGTCGCCGAGCGCTTTCCCAGCGAACAGGAGCAGATGCGCCTGTATCGCGACCAGTTGGAGAGCTTTTCGCCGCTGCCGGTGGTGATGCGCACCCTGGATATCGGCGGCGACAAGGACCTGCCGTATTTCCCCATCGAGGAGGCCAACCCCTTCCTTGGCTGGCGCGGGATTCGCGTGACGCTTGATCACCCCGAAGTGATGATGGTGCAGCTGCGCGCCATGCTGCTGGCGTCACGGGAGATGAATAACCTGCAGATCCTGCTGCCGATGGTGACCAATGTCGAGGAGGTCGATGATGCCCTACGGCTGCTCGATCGCGCCATTGTCGAGCTGGCAGAGGATGGCTTCGAGGTTGCCTGCCCCAGGGTTGGGGTCATGCTGGAAGTGCCGGCCACGCTGTATCAGTTGGAAGCGTTGTCTCGGCGAGTCGATTTCTTTTCCGTGGGCAGCAACGATCTGACCCAGTATCTGCTGGCGGTGGACCGCAACAACCCTCGAGTAGCCGACCTGCACGATGCCTGCCATCCGGCGGTGCTATTGGCGCTGGCGCGGCTGGCCGAAGAGGCCCGCGAGCTGGACATGCCGGTCTCGATATGCGGTGAGCTGGCCGGCGATCCGGCCGGGGCGCTGCTGCTGATGGGCATGGGCTTTGATGCGCTGTCGATGAACGCGCTCAGCCTGCCCCGAGTGCGCGCCGCCATTCGTCGCGTTTCGCTGTCCGGCGCCCAGGCGCTGGTCAGCGAGGCCTTGGCGCTGGATTCACCGCGCGAGGTCAGGTCGCTGCTCGAAATGCGTTTGCACGAGTGGCAGCTGGGCCACCTGTTACCGCCGAGCACCGACTGACGCCGGTTCGGGAGCAGTGACCGGCGGCGTGCTAATCACAAGACGCCGGCTGCCGATGCGAACGGCGTTGGGGCCGTAGCTGAATTCCTGTAACTCCAGACGGCCATCGGCGCGCCACTCGAGGCAGGTGGTGGCGCGGGTGCCATAGTCCTGGCCATGAATGAAGGCCGCCGACAGTCGCCGCTCCAGCTCGATGCCCATGCCGGTGTCGGGCAGTTCGGCGTCTGCGGCGAGCTGCTCATTGGCAAAGGCCGCCAGCGCCGTGGTGGGCCAGTCGCCAAGCTCGAGGCAGCGGGCCAGCGCCTGGCGAACTCTGACCAGCTTGGGCCAGGGGGTGTCCAGGTCCGCATTGGAGAGGCCGTGCACGCCGGGTGCCAGGCTGCTGAGACTGAGGCCCTCGCGGCCGCGGCGCAGATGCCAGAGGTGCTTGCCATCGGCCACCAGCAGGTTGAATCCCGCGTAGGCCAGGGCCTCGCCGCTGGCCAGCTGCTCAAGCCAGCCGAGCGGGTCTTCGGTGGTCAGAGCCGTGGTAACCAGATGGCCGCGGCTGGGGCTGTCGGGGTGGCCAAGCAGGCTTGGATCGCGCACGTTGGTCAGCGCGGCCACGCGGCCACGCCGATGTGCCGCAAGCCAGCTGCCGCCGGCCTGCAGGTCGCGCCCGCCAACTACTCCCTCAATATCCGGCCATTCGGCCAGCGGTGCGGTGGGACGGGCATGGAATTCGTCACGATTGGCGACCAGCCGAAGCACAACCGGGCCGTCGGGATCGTGATGCAGAGCAATCAGGCACATCCGTCTAGCTTACCCGCCGCACTCGCGTCTCGGAAGAGGGACCTGTCTCTACTGGTGCTGTACTATTCCCCGCGCGCCAGGATCGACTGTGCCTGGCTCACTGCGACGGATCAGGAGATAGTTGGCGCCACGCTATGTAATCGGATGGCGCCGGGGTCCGAAACCTGCTGAGAAAAGGATTGTCATGAGTCTGCTGTTGCTGGGGAGTTATCTAGCCCTGGGGGCCCTGGCCGGCACCCTGGCCGGACTGTTTGGTATCGGTGGCGGCCTGATCATCGTGCCGGCTCTGGTGGCCGCCTTTGCGGTGCAGGGCGTTGCCGAGTCGGTGAGCATGCATCTGGCGGTGGGCACCTCGCTTGCGACCATCGTGATCACCGGCAGCTCCTCGGCCTGGGGGCATTTCAAGCGCGGCAGCATTCGCAACGACTGGTTCATGATGCTGCTGCCCGGACTCCTGCTTGGCGCGGTAAGCGGCGTGTTCATCGCCGGCAGCCTGTCGGGGGGCGCTCTGGGCAGCCTGTTTGGGATCTTCCTGCTGCTGGTGGCCGGGCGCATGATATTGGTCAAGGGGGGTGTGCCGGGGCGGCTCGCACCGAGCCGGCTGGTGATGACCATAGCTGGCGCCGTGATCGGTGCCATCTCGGCGCTGTTCGGTATCGGCGGCGGTGCTCTGAGCGTGCCCTGGCTGGTGCGCTGTGGCGCCACCATGCCCCAGGCCGTGGGCACGTCTGCGGCCTGCGGCCTGCCCATTGCGCTGTTTGGCGCGGCGACCTTTATCATTACCGGCTGGGGGGAGCCTGAGCTTCCGCCGGGGGCCGTGGGTTTCGTCATGTGGCCGGCCTTTCTGGCCGTCGTCGTCACCAGCGTACCCTTTGCCCGGGTGGGGGTGCGGTTGGCCCACTACCTGCCGGCGCGGCAGCTCAGGCTGGCCTTCGCCGGGCTGCTGGTCGTTGTCGGGCTGCGATTTTTGTTTTGATCAACAAGGCGCAGTCGCCAGCAATTCGATGCGCAGCCTTGCCCCGTGCTGCTACGCTGCGCTGGCGATTCCTGCACCTGCGGTATTTTTTCTTCACACTTCATAGAGGACAATATGCTCAGCTATCCCGCCATCGACCCCGTCGCCATCTCGCTGGGCCCCATCCAGGTGCACTGGTATGGCCTGATGTATGTGGTCGGCTTCATTGCCGCCTGGCTGCTGGGGCGGCTGCGCGCGCCGCGCATCGGGCTGAATCAGGATGATGTCGGCGACTATCTCTTCTATGGCGCCCTGGGCGTGGTGATTGGCGGGCGTCTGGGCTATGCGCTGTTCTACGGCATGAGCCAGTGGCTGGCCGACCCGCTGTGGATTCTGCGCGTCTGGGATGGCGGCATGAGCTTTCACGGCGGCCTGGTTGGGGTGCTGCTGGCCTCGTTCTACTTCGCGCGCCGCAAGGGTCTGGCTTTCTTTACGCTGACCGATTTCGTGGCACCGCTGGTGCCGGTGGGGCTGGGTGCCGGGCGTATCGGCAACTTCATCAATCACGAGCTGCCGGGGCGAGTCACCGACCTGCCCTGGGGCATGCCGTTTCCCGGCATGGGGCCGGCGCCGCGGCATCCGTCGGCGCTCTATGAGGCGCTGCTGGAAGGCCTGGTGCTGTTCGTGGCGCTGTGGGTGATCTCCGCTCGCCCGCGTCAGCGCGGGCTGGTGTCGGGCTGGTTCCTGGTGCTCTACGGGGTGTTTCGCTTCGCGGTGGAGTTCGTGCGCATGCCGGACGCCCATATCGGTTACATCGCCTTCGGCTGGGTCACCATGGGCATGCTGCTGACGCTGCCGATGATCGCCGCTGGCCTGGGCCTGATTCTGTGGTCGCGTTCTCAGCCGGTGGACGTACAGCCAGCCAAGCCGGGCAAGGTTTCCAGCGGTCGCAGCAAGTAGTGAGGCCGCGTGCCGTGTTTTATGTTTTCCAGTACACTGGCGGCCAAAGCTTCTTGTAATAGCGTTAAACACGATTGGATGCGATGTGATTCACGACACCTCTACCGGTGCGCCGTCGCCGGGCGCCCTTGAGCAGCCTTATCTCGATTTGATGCGCAGCGTGCTGGAGCACGGGGTAGAGCGCGAGGATCGTACCGGCGTGGGTACTCGCTCGCTGTTTGGCCATCAGATGCGCTTCGACCTGTTGCGGGGCTTTCCGCTGGTCACCACCAAGAGGCTCCATTTGCGCTCGATCATCCATGAACTGCTGTGGTTTCTGAAGGGCGACACCAACATCGCCTACCTGAAAGAGCACGGCGTCAGCATCTGGGACGAGTGGGCCGATGATAACGGTGATCTCGGCCCGGTCTATGGCTACCAGTGGCGCAGCTGGCCCGACCCGCGCGGCGGCCACATCGATCAAATCGCCAATCTGCTTGCCCAGCTGCGCGACAACCCGATGTCGCGCCGGCTGGTGGTCTCGGCCTGGAATCCGGCGCTGATCGATGAGATGCGCCTGCCACCTTGTCACTGCCTGTTCCAGTTCTACGTGGCCCAGGGGCGGCTGTCCTGTCAGCTGTATCAGCGCAGCGCCGATATCTTTCTCGGCGTGCCGTTCAATATCGCCAGCTACGCGCTGCTCACCGCCATGGTGGCCAAGGTGGCGGGGCTTGAGCCCGGTGACTTCGTGCATACCCTGGGCGATGCGCATCTCTATCTCAATCATCTCGAGCAGGCCGAGCTGCAGCTGAGCCGCACGCCGCGTGAGGCCCCGCGGCTAATGCTTGCGCCCGGCGTTGACAGCCTGTTCGACTATCGCTTCGAGGATGTCGCTATCGAGGGTTACGACCCGTATCCTGCCATCAAGGCCGAGGTGGCCGTATGAGTGATGAACTGAACACGCCGGTGGCCATAATTGCCGCCGTTGCCGCCAACGGGGTGATCGGGGTCGACAACCGGATGCCCTGGCACCTGCCTGAGGATCTGAAGTTTTTCAAGCGCATGACGCTGGCCAAGCCGCTGGTGATGGGGCGCAAGACCTTTGCTTCCATCGGCCGGCCCTTGCCGGGGCGGCTGAATATCGTGGTGACGCGCGATCCCGACTTTGCCCCCGACGGAGTGCGCGTGTGCCACGATCTGGCGTCGGCGCTCAAGCTGGCTGACCAGCAGGCGTATATCGACGGCGCCGATGAAATCATGGTCATGGGCGGCGGCGAGATCTATGTTCAAGCCATGGCCCATGCCAGCCGGCTGTACCTTACTGAAGTCGCGGTCGAGGTCGAGGGTGATACGCGCTTCCCGGCCCTGGCAGACGATACCTGGGTCGAAGTTCAGCGCGTGCCGGGTAGTCCCGACGCGGGCCAGCCAGCCTATGACTTTGTCGAGTATCGTCGGCTGGATTTGCCAGATGCCGCGCCGTGACACAGACTGACAGGCGTTGCCCGTGGCGCTAAAAAAACGGGCACTTCAAGAACGCTCGGCATGCTGCACGTGGAGGATCTGCCGTTGACCGAACAAGCCCCCGCTCATCTGATGGAGTCGCTGGAACGCCGTGCCGAGGATGTGCTGGCATACCTTCATGCTGTGCGTCGTCAGGCCGAGGCGTCCCAGGCGTATGGCAGTCGTCTTGAGCAGCAAAACCAGACCCTCAACGCTGAGCTTGCTTCGCTCAAGGCGTCAGGCAGTGAACTCCAGGCCCGGTTGGCCGAGCTGGAACAGCAGTTGATAGCGCTCGAGACACAGCGACTCGAACTGGCCGAGGAAAACCGCGAGCTGGACGAGCAGAATCGTGAGCTTGAAGGCCACAATCGCCATCTTCAGGAGCGCCTAGCGCAAGCCGGTGCGGTGGAGTCCTCCCTGCCGCGGCGTGCGCGTCAGTCCAGAGGACTGTCGGCGCTGATGGGGCACTACCGCGATCCTGTGCAGACGGCCCCGAAGCAAGCGCCGATAGACAAGGCGCTGACAGAGCCAGCCGTGGCGCCAGAGCAACCAGCACAGCCAGAGCTAGAGCGCTCTGCAGACGAATCTGCTGCGACTCCTGCCCCGGCACCCGTGTCGACACCCGCTCAAAGAGAACCTGCCCGCGAGCAGGCGCCGTCGCCTCAGGCGCTGCTTGAGCAGTGGTATGGCCGCTATGACAGTGCCTTCTTCAAGGGGCACACTCGCCCGCTAAAGGTCGGGATTCATGAAGATCTCGCGGCGCTCGAGCCCTGGCCGGAGAAGCTGGTGCGGCGTGCCCTGGCCTGCTACGTCAATTTGCCCAGATACCTCAAGGCCGTGCGTGACGGCGCCGAGCGCATCGATCTTGACGGCCAGCCCGCCGGACAGGTCGATGAAGGTGCCGCGACCCACGCGCGCCGCAAGCTGGAGCGCCTGCAGTCCGAGCGTGCCGCCAGCCAGGCCGGCAAGCGCGGTGATCGAAACAAAGAGCGCGGCGATCGAAAACGGCGCGCCGGCAGCAGCGCGGCGGGCGCTGCGGATGGCAGTGATAAAACCAGAGGCGCGCAGCCGGCTCGGAGGGTCGGGCAGGGGGCGGCGCAGAAGTCACGCCCGGAGCGCTCAGCGAGCAAGCCAAAGCCAGCAGACGGCGGGGTAAATGACGCTTCTGACGCGAAGCGCGAAGATCCCGCTGAGCGCATGCAGCGCAAGCTCGATGCGCTGATGGCGCGCCACTCGGGGCAGTAGGGGTGCTGAGGCCCTGCCGTCTCGAAGCGCTCTCCTTCTTGAAGTCCTGTTTTCTTGCGTTATTCTCTCTTGAGGTCCTCTCGCGAAGCGCTCTTCTCTGATGACGCCATGCTTGAAAGCTCCAGTAGCCCAAGGCATGATATCCACGCTCGTCAGCAGCAGCTTGGTGGTTGATGAGTGTAGCGAAGGACGACAGGCTGGCATGGCCAGCGCCAGAGCAGCCTTGAAAAGACATGAAGTGGAGAAGGCCTGGGGTGAGACGAGTGGATGGCCCAGCGGCTTCCCGATGTTTGGTACTGTATGCTGCCAGCAGTGAAAGTCGGGACTAAGTAAATATTGGCGAAAGGAAAACAGTGTTTTTCTTGGTTGCGCTTATAAGCTTCCCGGTATAGAGTTTCACCTGCGAGCATTGGACTATAACAAGGCTATGCCGAGGTCTGGCTCGTATGTCTGCCTCTATATAAGCAATGCTTCATGAGGCGTCGACGAGAACCGGCACCAAGACCGGCAAGGCCGCTGCACCGGCCCGATACGAAAAATGCGGGCGGGCAGCTAGGATCGAAACAGCAAATTAGTCAAAAGGATGATCGAAATGAAAAAGACACTGTTAGCGACTGCCATCGCCGGTGCCGTGGTTGCCTCCGGCGCCCAGGCCGCCACTGTTTATGACCAGGACGGCACCAAGTTGGACATCTATGGCCGTATCGCTCTGGGTATCCAAGGTGGTGGTGATAAATATGTGACCGGTAACGATGGTACGCCGGAGACCAATGCCCGAGGACAGAAACTGAAGGCCAACGGCACCGAGTTTGTCGATGTCTTCTCCCGCGTCGGCCTGCGCGGCAGCCAGCGCGTCACGTCCGACCTGACCGCCTTCGGTAACTTCGAAGTGCGCCCGCAGTTCGACGAAGTCAACCGCGACGGCCAGCAGGTGCGCAACAGCTACCTGGGCCTGCGCAGCGACACCTTCGGTACCGTCCAGGCGGGTAACTTCGACAGCTTCTATCTGGAAGCTGTGTCCGCGCCGTTCGATGTTTACATCGACCGCGGCCTGGAGTTCACCGACGGCAGCCACCGCGCCCGCGGCGACTCCCTGGGTTATATTTCTCCGAACCTGAGTGGCTTCCAGGTTTACCTGATGGGTAAGCATTACACTGGCAACGCTGGTGTCAGCGATGGTGACGAGGAAAGCTCAGGTTCAAGGTTCAACACCGCCGGTGGCGCTGTGTATGAGACCGGTGGGTTGCGTCTGGCTCTTGGCTATGCTGAGGACAAGGACGACTATAAGATCGTTCAGAAAGATGGCCCAGGATTCGACGAGATCATCTACGGCGGTACCGCTGCTTACGCCTTCAACGATGCCTTCTCCGCGCGTCTTGGCTACGAGCAGCAGAAAGACAACCGCGACGTGGTCGGCGTGGGCATGACCTACGGCATCTCCGACTGGGCGTTCCATCTGGACTACTACCACGTCAGCCTGGATGGCAAGAGCAGGGACGCTGCTCGTGCCAACGACTCCAGCACCAGCCGTGACGCCTGGGCCGCCGGCGCCTACTATAACATCGCCAGCAACTTCGACATCTTCGCCGAGGTGCACGAGGCCGACCAGGGCTCTGTCACCCTGTTTGGCAGCGATACCAGTGACGACCTGCGCAATACTCGCGATAGCGTCTACTGGCTGACCGGCGCGCGCTACCACTTCTAAGTGGTCGCATACGCCTAGAGCTAGCGAGATGTGATAGTTCGCTAATAAACCGGCTCCATTGGAGCCGGTTTTTTATCGGTGCGTTTGTGGCTGAGCTCTGAGCTTTTGTGACTAAGCTCTTGTGACTAATTATGGCGACAGGCATTCTTGACGGTGGGCCGGTCTCATGGCGTGACGGTGCTGGAGATCACCTCGAGCTTTCTCTAAAATGACGTCTGCTTGGCGGGCGGGTCCTGTGCTGCCAAGGAGTTGATAGTGCGCGACTTTGGTACAACAGCGTTAGTCTTCAGGGCCAGGGAATATGTCCGGAACAACTTCGGTCGGTAGCGTGAGTAGAGCGCTGATGCGTCCGACGGTGGCTCGGTTTACCCTTGATACGCAAGTTCATCTGACATAGAGCGCCCCTATGAGTTCTAAACCATTGATGGAAAAAGGCCGTGTCTGGCCAGTCGTCCTGCTGGCCGGTCTGGCGCTGGCTGGCTGTGTCAGCCAGCCATCAGCCCCCGGCTCTCTGGTCGGCGAGGGCCGCGGTAACCCCGTGGGTGATGATATCAGCGGCTTTCTCGCTCAAGCGCCGGCCGGCGCAGTGATGCAGCTGGCCGAGAGCCCCTGGGGCAGAAATGTCCAGCTCACTGCCGATATCCCCTACTATGCAGCTAGCGGCACCGAGTGCCGTCGCGTTCAGGTAATTGGCCCCAGCCAGGCGGTGCGGGATGCACTGGCCTGTGCGACACCCAGCGGCTGGACATCACGCCGACTGGTTACCGGGACTTCACCAGCAGGAGGCCAGTGATGCGCTACTCATATCGCGCTGTGGCAGGGGCGCTTGTCGCTCTGGCATGGCTAGCAACGGCTTCAAGCAGTGTGAGCGCCCAAGGCGTCAACCTGCCCGATGACGTCTTGCCCGAGAGCCAGCAGGCTTCATCGGTTCCTGAAGAGGTCAACAGGCAGTCGCGGACCAACTGGAACACCGGTACCTATGGGCCGATAAGCCGGGTGGAGCTGGACCAGGCGACAGATGAACTTCAGCCGTTTGGTGCCAACCTGTTCGAGGGGGGGTTTCGCGGTGCCATGGCCGATGGAATGAATGCTTCCTATCGAATCAAACCAGGCGACCAGGTGACCCTGCGTGCCTGGGGAGCGGTGGAGATCGACCAGGTAGCGGTCGTCGATGCCCAGGGCAACCTGTTCATTCCGTCGATCGGACCGCTGCCGGTGCAGGGATCTACCAGTAGCCAGCTTGACGCCAAGGTGCGCTCGGCTATTCAACTGGTCTATCCCGAGAACGTCGAGGTGTACACCAACCTGCAGGGCGTTCAGCCGGTGGGGGTGTTCGTGACGGGCTACGTCACCAACCCTGGCCGCTTTGCCGGCACTCCCAGCGACTCGCTGCTGTACTTCCTTGATCAGGCTGGCGGCATTGACCAGGCGCTGGGCAGCTATCGGCGCATTCAGGTCAAGCGCGACAATAGCGTCATCGCCAGCGTGGACCTTTATGACTTCCTGATTGACGGCACCATTCCACGCCCGCAGTTTCGCGATGGCGATACCATCGTGGTCGAAGAGCGCGGCCCGGATATTGCCGTGGTCGGCGACGTTCAGCGTGAATATCGCTATGAGCTGCTGGGTGACCGCTTGAGCGGCGACGAGGTGGTGCGTCTGGCACGGCTGAAATCCGGGGTGACTCATGTGCTGCTGCGCGGTACCCGCAACAGCGGGCCGATAGCCGAGTACTTCGCGCTGGCAGAGTTCTCCGGCCAGACGGTACAGCGCGGCGACGAAGTGCTGTTTAGCGCCGATCAGCGCGATGAAACCATCGTGGTGCAGGTGGAGGGCAGCTACTACGGCCCGTCGCGCTATGCGCTGCCGCGCAATGCCCGTTTGGGTGAGCTGCTTGATGCCATTGCAGTCCCCAAAATGATGACCGCGGTGGATAGCGTGTCGATCAAGCGAGAGAGCGTTGCCGCTCAGCAGGCCCAGTCCCTCGAGGATAGCCTGCGCCGGCTTGAAACGACTTACCTTGGGGCATCATCGGCAACCAACGAAGAGGCTCAGATTCGCGTTCGTGAGGCGGAGCTGATCCAGACCTTTGTCGAGCGGGCCCGGCAGGCTGAGCCCAGCGGTCGACTGGTGGTGGCGCATAACGGTCAGATCAGCGACATTCGTCTGCAGAATAACGATACCATCACGATTCCTGAGCTCACCGACTCGATCCTGATCAGCGGCGAAGTGGTGGTACCCCAGGCGGTGGTCTTCAAGCCAGGCATAAAGGCCAAGGATTACATCAAGGCCGCGGGTGGCTACACCCAGCGTGCGGATGATGATCATGTGCTGGTGGTCCGTCAGAATGGTGCGGTGCGTAACGTCGATGACATCACTCTGCGTCCGGGGGATGAAATTCTGGTCATGCCTGCCGTGCCCACCAAGAACCTGCAGCTGGCGACCAGCCTGACGCAGATTCTCTACCAGATCGCCGTGGCAACCAAAGTGGCGATAGACCTCTGATGATCGGTGGCGCGCCAGGATCATCGTTTGCGACGCGCACAGACAACTTGTGCGTGTCGCCTCCGTCATGGTTGCCTTGATGGGTAGCGATGTTGGCGCCGAGGACCGGCGGTTTCAGTGGTTCAAGGAGTGGCAGTGACTGATTTTGTAACGCGCAGCATGTGCGATGAACTGATCGAAGGCGTTCGCCATACCGGACTCAAGGTTCTGGAGGTTTACCACCGCGACTTCGATACGGAAAAAAAGGCCGATAACAGCCCGCTGACCGAGGCTGACATGATCGCGCATCACGCCCTGGAAGCGCTGCTGCAAAGAATCGCGCCAGAGGTTCCGCTGCTTTCGGAAGAGTCCGACGAGATCCCCTACGATATTCGTCGACACTGGCAGCGCTACTGGCTGGTGGACCCTCTCGATGGCACCAAGGAGTTCATCAGCAGGACAGGTGAGTTTACCCTCAACGTGGCCCTGATCGAGAACGGCGTGCCGGTATTCGGGATTGTGCATGCGCCAGTACTGGGCGTGACCTGGGTTGGCCAGCAGGGCCAGGGTGCAAGACGCCTCGAGGGTGAGCAGCAGCGCAGTATCCAGGTGCGGCCGTTGCCGGCACGCGGCGCGGCGCCCTGGAAAGTTGTGGGCAGTCGCTCCCATGGCGCCAGGACTTTTGAAACCTTCTGCGAGAGTCTTCCGACCCACGAGCGTGTTGCCATGGGCAGTTCGATAAAGCTGTGCCTGGTGGCCGAGGGCGAGGCCGACCTGTATCCGCGGCTCGCTCCCACCTGCGAGTGGGACACCGCAGCAGCTCAGGCGGTGGTGACCGCCGCCGGCGGCGGTGTATTCAACGCTTACACGCTGGAGCCGCTGCGCTGCAACCAGCAGGATAGCCTACTCAACCCGTTCTTTATCGTCTGCGGTCAGCGGGATGAGCGTTGGGAGCTGGCGCTACGCACGGCACTAAAAGACGAGGAGCAAAGGCGCTGAAACTCTTGCTTCGTACGGGTCGGTAATCAGCAGTCAGCACGTCAGCCAAGCCCTTGCGGGGGCAATGAATCAGGTTACGGGAATATTCATGTCACTCTCTATCTTTCGTTCAAGTCCAGATGGGCGTTCCGCCTGGGCCGTGACCCGCAGCGTGTGGTACGCCATGTTCATGCGCGAGGCCATCTCGCGCACCATGTCCGATCGCATGGGCTGGTTCTGGATGATTGCCGAGCCTGCCGCCTTCACTCTTATCATGATCACCATTCGCGGCCATATCCGCGGTGACCGATTGATTCCGGGAGCCGAGTTCATTCCATGGATGATCGTTGGCTTGATGGGGTTTTTCATGATTCGCGAGGGCATGATGCGCGGCCTCGGTGCGATCGATGCCAACAAGGGCCTGTTTGCCTATCGTCAGGTTCAGCCGGTCGACCCGGTGCTGGTGCGCAATTTTCTGGAGGGCATGCTGCGCACCTTTGTCTTCATGATTTTCATCGTCGGCGGTTTGTTGCTTGGCGTCGATTTGATGCCGGACAAGGCGATTCAGGCGGCGTTCTTCTGGTTCTTGCTCTGGTGCTTGGGGCTTGGCCTGGGCCTGACGGTCTCGGTACTGGGCACGCTGGTGCCTGAGGTGGCCAGAGTGATACGGATGGCCAGCATGCCGCTGCTGATTCTTTCGGGGGTTATCTTTCCGCTGAATAATCTACCGCACTACCTGCTGAAATACCTGATGTATAACCCCATCGTGCATGGTCTGGAGCTGCTGCGGGAGGCCTTCTTCGATGGCTATCAGGTAGTGTACGGCACCAGCATTACCTATCTCTGGGGGTTCAATCTCACGATTCTCTCCCTTGGTTTGCTGCTGCACGTACGATTCAAGGAAAGGCTCAAGCAGAAGTGATAGTGCAAGGACGTCAACAGGCCCTAGTGTCTAGTGCTTTGTTGCTGATGTTCGTGAGTTTCTTCAAATGGATTACAGTCACTGGGGCTTCGTATAACCAATGATCGAGATCAAGGGCCTCTACAAGCGTTATCACCACCACCTGAACCATGACTGGGTGCTTCGGGACATCAACCTGACAATCCCCACGGGTGTCAGTGTGGGCCTTATTGGCCGCAATGGCGCGGGGAAGTCGACTCTGCTGCGCTTGATTGCCGGCATGGATACTCCCGAGCGCGGCTCTATCGATCGACAATGCCGTGTTTCCTGGCCGATCGGGCTGTCTGGCGGCTTCCAGGGGTCGATGACGGGGCGACAGAACGTCAAGTTCGTTGCCCGAGTGCACGGTGGCCGCCGCGATGTAACGACCATTATTGAGCGGGTGCAGGAATTCGCCGAGCTCGGCGACTCTTTTGACATGCCGATCAATACCTACTCATCAGGGATGAAAGCTCGGCTGAACTTCGGGCTCTCGCTGGCTTTCGACTTCGATGTCTATCTCTCCGATGAGGCCACATCGGTGGGTGATCGCGCTTTCAAGGCCAAGGCTTCCAAGGCATTCAAGGATAAGGTGGGGCAGGCGAGTCTGATCATGGTCTCCCATGGCGAGGGAATTCTGAAGGAGCTGTGCCAGGCGGGCATCTATCTCAAGAATGGTCAGGCCACCTGGTATGATGACGTGAAGGACGCCATCGCTGCCTACCACGAAGAAACTGGCGTTGCCAACAACGCCAAGAAACCGGCGCCCAAGCGCCCGGTCAGCAAGCCGCTGAATGAGTTGACCATGGCAGAGGCCCAGAAGCGGCTAAAGGTACGCAAGGCGGCTTTCAACACGGCCAAGGCCGAGCTTGAAGCTGCTAGGCAGCAAGAGACAGATCCCGATACTCTGGCGGAATACCAGGAGAGTTTTGAACGTGCGCGCAAACGACTACAGGGTGTTCAGCGTCGCGTAAAAACCTTGCAGGATGAAGAAAACGCATCTCTGCAGGGCGACCAGTAATCTTTGCGCTATCAACCATGAGCGCTATTGTCATTCACTTCTTGGGTCTTGAACGCGCATGAAACAGTTCTTAAAAACTCAGCCTCATTGGGCTCTGGCCTTTGTCGCCATCTTCCTGGTTGCCTTCTACTGGTTCGTGTGGGCTCAGGATCGCTACGTCTCAAACGCCGTCGTGGTGCTTGAAAGTCCACAGATTGCCACGCCCGAGCTCAGTTTCTCATCCATTCTAAGCGGCAATAGTGCCGGAAACAGCGATATGCTGTTGCTGCGAGAGCATCTGCTCTCGGTTGACATGCTGATGCAGGTGGACGAGCAGCTTGGCTTTCGCCGGCATTACAGCGAAAATGGCGATGCGTTCGCGCGGCTTTGGGATGCGGATGCACCAATCGAAACTCTGCATGACTACTATCTGAAACGAGTCAAGGTGCATCTAGACGAGTATGCAGGCGTGCTCAACGTCGAAGTACAGGCCTATACGCCGGACTTCGCCTATGAGCTGGCCCAGATGCTGCTGGCAGCGGGGGAAAGAGAGATGAACCTGATGGGGCAGCGTCTTGCCGAAGAACAGGTCGCCTTTCTTGAAAAGCAGGTCGAGCGTCTGAGCGTACGCATGGACGCGGCTCATGCCGCGCTGCTGGATTATCAGAACGAACACGGCCTGATTTCACCCACTCATACGGTCGAAAGCCTCAATCAGGTGGTTGGCACTCTGGAAGGTGATCTGGCGCGGCTTCAGGCACAGCGTCAGGCGCTGTCGAGCTACCAGAGTTCGCGTTCTTCCGAGATGCAGCGCCTGCAGAGCGAGATTGATGCCATGCGCGGCCAGATCGAAAAGGAGCGAGATCGTCTTGCCCAGGCAGCCGGCGATTCGCTCAACCGCATTTCATCGGAATACCAGACGCTTGAGCTGAGGGCCCAGTTTGCCCAAGACACCTACTCCAGCGCTTTGGCTGCTCTTGAAAACACTCGTATCGAAGCGGCGCGCAAGCTCAAGCAGGTCAGCATATTGCAAAGTCCGCTGTACTCGGGCTATGCCACCAAGCCAGATCGCCTCTATAACACCACCGTCTTCGCGCTTATCGTGATCTTTCTGTCGTTCATTTTCAGCATGCTGGTGCTGATCATCAGGGACCATCGCGATTGATGGGCAGAGCCTGGCGGCTGTCCATGGGGACTCCGCCAGGCTTGAAAAATGAAATGAATCGGTGCTGTATATCGCTTTCCCAAGTGTCCGGGTCTAGCAATGTACTGACGCTATGGTAATCATTAGCCGGCTGACCGCCGGCTTTTTTATCCCTGTGTACAAGAGCTTCCGCTTGTCGTTATCTATTGCGCTGTTTCACGATAGGCTGTCTGATATGGTCTCGATATTTCAAGTCCATGCCTCTGGCTATTGGGCAGCGATCTTTAGTAAGGAATCCTTTTGATGGGGCCGATATTCTTTGTCCATATCCCCAAGACGGCGGGGACCAGCTTTCGCCTGGGTGCCGAGGAGTTTTTTGGTAAGCAGCCTATCTGTTACGACTACGGCAAGAGTGCTGCCGAAACAAGCGAGCTGGTGCGCGAGACGCTATACGCAGGCCCCCAGGCCGATCTCTGGCACTTCCGTGAACAGTGCTTGGCACAACGTCTGGCGATGGTTGGCGGCCATGTCAGCAGCATGAAATTCGTTGCCTTGTTCGGCATTGCCAATACCCTGACCTTTCTGCGCGAACCCTTGCAGCGCATGGCTTCAGAATACGGCCACTTTGTCAGAAAGCATGCCTATGAGGGCAGCTTTCGAGACTTTTATTCGTCACCAGCAATGCAGAATCGCCAGAGCCGGCTACTGAGGGGCACACCGCTCTCGTCGCTGGGCCTGGTCGGCATTACCGAGCGTTATGAAGAAAGCCTGGAGCTGGTGAATGCTACCTACGGCACCAAGATACCCGTACGACAGGACAATTTTGGCAAGCCGAGCATTGAGGCGCAGCATGAGATCAGCGCCGAGGACGAGAAGGAGCTGTTACGCCTCAATAAGGCTGATCTGGTGCTGTACCGCGCTGCCATGGCGCTGCATGAGTCTCGCTTGGAAATGCATCGCGATGGGCTACCTTTCGCTCACGCAGGGATTAACCAGGCGCTGCCAAGACAGGTCAGCGGGTGGGCCTGGTGGGCACAGCCGTCCAGGCGAAAAGAACCGATGACAATCGATATTCTGGTCAATGAAGAGCATCGCGGTACTGTCAAGACACTAGACCTGCGCTCAGGGCTTTGTCGCTTGCTTCCTCCTCGTGGAGGTTACGTGGGGTTTCGCTTGGCCGGTCATTTCAAACCGGGCGACCTGGTGCAATGCCGAGTGGTCGAGACCGGACAGCTGTTTCCACCAAGGCCAAGAAAGGTGCGCAGACCATCTAAATGAGGCGGTGCGGTTATATGCCGTTTCACACACGGGCGCTTGCAAGGAGGGGAGAGAGGCTCGTACAGTCAGTTGAGGCGAGCCGCTGATCCTTCCTTGAATTTTCTTCCATTTGTCTAATTTTACCTGTCACCCCGTAGTGTTTGTTTTCTTTGTTCTTTGGGTCGCTTCTCCTCTCATCATAGCAATACATATCTGAAAAGCCTGTTAGTCTCTCAATCACAGTCTTAGCTATTCTGCTGCATTAGTCATGGAGATGGATTCGCGGGACTGTGCTTTGATCATCCGGTGAGTGCTGTTCCGAACTATTTATTAATTACAAAGTATGGTTTTTGAATTAGTGCGTGCGGGTGCGCAGCTAAAGGAGTTGGCTTGCTGCTTGATGAAGTACAATTGACAATATATGCTTCTGTTCAATTAACCGCATGCTCAAGGGAAGAGGTTGTGCGACGCCGGATTTCTTTCGTTAGTCGTAAGGTGTTTACAGACTAGTGTTGTTTGATAAGCTTCCTATTGCTGGATTTCCAGCTAGGGAAAGCCCGGCTGGGAAGCCGGCAGGAGCATGAAACCCAACAATGAGTTCTCGATGCGAGTGCTTGGCGGCTTTATCGAAGTCGTCATTGCGGCGTATAGGTTTCGGTAGTCAGGAAGATGGGTGCCCGGGCGGATGTTAGGGAGTATGAATTTATGCCAGTCTTTAGTAATTAGATAGTTAATGCTTTGGTTTTGATTGATGGTTTTATTGCGATTGTTTTGAATTAGTTCTAGTCGTTCTCCATGTCAGGATATCTGATTGGCGTCTGTCGTTGGCGACAAAACAACCTCTGGATTGAGCTGAGACATGTCTTTTATTTTTCGCCTAAATGCGAAAGGATATGTTCTCACCGGTGTATAATCGCCCAGTGTTGAATGGTTGCTCAGCCAAAGTAATCGTTGTTTGTATATAGTGATATCAGCCTAGTGATCGTGGCGTCAGTGCCGGGAAGCTCGAGTGCGTGTCCCTGGTACGCGTGAGCAGCGGTGGCGTGGCTGGCCCGCACCTGGAGGAACAGGCTGATACCGCATTGAACCCGAGGCGATCGCCCAGCAACGGACGATGGCTGAATACAATGTGTGCCGATCAGTATGGTCTAGCCAAGGATGGGCGGTCCAGCGGAAGGGGTGAAAGCATGGAAATTGGCAAGGCGATGACGGGGAGTCAACCCGAGGGAGCTGAGCGTCTCCAGGCGTGGAGGGACTTTACTCTGGGCTTCTGGAACTCTACCGACATGGGTCTGGATCCGATGTTGCAGCGGCGCTTGTTTCTCGGCGGTTTCTTCCCCAGTCGCTGGAGCTTGTATGACCTTCAAGGCCGTAGTGGCGACGTTTATCTCAACGATTACGAAGTCCGCTGTCTTGAACAGGCCAATGCGCGCTACCAGGCAGTGCTCAATGATCGTGTGCTTTTGACCCATGTCATGGCCAATTTCTTCCGTGTGGCTAATCAGTATTGCGTGGTATTCGAACGTGATGTGCAATGGCTCGCCATGGCTCGTTGGCTGGAACAAGACCATGTCGCTGAACTGTGCATCCATCCGGTGAGCCCCGGGCCCAGCAGCGAGTATTGGCGCGTGCGCGTGCAGGCTCAGCGCTATATCGGGAGCCTGGGTGAGGGGCCCGTTGATGAGCTAGTGAGTGCTGTTCAGGCTCTGGCTCGCAAGAATGACTGCGCCTATGTCATCGAGTCGGGCATTGGTCCTGAGAACAGCCCTTTTATCGAAACAGCAGGGCAGGTGACCCCCGCCTTGCTGCAAGTGCTGCTGGTTCGGGACCTGGACAGCTGGGAGTCGAACCTGGTTGCAGCCTCGCTGCTGCTGCATGGGCAGCCTGGCCAGGAAGCCGCTCCGCCGTCACTGGAGCGGGGGGCGCTGAGCGTCAGTGTCAACCCGTTCAGCGGCAAGCTAGGCACCGCTGCCGGGCTGGATTCTCAGCAGCACTTGCAGCGCTATACTTCCCATCCTGTCACGGGCCTTGCCCTTACAGGGTTGAAAATACCGCAATGGCAGCAGCTGCGTGACCAACTGCTGGGTTTTTTTGACGAATCGTCTTATTTGCGGATCTGTAATATCACGCTGGCTCTGACGGCTGATGGGCCGATGTTCTTCGCTGCCAGCGGTGCCCAGGTTGAGGCTTATCAGGTGCACCAGCCGCTGATGAAGTCCTCGCTTCTCGCATCCCACCTCGGACGGTTGGCCCACTCATGAGAGCCCTGCGAAAGTTGCGACCCGTCTTTGCCCGCAGCAGTCGCATGGCGATTCGGCAGGAGGTGCTCGAGAGCGGCTATTTCGACGCTGACTGGTATCTGGCGCAACACCCTGCTCTCAAGACGGATCGTGAAGCGACACGTGATCCCGTGGGACATTTTATGGTCCATGGTGTCGAGCGCCGTTTGAATCCGGGCCCGGGATTCGACACTCGCTGGTACCTGGATGAGTACGAGGACGTGCGCTCGGTTGGCATCAATCCGCTGCTGCACTACTTGCGCCACGGTCGTTATGAGAATCGCCGGCCATTACCGTTGCCTACCGGTCGCGCCTCGTCTTGCTCAGGGCTTCGTGCGCAATGGCGGCCACGGGCGGTTCAATCAAAGCTGGCCGGCGGGCTAGATCATGAAACTCGCGTCAGGCAACTCCATTCTCTGAACAGCCTCGAAGCATGGCGATCATTCAGTCAGCGCTTTCGAGAACTGGATCCGGGCCTGTCCCTGAGTCAGCGAACAATGCTTCACAATGCAGGCTTTTTGCCCGACAAGCTGACGCTCTATGGTTTCCCTCGTTCACAGATGGCGTCATATCTGAGCGATGTTCAGGTGAGTCTGCTGCCAACGGTCAATGGTGACGCCGGGCTGATTCTTGAAGATTTTGCTCTGCAATACCAGCTTCTGTCGCAGCGGTTGCCGATGATCAGCGGGGTGAAAGCGAATCCCGATGGCCTTGGTCAGCGCATGAGGGTGCTGCTGGTGCTGGCCCCGGCGACGGGGCGTCTGACTCCATTGGCTGCTGTTGTTCTGATGCGTGATCATAACCGCACAACACGCTCCTTGAATCTGAGTACTTGTTCTGGCCGTGTGCGCAGCGTTGCAAGCTATCGATCGGGGGCGCTGCTGTCCGGGCCACGCAAGGCGAGCCTGCTTGAACGGTATCGCTATCGCAGCGCCTGGCAGCAGGTCCTCGATTCTGTTCTGGTGCCTCTGGCATCTTTTTCCCGGCTGACATTTGCCAGCGTTGACATTGCACTATCCAGGTCAGGTCCGCAGGTGCTTGGCCTGGGTCATATGCGTTCGCCAGAAGCCTTTCAGGTACATGGTCCGCTGATGACGTCAGAGACTGCAGTGGACTTCATGCGCGAGTTTGGGCTCTGACATGTCTACTTTAATGAGCAGCCCTGTTGTCCAATCACGACTGTCGTCGCTTTCCGGCGATGCCAACAGGCGGCTGGTGTCGGAAGACCATCATCGAAAATTCATGTCCTCCCTGCGCGGCACTGAGCTGCTCAAGCTCTATCGCCGTTTCACGCTGGACTTCCACGCCGACCCGGCGCTTGAGGAGATGGATCGAGACACCGCGGATTTTCTTTATCAGCGAGGCTTCTTGCCAGAGAAGATTGCGCTGTATGGGTTGTCGCCAAAAAACGTTGACTTCTATCTCAGCGATATGCAGCGCTGGGCAACGCGGTTTATCAATGAGCCTTACAGCATTGTCTTCAATAACAAGGTGCTTTTTAACCAGGTGTTTGGCCGTCACTGTGATGTGCCTGGTGTGATTGCCACCTTCCGGCGCGGTCGCGTGGTGACCTACGGCGATGACTGGCAGCGCATTATTGCCGGTGATGTGCATCATCGCCTGCTGATTGCCAAGCCGCTAGGTGGGGGAGGGGGGGGCGATATTTACTTTGTGCGCATCGAAGGCTTGCATGCCGTTATCGAGACCAATGCCTCACAGGATAATCGTCAGGTGGTCAGGGTGAGCGAGCTGGAGCGAATTCTGTTGGCTCAGACGGTGCCGTTCATCCTTAATGATTATGTGGTGCAAAGTGATTTTTCTCGTTCTCTGTTTCCGCTCACTGTCAATACGCTGCGGGTACTGGTGATTCGTGACCAGGTAACCACCTTGCCCGTCCTGGTCAGGGCCACTCAGCGCATCGGTACTCGAGAGTCCTATCCGATCGACAATTTTTCGCTTGGCGGGCTTAGTGCCGAGGTCAACCTGGGCACTGGTGAGCTGTGTCATGCAGTGGCGGGGGCTGGTCTCTACAAAGGCACCGGTATCAAGGAGCACCCCGACACGGGAGAAGTGCTACTGGGCCGAAGAATTCCAGACTGGCAGGCCATCAAGGAAGGACTCTGTCTGCTCTTTGTCAAGCTGCCTTATCTGCAATATTGCGGCTTCGATATTATCCACGGCAATGGGGGTTTCACCGTTCTTGAAGGGAACAGCTATAGCCAGGTCAGGCTGTTCCAGATGAATCGCCCCTTGCTGGAAGATGCCAGCCTCGTCGCCTTTTATCGCGACAAGGGAATCATCGTTGATCGCTGAAATATGATCCTTGAGCGCCCCGCTGGCGTCTGATTTAAACGGGTAGAAGGTACTAAAGGAAAGCCACCATGAAATTCAAGCAGGTTGATGTCATCTCGCTGAAAAATCGTCCCTTTAGTCGCAAGGAGCGTGAAGATGAGAGGCCCTGGAACGAGCAGCGGCCAGAAGCCTATTCACTGGTCTTTCGCGTAGTAGCGGTGGTAGATGGGCAGCAGTTCATCGGCCTGGGCGAGTGTCGACCCTCGCGCATCAGCAACGAAATTCTGCGCCGTTCGCATCGTCATGCCCGACGCATCGCACGCTATCTGCCGATACTGACCGAGGCGCTTGATTGGACGCTGGGTGACAGCGACTCACTTGAAGATGCGCCGCGCCAGGTGCATGAGCTGGTGCAGCGAGCGGTGTCTGAACTGTTTGGCTTTGCCGATACCGATGAGCGTCGTCAGCGCCCCACGCCGTCGATCTTTTTTGGTCTGGAGATGGCCCTGCTTGATGTCATCGCCAAGTCCCGAGGCATGTCGGTAGCGGAAATGACGACCGGCAGTTCCAGCGCTGTTGTCAAGCGCAATGTCTTTTCCGATCGGCTCAAGAACCCGGAAGCCTTGATCAAGGACATTCGCAAGGGCAAGGCGTTGAGCGGATGGCTGAGGCTCAGTCGACGCATTGATACTGACCGGGCGGTTGTCTTGCTCAACTTTCTCCGTCAGGCCTTGGCGGAGCAGTCAACCAGCATTGATGGGGTCATTCTCAGCGCCGGTCAGCGCTGGAGTGCCGAGGACTGGGATAGCTTCTGTGAGGCAGTGAAGCCCATGGAGCTTGAAGAGGCAGGCGTGGGCAAGGTCATTATTGAAGATCCCTTCCCCGAAGAGTCCGATGCCTTTTATTTGACAGCCTTCGAGCGCTGCCGAGATCTTCCGGTACGTATCATGCTCTCACGCCCGGTCTGGGGATGTGCCTCGCTCGAACCGCTGTCGGCCTATCTTCCTTATGTGGACCTGAGGGTCACACCACAGAAAGTCGGTGGCTTTCATGAAACCTTGCGGCTCGAACAGGAAGCCATCGAAGCGGGATTTCAAGGCTCCATTTACCTGGGCAATGTGCCGTCGAGCACCAACCTCAATACGCTGGCCCTGATGACGCTGGCCAGTGCCATGCCGAGCTGCGATATGTTTTCGGCGGGTGCGCGGGACGACGGCCGGGTGCGGCTAGTTTATCCGACACCCGCAGAGCGCTCTGACGAGCTGCATTTCCCCGAGGGTGCTGGCTGGTGTGTCAACCTGTGCCGCTCTGGGGTGCGCAAGCGCATGGCCGCCTTGAACGCCTATGACAACGACGGGCGGGTGTCCGAGTGGGCAGCGCGCAAGTCGTTGATGAAGAGCGTGCTGGATGACCGCTTCGTGTCTCGCCCGCTGGCGCAGGGTGAAGGCGAGCATAGCGACGCCGCTATCAAATCGCTGTTTCAGGGTAAGCGCTGATGGCAGATAAAGGGCAGGCTCGGGAAATCAGGGCGCACGCTGCGGCTTCAGCACCCTTGCACTACAGCGTCGAAGGGATTGAGCTGGTGGCTTACGACCAGCCCTATAACGAACCGCTGTATGGCGGTGGCAAGCGTCGGGTCAATTTTTTGCTGCGGCTGTTCGTCAGTGTCGGCGATGAGCGCCTGTCGGCAACGGTGGAAGGGCTCGCCGGGCCTCGGCCGGGAAAGCCGATGGCTGGACGCTACTGGCGCAACCTGGAGTCAGTGGCCTATGCGCTTGAGCGCTGCGAGATTCCTGACGAGTATCTTCGGCAGGGCCGCATGGGCAGCAAGCTCAAGGAACGTATTCTGCCGGAAAATGCCTTGGGTGATGCACAGGGCATCGGTGGCATTGGCCGTTGGATGCGGATGCAGCAGGCGATCATCGGGCTTAATCGCCTGCTGGACAAGCTGATGCAGGAGCTTGCCCGGAGTCGTGATATCCAGGCGAGTCCCGGGGCCAAGGCGAAGACCAAAGAACCGGATATCGAGGCGCTGTTTTCACGTAGCGTGCGGGTGTTGTTCCTGCCTGAGCGTGAGGCACCGGGCTATAGCTATCAGCCGACGCTCAAGGGGGTGTTGCAGAAGGCTTCACCAGATCTGCCGCCCAACGCTTCGGATGACGTGGAGGCAATGCTGCCGCTTGGCACCATGGACGCCAAGAGCCATCTGATGGAGCGAGAGTGCATCCGTCAGGGGTTCAATATCATGCGCACCGGCAAGGGGGTGTTCACGGCCACTCGCGATGGCCAGAGCTTTCATTTCAAGCTCAGTCGCTCGCCGCTGGTCACGGTGGACGCCATTGCCCTGTGTACGCACAAGGAGGCAACGCGCGAGTTCCTGGCGCCGCTGGGCTTCCCGGTTCCCGTGGGGCGCATGTTTCCCTGCGGTGATTACGAGAATGCCACCCGCTACGCCAACCTGATCGGCTATCCGGTGGTGGTCAAGCCGGCCACCGGGGTGCGCGGCATTGGTGTGGTGCCCAATATCCTCAACGATGATGAGCTGCAACGGGCATTTCATGTGCTCGAGACCAGCAAGCTCGGCCACGATGATTTCATCGTCGAGAAGCATATCTTCGGTGAGGATTACCGGATCATGGTCATCGATGGCAAGGTGCGGGCGGCAACCCTGCGTGCCCCGGCCTCGATCACCGGTGATGGTCGTCACACCATTGCCGAGCTGATTCTGACCAAGAATCGCTATCGTCAGAACATTCCGCACCTCAAGTCGCGACCCATCGTGTACACCGAGTCGGCGCGCTATCAGCTTGACAAGATGGGCTATACGCTGCGTTCGGTGCCCCCAGCGGGAGAAATGGTCAAGCTGTCGGGTTCGTGCAACCTCTCCCAGGGCGGCGATAGCGTCAATGTGCAGCATGAAATGCACCCCAGCATCATCAAGGTCGCGGAGGATGCGGTCAGGGCCGTGCCGGGCCTTGACTACTGTGGCATCGACTTCCTTATCGAAGATCATCGCAAGCCGATTGGCGAGACCGACATCGGTATCTGCGAACTCAACGCGCACGCCGCCATCGGTACGGCCTGCTATCCGATGTATGGCGACCCGGTGAACGTGCCGCGCCAGGCCATCGAGGCCATCGTCGAAAAACATGGCATGCCGCTAGCCCCGGTGGACGACACGAAGCTGTCGGTCAAGATCAAGGTCAAGGGGCGCGTCACTCAGGTGGGCTTTCGCGACTGGGTCGAGAAGCACGCGGTGCGCAGCGGTTTGAAAGGCTACGTGCGCTATCTCGACAAGCGCTCCATCGAGATGCTGCTGCAAGGTCCTCTGGTCGCCATTGCCTCGATCACCACGGCCAGTATTCGCGGTCCCGCCGGCGCCATTCCCACCTCGGTGAGGGTTCAGCACGTCAATGACGAGCCGCTGCGCGATGACTTCAGGAAAATGAAGTGAGAGAACGAATGGTGACAAGAGTCGAGCGCTTCGAAACGCTGATGGAAAGCCTGCCAGGCGTTGCACGGGAAGGGTTGCTGATTCACCTTTCCCGACTGCCGGTCAGCGAGCGGTGTCTGCTGCTGCCTCGTCAGCTGGCGTATTACTATGATCATGCGCCGCTGGTGATGGGTGAGAGCGAGCCGGTTCGACCGGCGGGCTTTGTGTGTGGAGTCAGTGGCCGCAATGAGCTGCCGGCAGTGAATTATTGCCAGGATCAGCGAGCCTGGCGTGCCAGCTTGCAGCGGCGCGGTATCAAGGTGGTGACCGGAGCATCATTCTCGGGACGATCGCACTCAGACCATCTGCGCTATGCCAGGAGGATCGGCTTTCCAGTGTCCTTGAAGCCGGTCATTCGCAACACCCTCCATGAAGAGATCGTTCGCGATATCCGTTCCAGAGCCGAGCTGGACTTCCTGTTTCGCCGTATTCGCGAGGTGCGCAAGAACAAGGCCAGTGACCTGGCCGCGTCTCCCTATGCCATGACACGGTTGTCAGAGGATCACATCGACGAACATGGCGATCAGCACCTGCCGCTGAGCGTGCGCTACGTGGTTGAACGTCAGATGCAGGGAATACGGCTGCGGCTGTTGGTTGCCGATGGCAAGGTGGTCGCCGCCCTGTATCGCAGCGATGACAAGGCCGCCTGGAAGGTTTGTGAATCCCTGCATGAGAGCTACCTGGCACTAGGCCAGAAGATAGCCTCTGCCATGCAGGGCATGGCGTTTTTGCGTGTTGACCTGGTGGTCGATGATCCCGCGGTTGAGGCCAGCCACGAGAATCAATGTGTGATCGAGCTCTCGGAGCACCTGGAGTGTCACCAGCTCTATCACGATGTGCCTGAGGTAGCGCAGCGTCTGCTGCGCCAGGTTGCCGAGATAGAGAGCCCGGTGGATCACGACGTGTCACTGGCGCTGCGGGTCGTGCTCTCCGGCATCAGTCGGGGTGAGCGTCTGGAGCAGGAATTGACAACTACCGCCGAGAGGCTCGGTCTCTCTTTGAAGCTGGAGCGCCTGGATCCGGTCACAGGCAGGGTGATGTTCGAGATCGAAGGGGCACTCTGGGCCTGCTGTGCGCTTACTTGGATTTATGCCAACGGGTTGGGGATTCAGGAAGTCCCGACCAGTGTTGACTGTCGTATCAATGAGGTGGGCAAAGACCATGATTGAAAAGACAACGGTACGTTTAAGCATGCATGGAAAGCTGCAGGGTGTGGGTTTTCGGCGTTTTGTGAAAGAAACTGCCGAGGTCATGGGCCTGAACGGCTGGGTCAGGAATGTGAGTGATGGCTCGGTAGAGGCTTTGGTACATGGTGACCCTCAGGCGCTGACAGCCTTTCAGAGCGCACTTTTCTCCATGGATCAGCGCTTTCGTCTCGACACCATCTCACGTAGCGATGCACAGCTAGTACCAAGCCCTGGTTTTCGTCAGCGCCGAACCCGAGTCGACGAGTCTACTGATGAGATCAGTCGCGAGCGCTTCATGGATATGGTGTCCGATCTCTATGACCGCCCTCGTGCTGCAGGGCTGCCGGTGGATCTGGCTCAACGCGTGACTGACACCATCCACGCCAAGGCCAAGGATTTCTATCAGCGGCGTATCGAGCCTACTAGTCGTCGAAATAGCTTTAGCCACGAACAGCTGACGAGGATGGTCGAGAATGCCGATACTTGTCATATCAGTCATAAAGCGTTGCGGCATATTGAGCGTTCTGGCATTGCAGTCAATCGCGGCATTTCATTTCACGACCTGATGCTTCAGGAGTCTGAAGAGCGACGCATGGGTCTTCCGGTGCGCAGCTGGTGGCTTGATCAGAAGCTTGATGCCTATCGCTTGGCTGACAAGTTGAATGTCCGCTATCCAAATAACGACGGCAAGATCCACGCCTTTGCCGATATCGACAAACCGAGCAGGCCGCTGGTGATCAAGCCGGTAAAGTCAACTGGCTCACGCGGTGTGACGTTGTTCTATGCTGATGATGATATTCGCATCGTTCGTGATAATGTTCATTTTACCTCTTGGGAGGATTATCGTGAGCATGTGATGGTCAACTTGCTGCGTGATCCAAAGACCAATCCTGCTGGGATCCGAGATCGATGGATTCTGGAAGAGTTGGTGCTCGAGGATGCTGTCAACAAGGTGCCGGCCCGGGATCTTAAGTTCTTCTGTTTCTATGGACATGTCGGTCTGATTTTAGAAATAGTTAGAGGGGGTGAAGTCAAGTACAGTCTCTGGGCAGTGGATGGCGAGCATGTCTCTGATACCGACCTATGGCCGGATGAAAGCTGGGTTGGAGAAGGTGTAACTCAGGAGCAGATCCGCGAGGTTGAGGAGATCAGCGCGCATATTCCTGTGCCTTTTATCCGTATCGATATGCTCCGCGGCGAAGATGGCATGGTACTTGGTGAAATGACGCCGCGCGCAGGCCAGTGGGATCGCATGAATCGCCGCTGGGACCGCCGCCTCGGAGAGGAGTATGTCAAGGCTCGCGCGCGCCTGATACAGGACCTTATGGAAGGCAAACGCTTCGATACCTTTCTCTCACTAAGGGAGGCTGAATCATGAGTATGGATAATGCCAGTTCGCTGACAATTGCTGGAGATACCAGCCTTGGCTATTACTATCTGCAGCAGGACAAGTGGAAAAGCGTATTGGAGCGAGTTGAGGTTGATCCACTCTCGTTTTTCGAAGGGGTCAAGCCGGAACTTTCTGATAGTAACCACTTCATTCTTAATCTCGAAACAGTGCTTTCTTATACTGATGGTGAAGCATGTGTCGGCAAGGAGTACTGTGGTATCGATGATCCAGACAATACTCTTGAGGTGCTAAAGGATCTTAAAGTTAGTGCGGTAACTCTGGCCAATAACCATGCGCTGGACTTTGGTGCCGAGAAGTTCAAGGAAACATTGGTTCATCTGCATAGCGCAGGTATCGGTGTTATGGGTGCGGGACTTCGCCGTCAGGATGCTCTGGCTCCCTACTGTTTCCCGGTGGTTAGCAATAGTGTGGCATACCAAAATGTTTATGTGCTGTCTGCGTTGCGTGCCTCTCAACTTTATTCCGAGTTCGGTTTTTTTGCCGACAGCCGCCGTGCAGGAGTAGCGCGAGCCACAGTGGGCAATGTTGCTAGGCAAGTGGAGCGTATTCGCGAGCAGGATCCTGAGGGGTTTATTATCTATTATCCACATTGGCAGGGGCGTGACTATCGCGAAGTATCAGAGAGAATAATCAACCATTGTCGCCAAAGTATCGATGCAGGTGTTGATATGGTTATCGGTCATGGAACACATGCAGCGGGAAGAATAGAGCACTATAACGGCAAGCTGATCTTTCACTCTATTGGTAATTTTGTGATCAATTCTCCAGGTCGTTATGCGCGTATGAAGGCGGCGCCTTGGAGTATGCTGGTCAGACTTGATTTTTCTTCCATGTCATCGATAGATGATGGCCCTGAAGTATCAATCCTTCCATTGAATACTGACAATCGTGAAACCGGCTTTAATGTTGCGCCGCTCAACGACCCCAGAGAGTTCCTCGAGTTGATAGTGTCTGATGACGATGTTCGCGAGAAGATAACGATTGGCTCTTCATCAAATTGGATTTTGCTGCCAGCGTCAGTCGCAGAGTTGCAATCAAGGTGACGGCGGTGACTTCGAGAAATAGCCGTGTCGATATAGGGGGGATGTCATCATGGATGATAAGATAACATTGCGTTTAACCATGCATGGAAAGCTCCAGGGCGTAGGATTCCGCCGCTTTATCAAGGATTCCTGTGAAGCCTTGGGCCTGGATGGCTGGGTCAGAAATGTGAGTGATGGCACAGTGGAAGCTCTGGTGCATGGCTCGCCCCAGGTTTTGGCGTCTTTTCAGAGCGCGCTTTTCACCATAGGCTATCGTTTTCGTCTCGATACTATTTCGCGAAGCGAAGTTCAGAAAGCGCCGAGCTCAGGTTTTCGACAGCGCCGAACCAGAGTTGTTGATCCAAATAATACGATTAGTCGTGAGCGTTTCATGGACATGGTTTCCGACCTATATGAGCGACCTCGTGCTGCGGGTCTGCCGATGGATCTGCCTCAGCGAGTGACGGATATATTGGATGCCAAGGCCCGGGAGTTTTATCAACTACGTATTGTGAGGGGACCATCGAACTATCGAAATGACTATAGCCGTGACCAATTGGCGAGGATGGTAGAGAATGCCGGCATATTCCAGATAAATCGAAGTACCTTACGGCATATGGAACGTAATGGAATCGCCATCAATCGTGCCGTGTCATTTCATGGTTTAATGTTAATGGAGTCTGAGGAGCGGAGGCTCGGACTTCCGGTGCGTAGCTGGTGGGTCGATCAGAAGCTTGATGCTTATCGCCTTGCTGATAAGCTGAATATTCGTTATCCGCGCAATGATGGCAATATATATACTTTTGCGGATATTAAAAGACCAAGCGGCCCATTGGTCATCAAACCGGTGCAGTCAACCGCCTCACGTGGCGTGGCCTTGTTTTATGCAGACGACGATATTCGTATCGTTCGTGATAATGTTCGCTTTACCTCTTGGGAGAGTTATCGTGAGCATGTAATGACTGAGCTGTTGCATGACCCTCAAGCTCGTCCCTCTGGGGTTAAAGACCGCTGGATTCTGGAAGAGCTGATTCTCGAGGATGTTCCCAATAGAGTCCCGGCCAGAGATCTGAAGTTTTTTTGCTTTTATGGGCGTGTTGGATTGATACTAGAAATGACCAGAGGAGATAGTGTAAACATCACCCGATGGACAGCAGAGGGTGAGAATGTCACATCCGATACAGGCATGGATTCTGATAATGAGTCTTGGGTTGGTGATGGGGTGACCCAGGAACAAATTCGTGAAATCGAGGAAATCAGTCGTCATATTCCGGTGCCCTTTATTCGAATTGACATGCTTCTTGGTGAAAAAGGTATGGTGCTTGGTGAGATGACGCCGCGCCCAGGCCAGTGGGACCGAATGAATCGTCACTGGGACCGCCGCCTTGGCGAAGAATATGTGAGAGCACGCGCGAGATTGGTAAAGGATTTAATGGAAGGCAAACGTTTCGATCTCTTTCTCTCGCTTCAGCAGGGCGAATCATCAACTGATATACAGCACCCTTTTTCTTGATTTTAAAATGAGGTGTTGATCAAGGAGAAATTTACCATGGATGAAAAGGTATCGGTGCATTTAACCATGCAAGGAAAATTGCAGGGTGTGGGCTTTAGGCGCTTTGCGAAAGAAACGGCCGGGGTGATGAATCTGGATGGCTGGATAAGAGATGTGAGTGATGGGACAGTGGAAGCTCTGGTGTATGGTTACCCTCAGGCGCTGACAGCTTTCCAGAGCGCACTGTTTTCCATGGGCCAACGCTTTCGCCTCGATACTATTTCGCGTCGCGAGGCCCGGTCGGTGCCAAGCTTTGGCTTTCGCCAGCGTCAAGCTAGAGTTGTCGAGTCCACTAATGAAATGAGTCGTGAGCACTTCATGGACATGGTGTCTGTTCTTTATGAACGGCCCGGTGCTGCGGAGTTGCCGGTGGATCTGGCTCAGCGTATAACCGATACCATCCATGCTAAGGCCAAGAACTTCTACCAGCTGCGTCTGGAAGATTTTTCCGGTCGCCGCAAGGGCTATAATCGTGCACAGCTGGCGAAGATGCTTGAACATGCAGACACTCGCCAGATCAGTCATAGCATGTTACGGCGGATGGAGCGTGATGGTCTTGCGGTCAATCGAGCCGTGTCATTTCATGACCTGATGATGCAGGAGTCTGAAGAGCGACGTATAGGACTTCCCGTACGTAGCTGGTGGCTAGATCAGAAACTCGATGCCTATCGTCTGGCTGATAAGCTGAATATTCGCTATCCGCGCAATGACGGTGAGGTTTACGCTTTTGCTGATATTGAAAAGCCAAGCTCTCCGCTGGTGATCAAACCGGTGAAGTCTACAGGATCGCGCGGTGTGACGCTATTCTATGCTGACAACGATATTCTCATCGTTCGTGGTCTTGTCCATTTTACGTCTTGGGAGAGCTATCGTGAACATGTGATGACTCGCTTGCTGGATGATCAAGCACCTCCGCCAAAGATCCGAGATCGCTGGATCCTGGAAGAATTGGTGCTCGAGGATACTGTCAATAAAGTGCCGGCCAGGGATCTGAAGTTTTTTTGTTTCTATGGCCAGGTCGGTTTGGTTCTGGAAATGGTCAGGACCGATAAGGTCAAATACTGCACTTGGACAAAGGGAGGAAAGCTTGTTCCCGATCTTGAAGGCATGCCTACAGATAAGGAAGAAAGCTGGGCCGGTGAGGGCGTGACCCCAGAGCAGATTCTTGAAGTCGAGGAAATTAGTCGGCATATTCCGGTGCCGTTCATGCGTATCGACATGCTTCGCAGCGAAGAGGGTCTGGTGCTCGGTGAAATGACCCCGCGTCCAGGCCAGTGGGACATTATCAGTCGCCCCTGGGATCGCTACCTCGGCGAGGAATATGTCAAGGCTCGTGCGCGGCTGATCGAGGATCTCATGCACGGCAAGCGGTTCGATCCTTTCCTTTCTCTCAGCGAGAGCGAGCCATGGGCCTGAATAGTGCAGAGTTGGTATAGTGCCAGTCAGTGATGTTCAGGAGCAGGTCGCAACCGCATGAAGATACTGACGGATGACTTTCCTTCTTTCGCGTCGTTCATGACCTCGTCGAAGGGGCTCGAGTGGACCAAAGCCAGCCATCCGGCCCGGAAGTCGTCCATGCCACAGGCTCCGTCGTTCCGTGATGGCATGGACCGGCTGGTTCGCCATTACCACCGGCAGGCCACCCTGCGCGGGGAGCGCCCCTTCAACGAGCTGATCAATGATCCGCGCTGGTTCTCAAGTCTGGTCGAGTCGCTCAACGTTCGCATAACCCGAGTGCTGTGCGATGATTTTCCTCTGCAGAATCTGCGTGATGCGCTGGAGAATGTTGACGAGTGTGTGGTCAAGCCGGTCAGATCATATAGCTCTCGAGGCGTGATGTCGCTGCGACGTGAAGGTGAGCTGAGCTTTTTCTGTCTGCAGCAGCGATGCGTTCTTCGTCTGGTGAATATTCTCGATCAGCTCAATGCCGCCATGCGCGGTCATCAGATTGCCAATCACTGGCGACTCGAGGAGTTATTGCTGCCGCCTTCGGGATTGTGCCGGCCCGTTGATGATTACAAGTTCTATGCCATCGGCGGACAGGTAGGACTGATATTGCAGGTGTGTCGCCTCGAAGATGGCCAGAAGTATCGTTGGTATGATCGCGACTGGCAGCCGGTACCGACTGGCAAATACGACGACCAGCTCGATCACACCTTGTTGCCGCCTCGCAAGCCCGAACAGCTGTCTCGGGTGGCGCGACAGCTATCGGAAGCCCTGCCGGCACCTTTCTGCCGCATCGACCTGTATGAAACCAGCCACGGTGTCGTGCTGGGTGAACTGACGCCTGTTCCCGGCACCTATCATACTTTGGGCGCCGATGCTGATCTGTATCTTGGCGCCATGCTGGAAGCGGTGTGGCACTAAACGCCACGCATGACGGCCTCCAGGAACAGTCACAAGCGGAAAACAGCATGACCGATAACAAGCCAGGCAAGGCGAGCGGTCGCAAGGAGGTAGCGTCATTGTCGTCATCGTCCAGTGATGAAGTGCGTGGACCAATGAGGGCCCTGAGTCGCATGCGCGAGGAACTCGCGTTGATCAAGCGCAGCGGGCTTCTGGCGCCGGACTACTATCGTGCTCAGTTGCCCTGGTGGCAGCGTGGGCCGAAGTGGCTGGCAGCGCTTCACTACCGCTATCTGGGATGGCGCAGGGGGCTGAACCCCTGTCCGAGGTTCGATACGCAGTGGTATCTGAGTCAGTACCAGGATGTGTCCGAGGCCGGTCTGAATCCACTGCTGCACTTTCTGCGTTACGGTGCCTTTGAAGGGCGCCAGACTGCCCCGGGCGTGTCAGTTTGTGATCTCGACTACCTGAGGGGAACGCCAGTGTGGCTCGAGGCGCAGCTGTGGCATGGCCATGCCCGTCGCGCTCTGACGCCACTGCACGACCTGGCCCGGCAGGGTAGTGCCCAGGCGGTCTGGTGCCTGGCGGGGTGGTATTTCGCCCATGAGCGATTTGAGAGAGCGCTTGAAATACTGGCCATGCCTTTAGCACCCGGTGAGACCATCGAACCGGCGCAGCTGCATCAGGCAAGGCTCAAGTGCTACCTGAGGCAGAGCGATGATGATGCCGTGCGCAAGTTACCGCTCGCTGGTGGTTCCTGCATGACCCGGGCGATGCATGCCTTGAGTCGGCTCGATGACCCCATCGAGCAGCGCCTGGCGCCTCTCAACGCTCTGCTGGCTGAAGAGTCGTTGGTGCCTGTGCAGCAATATGACAGCGAGTATCCACTCAGTTCTACCAATTTGGTCGGCCGGGCCAGTCTGGCAAGACGGCGCCGACGCATGCCGTCAGTCAGCGTTATCGTGCCGGTGCGTAACGTCATCGATACCCTGGCGTCGGTTCTGCACGGCCTGATGGAGCAGAGTTGGCCCGACCTTGAAATATTGATCGTCGATGATGCCAGTGATGATGCCACCAGGGAGATTGCCAGCAAGCTCATTCAGCGCCACCCGTCGATACGTCTGCTGAGCCAACCTTTTTCGCGCGGCGCCTATGCCGCGAGGAACACCGGCCTTGCCGCGGCGCGAGGCGAGTTCATCACGGTCCATGATGGTGATGACTGGTCCCATCCGCAGAAGATCGAGTGTCAGGTCATGGCACTGCTCGATCAGCCCGAGGCGATGGCATCGTTCAGCCATTGGGTGCGCGTCGATGGGCAGTTGCGCTGCCTGGGGCCTTGGCATCTATGCAATGAATGGATAGAGGTCAATCCGTCATCACTGCTGATGCGGCGAGAAGTGCTGGAGTCGCTGGGGGATTGGGACGCGGTCAAGGTAGCCGCCGACAATGAAATGTTTGCTCGCATCACCCGGCGCTACGGCAGCAAGGCCTTGATTGCTGTTTATCCGGATCTACCGCTGAGTTTTGCGCTGACGCGGCCGAGCTCCTTGACCCGGTCCAGGCCGACTCATGTGCGAACTGTTCGAGGCGGGCTGCGTGAGCTCTACCATCAGTCGGCGCGGTGGTGGCATCAGCGTCACTTGTGGCCGGTCATGTCCTCAATCGGGCCTGGTAATGCCGGGTCGGCACGCCGTAGTTTTCCGGCGCCGATCGGTAACTGCGTAAGCTTTGTCGGCGAGCTGGACGTACTGGTGCTTGCCGACCTGTCTGAGCGCAACCCGGAGCTTCAGCAGCTGCTGAAGACGGTGCTGGAGCTGCGCTACAAGAATCTTGGCGTGGTGCTGTTTCCCTGGACTCAGCCTGATGACTTTGCCAGCAGCACGGTGGCCAATGAGATCTGGGAGCTTTGCCATGAAGAAGAAATTCTGCTGGCGGCTCCTGGAGACCCGTTGAGCTGTCGGACGGTATGCCTGCAGGCATCCGTTGCGCCTGGTGACAGTTACCCCGAGGACTGGCCGGACCGCACCCCGCAGTTATCGCACCCCCCGGAACGGATTTCTGGACTTGACGGCCAGCCGCTGAAGTCCGCTATCGCTGAGCAACTGGTCAGCTACCTGCTAGCCGGTGGTGAGAGCGATGGGGTGCTTTATGACGACCCGAGATAAGCCGTCCACGCTTCCTTTCTGGTGTTGGCGACTGATGGCTGCGCTTGGGGCGCAGATTGTCGACAGCGGCTGGTATCTCGCGCGCTACCCCGATGTTGCTGCCTCGGAGATGAACGCCCTCAGGCACTATGTACAATATGGCCTGCAGGAAGGCCGGGATGGTTCTCCGCGACTTAGCCTGAGTGGCTACCAGTGGCGCTATGGAACCCCGGACTGGACGCCGCAGCGGGCGTTGGCAAACTACTGGCTGAAAGGACGCTGGCTGGGACGGCAGGGCATCGTCGAGGTGGCCGGTGCGCGTAGCGAAGTGCGGCGTCGCTGCATGCTGGTGTGTGCTCATAGCGTATCGCCGACCCTGGCCGGGGCGGAGCGCAGCCTGCTGGATGTGGTTGCTGGCCTTGACAGCCTGGGCTTCGATGTGGTGGTGGTAGTGCCCAATGCGCGCCATTCAGACTATCTGCAGGCCTTGCTGGGGCTCACTCGCAGCGTGGTTATCATGCCCTATGGCTGGTGGCGCAGCGACCGCCCCGTCTCGCCGGTGACCCGTGAGCTGATCGCCGAGCTAATGCAGCGACACGCGGTCGAGGCGCTATATGTCAACACCGTCACTCTCGAGGACGCCCCCATGGCCGCCGCCCACCTGCTGGGCAAGCCGGTGATCATGCATGTCCGTGAGCTGCCGGCCCATGATCCCGAGCTGTGTCAGGTCTTGAATGCCACGGCAGCTCAGGTATTGGCCCGCGTCGGCAGCCTGGCGGATCGATTGGTGGCCAATTCGCGTCATACGGCTCGCGTTTTCGACCCCTCAGGGCGAATTGCCAAGGTGGTTCCCAACACGCTTGATGTTGCGGACTACGCGGCACTTCCTGCACCGAAACCGGGGGAGCGGCTGCAGGTTGGCCTAGTGGGAAGTCTGGTCGCCAAGAAGGGGTTGGCCGATATCGAACGCCTGGCAATGTTGCTGGAGCAGCAGGGGCAGGCCATCGACTTTCAGCTATTCGGTGCCGAGAGTTCTGAGCTGAAGTCACTGCTCGCCAGACAGGCAGCGGGCAGCGGGCCGTCCAATCTGCATTACCAGGGCTATGTCGAGAGTCCCCTGCAGGCTCTGGCTAAGCTGGATGTGGTGCTCAATCTATCGAGTATGCAGGAGTCTTTTGGCCGCAGCGTGCTGGAAGCCATGGCCTGTGCCAGGCCCGTCGTCTGCTATGACTGGGGCGCGCTGAGCGAGCTGGTCGAAGAGGGCCGGAATGGCTATCTGGTGCCGCTGGGCGATGTCAACGCCGTCGCCGAGCGGCTGATGAGATTGGCGAGTCAGCCTGAACGGCTGGCGGAAATGGGTGGCCATGGGCGGCGAATGGTTGAAAAGCGCTATGGCCAGGCGGCGTTTCATCGGGCCCTGCGTCATGCCGTAGCAGACCTGGGTGCCTTGACTGATCCAGAGTTTGGGCCAGAGTCTGACACGCGCCGGAATTAACCCGCGTGGATACTGATTGCCTGCTGCAATATCTCGAGCGTGCGGTCGACGTGCGCCCGGGTGTGGTCGCAGCACAGGAAGAAGCGCAGGCGCGCGCTTTTCTCCGGAACCGCCGGGTACAGGATCGGCTGTACGTTGATGTCATGCCCAAGCAGCGCGTGGGAGAGGTGTGCGGCCAGCGCCGAGCTGCCGACGATCACCGGCACCACGGCGGCACCGATGCTTTCGCCCACGTTCAGGTTCCGCTCGCCCGCCTGCTGGAGAAAATAGCGCGAAATGTCATGCAGCCGGGCGACGCGTTCCGGCTCCTGAGCCATCAGTTCCAATACCTTGAGACTCGGCGCGGCCACCTGGGCAGGCATGCCTACGCTGTAGAGAAAGCCTGGCGCGAGATAGCGCAGCGTATCGACCAGCGGCTGACTGCCGGCAATATAGCCGCCGCAGCCGGCCATGGCCTTGCTCATGGTGCCCATCCAGATATCCACCTGGTCGGAGGGCACGTCGAAGTGCTCGCGTAGCCCCAGGCCATGCTCGCCAAGCACGCCAAACGAATGCGCCTCGTCAACCATCAGCCAGGCCTGATGGCGGCGCTTCACATCGATGAAGTGCGGCAGATCCGGCACGTCGCCGTCCATGCTGTAGAGGCCTTCGATGACGATCAGCACGCGCTCGAATTGACCCCGGTGGCGTCCCAGCAGCGCATCCAGCGCCTCGACGTCATTGTGCGGGAAGGAGATGCGCCGCGCCCCGGAAAGCTGGGCGCCCACCAGAGCGCTGTTATGAATGTACTCGTCGTGAAGAATCAGGTCTCGCGGCCCCATTAGATAGCCCAAGGTCGAGACGTTGGTGGCATGGCCGCTGACGAAGGCCACGGCATCCTCGACGCCGTAGACGCCGGCCAGGGCGCGCTCCAGTTCGCGATGAATCGGGCGCTCACCAGACACCACACGGCTGGCCGAGACTGAGCTGCCATAGCGCTCCACGGCCTCGCAGGCCGCCTGGTTGACGCGCGGGTCGCCCGAGTACCCCAGATAGTTATAGCTGGCAAAGTTGATGCATTCGCGACCATCGATCACGCTGGTGGCGCCGGCGTTGCCCTCATGCAGCTTGAAGAAAGGATCGGTCAGGCCGAGCCGGCGGGCCGCCTCGCGCATCATGTCGATCTGCTGGTAACCCGGATGCTGATCGAAGCGGGTAAAGCGCTCCGGCACCTGCTGGACTCCACCACTGCCAGCCCCCGATGCTTGGCCGCTACTGACTTGACCGCCGCCATTGCGGCTGGCCGGTGGCACGGCTCGCCGTCGCGTTCTGGCCAGCAGCTGCTGCTTGAGCTCGGCGCGGCGGTTTCCATTGTTTCCGCTGTCGCTGTTATCTTGACTCATCGGGCGTTTTCCCCGGAGGCTGAGGCTGGGTGCTGCTTGTCGAGATCATCGTGGGCTTCGGTAGTATCGCTCTTGGCAGCGTGCTCCTTGGGTCCATAATCCTCAGCACCGTGTCGGGCGGCTAGCGATGCCATCTCGGCGTCGGCTGTGCTGGCATCGTCATCTTCATCATCGTCTTGCTGATGCAGCTTGGCGATCAGCACGCCGGCCAGCTTGTCCAGCGTCGAGGCCTCGCCAAGCACCATTATCGGTATCTGAACCCCGAGCCGCGACTCGATGGCGGTCATCAGCTCTACGCCCATCAGTGAGTCGAAGCCCATGTCGTAGACCGAGCGCTGGGCATCAATCTTGTCTTCCTCGATCAGCAGGATGCTGGAAAGTTCGCTGCGCAGCAGGTCGGTGACCGCCGCATGCAGCTGTTCCGGCGTCAGGCTGGCGAACAAGTCGGCCAGGCCCTCACCGCCGTCTTCCTGGCGTTCATCCTCATCGGCTTCTCGGGCGATCTCGTCGAAGCGCGGCGCCTGGGCGGTGGGCAAAAAGCGCGCCAGCGCACTCCAGTCAAGTTCCAATACGCCAAGGCTTGGTCCGGCCAGGCTATCGTCGTGATCCACCAGCAGCCGTTCGAGCACCGCCAGGGCATCGTCCGAGCGCAGCGCCGAGCCGCCCAGGCGCTCCTGCAGCGCGTCCCGGGTGCGGGTGTTGCGTGCCAGAAAGCCCACGTCATCGATGGCGCCCCAGCGCAGGCAGCTGGCCGGCAGACCGCGTGCACGGCGGTTGGCGGCGAGCGCCTCCAGCCAGTGGTTGGCGGCGACGTAGTTGGCCTGGCCGGGATTGCCGAACAGCGTCGTGGCCGAAGAGTACAGCACGAAGAAGTCTAGCGGGCAGTTGGCGGTCAGCGCATCGAGATGCCGCGCGCCTTCGATCTTTGGTTCCAGCACGCGGCGGATGCGTTCGCCGTCGAGATTGCGAATCAGGCCGTCGTCGATCACCGTGGCGGCGTGCACCACGCCGCGCAGAGCAGGCCACCGCTGGCCGCAGGGTTCGATCAGCGCGGCAAGCGCATCGCGGTCGGTGACGTCGCAGGCGGCGGCATGCACGTTGACGCCACGCGCCTCGAGCCCGGCCACCCCAGCCCGCGCCTCTTCGGACGTTGCACCGCTGCGGCCAATCAGAATCAGGTGGCGAGCACCGTGATCGGCCAGCCACTGGGCGGTCTTCAGGCCGAAGCCGCCTAGGCCGCCGGTGACCAGGTAGCTGGCATCGGCGGGCAGCACTAGCGGCTGGTTTGGCAGCGTAGCCGACTGCTCGGGTAGCGGTGAACGCTCATGGGTGACTACCACCTTGCCGATCTGACGGGCCTGCTGCATATAGCGGAAGGCCTCGACCACCTGGATGTTGCTGAAGGCGGTGTAGGGCAGGGGGGTGAAGGTGCCGTCGCGGAAGCGCGCCATCATCTCGCCGAACAGCTCGGCGGTCAGCGCCGGCAGCTCCTTCATCAGCTGGTCGGAGTCGATGCCGAAGTAGCTGAGGTTGTTGCGGAACGGGCGCAGGCCGATGGGCGTGTTCTCGTAGAAGTCGCGTTTGCCAAGCTCTAGAAAGCGACCAAAGGGGCGCAGCACGCGCAGGTTCTGGTTGATCGCCTCGCCGGCCAGGGAGTTGAGCACCACGTCGACGCCATGGCCGTCGGTGTCTTCGAGGATCTCCTCGGCGAAGGTCAGGGCGCGGGAGTTGTACAGGCGGTTGACGCCGAGCAGACGCAGGAAGTCACGCTTTTCCTCGGAGCCCACGGTGGCGTAGATCTCGGCGCCCAGCCACTGGGCGACCTGAATGGCGGCAATGCCGACGCCGCCGGCGGCACCGTGGATCAGCAGCTTCTCGCCCGGTGCCAGGCGTGCCAGATGCTTGAGCGCGTAATAGACGGTAAAGAAGGTGGTGGAGATCGTCGCGGCAGCGGCGAAGCCCACGCCCTCGGGCAGCAGGGCAATGGCGTTTTGATCGGCGATCAGCCGGTCGCTGAAGCTGGCCGGGCCGAAGCCCACCACGGCGGCGCCGGGTGCCACGCCGGTCACGCCAGGGCCGACAGCCTCGACGATACCGGAAAACTCAAGGCCCAGGGTGGGGCCGGCAAAGCCGTTCTCGATGGCTTCATCCGAGAGCAGGCCCAGGGTGTACATCACGTCGCGGAAGTTGAGCCCGGTGGCCTTGACGCGGATTTCTACCTGGCCTTCGCCCGGCGTGGGCAGCGGACGTGCTGCCCAGCGCAGGCTGCGCAGCTGGCCGGGCAGCGGGAAGCCCAGCGTCATGGCCTGGCGCTGTGATTCGACTGGCTCCACCGGGCCGGGGGGCGAGACCAGCCGCAGCCGGGTGGCGAAGCGCCGCCCATCGGCGTCGAGCACGATCTCGTTTTCGGCATCCGGAGCGGTCAGCTCGGTGACTAGGGCATCGAGTACGCTCTTGCTCTGCGTATCGCTGTGCAGGTCTTCTTCGCCGGGCAGGTCGAGCAGCGTGACCGAGAAGCCGCTGGCCTCGTTGGCCAGCGAGCGTCCAAAGCCCCACAGGGCGGCGTCGCTGCCGGCCAGGCTGGCGGGCGTCTGTAGGCCGGCGTCTGCTGGCTGCCACATGGCGGCCACGCCGCGGGTGATCAGCCACAGGCGGATTGTTTCGGTCTGAGCGCCCGGGACCGCCGTTGAAGGCGCGCCTGGGTCAAGCTCCAGCACCCAGCGAGCGGCCTGTTCGCAGCGCTGCTCGCCGCGCCGCAGATCGACCACGCTTCTGGAGATTTGGCCGCCCAGCACTTCACCGAGACTTTCCTGGTTATCTACCAGGCTGACATGCTCGCCTTGCTGGCGCAGCGCCTCTGCCAGACGCTCGCCCAGGGCGGCGGAGCTGTCATCGACGAGCAGATAAAAGCCGACTTGATTCGCCGGCGGCGCTGGCGAATCAATCACGCCGGGCAGTCGCGCATGAATCAGATAGCTGCCGCGTGAGTCGTCGTCCTCCAGCGGGATCAGCTGCGGCGACTCGGCGCCGAGCCGCTCAAGCTGGGCGATGACCGCTTCTGGCTCGCAGGCCCGCAGCGGCTGACCATCGTGCCCGAGGCCAGGTGTCGCTAGCAGAGTATCCAGCCACACGCTGGGCCGCACGCCGATCAGCAGGATATCGGCGTTGGCGGCCAGGTGCCGTGGCAGGGCATCAAGCAGTCCTTCTACACGTTCCTGATGGCCAACCTCGAGGCTAATCAGGGCAAGCTGGGCCTGGTGTGACGGATTCGCACTGGCATCAAGCGCATCGAGGCTCTCGATATCGATCAGCGGGAAGCGCTCGGCAAGCTGCTCGGCCTGATGGCGCGAAGTATCGTCGGTAGCCAGCACACGGTAGGCGCAGCGGTCGGCGTCAAGCAGGTCGCACAGGCGCTCGCCCAACGCCGGCGCGGCAGGGCCGGCCTCAAGCAGTCGCAGCCGCTGACCAGCGGGCAGGCACTCGAGGGTCGCCGGCAGTGCCTTGCGCAGCATGTCGGCGAGTGCCAGCCAGCCACCTTCACCGATCAGGCGAGGCGTGAGTCGGGCGAGGCTGGCGTCGTCAAGCGCCAGGCTGGTGGCATCTTCGCGGCCGTCGAGCAGCGCCGGCAGGTGCAGGCCGAAACGGCCAAGGCGCTGGACCGGGGCGAAGTGATCGGGGTAGTCGCGCACCAGCAGCTGCCAGATGCTTTCTGGCGCGATGCTGTCCTGGCCGTCATCGACGAAGCGCCAGCCCTGGTCGTCGGCCTGCAGGCGGCCAGCGTCGCCGAGCAGATGCAGCAGCTGATCAAGCAGCGGCTGGGTCTGCGGCTGGGCGCGGATCAGCTCAAGATAGTGCGCCTGTGACAGCGACTGACCGCTGTTGAGCTGGCGCAGGGCGCGCTCGGCAAAGGCCTCGGCCAGGCTATCGAGCAGCGGATCAACCTCGTTGGCGTAGCGGTGGCCGGTGTGTTCAGCGAAGGCGTCGATGAGTCTCGGCACACCGGCATACAGCGGCGCGAGATCCGGCCTGGCCGGCTGGCGCGGCGCCGGTGTCAGGCGCACGTCGAGATAGCTGAGGCGCTGCTGGTGCTGGCGCTTGAGGCGAATCGCCTTGAAGCGGGTCTCGCTGAGAACCGCCACCGCGCGCCCTTGGGCGTCGAACAGTTCGAAATCAGCGGTAAAGGAGTGCGGCGCACGCTTGAGCATGCGGGCATGCGCCAGCACAGGCCGGCCGTCGCCAAGCTGCAGCTGCAGGCGGCCCACGCGAACCGGCACAAACGCCAGGCCGGCGTCGGCCAGACCGTCGCGGGCCAGCAGCGGAATAAACATCTGAAAGGCGCTGTCGAGGATACCCGGATGCAGGTAGGTGGCATCGAGGTCGGCTTCGATCACCGCGGGCAGCTCGATCTCGCCGATCACGCTGTCGCCTTCCACCCAGCCCCGGGCGATGGCCTGGAAGGCCGGGCCGTAGTTCAGGCCGATATGCCGGGCCATGGCCAGATGCTGGTCCAGGGTGAAATCCGGTTCACGCAGGGGTCGCGCGGGAGCCTCACGGTTGAGCAGGAAGCCGCGGCTCTGCTGCATCAGGCGGGCGATGGCGTTGGGCTGCCACTCGCCCTCGCTGAGCGGCTCGCGGGAGCGGATCTCGAGATGGCCATCGTGTGGCGAGAACTGCATGCGCATCAGGCGACCATTGGCACCATCGAGCAGCAACGGTGCCTTGATCTCCAGCTCTTCGATGTCGATCAGCTCGGCGTCGCGCTGGTGGCGCGAGGCGGCAAGTGCCAGTTCGACAAAGCCAGCGCCGGGGAACACGGCGCCTTCGCCGACCACGTGATCAGCCAGCCAGGGTAAACGGCCGGTGTCGAGCTGACTCTCCCAGGTATGCTCCTGCTGGGCCAGTCGATAGCCAAGCAGCGGGTGTTGGTAGTGGCGTTCGAGCAGCTGCTGGCTCTGGGCGGTGTCCTTGATCCAGAAGCGCTCGTGCTGCCAAGGGTAACGGGGTAGGTCGATGAGCTGTCCCGCTACCGGGAAGTGGTATGCACCGGCATCGATAGCACCGGACATCAACAGCTTGGCGGTGGCGTCGCGCAGGCACTGCTCGCCGGAGCGCTTCTTGTCGAGGGTGTCGATGATGATCCCCTCGAGCTCATGATCGCGAAGGCTGTCGCTCAAGTAGCGGCGCAGGATCGGGTGGCTGCCGATTTCGACGAAAGTGCGGATGCCGTCGTCGACCAGCTGACCGATGGCGGCTTCGAAGCGTACCGGCTCGCGAATGTTCTGCCACCAGTAGCGGGCATCAAGCGAGCTGCCGTCGAGCGCGCTTCCGGTTACGGTGGACACGTAGCGCAGTTTGCTTTCCGCCGGGCGAATCGCCGCCAGTGATGCCATCAGGTCATTCTCGATGGGATCCATGGCCGGGCTATGGAAGGCGTAGTCCAGCGGCAAGCGCTTGGCGAACACGCCCTGACGCCGCAGCTGCGTCTCGAGGTGTCTCAGCGACTCGGGATCACCCGCCAGGGTCACGCCCTTGCTGCTGTTGATGCCGGCCAGGTAGATGCCCGGGAAGTCCGGGGTAGCGAGCAGTTCGCGAATGTCCTGTTCGCCCATGGCCACGGCGGTCATCTGGCCCTGGCCACGTGTCAGTCCCTGATAGTAGCTGCGCTGATAGATGACCTTGACCGCATCCGCCAGCGACAGCGCACCACAGGCCCAGGCCGCGGCGACTTCGCCAACGCTGTGGCCGGCCACGGCATCGGGCTCGATGCCCTGCTCGCGCAGCAGGGTGGTAATGCCCACCTGCACGGCAAACAGCGCCGGCTGGGCGATCTCGGTGCGCGCCAGACGGCTTTCACCGTCATCGCCCTTGCCGTTGTCGCCCATGAGTTCGGCGCGCAGCGAAAAGTCGCTGTGGCGCTGAAACAGCGCGTCGACCTCCTCTACCGCAGCGGCAAAAGTGGCGGAGCTTTCCAGCAGGTCGCGGCCCATGGTTTCCCACTGGCAGCCGTTGCCAGTGTAAATGAAGGCCGGCCCTCTGGACTGCTCCAGATGCTCGCCGCGTACCAGCTGCTTAGCCGTCTGCGCGGGCAGCTGGCTGGCCTCTGTGTCGGCATAGGCGGCCAGCAACTGCGCGGCCTGCTCGTGACTCTCGGCGAACACCAGGGCGGCATCCGGATGACGTTCGCGGTGCTGATAGAGGGTGTAGGCGATATCGTAGAGGTTGGCATCCTGCTCATCGAGCCACTCTGCCAAGCGGCCTGCCATGGCTTTTAGTGCGGGCTCGCCCTTGGCCGACAGCAAAAGCGGCACGGTCATGGTGCCGGCGGTTGTCGACTCGGCACCAGGCTCTGAGTCCGCTCTAGAACCTGAAACAAATGCCACCGACTGCGGCGGGCTTTCGAGAATCACATGGGCGTTGGCACCGCCAAAGCCAAAGGAGTTGACGCCGATGATCAGGCGTCCCTCGGCCTTGAGCGGTTGGCGCTGGGTGACGACGCGCAGATTCCACTCGTCGAACTTGATGTTCGGGTTGGGCGTGTCGATGCCGATGGTCGCCGGCACTTCGCGGTGCTTCAGGCTATACAGCGCCTTGACCAGACCCGCTACGCCGGAGGCGGTTTCCAGGTGGCCGACGTTGCTCTTCACCGAGCCGATCAGCAGCGGCTCGCGCCGTTTGCGCCCTAGGGCCTCGCCGATGGCACGGGTCTCGATGGGATCACCCACCGCCGTTCCGGTGCCGTGGGCTTCGAGATAGTCGATCTCGTCCGCTGCGATGCCGGCGCGCGCATAGGTGTCGCGCATCAGTGCACTCTGCGCCTTTGGGCTGGGTACCGTGAGGCCAGACTTGTGGCCGTCGGTATTGACCGCCGAGCCCGCCACCACGGCCAAGATGCGATCGCCGTCGGCCACGGCGCGATCATGGTCCTTGAGCAGAAACAGTCCAGCGCCTTCTGAGCGCACATAGCCGTCGCCAGCGGCGTCGAAGACGCGGCAGCGGCCATTGGGTGATAGCATGCTGGCCTTGGAGAAAATGATGAAGCCGTAGGGATGCAGGTGCAGACTGATGCCTCCGGCCAGCGCCATGTCAGTCTCGCCGGCGCGAATCGACTGGCAGGCCTGGTGGAAGGCCACCAGCGACGAGGAACAGGCGGTATCCAGCGACATGCTCGGACCGTGCAGGTCAAACACGTAGGACAGCCGGTTCGAGGCGATGCTTGAGGTGTTGCCGGTGGCCGTGGAGGCGTCGATGGCTGCCATGTCGTCGGCAATACGGTAGGAGTAATCGAGACTGGCGATGCCCAGGAACACGCCACACTGGCTGCCGCGCAGCGCCGAGGGCTTGATGCCGGCGTGCTCGATGGCTTCCCAGGCCAGCTCCAGCAGCATGCGCTGCTGGGGGTCCATGTTGGTGGCCTCGCGGGGCGAGATCCCAAAGAAGCCAGCGTCGAAGCCGCTGATATCACCCAGGCTGCCTGCTGCGAAGGTGACGCTGGTGCCAGGATGTCGCTTGTCAGGGTGCTGGTAGGCTTCCTGGCTCCAGCGGTCGTCGGCAACGCGTGTCACCAGATCCCTTTCGTCTTGCAGATCCTGCCAGAACGTTTCAGGGGTGGTGCCGGGGAAACGGTGGGCGGCGCCGATGATGGCAACGCGTCTAGTCATTCTTGCTCCTGAGGGTTCTGGGGTTGCCCGGCTACTGCTTGTCGCTCACGGGTCATGTTCGGCTGCGTCTCACGGCTCGCCTCGGCGATCACTGTGCGCAGCAGCCGCTGGCCCAGGGTTTCGACCGTCATCGGACGAGGATGAACAGCTTGCGCTTTCCGGGCCCCTGCCGATCTGCTGGACCAGATGGCATAGGACGTGTTGCCATCCGGCTCGCCCAGCCGTTGATAGATGTCGGTCATGATCGGCACGTGGTCACCATACCAGCACAGCATGCCATGGCGTGAATGTCGCTTGCTCGACGGCGCAAGGTGTTGGCGTAGCGCCTTGATCATGTCATCGGCGTTGCGCAGATGCCGCAAGTAGATGCGTAAATCGTCATGGCGGCTGGCGTCAGGCCCGATCAGGTCCGTTGGCAGGGCTGGAGCGTCGTCGGGAACCGGCCGCTCCAGGTGCAGTGGACCATGATTTTCCATGGTGATCACGAAAACGAACAAAGGCCCATTATCGCTTTCCTCGAGCAGCCTTCCAACCCTGTCGGCCACGGCCAGGTCGCTGATGTATTGTCCGTCACGCTGCTCGTCAGAGAATGCGCTGATATCGATGAAGTCGTCGAACCCCAGCTGCGGCATCACCCGGTCACGCAGATAGAAGCTGGCCGGATAAGGGTGCACGCAGACGCAGCGATAGCCCAGCGACTTGAGGCTGGCAACCAGATTGGGTACCTGCAGATGGGTCAGCTGGCGATAGGGGTTGAAGCGATGGATGCCGAGCTCTTCGCCGCTCAGACCGGCCAGAAAGCCGGCCTCGGTGCGCACGGTGTTGGCACCCCAGACTGGCACCGTCAGAGGGCCATGGACCAAGGCGTCGCGCGACAGGGCATCGAAGTTGGGCAGCAGATCCCGGGGCAGGGCGCTGCTCCAGCGGCGCGGGTCGAAGAAGGACTCGCTCTGCACGGCGACCACATTGGGCAGGCGCGTCGGATCTAGTGTGCTGGCCGGCGGCAGTTCGAAGCGCCTGGCGAGCCGGTCAGCGTCGAGTGGCTGCCTCGCTCTCAAGCCATAGGCCCACAGCGCAGAGAACAGCCCGAAGCGCTCGAGATCGTGCTGCGGTGCCAGGGTGGGGGCAGGAAGGCCACGCAGCCCGAGAGCGAGCAGACCGCTTGCGATCAGCAGCAGCGCGGCGATAGCGATGATAAAGGCGGTGAGCCCATGGGTGCCCGGCAGCGCCTGCTCGAAGACAAGAAAACCGGCAATGGCAAGGGCGCCAGCGCTGCTGGCGGCGATGGCAAGACCGATGCCAAAGAAGGGCACATACAGGCGCGGGTGGCGGATGGCATCGATGAAATACTCGAAGTCCTGACAGATAAACGGCTCGCGCAGGGTGCGAGACTTGGTGTTGCTCGACTGCACCACCACCATTTGCAGCGAAGTAATGAAAACGAGCGCGAACCAGGGACGCTGCAGTACCAGCAGAAACACTCCGAACAGCAGTGACCAACTGCCCAGGTGGACCACTGAAGTGGCGCCGGGTCGACGCCAGAACGGCGCGACCGAGGGTCGCAGCAGCGCCTCGATGATCAGCGTCAAGGCAAGGCCGACGAGGTAGGGAAGCCAGAGCGCCAAGATCACGACAGACGATCCCCGTAACCCATTAACGGCAGCAAGCGCTGCGTTATGCCGGCAGGCAGTACCGCCAGCCACCAGCAGCCGAAATTCAGCGGGAACGGAAAGCTGATGCGCGCTCGGTTGCGCTCGATGCCGCGGCGAATGCGCCGGGCGGCGCGCTGTGGCGGCATTTCCCAGGGCTTGGGGCCAGGCATGGCCTGACACATGGGCGAGCTGACATAGCCCGGCATGACCACGCTGACGCCGACGCCGCTGGCGGCCAGCCGGCTGCGCAGCCCCTCGCCGAAAGCCTTGATGCCGGCCTTGCTGGCACTATAGGCCGGGGTGGTGGGCAGGCCGTGCCAGGCAGCCAGTGAGCTGATGAACACCAGCTGTCCGCTGCCTCTGGCGACAAGGTGGGGCGCAAGGCGGTTGGCCATGGCCATGGGTGTGCGCAGGTTGATGGCCAGCAGGTCACTGGTGGCCTGCCAGTCTTCCAGCGGTTCACCCTCGAGCGGATGGCTGTTCTGGCCGGCGTTGGCGATGATCACATCGGGCACTCGCCGAGCGCAGAGTTCGTCCAGCCAGCTGCCAAGGGCCTCGTCGTCGGTGAGGTCGACGCTTGATGTCTTGACCTCGGCGCCTTGCTCGCGGCACCGCCGCGCCAGAGCCTGAAGCGGTGACTCGCGTCGGCCATGCAGCACCAGGGTAACCCCCGGCGCCGCGTACTCGTGAGCCAGGGCGCCGCCGATGGCGCCGGTGGCGCCGGTGATCAGAACGGCCTGTGTTTGCGCCTGTGCCTGAGTCCGGACTCGGGTCTGAACGCTCACAGCAGCAGCTCCAGCGCCGAGCGCTCGGCACCTAGCTGCCTGGCGACGTTGTCGACGGCCAGTAGCACGCCGGGACGACAGTAGAGGCCGCCGTTGAACTGCACCGTATGCATCAGCGTGCGGCGAAATGCCTGGAAAAGGGACGGGTCGGGAGCCGTCGGTGCGCTCCAGAAATCATCCAGCCCACCGTGGTGGGTCAGCCCTTGCAGACGGTAGATGGGGTCGCTCAGGGCCAGCGTCGGGCAGCTATGTTCCAGCGAGACAATGCCGGTGGTGGAGTTGACCGTGACGGTGCCGGCGGCGCGCTTGAGCAGGATATTGAGATCGCCGGACTCCAGATAGACCAGACGATCCTCGATATCCAGGTGCTTTGCGAGTCGCGAAAGAAGCCTCTTGTAACTGATCAGCCCCATGTCCAGCGGATGGTTCTTGACGCACAGAATGGCGTTGCCTGGCGCATGGGCAGCAAAGGAACGCAGGGTCAGTTCGATGACCTCGCGCATGTTGGAAAACGGCGAGTGATCGCGAATCTGAGCGTCGCTGTTGAGCTGAAGCGGTAGCACGAAATAAGGTCGTCTGCTTCTGGCCAGGTCGATAATGCGCTTGCGATCCCGGGGCTTCCACCAGCGCAGCTGGGTCAGACGCTTGATGTAGCCGGCGTACTCGACCGGGGCGGTGACCGGAGCATGGTTGCGATAGTGGGGAAACAGCACCGGATTGCCGAGCCCGGCCAGGTGGTAGAGCACGTCCTGGGTAGCGCGGGTGCGAAACGGGCTGCGAAAGCGCACCGGCGGCAGCGGCGGCGGCAGCTTGGCAGCGGTGTAGCGATACCAGTCGGCGTTGCGGGGCAGCAGGGAATGACCATTGACGCCTTCGCGCTCCAGGGTGATCCAGTGGGGGCGGAAATAGCCCTCCTCGATCACGTGGGTGCGGATGCCGCGAGCGGGTGCCATTTCCACGGCAGCACGGTGAACGGGTCGGCGGTCGCCGAACACCAGCTGGTCGGTGACGTCGTAGCGCTGCCACAGTTCGGCAATGAATTCGGGCAGCCGTTCGAGGCGGTCACGAAAAAGATGGCTTGGCCCAAGCTTGCGCTGCCAGAAGGCGATATCGCCAGCGGCGTAATGCACCTTGACGACCCGGTGACCGCCCTCGGTCAGTCGGCGGGCCAGCCGCCGATGAAAAGGCGAGCAGGCCCCCTGCAGGAACAGAAAGGTGCGTGCTGAAGTTGTCAAGATTATTGTTGCCCGATGAAGATGTTGCGATAGCGGCGATAAAGCCACGTCTTCCAGTGCAAGCGGCGGATCTTGAGGCGCTGCTGCTCCATCAGCGTGAGTGCCGTCTCGGCATTGCTCAGCTGGCCAGAAGCGGGGTCCACATAGCCCGGATACAGGATCAGAGCGGCGGCCACCAAGGCGTCGAGCGTCAAGGTGCGCTGACGTCTGGCGCAGTGCAGTCGATCGACAGTTAACCCCCAGCCGGCGTAGAAGGGCAGGCCATGGGTCACTACACGACGGCCTCGAAGCAAGGCTTCGAAGCCGGTCAATGAGCTCATGGTATGCACTTCATCCACACGTTGCAGGATATCGCTGATCGCCACTGCACCGAGCTCGATATCATACAGCTGTTTGGACGCGCAATCGAGCGCGCCCAGCCGAGCACCGGTAATGACGTCAGGATGCGGTTTGTAGAGCACACAGGCATCAGGGTTGGCATGACGCACGGCAGACAGCAGGGCGGCATTGGTGGTGATCTCAGGAGAGCCTTTGGCAATCGAGGCGTCGGTTTCGACCTGGCCCGGTACCAGGATCAGCCGCTTGTCATGGGGGAGCTTGGGCAGCGGCTGACCCTGGACGTTGTATTTCGACACGCCCAGGCGGACCAGCCGCTCCCGCAGCTGCTTGGCACGCTCAAGCAGCACCTCATCGAAGCTGGCTTCATTGAGCAAGCGCTCGAGCTCACTGGGGCGGGTTGCGTCGTAGTAGATGCCTTCGGCATCCAGCACCAGCGACAGCGGCCGAGTCAGGTCGACGCCCAGACCCACGGAGCGCAGAAACCCATCCTCCATCCGCCACAGGGTCGTGCCTTGCATCTTGCAGTCCGCAATCATGCTGTCGTCGACGCGATTCGACCAGACCAGCAGGTGTTCGCCATCTTGCTCAGCGGGCTCGGGCGTATTGCCATCGGTGTGGCGCAGTTGGGCGGCGGGGCCGAGAAAATCGCCGATAAAGCCGCGCTTCCAGGAGGAGAACCCCCAAGCCTGCCAGCGACCCGCGTAGCGATCGCGCTGACGCTTCTGGTCGCCGATCAGGGCGATGGTCTCCTCAAACGTCGAGGCTTCTCCGGTGTAGGGGTTGGCGTAGCGGCAGTAGCGCAGATACGCAGCGGCGAACAGCTGCTCCAGGGAACGCGATGTGCCGCGGCGAGGGCAAGACAGCTGATCCCTGGTCAGTCCCCAGCCGGCATAGAAGGGCAGCCCATGACAGGTCACGCTCTTGCCCGCGATAAGCGCCTCGAAGCCCATCTGGCTGGTGACCACGTGCGCACTGTCCACGGCATCGAGCAGCGCCCAAGGGTTGAGGTTCTCGCCGATCAGCCGGCAGCGCGGGTGCGACCGTGCGGCTTCCAGCAGGTGGCCCTGCTTCTTGCCGGCGATGACATCAGGATGCACCTTGACCAGCACCTCGGCGTCCGGGGATTCGGCCAGGGCGTAGTCGAGCATCTGTCCAAAGGTCTCGGCGCTGGCGCCGCCGTAATGAATCGAAGCGTCGCCCGCGGTCTGGTCGACCACCAGCACCCGCTGGTGTGAAGCTGACGGCAGCGGCGTGTCGGGCGCGTGGTTGTATTTGGCCAGCCGCAGGTGTGCCAGCTGCGCCATGCTCTGGCGGGCCCTGGCGAGCTCATCGTCGCTGAACTGGCCGTCGCGAATCAGAGTCTCGAGATCGCTGGGGCCGCTGGCGTCGTAATAGATGCCGCTGTAGTCCACCACCAGGCTGTGGGGCTGGAAGCCTTCGACTCCCAGGCCCAGGGAGCGCAGAAAGCCGTCTTCGATGGCCACATAGGGCACGCCCAGGCGCTCGGCCAGATGCCGTGCCCTGCGTGACGTCGGCTTGTAGCCCCAGCCAGCGATGGCGTCGCATCGCGGGCTGCCGAGGCTGCCCAGCCAGCCGAGCCGGTGGATGTGTTGATACTCGTTCAGGCAGGCACCGAGAATTCGCCACCGTGTCAGCCCGCTGGAAAGAATGCCTAGTCTTGCGGCGGGTTGCAGGGAAGGAGTGTCGGTGGGCACGCGTTGTTCCGAGTCTTGAAGTGGGCGTTGCAATCTACGTCAGGGAACAGCCAGATACAACGCTTCCAGTGCTTGTGTCTGCTCTCCCGACGGCTTGATCCGAGTTCGCCCGATCGAGCCGTAATCACTTCATTGGTGCATGTTGCAAAGCGTTGGCTTGCGAGGAGGGCCAGTGCCATGCGCCGGGTCAAGTTTCGGTGTATTGTCTGAGCCGCTGCAGGGCTGGCCACGGTTTCACAGGAGCCGGTCAATCTCGTGGACTGTTCCGTATTGTAACCTGTGGGCGATCCCGTAAATGACATCAGATGTCGGGGCGTTGATGGATATCAGGCTGTCAAGGTGCGCTGATCGGTACCGGCAAGGACGAATCACGCTGTCAGTGAGGAAAAGGATCATGAAGCAAGGGATGCGGCTTTCGCTTCCGATGGGCATATTGCCCGCAATCGCGCTGTTGATGCTGGCGCTGCCTGTCCAGGCAGAGGGGGTATATAAATGCACGGTGGACGGCAAGACGCGCTTTCAGGGTCAGCCCTGCGCCGAGGGGCAGGGTGAAGAGGTTCGGTTGCCTGTTACCGCCATGGATCGCGACTCAGGGCTGCGAAAGGAATTGGCTGACGAGTCCGGCAGCGGCGTGCGATTGTTTACGCCAGCGGATGCCAATGCCTCGGTCGATGTGCGCTTCGCCGCGCTGGAACAAGGGCTTGAACGCCTCGATAAAAAGGCCACAGCCTGTGAAAGCGCTCTTGAGAGCGCCGGGGGTATCGATGGGTGCGGCGACTTCGTGATGCACAATCGCGTCGCCATGCCGGATATCAGGGATTATATCGAGCTGCACGGTGTGGTATTCGAAAGCGCCATGAGCACCGAGCAGATCCGCACTGTGAATGAGCGGCTGGCTCATATCGAACAGGTTCAACGAGCGACCCAGGCGCTTATCGATCCGCAAGAGGGTTCCGGGGAGCAGGTCGTCGAAGAGCAGGTTGCCGAGCCGCAAATAGCCGCGCCCCCGGCCGGTAGCACGCAGCCGCGCAACAGCATGGGCGCACAGAGCGACAGCCCGAGGCCGAGCCAGTACCTCGGGGAGGATGAGACCGGCTTCGAGTATGATCTCGACGCCGACCCGGACGCGCCATAGACAATGCCCCGACGTTCTGCGCTCAGCGCCGCTCGGTGGGGTGAATCTCGTTGGCCGGCAGCATGGCGTCATAGCCTTCCTGGCGCAGGCCCTCGATCACTTCCTTTGCATGCTCGCCGCCCAGGGTCTCGAGGGTCGCCTCGATCTCGGTGGAGCGCAGCGACAGGTCGGTGAAGGCGCGCTGATGGCTGATCTGAATCACATTGGCGCGCAGCTCCGACAGCAGACGGGTGAGGTCGGCCAGGCCACCGGGCACGTCGGGAATGCCGACCCGCACGCGCACGATGCGCTCCGAGCGCACCAGCCCGCGCTGAATCACCGAGGACAGCGCCAGCATGTCCATGTTGCCTCCGCACAGCACCAGCCCTACCCGCCGGTCGCGAAAGCGCTCTGGATACTCAAGAATGGCGGCGAGCCCTGCCGCCCCTGCGCCTTCGGCCACGGTCTTCTCGACCTCCAGCAGCTGAAGAATGGCGTTTTCGATCTCGAGCTCATCGACCAGCAGGATATCGCTGATGCGTCCGCGCAGCAGCGCCTGGGGCAGCTCGCCGGGCTTACCCACGGCGATGCCTTCGGCAATGGTGGTACGGCCGCACACAATCGGCTCGTCGGCCAGCGCCTGGCTCATGGAGGGAAAGCGCCGGGTCTCGACACCGATGATCTCGATGGCGGGGCGCAGCGCCTTGGCGGCGACCAGGCAGCCGGCGCTCAGACCGCCACCGCCGATGGGGATCACCAGACAGTCGAGATCCTCTACTTGCTCAAGCATCTCCAGCGCTACGGTGCCCTGGCCGGCAATGATGTGCGGGTCGTCGTAGGGGTGCACGAAGGTCAGCTGCTGCTCGGCGGCCAGCCGCTGGGCATAGAGGGCGGACTCGTCGATGTTGTTGCCCTCCAGGTGCACGTCGGCGCCGTGGCTGCGGGTATTGCGCACCTTGGTATTGGGCGTGTTTCGGGGCATGACGATGGTGGCGTGAATGCCCAGGCGGGCGGCGTGATAGGCCACGGCCTGGGCATGGTTGCCCGCCGACATGGCGATGACGCCGCGCTGACGCTTCTTTTCATCAAGTTGCAGCAGGTGGTTGAGCGCGCCGCGATCCTTGAAGGAGGCGGTGAACTGGTGGTTCTCGAACTTGATATACAGTTCGCAGCCGGTCAGTCGCGACAGGATCGCCGAGTGCAGGCAGGGCGTGCGTACCAGGTGTTCCCGGGTGCGCTCGGCCGCGTCCTGGATGTCGGCCAGGCTGACTGTTTGGTTGTCGCTCATGGGTGTACCCTCCTCGGGTTCAGGTTCAGGCCGTGGTCAGCGGATGCCTGGTGCGCAGCTGCCGGGCAAGTTCATTCACATGCGGGTCGTGTACTCCCAGCGCCTGAAGCGCCACATCCAGGTTCAGCACGTAGTCGCGGTTGGGGCCGCTGGGCCCGTGGGCTTCGGCGATCTGCTCAACCATGCGCTCAAGGCTGTCCTCGCCGAGCCAGGCGGCGTTGTCCGGAGTGGCAAGATACAGCAGGCCCTGGATTGTCTCGGCTTCACTGAAACTATCAGTGACGTTATCTCTAAAGTACAGCCGCGTAAGCTGGCGTAGATAGCCGTTTTTCTCGCGAATATCCAGCGCGCTCAGTACCTCGGGGCTGATCCGGTAGGCCATGCCGTGACAGACCGCTTCGTCATGCGGCACCAGCGTGGCGACCCGACCGGGTGCCTCAGGGGTGCCGCGGTGATCGTGGGAACCCTGCCAGAAACGCCGTGCCCAGCCATGGATCCAGGCGGGGCGCTGCTCCAGATAGTCGAAGCCGGCTTTCCAGATCAGCGAACCGTAGCCAAACAGCCACAGGCTTTGATGATTTTCGAAGTGCGTCATGCCCTGATTCAGGCGAGTCGTATCCAACGTCATGCTTCTTTCCGCGTAAATTAGTGTTCTGCTCCATGATGCGCTGAATGACGGGTCTTGTCGAAATGCCCTACGCGCTTGTTTTCACTTAATCTAGCCAGTGACGCCTTGCTGTTCTGATTGCGTCTCCCGCACGTGTTCGGTAGACGGAGGAAAGTGCACGTCGAAGCCGCGGCCATCGAGCTGGCGTATGTCGCCCGGGCGGCCCTGATCATCGAACTCGACCAGGCCGATGCCGGAACCGTTCCACAGCCGCTCGCCGGCCCTGGCCCGGTCCGGGTCCCGGGGGCGAATCCGCATCCGCCGACGATGAGTGAACCAGTTCAGCGGCGAGCGCGGCGCATAGAGCCAGCGGTTGATCCGGTCGAACCAGTCGAGCAGGGTGTCCGGAAAGGCGTTCTTGATGCCGCTGGAGGTGATCTGCCAGATCGATGGGCCGTGGCGGCGGTGACGGATGTGAATGTCATAGACGAAGGAATAGTGCACGTCGCCTGAGAGAATCACGTAGTGGCCCGGAGTACGCGAGTGGCGAAAGATGTTCAGTATCACGCTGGCCGCGCCGCGATGCGCCATCCAGTTTTCTGCATCCACCAGCAGCGGCTTGCCGGCCAGCACGAACAGCGACTGAATCACCTCGATCAGCTTGACGCCGAACATCGGCGCCGGCGAGACGATGATCACCGAAGGCGCGTCGAGCAACTGTTGCTGCAGTTCGCTGAGCGCCTCCCAGTCCATCAGCCCCGAAGGGCGCTGCGGGTTGCGTTCACTTCGCCAGCGGCGGGTGCGGGTATCCAGCACCACCAGCGGCGGCGGGCCGGGTATCTGATATTCCCAGCCCTGAAAGCGCAGCAGCTCGGTAATCAGCGCATCGTGCTCGGCTGCTGGCAGCCAGCCGTCGCTTTCGGCCGTCTCGAGCAGCGCCGCGGCCCCGGCCATGGGGGCATCGACCCGGTCGGGATCGTTGCCCCAGCCCTGGCACAGCAGATAGCCGAGCAGGGCATTGCCGAGGATGCGCCGGGAGAACGGGTGGCCGTAGGCGACCTGCTCCCATTCGGCGGTGAGGTTCCAGTCGTCGGTGATGTCGTGGTCATCGAAGATCATCAGCGTCGGCACATGGGCCAGCAGGCGGGCCGCCGCCGGCAAGCCGGCGATGAAACGCTCGAGGATTTCGGCTTCGCGGTGGTAGTCGTCTTCGCGCTGCTCCGGTAAATTCGGGCGCTCCCAGTCAATCAGGCGCCACGGCGTCGGCGACCACACCAGCAGATACATGGCGATGATCTCGCCGAAGGTCATCAGGTGATTCTGGGCGTGATCCGAGGTGAACACCGGTTTTCTTGCCCCGCCGAACAGGCGCTCGCGCAGCCGTTTGGTGCTGTTGATGTCGGGCAGCAGCTGTTCGCGTTGGTAGTAGGTAGCCTCGGCCTGATAGAGCGCCTGGCTGTCGTCGATGGTGGCCCCCTCCAGCGGTTCGTCGAACAGGCCCAGCCGCGCGATCAGCGCGTGAATGGCAACCAGCTGTGGCCCGGCCACGTCATCGGCATAGATCTGATCGCCGGTCATCAGCAGCCAGGCCGGCCAGGCATCGGCCTGCTCGAGGCGCTCGCCCAGCCAGTCGTCAGCCCGTACCAGACCATCGGGGCCGTCGTGATGCGGCTGTCGACAGGAGCCGTGCAGTAGCCGGCGATGGCCCGCGGCCAGCACGAAGCAGGGGCGCTCGCGGCCCGGATGGCAGAGGTGCGGCGCCCAGTCGGCGATGCCGCTGAGCACCTGTTGTTCGGAGCCGGAGCCAGCCGCGTCGAGAATGCGCAGGTCGTAATCGATCAGAGTGTCCCGGGGCAGCGGAGTGTCCAGACTGGCATCGATCAGGTGCAGCCAGGCGTGGTGGCCAAGCGGCAGGCGCTTCACATGGCGCTTGTCCAGCGCCAGCGTGCGCAGAGCATCCCCTTCGGGCTGGAGCACAAGCTCCAGATCGAGGCGGCGAGTGGCCACCAGCCAGATGCGCAGCCGCCCGGGTTCCATTCGCCTGAGTATCGGGCCGGCAAGCACCTCTGGCAGCTGGCCGTGCGGTGCGTGCTGGTCGTGTGGCCTAGCATCGTATGACTCAGAGTTTTTCATGGCGCTGGCTCCTCAGGCTGCGCTGACTCTGTCTCGGGAGTCAGCGTCAGGCGATGCCAGGGATCAAGGGGCAGCAGGATCTCGACCACAAGCCCGCCCTGAGCGCCGGAAGTCAGCGTCAGCTGGCCGTCGTAGAGGCGCACCAGATCGTTGACGATGGCCAGCCCAAGCCCGGTGCCGGAGCGCTGCTCGTCGAGCCGACTGCCCCGGGCCAGGGCCGTCTGGCACTGGTGGGGCGTCATGCCGGGGCCGTCGTCACGGATGCGCAGCCAGCCATGCCGCTGGTTGCGTCCCGCCTCCAACTGGACGTCTTGGCGGGCCCAGCGCAGGGCGTTATCGAGCAGGTTGCCGATCATTTCCTGAAGATCCTGGGGGTCGATTCGCAACGCGAGTTCGCTGTCGATGGTCGTGTGCAGCACCAGTCCGCGCCGCTCGGCCAGTCTTCCTAGCCCTTCAAGCAGCGGTGCAAGCGTTGGTTTGACCAAGACAGGCGGGTGCAGCACCGCCGTGCCGGCAGCGGATGCTCTGGCCAGATGGTGGCGCACCGCCTCGTCGATGCGTTTGAGCTCGCCCTGCACGCGCTGCCTGGAGGGCTCAGGGAAGCCGTCGGCCAGGGTGGTCAGCACGCTGACCGGTGTCTTCAGCGCATGGGCCAGATTGTCGGCGGCATGGCGAGCGCGCTGGAGCCGCTGCTGATCGCGGGACAGCACGGCGTTGATCGCCCCGGCCAGGCGCGCCAGTTCGCCGGGCAGTTGTTCACCCAGCTGTCGGGTCTCGCCGCGCTCCACCTCGGCCAGATCCTGTCGCAGGCGCCGCAGCGGAGCCAGCCCCCAGCGAACCTGGGCGGCCAGCGCCCCCAGCAGCATCATGCCAAGTCCGATCAGCGACAGGCTCAGCAGACGATTGAAGCGCGCGGTCTCAAGCGCAATGCCCTGGCGTGAGACCGCCACGCTGACGCGTAGCGGTGTCTCCAGGCTGGCCAGCTGAACCTGGCGCTCGATGAGGCGCAGCGGCTGGCCGCGCGGCCCGTCGATATTTTTCGGCTGGGTGGCCAGGGCGCCGCTTAGCGGCAGGCGCTGATCCCACAGCGAACGCGATGCCAGCAGCGGTGCGTCATTCGCGCTGATCTGCCAGTACCAGCCGGAGAGAATGCGCTGGAAGCGCGGCTCGCTGGTGGAGCGATCATGCACCGGTATTTCGCTGCCCGGTGGCAGGCGGATGCCGGCGATGACGTGATTGAGCAGGGTCTGCAGCTGCGCATCATGGCTGCTGGTGACCGCGGCGCGAAACTGCTGGGCGAGCACCAGGCCGGCGAGCGGCAGCAGAATGGCGATGACCACCAGGCTTGCCGCCAGCAGACGAGCGGCCAGGGAGGCACGGGAAAGTCGGCCCCGCCAGTCGCTCATGACGGCTCGTCCTGCTCGATGGCTACCAGCCGATAGCCCTGGCCGCGCAGTGTCTCGATGCGGGCCTTGCCAAGCTTGCGGCGCAGGCGGCTGATCTGCACGTCGATGACGTTGGAGTCGGGCTCGTGGTCGCGATCATAGACGTGCTCGGCCAGCTCGCTGCGCGAGACAATGCGCGGTGCGGCGTGCATCAGATAGGCCAGCAGGCGGGACTCCTGGGCCGTCAGGCCGATGGGCTGGCCGGCCAGGCTGATGCTGCCGGTGTGAGTGTCGAAACTCAGCGCCCCCTGACGCAGCAGCGGATGGGCGTGGCCATGACTGCGCCGCACCAGGGCGTGCAGACGAAACAGCACCTCGGCGGTCTGAAACGGCTTGGTGACATAGTCGTCGGCGCCGGCGGAGAAGCCGGCGGCCTTGTCGGCCCAGCGCTCGCGGGCGGTCAAGACCAGCACCGGAACATCGATGCCGGCTTCTCGCCATTGGCCAAGCCAGCGGGTGCCGTCGCCGTCGGGCAGGCCCAGGTCGAGAATGATCGCATCGTAGCGCTCGGTTTGAACCAGAAAGTCAGCTTCGCTGCCGGTGGCGCTGTGCTCGACCAGCATGCCGGCGTTGCCGAGGACGTCGCTGAGGGCCTCAGCCAGCGCCACGTCATCTTCGACCAGCAGCAGCTTCATGGGGTTTTCTCCATGGCGCTGATGTTCACGCCCTCCATGCCGATCAGCTCGCCACTGCGGGCATCGAACTCGAACTCGACCAGCTGCCCCTGGGGGCCAATCATTTCGATCTCATAGACCACCTGGCCGTCATCACGCTCGAGCTCCACCTCGAGCACCTGGCCCTCATAGTGGTCCTCCAGCCAGTCGAGCAGCTGGGTCAGGGGGACAAGCTCCCCCGCCTGGACCTGACGATGCAGGTCGCGCCACGAGTCGTCGGCACGGCCGGTCAGCGACAGCAGGGAGAGGGAGACAACAAGCAACAGCAGCAGGGCCGCTGCGGCGCGCCGAGCTAGCGGGGAGAGAGGGCGGGGGCGATGTGCACTGGCTTTGTGAGTCTTCATGGGTGTCAGTCTGGCAGGGTGAACATGAACGCAGCATGAACGCCTTTGTCAGGCTTAGGCAAGGTAGCCTCTGCAACACTGGCCTGGCTCGTCAATCACGACGAGGTCTCGGACCGAAAGAGGAACACATCATGACTATCAAGACGATTGCCGCTTCCACTGCTGCTGCACTGTTGCTTGGCGCTGGTGCCGTTCAGGCCGTATACGCCGATGAAAGCCTGCCGGTGGAGCGTTTCGACGAGGTGCTCCAGCACGCCGAGCAGTATGGTTTTATCATGCTCGACGAAATCGAGATCGATGACGGTGGGCGCGTCGAGATCGAGGGCTGGCTGGAAGACCAGTGGCGTGCCGAGGTGACGCTGTCGCTGGAGGATGGCCAGACACTGCGCGAGGACCGCCGTCGCCTGGAGAGAGACGCCTGGGGAATGAGCTTTGATGAGGCGCGCAAGGCGCTTGCCGCGGCAAGCGATGAAGGGCTCGTCGAGCTCGAAAGCCTGGACGTCGATGCTTCGGGACGCATCGAGATCGAAGGGCGCGACGCTGACGGGCGCGAGATTGAGGTAATTACGCGCCAGGGCGAAGAGGGTGTCGAGCGTGTGGAGAATGATTGATCACGCCTGGCAGATTTAATCAGAGAGTGTGAGCGGCCGGCATCTTGCCGGCCGCTGTCTGTCTGATGCTGCATGCTCGAGTGCAGACATTTATTCAGTGTTTTCCTAGATCAGCTTGCTCCGACGGCGCCTCAGCAGTTCCTCGGGAGGGGCAAAGCTGTCGGGGTGGGCGCCGGCCCAGTATTCACGGAAGACCGCGTGCCGCGCCGCGCCGCCCTCGAGAAGTTCACCCGGTTTCAAGAAGTCGTACAGGGTATCCAGGCTGCGGGTCTCGTTGCGCGAGACGCGATGAATCACATGCTCGGGGCCGAGCTGCTCGGGGTGGTCGAGACCGGCGGCTTCGAGCATCTCGGCCAGAGCACGCTGGGTGTTGGCATGGAAACGCTGGACCCGCTCGGCCTTGAGAGGCACGTCCAGACGACCACCACGCCATGGGTTCTGGGTTGCCACGCCGGAAGGGCAGCGGTCGGTATGGCATGTCCGCGCCTGGAGGCAGCCCAGCGAGAACATGAAGCCTCGGGCCGAGTTGCACCAGTCTGCGCCCAGCGCCAGGGTGCGGGCGATATCGAAGGCGCTGATGATCTTGCCCGAGGCGCCAAGGCGAATCTGTTCACGCAGGCCGACGCCGACCAGAGTGTTGTGCATCAGCAGCAGGGCGTCGGTAAGCGGCATGCCGAGATGGCTGATGAACTCCACGGGAGCGGCCCCGGTGCCGCCTTCACCGCCGTCGACAACGATGAAGTCAGGGTAGTCGCCCATGGCGTGCATGGCCTTGACCAGCGCAAACCATTCCCAGGGGTGGCCCATGGCCAGCTTGATGCCGACCGGTTTGTCGCCGGACAGGGTGCGCAGCCGGCGAATGAAAGTGATCAGCTCTCGCGGCGTGGTGAACGCGCTGTGGGATGAAGGCGATACCACCGTTTCGCCGATCGGCACGCCGCGGGTCGAGGCGATCTCGGCGCTGACCTTGGCACCCGGAAGAACGCCGCCGTGCCCCGGCTTGGCACCCTGGGACAGCTTGATCTCGATCATCTTCACTGCATCAAGAGAGGCGTTCTTGCGGAAAAGGTCCGGATCGAAGCGTCCTTCGGCGTCACGGCAACCGAAGTAGCCGGAGCCAACTTCCCAGACCAGGTCGCCGCCCTTGCAGTGGTAGGGAGAGATCCCACCCTCGCCGGTGTCGTGGTAGAAGCCGCCGAGCTTTGCCCCTTCATTAAGAGCGCTGATGGCGTGGGCCGACAGCGCGCCGAAACTCATGGCGGAGATATTGAACACGCTGGCAGCGTAGGGCTGGGCCCGCTGACTGCCGACCAGCACGCGGAAATCCTTGTTGGCGATATGGCTGGGTGTCAGCGAATGGTTCATCCACTCATAGCCATCGCCCTGCATGCGGCGCTGCGAACCGAACGGTTGGGTGTCGTTCACCCCCTTGGCACGGCGGTAGACCAGGCTGCGCTGCTCCCGGGAGAAGGGGCGCTCTTCGGTATCGGACTGAATGAAGTACTGGCGAATTTCCGGGCCGATGGCTTCCAGTCCGTAGCGGATGTGGGCCAGTATCGGATAGTTGCGATTCAGCGTATGGCGCTGCTGATACAGGTCGTAGGTACCGAGCGCTGTCAGAACGCCGAAGATCAGCACACCCCAGCCCCAATGGAGTGACCAGCTGAGTCCGATGAGGCAGACGGCGAGGCCAATCAGGCTCAGGGCATAGGCGCTGTAGCGTTTTGGCAGACGTGGCATGCGACGCATCCTTGCAAGATTATTAAGTGATGATTGCAAGGGATCGGGTAGCGCGCTGTCAAATGCGTTGGCTGTGAAGAAGCGCCTGGTCAGGCGCAGATGGCTTCCATTCGGCTCAATTGCTTGCTCGATCATGGGCGCTTTCCCGGTGACAGGCCCCTGACAGCGCCATGTCATGAATGGTAAATAGTGTTTGACCTGGGCTTGGCAAGTGGGCATGCTACGGGCAGTAGGTTGGCAAGTTGAACATCGCAAAGTGGTAATCGAAGCACTCGTAAGCCTCGGTACCCGGTGAAAGTCTCTTGTTTATCCCACTGCATCTCGGGGTTTTCCCGGCTACATATATTCGTAATATCGAGGTAAATCGACACATGGCTACCGGTACCGTCAAGTGGTTCAACGACACCAAGGGCTTTGGCTTCATTTCTCCGGACGAAGGCGGTGACGACCTGTTCGCGCACTTCTCCGAAATCCAGGCAGACGGCTTCAAGTCTCTGCAGGACGGTCAGAAGGTTTCCTTCGACGTGACCCAGGGCAAGAAAGGCCTGCAGGCATCCAACATCAAGCCGATCGACTGATTCGCTGATGTTGCTTCATCCTCAAGACTGAGGGTGAATGATATGAAAGGCCCGCTGTTCAGCGGGCCTTTTTGTGCCTGCGGCCTGCCGATTTCCGCTATATTCTGCTGGTCCCGACCTCGCGGCCAGTGGCATTTTGCGCTACGGTGACGTCCTTTTATTGCGGAGACTGGTGAATGAGTGACCTCAGTGAGTTGATCATCGAGCCGCGCAACGGCCGTACCGCCGACGCCTGCGTGTTCATCCTGCACGGCCTGGGCGCCGATGGCCATGACTTCGAGTCGCTGGTTCCAGCCCTGGACCTGTCTGCCAGGCATGCCGTGCGTTACATCTTGCCCCACGCGCCCCGGATGCCGGTCACCGTCAATGGTGGCATGGTCATGCCCGCCTGGTACGACATCAAGGAAATGAGTCTGGAGCGGCGCGTCGATGAACAGCAGCTCAGAGTCTCTGCGGCGCGTATCCAGGCGCTGGTCGATGAGCAGCTCGAGCATGGCATTGCGTCCGAGCGAGTCATTCTGGCGGGTTTCTCTCAGGGCGGTGCCGTGGCATATGAGGCGGCGCTCAGCTATCCGCGGGGTCTCGGTGGGCTGCTGGCCATGTCCACCTACCTGGCGACTGCCGATAGCCTGGACTACGCGGCGGCCAACCGTGAGCTGCCGGTCGAGATTCACCACGGCATCATGGATCCGGTAGTGCCCGAATCGCTGGGTCGTGCGGCTCGTGACCACCTGACCGGTCTGGGCTATCCAGTGAACTATCGCCAGTATCCCATGGCGCATGCCGTCTGCCCTCAGCAGGTCATGGATATCAGCCGCTGGCTCGGCGAGCGCCTGGGTTCGTGAGCCGACAGAGCACAGATAGTCAGAATATAGGCAAGTACTCAGCGCCGGCGCTATCAGCAGCGTACTGGCGTAGCTGCCTGCGCAGTGCGCGGCCCAGCTTTCTTCCGCTGGCGCTGCTGTGTGCCGGGCTGGCCATTGTGACAGTGCGGCTTGAAGGACATGTGCTTGCCCTGCTTGATGTCATGCTGGCCATGACGGCGGCGCTGCTTGCCCATGCCGCGGTCAATCTGTTCAACGAGCACCACGATTTCGTCAGCGGGCTGGATGCAGTCACCGCGCGCACGCCGTTCTCCGGCGGCAGCGGCTCGCTTCAGGATTTTCCCGAAGCGGCGCCCATGGTGCACCGGACCGCCAGCGCCTGCCTGCTGGGAGTGGTGCTGATCGGAAGCTGGTTTCTGTGGCGCTCGGGCCCCTGGCTGCTCGCCTACGGGCTGGTTGGGGTGTTGCTGGTGGTGGGCTATACCGGGGTGCTGACGCGTCGCCCGCTGCTGTGTCTGCTGGCGCCGGGGCTTGGTTTCGGCGTGCTGATGGTGGCGGGTACCTTCCATGCGCTGGCCGGTGAGTTCTCCTGGCTGGCGCTGCTGGTGTCGCTGCCGCCCACCCTGATGGCCAGCGCCTTGCTGCTGCTCAATCAGATTCCTGATATCGAGGCCGACCGCGGCGCTGGGCGCCAGCATCTTGCTATACAGCTGGGGCCGTATCGGTCAGCGGTCCTGGCGGTGGCCATGGTGTGGCTGGCCTTTGTGCTGGTCGCGCTTGCGGTGTGGGCAGGTACGCTGCCGGCCTCTGCGCTGTGCATGTGGCTGGTATTGCCCTTGCTGGTGACATGGCTGATGCGGCTGCGCGATTTCAAGGCGAGTCCTGGTCGCGGAACCTTGCTGCCGCTGCTGGGCCTGAACGTGGTGATTCTGCTTTCAAGCCTGGCGCTGCTGAATATTGGCCTGTGGCTGGCCGTCTAGGTGGCGCGAAAGGAGGGGGCGGATACCGTCGCAGTGGCTTCTTCGGAGGCCTTGCGGCCTCCATCGCCCAATAAATTGGCCTCTTACGAAAAGCTGAACGGTGCCGCCTTGCTACTTGACGCCACTGCCCTCTGTAGGAGGGCAGCTGCGCTGCGCGACGGGCGCCGCCAGGCGGCCCCGGATGTCGTCATGCCGGCGGCACCTTCGGGAGGCCTGGCGGCCTCCATCGCCCAATAAATTGGCCTCCTACAAAAACCTGGCCGGTGCCGCCAAGCGCCCGGCGGGGTGATTCACGCCGGTTGGCGGCGCACTATATAATGGCCAGATCGCCAAACGACAACCACGCTTTCCGGAACACCGACCATGAGCCAATCTCCCTTTGCCCAGCTTCCCGATGCCAACGGCTATTTCGGCCCCTTCGGCGGTCAGCATATTCCACCCGACCTCAAGCGGGTAATGGATGAGATCAATGCCGCCTACGAGGAGATTCGCTGCCGCGATGATTTTCAGCAGCAGCTGGCGAGTCTGCTCTCCGACTATGTCGGACGCCCCAGCCCGATCTTTCACGCACGCCGTCTGTCCGAGCAGCTGGGTGGCGCCCAGATTCATCTCAAGCGCGAAGACCTGAATCACACTGGCGCGCACAAGATCAATCACTGCCTGGGTGAAGCGCTGCTGGCCAGGTTCATGGGCAAGACCAAGGTCATCGCCGAGACTGGTGCCGGCCAGCACGGCGTTGCGCTGGCCACTGCCTGTGCTCTGGTGGGGCTTCCTTGCGAGATTCATATGGGCGTGGCGGATATCAAGAAAGAACACCCCAACGTGGTCAAGATGAAGATATTGGGTGCTACGCTGGTACCGGTGACTCGAGGCGCAGGAACGCTCAAAGAAGCGGTGGACAGCGCGTTTGAGGAGTATCTCAAGGACCCGCAGAACTTCATCTATGCCATCGGCTCGGTGGTTGGGCCGCACCCTTTTCCCAGGATGGTGCGTGACTTTCAGGCGATCATCGGCCGCGAGGCCCGGGAGCAGTTTCAAGCCCGTCACGGACGCCTGCCCGATCACGTGGCCGCCTGTGTCGGCGGCGGTTCCAATGCCATCGGCATGTTCACCGCTTTCCTTGATGACCCCGAGGTGCACCTGGTGGGCGTGGAGCCCGCCGGTGAAGGTCTTGACACCGCGCGCCATTCGGCGACGCTGGCCCTGGGCAGGCCGGGCACGCTGCATGGCATGGCCTGCTACGTGCTGGATGACGATCAGGGCAATCCCCTGCCGGTGCACTCTATCGCCTCGGGACTGGATTATCCCGGCGTGGGGCCGCAGCACAGTTACCTCAAGGAGCAGGGGCGCGTCGAGTACGTCACCGCCAGCGATGCCCAGTGTCTGGAGGCCTTCATGACGCTGTCCCGAGTCGAGGGCATCATTCCGGCGCTGGAGAGCGCACATGCCGTGGCCTGGGCAATGCAGGAGGCCCCAGGGCTGCCGAAAGACGCGCATATACTGATCAATCTATCGGGGCGCGGCGACAAGGATGCCGACTATGTGGCCGCCCGCCTGGGGCTGTGAATACAAGCATGGCAGGCTAGCAGGCTGCCACCTGAATCAGGGCGAGATGGAATTGCCCATTCTGTATCGAAAGGAGTGAAGCGAATGAACGGTCTTCTACGCAGCCTGTCGAGGCGGGATGCTTCTCTGGCGGAACGGCTGTTCAAGCACTTTCCCGGCGGCGCTGTGTTGCTGGATGCTGACTACATTGTTCTTGACGCCAATCCTGACTTTCCACGCTATGCCGGACACTCGCTGGAGAGCCTGATGGGCAGGCGAATCACGACGCTGGACGTGGACCCGCTGCGTGGCAAGATGCTTCGGGCGTTGAACTCCTGCCTTGCCACCGAGCAGATGTGGCAGGGTGTGCTGCGCTGTCGGCGTGCCGATGGGGTGGAAACCTACCAGGATGTGGTGATTCACCCGTTGACCCTGGGGCGGGGCAAGGGACTAGGGTTCCTGATGACCCTGTACGATGTCAGCCATCTATATGTGCCGGCCCAGGCCGATCGCGCCCAGCTGACCTGGCTCGAAGGAGTGATGACGGAGATTCCCGGCGTCATCTTTCAGCTGCGCCAGTCACCGGAGGGTGATCTTTCCTTCGGCTATCTGAGTCAAGGGCTGATCACTCAGTGTGGGATGTCACCGGAAACGGTGATGGCCGACGCGAGTCAGCTGCTGAGTCGGATTCATCCTGAGGACATGGAGTCTCTCAAACTTGCTCTGGCGCAGTCGACGCTGACCCTGAGCGATCTGGCGATGGCCTTCCGTATCGATCTGTCACGAGGCAGCTGCTGGATGGAGGCGGTGGCAAGCCCTCGGCATACGGCGGAGGGAGTTACCCTGTGGGAGGGCTGGCTGCAGGATGTGACGCGGCGCAAACAGGAAGAAGAGCGCCTGCAGCAGCTGGTCAGCACGGATGTGCTGACCGGACTGCTCAATCGACGCGCCTTCTTCAACAGCAGTGAAGCGGTGCTTGCCTATGCCGCGCGTCGCGGTAGCTGGCTGGCGGTGGCGGTGCTCGATATCGATCACTTCAAGGTGCTCAATGATACCTATGGCCATGCCGCGGGAGACGTTGTCTTGCAGCGCTTCGCCAGACTGTGCCGCAGTAGCCTCAGACCCTATGATCTGGTTGCCAGAATCGGCGGCGAGGAGTTTGTCGTCATGCTGGTGGACAGCGATCCAGCGGGGGCATGGCGGGTCACGGAGCGCTTGCGTCAGGCGGTGGAGGACAATCACTTGCTGCTCGAGGGCAAGACGCTGCAGTTCACGGTGAGTGCCGGCCTGGCCTATCTTCAGCCGGGTGGCGATCTCCCCGACGTTCTGGAGCGGGCCGACCGGCTTCTGTACAGCGCCAAGCAGGGAGGCCGCAACTGCATCAGGTCGGAGACGGCTCCCAAACCGGGTGAAATGTCGGACCCGGGCGATACGCTGGGGTCTCGAGAGCAGCTGGACGAGGTATTTCACCTGCCCGTGGCCTGTCCGAACTGTGGCTGCCACCGCATGCGGGCCCCGAACTCGCCAAGCGCGAACAGTCAGGTGCATTGCGCCGCTTGTGCGCGCCATGTCTGCCTGTATCACGAGGCCGAAGAGATCATCGACAAGGGCCCCAGCTCTGCCAGCGAGCAGCTGGTCGAGCGAGCCGCCAGGCGCGGGATCTGAGGCATGATGCTCCGGGGCGACAAGGCCCCGGGCGTGTTGTAGAGACTCTTACAGCAGCTCTTCGCCGGCCAGCGCCAGGCGCGAACGCTCGACGCTCTTGAGCGTGATATGGCCAGCATGTGGCCAGTGGCGGAAGCGCTGGACGATGGCGGCCAGACCACAGGTGTTGGCGGTAAGGTAGGGGGTATCGATTTGCCCCACGTTGCCCAGACAGACGATCTTGGTATTGCGTCCGGCGCGCGTGATCAGCGACTTGAGCTGCTTGGGGGTGAAGTTCTGCGCCTCGTCGATGATCAGGAAGGTGTCGTTGAACGTGCGTCCGCGCATGAAGCCAGGGGCGCGGATCTGGACCCGTGAGCCAAGAAGCTGACGCGTCGCGTCCTGATCCCAGGCCGAGCTGCCATCGTGCTCATCGCGCAGCAGGTTATCCATGTTGTCGTGAAAGGCGCCCATCCAGGGCGACATCTTTTCCTCCTCGGTCCCCGGCAGGTAGCCGATGTCCTCGCTCATGGAAATGGCCGCCCGGGTAAATACCACGCGCTCGAAACGCTTGCTATCCAGGGTCTGCTGAAAGGCCGCGGCCAGCGTCATGAAGGTCTTTCCGGTACCGGCGTTGCCGGCCAGCGTCACCAGGTCGATGTGATCATCCATCAACAGGTTCAGCGCGAAGTTTTGCCGGCTGTCGTGAGCGTGCACGCCCCAGACGCTGGCACCGTGGCGATAGTTGGTAAGCCGCTGCAGTCTGGCATGGCGTGGCCCTGTCTCCCGAACCACCGCCTCGAAGGTGGCGCCGTTATCGCTGTCGGATACCAGCATGCCAAGGTGCCAGGCGTCGGGAATCTCACCGCTGAGCTGATACACAACCTCGCCCTGATCGTGCTCGACCGTGACCTCGAGCTGCAGCGCCTCCCACAGCCCGCTGCCATCCTGCCCGGCCTGGGGATGCACCCAGGCACCGCTGACCATGGCGTCGCTGTCGTCGTAGGCGCGGTCGGTCAGATAATCCTCCACCGGCACGCCCAGCGCCGCCGCCTTGACCCTCAGGTTGATGTCCTTGGTGATCAGAATCACCGAGGCGTCGGGACGCTCTTCACATAGTCGACAGGTCTCGGCCAGCAGGCGATTGTCCGGGCTCTGTTCCAGGTGCTCAAGAGCCTCCAGGTTATGGTAGTAAAGCAGCCGCAGGCGGCCCTCGGGGCCGGTGGGACGCTGGATGGGAATACCGTTGCGAATCTGCGCGAGGTCGACATTGGCGGTAAGCTCCGACAGTGTGCGACTGACCTGGCGTGCGGTCCGGGCAATATCCCGAACGCCGTTCTTGTGCTTGTCGAGCTCCTCAAGCACGGTCATGGGAATGACCACTTCATGTTCGTCGAACTGATAGAAGGCAGCGGGGTCATGGAGCAAGACATTGGTGTCCAGCACATAAAGCCGGGTGGCTTTCTTGTCGATGCGTACCATCGGCGCAACTCTCCTGATTGTCACCGTATCGGCGTCATGTCCCTAGGCCCTAGAGACTCGAAATCGACACTGTGTTTCAGTAGCGGATGTCAGTCATATGACAGTCTGCCTGGAGTGTCGTTCTGAGGCTCTTTTTCAAGGGCCTTGATCCAGGCCCTGATTATCGATACCTCCATGTTGAGTGAAGAGGCTACAGCTACCATCATGGCTACTTTTCATTGCGCTGCAAGCCGCTGCGCGGTTCGGCCGAGTGATCGGCAATGGGCTAAGGTATGCTATGCAACGTATTTATTTCATCAGCGCAAGGCTTGAGATGACCAGGATGCCAAGGATTGAGTCACGAGGCGCGGCAACGCCAGAACCATCTGCCAGGGAAACGCCATCCACGAAGGGATTTTTCATTCTTCAAGCCCTAACTGCGCTCATGCTGGCCATGCTTCTTGGCGGGTGCGCCTTGCCCTCGTTGGAGGGGCGTAGCGAGACCCAGGCGCTGGCGCTTGAGCATGCTCGTGACACCACCTTGGGCCAGCTGATCGGGTCCGAGGTGGATGCGCATTCCGGGCATAGCGGTATCCACTCGCTGGGGGATGCTCACGAGGCATTTGCGGCCAGGATGGTGCTGACCGAAGCGGCCGAGCAGACCCTCGACCTGCAGTACTATATCTGGCACAACGATATCTCTGGCAGCCTGCTGTTTGATGCCGCGCGTCGCGCCGCCGATCGCGGCGTGAGGGTCAGGCTGCTGCTTGACGACAACAACACCGTGGGGCTGGACGAGACCCTGGCGGCACTGGATGCGCACTCGGGCATCGAGGTGCGCCTGTTCAATCCGTTTGTGGTGCGCTCACCGCGTCCGATTGGCTATCTCACCGACTTCTCCCGGGCCAACCGGCGCATGCATAACAAGTCGTTCACCATCGATAACCAGGTCACCATCATCGGCGGGCGCAACGTCGGCGACGAGTATTTCGGTGCTACCGATGGCGTGCTGTTTTCCGACCTGGATGTGATGGCTATCGGTCCGGTGGTGCAGAAGGTATCCGAGGATTTCGACCGCTACTGGGCCAGCCGTTCGTCCTATCCGGTCAGTCGGCTGATCGACAGCGTGGGCAGGGAAGGACTTGATAAACTTGCCGTCAAGGCAGAGCAGTCGCGGCGCTCACCGAAGTCCCAGGCCTACTTGTCGGCGCTGGCCGAGAGTGACCTAGTCAACAAGCTGCGTCGCGGCGACCTGGATTTTGAATGGGCCGATACGCGCATGGTCAGCGACGACCCGGCCAAGGGGCTGGGCGAGGCAGAAGAGCAGGAATTGCTCACTAGCCGGCTTGGCGATCTGCTGGGTGCGCCGACCCGGCAGGTTGAACTGGTTTCACCCTATTTCGTGCCCATGGCTGAAGGCACTGAGTGGCTGTCTGGGCTGGCACAGCAAGGAGTCAAGGTCAGGGTGCTGACCAACGCTCTGGAGGCGACCGATGTAGCCGCGGTGCATGCCGGCTATGCCAAGCGTCGCCGCGACCTGCTCGAAGCCGGTGTGCAGCTCTTCGAGCTCAAACGGGGCAAAGGGTTTGATGTGATGGATCACACCAGCGCCTTCGGGCGTTTCGGCAGCTCCGGCTCCAGCCTGCATGCCAAGACCTTTGCCGTGGATGATGAGTGGGTGTTTGTGGGCTCGTTCAACTTTGATCCGCGCTCGGCGCGCCTCAATACCGAGCTTGGCTTTTTGATTGCAAGCCCGGTGCTGGCCAAGGCGATGGACGAGGCCTTCGATATTCGGGTACCCAAGCAGAGCTATCGGGTCGAGCTGACAGAAGACGGCAGTATGGTCTGGCATGAGCAGACGGCCGAGGGTGAGGTTACTCATCACAGTGAGCCAAACTCCGGCATGCTGCGCCGTGCCGGCGTGAAAGTGATGTCCTGGCTGCCTATTGATTGGCTGCTATAGAGCGGCCGTGACTGGCGCCGCTCCCCTTGTCGAGTCGCTCAGCGCTTGAGCTGTTCCAGCACCGCATCTGCGCTGCTGTCTTCGATGCCCCGGGTGTCAATGCCGAGATAGCTGACCACGCCGTCGTCAACAATCATGGCGAAGCGCTTGCTGCGCGTGCCCATGCCGCCGGCGCTGGCATCCATGTCCAGCCCGATGGCTCGGGTCAGCTCAGCGTTGCCGTCGGCCAGCATGGTGATGTCGCTCGCTCCCTGATCCTTCTGCCAGGCGTCGAGCACGAAGGCATCGTTGACCGCGAGACAGGCGATGGCATCGGCACCGGCCGCTTTCAGCGCGTCGGCCCGCTCGACGAATCCCGGCATGTGATGATTGGAGCATCCCGGAGTGAAGGCGCCAGGCACGGCGAAGATCACCACGCGGCGCCCGGCAAGAAAGTCGTTCAAGGCCAGGTCTTCGGGACCGGCCTCGCCGTTGGTCTTGATGGTAAGAGCAGGAAGGCGTTCGCCGACGGCAATGGTCATGGTCTTTCTCCTTTCTTCTGGCGGAAATCAGTGGCTGGCCAGCTGGCGGTTGCAGCGCAGGAAGGGCGAGCTCTCGAGCCAGTCGTTGTCGGGGTAATAGCTGAACAGATACTGGTTGTCCTTGATGCTGTCGATCAGTGGCGCGGCGACCTCGCTGGGCACCGCGGGACAGCCGTGGCTGCGCCCCAAGCGTCCGTTTTCGGCGATGAAGTCCTCGCTCACGTAGTCGGCGCCGTGCACCACGATGGCCCGCTCGAACGCCTTGTCATTGACTCCCACCTCAAGGCCCTCCAGACGCATCGAGTAGCCGTTGCGTCCGTCATAGCTGTTGCCGGTGCGAAACAGGCCGATGCTCGACTGAAAGCTTTCGGGCACGTTGGAAAACTGAGAGGCCACGGCATCGCCGGAGCCTCTGCCGTGGGATACCAGCTCGCTGAACAACAGATGGCGCGACCTGAGGTCGAATACCCATAGCCGCTTGTCGTTGGATGGCATCGAGAAATCGATGACGGCCAGACGCTCGGCACTGGGGTCGGCACAGTTCAGCGCTTGCACTGCCAGACGCAGCACGTCAGGGTTGGCGGCCGGTGCCAGCCTGGCAAGCTCGCTTGCCAGAGGCAGGCTGTGTTGGTTGCTGCTCGCCTCAAGATGAGCAACGAAAGTATTGGCCTGGGTTTCGGTCGAAGGCACGGCCGTTGTGGCGAGCAGTGCGGTCGCCATCCAATGAAAGAGTCGCGATCTGAACATGTAGAGTACCGATGCTCTGTCGGGAAATAAGGGCGCCGCTGTGGCAGGATGGCGCAAGGAAGCCTGGCTATCGTAGCGAATCAGGAGGCTGACATGAACCTGCCCGATACCATAGCACGACACCTGTGCAGGGGAAGCCTGCTTGTGTGCCTGGGATTGATACCCATTGTCGCTCAGGCAGACGAGGTGGCAGCGGTTGCCGATGCGACCGATGATGTTGGCCTGGCCGTTCAGACAGCTGAGGTCGCTACACAAGCTCCGATTGCTCAGACGCCGCTGGGCCAGGCGCTGGCCGCAGGGCTTGTTCAGACCTCTCCACAGCTTGAGCAGCTTTACGCGCTTCAGCAGGGCCGGCTGTTCTGGCAGGATGAGTTGCGTGTTACAACCCTGCTGAGTTTGCTGGATGCCCTGGAGGCCGATGGACTTACCCCTGCGGACTACCGGCCTGAGCGGCTGCGAGCCGATTCGCGCCAGGCCCTGGCTCCTGGTACTACCGACGCTCAACGCGTTCGCTTTGATCTGCAGGCAAGCGCCACGCTGTTGATGGCGCTTGGCCACCTGCAGCGTGGTCGCCTGTCTCCAGGCCAGGTGTATCGCGACTGGGAAATCCCCGTCGCGCCGCCGAATCTGGATATTGCCGCCATTCTAGACGCCATCGCACAGGGGCAGGTGGAGCAGGCCCTGGCGCTGGTTCGTCCGAGCAGCGCTGACTACCAGGGCCTGAAGCTGGCGCTTGAGCGCTATCGACGGGTTGCCGCTGAAGGGGGCTGGTCAACCCTGCCCGAGCGAGACGTGCCGCTGCGCCTGGGCGATGAGCATGATGACGTGGCCTGGCTGCGTCAGCGGCTGGCCGCCGTGGGTGAGGCGGGCCTGCTGCCAGTCGATATCCATCACTATCCCGGCGTGGCAATCGAGGTTGACGCTTCCCGACGTTACGATGCCGAGCTGCTGGGTGCAGTACGTGACTTCCAGCGTCGCCATATGCTCAGCGACGATGGCGTGATCGGCCCCCAGACCCGCCGAGCACTCAATATTCCGGTGGAACAGCGACTGGCAGCGTTGCGTGCCAACCTTGAGCGGGCACGCTGGCTGGGTGAGCCGTTGCATGGCCAGCATATCGAAGTGGACCTGGCAGGCCAGCGTCTGAGTTACACCCGTGGCGACGGTGAGCGCTGGGAGACGCGCGTGGTGGTGGGGCGCTCAACGCGCCAGACCCCGGTGCTCGAGTCCGCCGTCACCTATCTGACACTCAATCCGACCTGGACTATCCCCCCGACCATCATGCGTGAGGACGTGCTGCCGCGGGTGCGCAGAGACCCCAACTACCTGAATGCCCGGGGCTATGCAGTGATTTCTGGCAGCGGTGAGCGGCTGGATCCCCACAGCGTCGACTGGTCGCACCCCGGCAATGTGATGTTGCGGCAGTCCGCGGGAGGCGGTAATCCGCTGGGGCGGATGGTGCTGCGCTTCCCCAACAATCATCTGGTGTATCTGCACGACACCCCGGCTCGGGGACTCTTTGCCAGACCGCAGCGCGCGCTGAGTTCGGGCTGCATACGCGTTGAAGGCGTCGACGAGCTGGCGCGAATGCTGTTCGCCGATACCGGCACTCGTGTCAACTTGTCGGGGCTGCTGGCGACGGGCCGAACGCGCAATGTTTCACTGGCAAGGGAGGTGCCGCTGGTCATGCACTATTGGACCGCCCGGGCAGCAGAAGGTGAGTTGCCGAGCTTCCGCCCCGATGTGTATGGGCGAGACCCGGCGCTGATCGCTGCGCTGGAGCGCCCTTTGGGGCTCTAGCACAAGCCTGATGCCCATGAGCCAAGCCCGCATCAGGTACGCGAGCCGCACTGAATGCAATAAGCATCATGCTGAAACAGCAGCGCCCCGCAGCTCAGTTCAAGCACGGGGCGTTGCTGTATTCGGTAGATAGGATGGAGCGAAGGCTCAGCGGCTCAGCTCTCGTCGGCATCTCCACCGGCGGTACTGGCCACGATCGTGCCGGTCGCACCGCTTTCCAGGGCCGCCACCAGCGGTTCAACATGCTCCTTGAAGGCGGCCAGGGTCTGGCCGTTGAGGCTCTGGTTCTCTGGCAGCGGTACCGTCATGGCATTTACCTGACGGTTATTGACCAGCACCTCATAGTGCAGGTGAGGGCCGGTGCTGCGACCCGTATTGCCGGAAAGCGCAATGCGCTCGCCCATCTCCACGCGCTGGTTGTTCTTGACCAGCGGCCGCGACAGGTGCAGGTAACGTGTCTTGTAGCCGTTATCGTGCAGAATTTCCACATAGCGTCCGGCAGCCGGATGGTTACCGACCTTCACTACGCGACCGCTCGCCGGTGCCACGATGCTGGTGCCGACGGGCATGGCAAAGTCGGTCCCCTTGTGCGGGCTGACGCGACGCGTTATCGGGTGCAGACGATTGGGATTGAAGTGTGAGCTCAGGCGATAGTTGCCGCTGAAGGGGTGGCGATCGAAGGCGGGCTCCAGGCTCTGGCCATCCGGCGTGTAGAACTTGTTGTTCTCGGGGTTGCGCACCAGGGTGAGATCCATGCGCGCACCTTCATAGCTGACCGCCAAGACTCGCGGATCAAGACTCTGGCCGTCGATCAGATCCGATTCGACCAGCACCTGAAAACGATCGCCGCGACGGGTGTCGCGGCGAAAGTCGAGCTGCTTCTCGAGCACGTGGGCCAGCTCAGCGACTTCGGTGCTGGTCAAGCCGGTGGCCTGGGCCGAGCGTGCGAAACTGCCGCTGACCGTGCCGGCATAGAGGCGCTGAGTCGCTTCACCGGCGCGCTCGATGGTGGCCACTTCGATGTCCTCGGCGTTTCGCTCGATCAGATAGCCGGTGCGCGCGTTTTTCATCATGCGCAGGGCGATCAACTGGCCGTCGGCGTTGAGCTGATAGTCGAAGCGACTGCCGACGCGCCAGTGTGACAGCAGGCGCGGCTCGGGCATTTTCTTCAGCAGGTTCATCACCTCGCTGTAGCCCATGCTGAAGCGCTCCTGGGCCAGCAGGGCGAAGGTGTCACCGGACTTGACAGTGTAGGTGCGCCACTCGGGCACATAGGGCTTGTCGGCGTCGATTTCATCTTCAAGCAGAATCGGGCCGATGATTGAGCCATCGCCGAACAGGGCCAGCTCCTCATCGCTCACTTCCTCGTAGGAGGTGGCGTCTGGAACGATCAGCTCATTGGCAGCCAGCATGCCGTTGGCCAGGGTGCCGATGACAATCGCCATATGGCGAGTGCCTTCATCGACCATCTGATCACTTTCTTGATCGGTGGGTTCCGAGGCCAGGGAAGAGTCGACCAATGAAGAGTCGCGCTGTGGAGCCAGCAGAAGAGGGACGCGTGAGGCCTGCAGTGCCCGGGTGGCAATGCCGATAGCGTCACCGATGGGGTCGCGTGCATGCTGCAATGACGGGACGCCAGGGATGCTGTCAGTGCTCAACGGGACCAGCACAGTCTCCTGTGAGAGCTGATTGCCGCGTACTTCTTCAACGGTGGTGAGAATCTTTTGCACACCCAGCACAGTAACCATGGTAGCAACAGGTAACAGAAGTAACTTGTGCGTGCGGGGCAGTGAATTGAGTATCCGCATCGTGAATTTGGCCGTATGAGAATATATAAAAAGAAAAAAGACGTATAAAGGCTCGCGAACGGTAACTGATTAAAGGCGTCTTTTCTAGACTGTTCGCACATACAGTAAGTGGCGCAGGGCCAGATATGACGTGACTTTGCCAGCATTCAGGTGGGTCAGCAACGTCTGCTTTCGCTTTCCGGTTTTACGCTGGCCAGAGAGTGTCAAGATATCTCGGCCATTTGGCTATCAAGAGGCTCAATGGAAGCTCAACTCAGAAGGAGTCGAAGATGGCGCGAGTGACACTCGCTCAGTGGCAAGTATTGGCAGCGGTCGTCGACCACGGCGGCTATTCTCGTGCCGCCGAGGTTTTGCACAAGAGCCCGTCAACACTGAACCACGCCGTGCGCAAGCTGGAGGAGCAGCTCGGGGTCGAGGTCCTGGAGCTGGTCGGGCGACGCGTGCACCTGACCGAGGCCGGCGAGCTGCTGCTGCGTCGTGCCCGGCAGCTGATCGAGCATGCAACCACGCTGGAAGATGTGGCCGGACGCCTGGCCGAAGGCCTGGAAGCCGAAGTCGTGCTCGCCATCGACCAGGTCTTTCCGACCGATCTCCTGGCGGTGGCGCTGGAGTCCTTCTCGCTGACATATCCCTATGTGCGTGTTCAGCTGCACGAAGCGGTGCTCAGCGGCGGCGTCGAGATGCTCCACGAGGGGCGCGTCGATCTGGTGGTCGCAGGGCATGCTGCCAAGGATTTTTTAGGTCAGCCGCTGATGACGGCACGCTTCATTGCCGTGGCCCATCCCGAACATGCCTTGCACCGACTTGGCCGGCCGCTGGATCTGCGTGATCTGAAGCAGCATCGTCAGCTAGTCTTGCGCGACTCGGCGCTGCAACAGCCGATGGATTCCGGTTGGCTGAAAGCCGAGCAGCGCTGGACGCTGAGTCATCTGAATACCTCAATCAATATGCTCGAGCGGGGCCTGGGGTTTGCCTGGCTGCCCGAATCGCATATCTGCACAGCCCTGGCACAGGGGCGGTTAAAGCCGCTGCTGCTCGGTGATGATGGGGTGAGGGAAGTGCCGCTGCAGCTGATATATCGCGACCGGGATCGCGCTGGTCCTGCCACTCATGCCATGGCCAAGGCGCTGTTGGCGGCTGCCGCTGACTAGATGGGCAGCCGGAACATTCTGCTGATCAGCGCCGCTTTGCCAGCCAGCGGTCCAGGGCATTGGCAAACTCCCGGCGATCGCTGTCCGAATAGCCCTTGGGTCCGCCGGTATGCTCGCCGCTGGCGCGCAGGGTTTCCATGAAGTCGCGCATTTGCACCCGGGCCCGGATATTGCTCTTGTCCAGCGTCTCGCCCCGGGTGGTCATCACCGCCGCGCCCTTGTCGATGGCCTCCATGGCCAGCGGAAGATCCGAGGTGATCAGCAGGTCGCCATGTTCGATGCGCGAGACGATTTCATCATCGGCGGCGTCGAAGCCCTGGCTTACCGAGAGCCCCTTGACCCACTTCGAGGGCGGCAGCGGCACGGCGTGGTTGGCTACGAACCAGGCTGGCATGGCAGTGCGCTCGGCGGCGCGAATGATGATCTCGCGTGCGACCCGGGGGCAGGCGTCGGCGTCGACCCAAAGCGTAGGCATGGTGGCTCCCTGTCGAAAAAGCATCAGGCATGTTGGCGGACTATCACTAAATGACTAGCCAGCAGGGGAGGGAGATGGTAGCATGCGGCCTCCTCGCATGTGTTGACCCCACCATCATGACGATGCGACCCACCCGATACGCTCCTGACACCGGGTGACGAGATCGCAGCAACGCCGGGCTTAAGGGCTCACCGCGTTTGACGTGTGTAGATGGCGCGCTGACAAGTATTTGCCACCCTGGTGAATACGGCGCAAACGGTCGCCACGAAGGTTGCTGGCTGAAAAGCAGTAGCCCATGCCAGGTGCGACCGGTGTCCCCGACTCCGATATTGATGTCCTGCCAGCTGCAGGGCCTGCGTATTTTTGCCGCGTCTGGGGACGCCTATACTGTTTTATTGCCGGTCCTGCCGGCCTACCAAGGTGTGATTCATGACCTCGATTTCTGTCGCCTCGCCGAGCTTCGGTGAACTGGCCCTGCTGCCTGCTATTCATTCTGCCATTGAGACTCTTGGCTACGAGACTCCATCGCCGATCCAGGCACAGACCATTCCAGCCCTGCTGGAAGGCCGCGACATGCTGGGCCAAGCCCAGACCGGTACCGGCAAGACCGCTGCCTTTGCCTTGCCATTGCTCTCGCGTCTGGAGCTGGATCGCCGTGCTCCCCAGGTGCTGGTAATGGCGCCTACCCGTGAACTGGCGCAGCAGGTGGCCATGTCATTCACCCGCTACGGTCAGAACCTGAAGGGTCTGGAAGTGGCCGTGCTGTGTGGCGGCATGGAATACCGCGATCAGCTCATGGCCCTGCGCCGTGGCGCTCAGGTCGTGGTCGGCACTCCGGGCCGCATCATCGACCACCTCGATCGTAAAAGCCTCAAGCTGGACGGCCTGTCCGCGCTGGTGCTCGACGAAGCCGACGAAATGCTGCGCATGGGTTTCATCGACGACGTCAAGCGTGTCGTCGCCGACACGCCGAAAGAAGCCCAGCGGGTGTTCTTCTCTGCGACCCTGCCCCGCGAAATCGAACACATCGTCAACCGCTATCTGGTTGATCCGGTAAAGGTGGCCATCGAGTCGCGTGCCTCCAGTGGCGATAACATCGAACAGCGCCGGGTGCGCGTCGATGGTGGTGCCAAGCTGGAAGCGCTGTCACGTATTCTTGAAGTCGAGCCGGTGGATGCCGCTATCGTCTTCGTGCGTACACGTGCCGCCTGTACCACCCTGACCGAGCAGCTCACTGCCCGCGGTGTGAACGCCGCCGCCCTGTCGGGTGATCTGGACCAGAGCCTGCGTGAGCGCACTATCACGCGCCTCAAGCGTGGCAAGATCGACGTGCTGGTTGCCACCGATGTGGCCGCCCGTGGCCTGGATGTGCCGCGCATCACCCACGTGATCAACTACGACTTGCCCCAGGATGCCGAGGCCTATACCCACCGTGTCGGCCGCACCGGTCGTGCTGGCCGTGCGGGTATCGCGATCACTTTTGCCGGCAATCGTGAAGGCCGCAAGGTCGGCTGGCTCGAGCAGGCCAACGGCCAGAAGTTGGCCGATATGGAGCTGCCCGACGAGGCCGCCATTCGCGCCCATCGTGATGAAGTGTTCCATCATCGCGTGATGGCTTCCCTGACCCGCGGTGCCGAAGAGCAGAAGGCACTGATCGAGCGCATGGTTGCCGAAGGTCATGATCCGCTGGAGCTGGCCTGCGTGTTTGCTGCCATGGCCCGTGCCGACGAGGCACCGATCGGTCGCCTGCAGCCGCCGCGCCGGGAGCGTAGCGATAGTGATCGTGGTCCGAGCCGTGGCGAGCGTGGACCCCGCCGTGAGCGTGGCCCCAGCGAAGGCATGACGCGCTACCGCGTATCTGTCGGCCACAAGGACGGCGTCAAGCCGGGCCAACTGGTAGGTGCTCTGGCCAACGAAGGCGGCATCGAAGGCAGCCGTATCGGCCGCATCGATATTCGCAACGCCTTCTCCGTGGTTGAGCTGCCCAACGGCCTGCCGACCAGCATCCTGGCCAAGATGGCGCGCGCCCGCGTTGCCGGCCGTCAGCTGGAGATCAGCGAAGACAGCGCCCCCGAGCGCGCACCGCGCCGCCGTCGTGACGAGGATGCGCCGATTCGCCGCCGCGAACGGGCCTGAGCGCAAGGCGTAAGGCAGGCGCGACAGCTGCCAGATGTACGCCGCTAACAAGGCAGGCCGGGAGATGTCTCCCGGCCTGCCTTGTTTTGAACATTAGCTATTATTTTGCCGCTACGGCACGATAACATTGATAACAGGAGCAAGAGAGGCATGTGGAAGCAGCTGCCGTTCCGCCTGCGGGGCTATTTGATCACGAGGGGCCGGCGTGTTGCTGGTGTCGCCGGATGCGCTGCTGATCAAGGATACCGAGGTGGATGTGTCAACCTTCGTGTTCTGGCGAGGGCTGCTGCTCGGTATCTTGCTGCTACTGGTGGCGTTGGCACGCTATCGCCGTCATCTGCCCCGAGCCATTCGTGCCTGCGGCCCGGCAGCCTGGTGGTGCCCATTAGCGTTCGCCGCCAGCGCCTGGGCGTTCGTGATCGCAACAAGGCTTACCGCAGCGGGCAACGTGCTGGTGATGATGACGCTGACGCCGCTGGTGGCCGGGCTGATCGGCTGGGTGGTATTCGGCCAGCGGATCAGGCGACAGACCTGGGTGGTGATTGCCATCTGCGTTGCCGGGGCCGGCCTGATGGCCGCTGGCGAGATCGGGCAGGGCAGTCTGCTGGGGCTGGCAGTTGCACTGGTGGTGCCCGCTGCCATCGCCGTCAACACCACGGTGGCCAGTGCTCAGAAAGGCGCACGCTCTCGGGGCGTGGACACCACCGTGATTTTGCCGCTGGGTTGCCTGGCCATGCTGGTACCGGCGATTGTGCTGGGCGGTGCGCAGATGCCTTCACCAGAAGACCTCAATCGACTGCTGCTGCTGGCAGTATTTCTTTCCGGCGCCTATTTCCTGATTCAGACCGGCGCGCGCTATCTGCCCGGTGCCGAGGTTAGCCTCGTCATGCTGCTGGAAACTCTGATAGGTGCCTTGCTGGTGTGGTGGTGGCTGGGCGAAACACCGCCGCCGCTGGCCTTCGTGGGCGGCGGCATGATCGTTGCTGCCATGCTGATCAGCGGCCTGCGCGACCTCTACCGTCAGCGCCGCAAGGTCGCCGCCGGCGCACCGGATAACTGGAAAATGCGCGTCGATGCTGAAGTGGCAGCACATGCCGAGCAGGTCGAATCGCTGGTCGGCGAGGGCAATAGTGAAAAGACATCACCATGATCAGCCCATCTGCAAGACTCTGATTTATGGGCTCCTTCCCAGTTAAGGAAGAGCAATGAGCTGAGATGAGAGCTGTGCGAGCGTCACTCCAAGTGCCGTGTCATGCAGTTACTGGTGAGCTACTGGCCGCATCTCGTAGATTCGGCCGTTACCGTTCGTCCCTTTGAGCTGGATCCGGTCTGTACGCTGCTATCAAGACGGCAGGTTTGTCATATCCCCTGGGAATTCCCCACACGACATGAATCGGAGGACGTCGCTGACCTTCTGTAACAGTAGCACGCTCGGCCCCTTCGGATACTCCTCTACTGTTGTTACCTCGAGTACTCCGGCAACCGCTTCACGAGCCGTGAGACCGTCATCTGCCAGCTCATCGTATCCATGTACATTCCTGCAGCGCCAACAGCAAGCGCGGCTACGGAAATGAAGCCGAAGCCGCAATGTAGTAGATGTCGCTGTGCCTGTGATTGTTAGGAACTGCCGGTGGTTCCGCCATTACGTCAGATCCTGATAAGGGTTGTAGGCTACTTCCCAATAATGACCTTCCGGATCTTGAAAGTAACCGGAGTAGCCGCCCCAGAAAACCTCCTTCGCCGGTTTAACAAGTTGCGCGCCTGCGGAGACTGCCTGACTAAGGAGAGCATCAACTTCTGACTTGCTTTCAACATTGTGGGCCAGTGTGATGTCGGAGAAGCCTGCTTGAGTGGGAGCGGCTAACCCGATGTCCTTAGCCAACTCCTCTCGTGGGTAGAGCGCTAACCAGGTTCCTTCCAGACTGAAAAAGGATATGTTGCCGCCTTCAAAGTCGTGCTTTGGCAGACCGAGACCTTCGCCATAGAAGCGAGTGGCCCTCTCCAGATCTTCTACACCGAGCGTGATAATGCTGATTTTCGGTTTCATGATTCCCTCCCTAACGCCGAAGCATAGCGGCGACCTTGGAGTGGCGACGAAGGAGCCACGGAAAGGGCGTCCGGCGGCCATCGGCCGCGTAATGTTGCGACTGATTAGCAAACGCCTTTAACCCTTCGTAGCAAATTGTTCGAAGACCTCTTTTCCTGTCATTTTCTTTGTTTTGTTTTTGAATTCGTAGAATGCGGGCTTCTCATCAATGAATATCTCGCTAGTCAGCTCGAATTGCTCGCTTTGGAATAATCCAGCCGGGATGATGTACTCATTGCTGGGCAGCAGATGATAGAAGAGATGCGTACCGCATTTGGGGCAAAAGCCGCGCTGCGCCCAGTCGGAAGACTGGTAAGTTGATGGCTCTCCTCCTTTAAACTCTACGTTCGAGCCACAATGGACAGCAAACATTGGGCCACCAGACCAACGTCTGCACGTAGAACAGTGGCAGAGCCCAACCTCAGTCTGGCTTTCAGAGACAACTTCAATAGAACCGCACAAACATTTACCTTTCATGAGAGTCTCCATGGTTGATCGGTGGCGCTTGTTAACGCCCGGCTCACGCGCCGGTTTGGAGCCGTGAAGCGGCGGGAAATCGGTCGCTGTGCAGCCGATTGTTAAAGCCTATCAAGCCAGTACTGCGGACGCCGTCGGTCATGAGCGACAGCCAGAACTTGAAAGTCATCAGGCTTCTCTCGGTAAACGATGGATAGCGGAAATCGGTGAAGGGGCGCTCTACGGATATCTGGCGGCAACTCGACCTGCCAGCCTTTCGGTGACTTGCCAATCAAACTGGCCAGGGCCTCAAATTCCTCTATCAAGGCACCACCCAACCCCGGAACTTGTGATTCGTAATAACCGACTAATTCCAGAAATTCGGCTTCCGCTGCCGGGTGAAAAGAATAGTTCATTTGATCAGAGCTCGAGCCTTTCTCATAACATCCTCGCCGGAAACTGCCTGCACTGAGCCGCTGTCGAGCTCTTCAGCCCTACGTCGGGCCTCATGCAGCCAATCGGACCTGAGCTCTTCTTTTGATGGAGACTCTAGGCTCAATATCAGCCGCTGGACCAATTGGACCCGCTCCTCTTTGGGAAGGTGGAGCGCTTCTTCTTCAATTTTCTGGAGATTCATAAATAAAACCTCTCGTTCTCATGCCACTCAATTTTGGCACGGATTGATTGCCGGTGCCACGGCTCGGTTTTTCTGCTTTATTAACCCGGCAGCTTAATAGCTATGCTCCGGCGTACCGGATTGACTGAGCCT
>ERZ1032895.2-NODE-2-length-94037-cov-13.249899_pt1 | contig 94037 bp, 88 predicted proteins | sample MGYA00516687_ERZ1032895 | MGnify/ENA primary metagenome ERZ1032895 (study PRJEB33719, sample SAMN04261600) | wastewater metagenome | biome: rural village; feature: latrine urine exit; material: soil | place: El Salvador | collected 2013-01-14 ... | reverse complement strand
CACGACCGGGGCCTTGTCACCGGCGACCCGGTCGCGCAGTGCGCGGGCCTCGTCGATCCGTGCATAGGCATGGCGCAGATCGAGGTTTTGCGCCAGGGCGGTGTCGATCAGGCGTTCGAGCACCGGATCACCCAGCGACGCCCACCAGCGTGTCAGGTCCGTCGGCGCGGATGCGGACGCGACCGGCTGGGTCCAGCCTGCGCCGATATCGACGGGCGGTGGCGCGCGATAGTCGGGGCCGACCGCGCAAGCCGTCAAAAGGGCACTGCCCAATACCAGCGCGGCAGTTCGCGACCATCGGGCCGGTCGCTGCAGCGCGTCTGCAAAGGGCTTATTTTTCAAGTGGTTGCGCTGTGTCATTGCAGACGTCCTCGTACAAAAACGGTAGCCATCGTGAGTGAGACCAGGGCGATGATCGCCAGCGGCCAAAGGCTGGCGAGGATGTCGCCAAGCGGCAGCGCCTTGAGGAAGTTGCCCTGCACGATGATCAGGAAATGGGTGAGGGGAATGGCCTGGGCCAGCCATTGCAGCAGCAGCGGCATGTTTTCCACCGGCGTGGCAAAGCCCGACATCAGCACCGCCGGCACGCCGATGGCAAACGCACCAAGAATGGCCTGCTGCTGGGTGGCGCTGACGGCGGAAATCATCAGGCCGATGCCCACGACGGAAAGGATGAACAGCACCAGGCTGAGCAGCAGCAGCCAGAACGAGCCACTGAAAGGGATCTGGAACAAGACCACGCCCGCCGCGATCATCATCAGGCCCAGCAACGTGCCGATGGCCAGTGCCGGCAGGGACTTTGAAATGATGATTTCTGTGGTTGAGGTCGGTGAAACCAATAACTGGTCGAAGGTGCCCAATTCGCGCTCACGCGCAATCGACAGCGAAGTAAGAAGCAAGGCGGCCAAGCGGCTTTCGAGCGTTTCGGGAAGCGGCTTGTCCAAGCAGTCCATAGCTCATAAAAACAGGGAGTGATCATGGCGCGTATCTATGACGACAACTCGTTATCCATCGGCAATACCCCGCTGGTGCGACTCAACCGGGTCAACGATGGGGCCACCATCTGGGCCAAGATCGAGGGCCGCAACCCGGCCTACTCGGTGAAGTGTCGCATCGGTGCCGCGATGGTTCACGATGCCGAACAGCGCGGCGTGCTCAAGCCCGGCATGACCATTATCGAGCCGACCAGTGGCAATACCGGGATTGCCCTGGCGTTCGTGGCCGCCGCCCGTGGCTACAAGATGATGCTGACCATGCCATCGTCGATGAGCCTGGAGCGGCGCAAGGTGCTCAAGGCGCTGGGCGCAGAGATCGTGCTGACCGAGCCGGCCAAGGGCATGCCGGGCGCGATTGCCAAGGCCGAGGAGCTGGCGGCGGCTAATCCGGACACCTATTTTCTGCCCCAGCAGTTCGATAACCCGGCCAATCCGGGTATCCACGAGACCACCACCGGCCCTGAAATCTGGGACGATACCGATGGCCAGGTCGATATTTTCGTGTCTGGCGTGGGTACCGGCGGCACGCTTACCGGGGTGTCGCGCTACATCAAGAAGACGCGCGGCAAGGCTATCACCACCGTGGCGGTGGAGCCGAGCGATTCGCCGGTGATCACCCAGGTGCGCGACGGCCAGGACCCGAAGCCTGCGCCGCACAAGATTCAGGGTCTCGGAGCCGGCTTTATACCGGGCAACCTGGATATGTCGTTGATCGATCAGGTGGAGCAGGTGGGCAACGATGAAGCCATCGCCATGACCCATCGGCTGATGCAGGAAGAAGGGATTCTGTGCGGCATCTCGTGCGGTGCCGCCGTGGTGGCCGCGCTGAGGGTGTCGAAGCAGCCAGAGCACCAGGGCAAGAATATCGTGGTCGTGCTGCCGGACAGCGCCGAGCGCTATCTGTCCTCGGTACTGTTCGAGGGGCGCTTTGGCGAGCAGGAAAACGTGCAGTAAGTTTGAGCCGGTAGTTGAAGCGATGCCTAAAACGCCACCTCGAAAGGTGGCGTTTTACGTTCAAGCGTCCAGCCGCAACCCCATGCTGATGCGCTCTTCGAGCTCGAAGCCAAGTTCTTGGTAGAACTCGGCTATCGGTTCGTTGCCGCCGCGGATCTGCAGGTTGACCTTGACGCAGCCCAGTTCGCGCAGGCGCTCCACGGCAAACTCCACCATGCGCCGGCCCAGTCCTTCCCCCTGGCGCTCGGGCGCCACGGCGACCGAATAGAGCCAGCCGCGATGGCCGTCGTAGCCAATCATGCAGCTGGCGACCAGCGCCTGACCGTCCTCGATCACGTACAGCAGATCGTCCACCGCAAGCTTGTTGGCGACGATGACCTCCGGTGCGTTGTAGCCGGTGTAGTCGGGAAAGCACTCGAGCCACAGCGCGCTGAGACGCGGGAAGTCGCTGTCGTGATATTTGCGTGGGCCAGGTGCGGAGGATTCGGGATGGGATGTCATCAGCGCTTGGTGGTCTCGTTGAGCTGAGTCATGGTCCAGTCGACGACCTGCTGATCAAGATGGTCGGCGGCCTTGCCGAAGGCCTCGACGATGGCTTCGATATTTTCCCCGTCGGCCGGCTGGCTGAGCGAAAAGCGCCGGCTGGCGATCACGCGGCCTTGTCGGGAGTCGATCAACTGGGCGTCGAGCTCGATCACGGCTTCGGGGCTGCCTTGCCGATAGCGGCTGTGAAAGCCCGCCAGCCGTGAGCTAAGCAGCATGTCGTCTCGGGCGCGGCTGCTGTCGTCGATGACAGCGCTCAGGCGGCCATCCTGACGCAGGGCGCTGATCAGGCGCTCCTGCAGCAGCACTGGAGCACGGTCCCGCCAGCGGGTGCCGGCGTAAATCTTGAGCTCCTGGGCGCTGGGCTGAACGAGAATCCGCACGCCATCCAGCGGCGTATTGGCCCGCGGCGTCTCGACCCTGAGCGTAAGAGCGAGCGCTGGGTCTGCTGAGCCCTCCAGGGGTGTGTCCGGCAGGGTAAAGGTGCGCAGCGGCGTTGGCGTTGGCAGCACGCTGCAGGCCGACAGCAGCAGCGCCGCTATTAGCGTCATTAACAGGGCGAGTGACGGACGCAAGGCTCTCACGGGCTGAACTCCTCGAGGGCATCACCGCCCAGCAGGGTGTCGGTCGGGTTTTCATCAAACTTGCGCAGCAGCAGACTCAGGCGACTCAGCGTCTCGCGCAGCTCGCGCATGGCCGGATCTAGTCTGCCTAGGCCGCGCAGGGCGCCGTCGATATCGCCGCTGTGGTCCTCGCCCATTTGCTTGAGTCGTTGGCTGGCAGCCGCCAGCGACTGCATGGCCTGGCGGGCGCTGGCCAGCGCTTGCTGACCGCTTTCATCCAGCAGGGTGCGGGCGCTGTTACCGGCGGCGCCTACGCTGGCCATGGCCTGTTCGGCCTGCTCTGCCATGGTGTTGAGCCCCTTCAGCAGCGGCTCCACGTTCTCGCTGTTGTTGGCCAGACTTGCGCTCAGTCGATCGAGGTTGGCCAGAAGGTTCGAGATGCTTTCCAGATTCTCCTCGGAAAGCAGCTGATTGGCGCGGGTCAGCAGCCGATCACTGGCGGCGATCAGCGTCTCGCTGTCGTCCAGCAGAGAGCTCAGCGGCGATCTGGCTGCTTCGATCACCGCGGGATCCTGCAGAGTGCCTACCAGTCGCGGGCTATCCGGCGTACCGCCCTGCAGCTGAATATTCATGCTGCCGGTGATATTGGCCAGCGCCAGACGGGCACGAGTATCGGTGGTGATCGGTGTGCTGGCGGCGACCCGAATCAAGGCGTGTACCTTGCGCGGGTCCTCCGGATCCAGGCGCAGATTGGCCACATTACCCACCACGATGCCGTTGTACTGGACCGCGTTGCCCTCGGCCAGGCCGCTGACGGCCTGCTCGAAGATGATCTCGTAGTAGGCCAGGTCACGCTCCACGTTCGAGCGGCCAAGCCACAGGGCAAACAGCAGCGCTCCGATCAGCGAAATCACGGTAAACAGGCCGATCAGCACATGGTGGGCGCGTGGTTCCATGCTCAATTCTCCTTGAGGGAACGGGCCGCTCGCTGAGCGGCGCGGCCACGGGGGCCATGAAAGTAGTCGGCAATCCAGTCGTCCTGGGTAGCCTCGACCACTTCAAGGCGGTCGGCCACCAGCACGCGGCGTTGAGACAATACTGCCACGCGATCGCAGGCGGTATACAGCGTATCCAGATCGTGAGTGACCAGGAACACGCTTAGTCCGAGCGCATCGCGCAGCGTCATTACTAGTCGGTCGAAGGCCGCGGCACCAATCGGGTCCAGGCCCGCCGTTGGCTCGTCAAGAAACAGCACCTCGGGGTCGAGGGCCAGGGCCCGAGCAAGCGCGGCGCGCTTGACCATGCCGCCTGACAGCTCGGCGGGCAGCTTGAGCGCCGCTTCGGGCGGCAGACCGGCCAGCGACAGCTTGAGCCGGGCCAGGGATTCGGCCTCGCTGCGGTCAAGACCGATATGTTCAATCAGCGGCAAGGCAACGTTTTCCTGAAGATTCAGCGAGCTGAACAGGGCGCCGCGCTGAAACAGCACGCCGAAGCGCCGCTCCATCTGAGAGCGCTCATCGCCTGACAGCGACAGCAGCGATTTGCCGAACACCTCAATGGTGCCGGCGCTGGGCTTGAGCAGGCCGACGATGCTGCGCAGCAGTACCGACTTGCCGGTGCCCGAGCCGCCGACCACGCCGAGAATTTCGCCGCGAACCATGTCCAGGTCGAGGTTTTCGTGCACCCGATGGGTGCCGAAGCGATTGTCCAGGCCGCGGATGCGAATCACTCGCTCACTCACCAGCCCATCTCCATCAGAAACAGCGCGGCTACGGCATCGAGCAGAATCACCATGAAGATCGACTGCACTACGCTTGAGGTGGTGTGTTCGCCCACCGACTGAGCGCTGCCGCTGACCTTGAACCCTTCCAGACAGCCGATCACCGCCACCACGAAGGCAAACAGCGGCGCCTTGCCAATGCCGACAAAGAAATGTATCGGCGCAATGTCTCGACTCAGGATCGCCATGAACTGCACGGGGGAGATGTCCAGTGCCACCATGCATACCAGGGCGCCGCCAAGCATGCCGAACAGCATGCCGGCAAAGGTCAGAATCGGCAGCGCCAGCATCATTGCCAGTACACGCGGCAGCACCAGAAGCTCAAGCGGCCCAAGCCCGATGGAACGCAGGGCATCGAGTTCCTCATTGGCCTTCATCGAACCGATCTGTGCGGTAAAGGCGCTGGCGGTGCGTCCGGCCAGCAGAATCGCCGCCAGCAGCACGCCGAACTCGCGCAGAAACGCAAAGGCCACCAGGTTCACGGTATAGATGGTGGCGCCAAAGTCGCTCAGCACCGTAGCGCCCAGAAAAGCCACCACCGCGCCGACCAGAAAGGTCAGCAGGGCGACGATCGGCAGGGCATTGAGGCCGGTCTGGTGCAGCTGCGCGACCACTGAAGTGATCCGCCAGCGCGAGGGCCGCCAGATGGTAGCGGCAAAGGTCGCGAGCACCTGGCCGATGAAACCCAGCAGCATGACCTGCTGCTGGTACAGCGCGACAATCTGCTGACCAAGGACACCCAGCCAGCGATACAGCGGGTGAGTGCCGGCCGGTGCGGGACCGCCCATATTGTTCATGGCTTCGCCCACGGTGCGCAAGAGCGCCCGTCGGCTTGCCGGCAGCGTGCCCGCCCACTGATCGATCTCGGCGAGCCGCTCGGCACCGACCAGCTCGCCGATTACCGCGGCGCCGGCGGTATCCAGCGCCTCGATGCCATCGAGGTCGAGGCGCTCGACGTCAATGGTGGATTTGGCAATGGCCTGGCGCAACCGCTCATGATGCGTGAGCGTCCAGTCACCGATGGCGTGGAAGCGGCCATCCTGCTCGACAATCGCACCCTGTGTCGTACTGTGCTGAAGGCTCATGACGGAATGGGCACCGGGGATTCGACGCGGCGCTCACCCCGGGTCAGATCATTATCATCTGCTGGAATGACATGAAGAGGCATGAGTTCCCTGCAAGCGGATACGTCCTACCCGACATTCGGGCGCAGACGCGACTGAGAATGGGAGAGTGCAAAGTACTCTGAGTTTATCAGCCGGTGCTGGCCCTGTCGCCTGACGCTCTTGAAGGTAATGCTGGCCTAGTCAGCGTTCATGAACAGCGCCTCGAGCCCCTGTTCGGACTGGAATATGCGGCGCCCGGAATGTCCCACACCCGGTACCAGTGAAAACCGCTGGGTTTCGGTAGGGTAATGGGTCTGGATATAGTCGTAGTAGGCGCGCGCGCGCTCAATGCGGTTCTCGCCTTGGGCATTGGCGGCACAGGTCTGGTCGAGTGACCTTTCCTTGGTATCTTTTTCTCCCATTAGATAGGTCACCTGACGCTGCCGGTAGCGGCTGATGATCTGCGTCTTGGTGTAGTCGTCCACGTAGTCGTTGGGGTCGTCGAGCCCATAGCCCCAGTTGTTGTAATAGCTGCACTCCGGACCGCTGTATCGGCCGAAGCTGAGCTCGACTTCCCCGTCATCGCCATTGCTGCCGTCATCGTCGCTGGGGCGCAGGGCGCTCAAGTAAGAGTAAGACGAGGGGTTTGATGGGATGTAGTGTACCGAGAAGCCAAGGTTAGGCTCCTGGCGGTTGCCAGAAACGGCGTAGCGATGCACCACTTGGCCGCCGGCAGAGTGGCCGGCGATGGCCAGGCTTTTGAGGTTGGGAAAGTTGTTGGGGTTGTCAAGATGCTTGAGGATATCGTCGAGTACGGCAAATGAACTGATCTTGGCCGGTGCGTAGGATTTTCCACCCATGGCCCAGTCAGTTCTGGAGGCGCGGCCTTTGCGACGCCAGTACAGATCGGTATCGAGTTTGTTGTCGGAGTCCTGGCGATAGTAAGGCGACAGAACGAGAGTGCTATCCATGCGACCGGCCTTTTCGACCGCGCCGATGCCATAGGTAAAGTAATCGTCGGCATTACGGCTGCGCCCATGCACCATGATGATGGCGTGGGTGATATCTGCGTTCTGTGCCGTCAGCGGGTAGTTTCGCCAGACTTGGAATGTGCCTCCCCCGATCTTGATGCGTTCCGAGCAGATGGACTGTGACGTTGTGCAGACACTGGCTTCGGCTCTGCTGCTGAACATCGACTTGGCCATGTTGACCAGGTTTTGTGGGTTCAGGTTGTTTTGATCCAACGCCTTCACGCCCGCCATGACGAGAATGGCAAGGATGAATATGTGTCTTCGTTTTAAGCGTCTTGTTCGCGTCAGTCGTCTTAGTCGTCTGGCTAGTCTTATTCGCTTCATTGTGCATCCGCTGGATTATTGGACAGGTGTCGATAGCACGAAGCCCACCCTTGGTACTTCGAGCTTCGTGATGCTGCCCGATGATATTCGCCCCGGACAGGACGTTTGTCCATGCCGGGGCATGCCGTGCGGGGATGCTGAAGGAGCTGCATCGTTGGCGTCAAGCCAGGGCAAGGATGCAGTTGGTTTGCTCAGTTGGCTCTGCGAAAGAGTGCCTGGAGTCCCTGTTTGGACTGATAGAGCCGCCGACCATCGTGGCCAGAGTCCGGCACTACGGACAGCTCGTGCCGACGGGTCGGGTAGTAGCGCTGAACGTAGTTGTGATATGCCCTTGCACGCTGATAGCGATTCTCGCCCTGGGCGTTGGCAGCACAGGTCTGGTCGAGGGACCCTGTGCCGGTATCATCCTCGCCGATCAGGTAGGTGACATAGCGCAGGCGATAGCGACGAATGATCTGCGAGCGGGTCAGATTGCTGACGTAGTCATTGGTTCTGGCCAGCCCGTAGCCCCACTGGTTGTACCAGCTGCACTCGGATTTTGTCTCGCGATGAAAGCTACGCAGACTGTCGTCGTGGGGACGCGAGATTCCCAGGTAGGCATAGGAAGACGGGTTGCCAATGACGTAGTTCATCCTGAGCCCTTGGCTGCCCTGCGGATTGCCGCCGAGGGCATAGCGATGTGCGACCTGGCCACCCGCCGAGTTGCCGGCCACTGTCAGGCTCTTGAGATTGGGAAATTTATTGGTGTTGGCCAGATACTCGACGATCTCGTCAAGCACGGCAAACGAGCTGATACTCTCCGGTCGGTAGGATGCGCCACCCATGGCCCAATCGGTTTCGGAAGACGGCTTGCGTCGTTTCCAGTAGAGGTCGGAACTGCGCTTGTGGTCCTCGTCCTGGCGAAAGTATGGAGAGATCACCAAAGTACTGTTCTGGCGGTTGGCCAGCTCGGCGGCTCCGGTAGTGAATCTCAGGTAATGTCCGGGGTTACGCCCACGTCCATGAACCATGACAATGGCATGGGTAATGTCCGTATTGCGTTCTGTCAGAGGATAGTTGCGCCAGACCTGAAAAGTTGAGTTTCCGATCTTGAATCGCTCTGAGCAGGTTTCTTGTGAGCTGGTGCAGGCCTCTCTGGCTTCTGCGTGGCTGATCAGGGGAGCTTGCATGCTCGCAACGACGAGAATGACAAGCGCAAAGATGTATTTCAACTTCATGATGCATCCGAGAGGTAAAGAGGTTAGGGGTTATGTAAGAAAGGCGGCAGCTTACCACTTTATTCACGGGTATTTGTCTTTTTGTAATTATTTAGTGTGACATTTTGTAATAAAAAAATGTTTTTTGTAATGGTAGTGTCCATGCTAAATGCTTATATATGTATGCTTCATCAGAAAGACTGCAAGCAGGAGGGTGGCTCCAAGTTCTCGGACACGCAGCCAGGACGTTGCTGGGCTATCGACACCGCCGTGAGGATAGATGATGTCCGCGAGGCACCAGCAAGGTGGTCCATTACCTCCACGGTCTTGATAACGGCAGGCAGGCCACTCTATTGAGCAGGAAAGGCTGCGGCGCCTTAGATGGTATCGTCGCAATTAAGTTCAAGCCGGGCGCGTTCGACCAGTTCGGGGGGCAATTCCTTGCGCACGGCAACGCCGAGCTCGCGAAACTCGTCGGTCTGCTTGACCAGGTTGCCCTTGCCATCGATGAGTTGGCTCATGGCCTTGTCGTAGCTGCCGCGTGCACCGTCCAGACGCTTGCCAACATCCTGCATGCTTTCCAGAAAGCCGCGCAGCTTGGTATAGAAGCGCTCGGCACGCCGGGCCAGTTCGGCGCTGTGGCGGCTCTGGTCTTCGTGGCGCCATAGCTGACGAACGATGTTGAGGCTGGTGAGCAGGGTGGTCGGGGTGGCGACCAGGACGTTGCGCTCGATGGCGCGCTGAAACAGGGTCTCGTCGTACTTCATGGCGGCCACGTAGGCCGACTCCACCGGGATAAACATGACCACGACCTCCGGTGAGTTCAGCCCCGGCAAATCGTAGTAGTGCTTGTCGGCCAGCTCCTCGATGCGATCGGACACTGCCCGGCTGTGCTCGGCCAGGGCCTGGCGGTGCGTGAGATCGTCTTCGGCGTTGACGTAGCGCACGTAGGCCACCAGCGAGGTCTTGGCGTCGATCACCAGGTGGCGATTGCGCGGCAGATAGACGATGGCGTCGGGGCGGCGGCGCCCCTCTTCGGTGGTGAAGCTCTGTTCGAGGCGATAGTCCTGACCGAGGCGCAGGCCGGAGCCTTCCAGCACGTTCTCGAGCATCAGCTCGCCCCAGTTGCCTTGGATCTTCTTCTGGCCCTGCAGAGCGTCACTCAGGCGGCTGGCTTGATCGGTGATCTCACGATTGAGTTGCTGGAGCATCTGGAGCTCGGTACGCAGGCTGGCGTGCTGCTGAGTGTCCTGATGGTGCAGGGTCTCGATCTTCTCGCGAAAGCCGCGCATCTCGCTGTGAATGGGCTTTAGCAGGCCGTGGATGTTCTTTTCGGAGAGTTCGCCAAAGGCCTTGCCTTTCTGTTCGAGGACCTCGTTGGCCAGGCTGGCAAATTCCTGCTTGAGCTGGGCACGATGGGAGTCGAGCTGTTCACGCTGTTCACGAAAGTGCACTTCCTTCTGCTCCAGGGTCGCGGTGAGCCGCTGGTGTTCCTGGCCCAGTGCCTGATACCGATCGCGTAGCGTCTCCAGTGCCTGGCTGGTAGCGGAGAGCTGCTCGCGCAGGGTCTGGACCTGCTGTTGATGATGCTCCTTCAATAGCTGTTCACTGCGCTCCTTGCCATGCAGGGCCTCGTGCAGGGCGGCAAGCTCAGCGTCCCGTTCGGCAACGGCGCTGCGCCACTGGCCAAGCAGAGCGTCCTGCTCGGCCAGTCGGCGGCGCTGCTGACGCTGTGCCCAGCTCAATGTGATGAGCCACCCGCTCAGTATGCCGATCAACAGGGCAATGAAAGCGGGCGCATAAGGCGCGAGGAGCGCGAGAGAGGCGATATCAAGAGTCATGGAGCGGGTCGCCTCCTGGCCATGAGCAACATGGGCAATATAAGTGACTGGATAAAAGGGTAATCATACGCTCATGATCATCGAGTGTCTGTACAAACAACCAGTTGTCATTCTGCTGGCTTTTGCTTGACTGGGGGCTTGCCTTTGCGCCCTGCGCCCCAGTCGGTAGAATGGTCAGGCTTTGCTGACCCGGCATGAGCTTGTCTGCCGGGCCAATCTCCCCGGCTTGCCACCGGTCCAGCTGCAAGGATTCTGCGCCGCATGAGTTATCAGGTTCTGGCCCGCAAATGGCGGCCGCGTACCTTTCTTGAACTGGTCGGACAGGACCACGTACAGCGCGCCCTGGTCAATGCACTGGATCAGGGGCGCCTGCATCATGCCTACCTGTTTACAGGAACCCGCGGGGTCGGAAAGACGACGCTGGCGAGGATTCTCGCCAAGTGCTTGAACTGCACTGCCGGGGGCGCGGGAAACGAGGGCGTGACGTCCACCCCGTGCGGTGAGTGCCCGAGCTGCCAGGCCATCGACCAGGGGCGCTTTGTCGACCTGATCGAGGTCGATGCCGCCTCGCGCACCAAGGTGGAAGATACTCGCGAACTGCTGGACAACGTGCAATACCTGCCGACCCAGGGTCGCTACAAGGTGTATCTCATTGACGAGGTGCACATGCTCTCCACCAGCAGCTTCAATGCGCTGCTCAAGACCCTGGAAGAGCCGCCGCCCCATGTGAAGTTTCTGCTGGCGACCACCGATCCTCAGAAGCTGCCCGCCACGGTGCTGTCGCGCTGCCTGCAATTTACCCTCAAGCATATGCCGCCGGAGCGGGTGGTGGGCCATCTGTCCCATGTGCTGGAAGCCGAGCAGGTGCCCTTCGAAGAGAGCGCGCTGTGGCTGCTGGGCAAGGCGGCACAGGGCTCGATGCGCGATGCCATGAGCCTCACCGATCAGGCGATCGCCTTTGGCCAGGGTGAAGTACGCCATGCCGATGTGGCGGCCATGCTGGGCACGCTGGATCACCGCCATGTGCTGGCGCTGATCGAGGCATTGGCGGAGATCGACGCCTCCCGGCTGCTGGGCGAGGTGGCTCGCCTGGCCGAGCAGGGCCCGGATTTTGCCGGCGTGCTTGACGACGTGACCGGCGTGCTGCATCGCCTGGCGATTGCGCAGATGGTGCCCGAGGCGGTCGACAACAGCCATGGCGATCGCGACGAACTGCTGGCGCTGGCCGCGCGCTTTACCGCCGAGGATATCCAGCTGTATTACCAGGTGGGCGTACAGGGCCGTGGCGACATGGCCCATGCGCCTGACCTGCGCAGTGCGCTTGAAATGACGCTGCTGCGCATGCTGGCCTTCCGCCCCCAGGGCGTGCCGAGGCCGGCCAATACCCCGCTGCCCATGCGTGGCGACGTTGATAAAAACGCTGATAAAAGCGGTGATGGTAGCGGCGGCGGGAGCGCTGGCGAAAATGGTGGCGGGGGCGTTGGTGGGAGTGCCGGTGCAAGTCACGCAGGCAACCCGCAGGGTGAGAATGTTCAGTCCGCACCTCAGGCAGCAACTCAGCCAGTAGCCCAGGCGTCGCAGCAGAACCAGCAGGAGTCGCCGAATGCGGCTCAAGCAAATTCGCCACAGGGTAGCCGTGCTGAAGCCGACCATGCAGAGGGTCGCCATGAGGATCAAGCGGGTGCAGGCAGAGAGCTTGAAACTGAACCTGAGCCTGGACCTGCAGGTGAATCTGTATTCGGGCAAGCGTTTGCTGCTGAAACAAGTGCTTTACAGCAGGCAGTGCCGGCACCCGAGCCCGATATGGCGCCGCCAGCCGCTCAGCCAGAGCCCAGGCTTGCTCCACAAGCAGATACAGATCCGCACACGACGCCGCCCTGGATGGCGGAGTCTGTTTCCGGGACTACTGAAAGTGCTGAGTCTGAGCCGAGGCCTGAAGTTGACCTGGCGCCTGTGTATCGGTCCAGGCTTGAGGCAGAACACCAAGCGCCGCCAGCTTCAGTCGAGGCGCCCTGGGTTGAGTCAGGTTCTTCGCAAGACCAGGGCAAGGCGCTTCCCGGTGGCGTGCTTGACCATGCCCAGTGGCTCGCCAGCTTCGAGTCGCTGGGGCTTTCCGGTCTGACGCGCAACCTGGCGGCCCATTGCGTGGTCGAAGACGATGACGGCAGCCGTCTTGTCCTGAGGCTGGATCCGGCGCTGGCAGCGGTGCGTGCCGACGTGCATGAGCGCCGCATTCATGAAGCCTTGAGCGAGGCGGGCTATCCACGCCAGCTGGTGATCAAGGAGGGCGCCCTTCCCGATGGGCTGGAGACTCCCCAGCAGCAGGCCGACCGCCGGGCCGCAGAGCAGCACGCCTGGGCGCTTGATGTGTTGCGCAGCGACCCCAATGTACAGGCACTGAAGAACGTGTTTGGCGCTGAGATAGACGAAGCGTCGGTGAAGCCGCTGTGACGATGGGTCTGGCCAGGTCTCGTGCCGGTGCCGCAGACAGGATTTTAGATAGCGTTTTTTATTACGATTCAGAAATCAAGAGGATATCGACATGCTCAAGGGTGGAATGGGCAACATGATGAAGCAGGCCCAACAGATGCAGGAAAAGATGCAGAAGGTCCAGGAAGAAATCGCCCGGGCCGAGGTGTTGGGCGAGGCGGGTGCCGGCATGATCAAGGTGACCATGAATGGCCGCCATGACGTGATCAGCGTCTCGATCGACCCCAGCGTTATGGAAGAGGACAAGGAGCTGCTCGAAGACTTGCTGGCAGCGGCCGTCAACGACGCCGTGCGCAAGGTCGAGGAAAGCTCCCGCAAGCAGATGGAAGAAGTCACCGCCGGTCTGAACCTGCCGCCCGGCTTCAAGATGCCGTTCTGAGGCGTCTGATCATCGCGGTCATGGATCAAGGCGTCATGAATAGCGTCTGTAACGCTTTTGCCGTTAGCACCCCCATGGAAAGACCTGTATGGAATAACCGGTGAGATGAGCTTTTCTCCGCTAGTGGAACGCTTGATGGACTCGCTGCGGGTGCTGCCGGGCGTGGGGCCAAAGACGGCCCAGCGCATGGCGCTGCATCTGCTGGAACGAGACCGTGGCGGTGGCAGGCGGCTGACCGAGGTGCTCGGGCTGGCGCTGGAGCAGGTGGGCTACTGTCAGCGCTGCCGCACGCTCACCGAGGAGGAAATCTGCACGCTGTGTGCCGATCTGCGTCGTGACGATAGCGTGCTGTGCGTGGTGGAGTCGCCGGCTGATCAGCTGGCTATCGAAGAGGCCGGCGGTTTTCGCGGTCGCTATTTCGTGCTGCACGGGCATTTGTCGCCGCTGGATGGAATCGGCCCCGAGGATGTGGGCATCGAGCTGCTCGAGGCGCGGGTCGCCCAGGGCGGCATTGAAGAAATGATCCTGGCCACCAACCCCACCGTCGAGGGTGAGGCCACGGCCCACTATATTGCCGCGCTGCTGGCGTCCAGCGGTATCAGACTGTCACGACTGGCCTATGGCGTGCCCATGGGCGGTGAGCTCGAATATGTCGATGGCGGGACCTTGAGTCGCGCCTTCAATGGCCGCTTGCCCTTTCAGGGCTAGCGGTCTCTGCATCAACCCGTCGGAACCTTCATGCTACTGACCCCCGAGATTTGCTGGATCGATACTCCCGAAGCGCTGGACGCCGCCTGTGATGCGGTGGCTGATGCTTCGGTCATCGCACTGGATACCGAGTTCTTCCGCGAGCGAACCTTTCATCCCGTGCCGGCGCTGATCCAGTTCTGTGCCGGCGGGCCAGTCTATTTGGTCGATCCCACCGCGGTGGCGTGCACCGATGCCTTTCGCTGGCTGCTTGGCGGGCCGAGCGAGGAAACGCAAAGACCGGCTCCGCTCAAGCTGCTGCATGCCTCCAGTGAGGATCTGGAGGTGTTCGCCCATTGGGCCGGGGTAGCGATAGCGCCGCTGGTTGATACTCAGATCGCCCAGGGCCTGCTTGGTGAGGTGCCCTCCATGGGCTACCAGAAACTGGTCGAACACTGGCTGGGAGAAACGCTGCCCAAGGACGAGACACGCTCTAACTGGCTGGAGCGTCCGCTCAGCGAGAAGCAGCTGAGCTATGCCGCCTTGGATGTCGTCTACCTGCTGGATGTGTGGGCGATGCAGCGTGAGAAGCTGGAGAGCCTCGGGCGCCTGGCCTGGCTCGAGGAGCAGTGCGACCAGCTGTCGGCACAGGCGGTACGCAGCAATGTGGCCGATGGTCAGTGGTACCTTCGCCAGCGTCAGCTGTGGCGGCTGTCGGCGCGCCAGGTGGAAGCCTATCGGCGTCTGACTGTGTGGCGCGAGGGCGAGGTGAGGCGTCGTGATCTGCCCCGCGGATGGCTGGTCAACGATAAAGCCCTGTATGGCATCGCCGAGCGAATGCCTGAAAATCGCCACGACCTGGCTCAGGTGGAAGGGGTCAAACCGTCGCTGATCAAGCGTGAGGGCGATCAGCTGCTTGCGCTGGTCAAGGAAGCACGTGAGGTGGATGAGTCGGCGCTGCCAAGGCCGCCGATGTCGCCCATGGAGCCAGCGTTCAAGAAGCGCATGAAGGCCATGAAGGCCGTGGTCAATGCCGTTGCCGAGCGGCTGGGCGTGGCGCCCGAGGTACTGATCAATCGGCGCGATCTGGAAGCGCTGGCCACGGCATCGCTGCGCGGTGAACCCTTGCCGTTGCCTGACGGCTGGCGCGGCGAGCGGCTGTCAGAGGCGCTGTCCCACGCATTGAGTGAGGTGGCTGAACAACAATGACGATCATGAAAGGCAAGATGCTGTGCGAGGTATTTCGCAGCTCGCGCAAGGACGAAATGTACCTCTATGTGGACAAGCAGCGCGGGCTCTCGGATGTGCCGGAGCCGCTGCTCGAGCGTTTTGGCACGCCGCTGTCGGCGCTGACGCTGATACTGACGCCGGAAAAGCAGCTGGCCAGGATCAGCGCTGCCGAAATCATGTCTGCCATCACCGAGAAAGGCTTCTATCTGCAGATGCCGCCGGCCAAGGAAGACTATTTGCTGGACCTGTATCGTACACCGGCGGAGGCGCGCTACTGATGCGTGAACGGTTCTGGGAGCGCTACGCACTCGACGAGTTGACCAGCGAGGAGTGGGAGGCACTGTGCGATGGCTGCGGGCAGTGCTGTCTGATGAAGCTGGAGGACGACGACGGCGATCTGGCCATTCTCGACGTGGCCTGCGAGCTGCTGGATATCGAAACCTGCCGCTGCCGGGATTACGCCAATCGGCTGATTCGGGTTCCGGACTGCCGGCAGCTGACGCCCAAGCGTGCTCATGAGTACCGCTGGCTGCCCAAATCCTGCGCCTATCGACGCGTGGCTGAAGGGCGCAAGCTGGCGGGCTGGCATCCGCTGCTGTGTGGTGACCCTGAGCGAGTTCACCGCAAGGGTATCAGCGTGCGCAACTTTGCCGTCTCCGGTCGCTTGGTGCCCGACCACGAGCTTGAAAATCATATCATCGCCATCTTGCCGATGGACGACTGATCGTCTGATCTTTTTTGCTTCGGGTCGGCTGCCGGGTTCTTGCCTGCTCTGCCCGCTCTTCGCCAATCACCTCGCGTCGTATAGCTTCATCCATCATTCCCTCGGCAAGGCTTTATTCAGCGAAGCCTCCTTGTGCTTGCCCGGCTCGCCGGGAGAGCGCTATAGTGCACCCGTTATTACTTTTCATATATAACGCTTTGTGGAGTGATTTCATGCACATATCAGGTCGTGGCAGCTGGCAGGGACTGGTTGTTGGTGGGCTGGCGATGGTGCTGGGGGCGGCTGCCCACGGCGATGATCGGGTGCACTTGCTGGCAGCGGCTTCATTGACCAACGCCGTCGATGAAGCGCTGGCGCTGTATAGCGATAGCCACAGTGTGGATGTGGTGCCGATTTACGCGTCTTCCTCGACCCTGGCGCGCCAGATTGCCAACGGCTCTCCGGCAGATATCTTTCTTTCGGCCAATACCCGCTGGATGGACTGGCTGGGTGAGCAGAATGTTGCGCTCAGCGAGCGTAGCGATCTGCTGCATAATCGCCTGGCGCTGATCGCTCCGATCGAGGGGCCTGTCGAGGCGCTGGTGCCGGGCGAGGGTGAAGCGCTTGCCGAGGCGCTGGCCGATGGCGAGAGGATGGCGGTGGGCGACCCGGAGCACGTGCCTGCCGGCATCTATGGCCAGCAGGCGCTGGAGTCGCTGGGCGAGTGGGGCGCGCTGGAGTCTCGTCTGGCACGGGCCGACAACGTGCGCGCCGCCATGGCGCTGGTTGAGCGTGGCGAGGCCCCCTTGGGCATCGTCTATCGCACCGATGCCCTGGCCAGCGTCAAGGTGAAGCTGCTGGGACTCTTCCCCGAAGATAGCCACGATCCGATCACCTATCCCATTGCGTTGATCAGCGAGAAAGCCGACCAGGCACCGGACGCCGAAGCCCAGGCGCTGCGCGAATGGCTTGGCGGCGATCAGGCGCGTGCCGTCTTTGAGCGGCACGGCTTTAGCCCGGTTGCTGATGAATCCTGAGCCGGGAGGCATGATGCAGCTCAGCGCGGCTGAGCTTGAAGCTATCCTGATCAGCCTGAAGGTGGCCGGGGTGGCGGTAGGCGGGATGCTGATCCCCGGCATCGCCGTGGCCTGGCTGATGGCGCGGCGCGAATTTCGCGGCAAGGCGCTGCTCGATGGCGTCTTGCACTTGCCGTTGGTGCTGCCCCCGGTGGTGGTGGGCTATCTGTTGCTGGTTGGCCTGGGCACCCAGAGCGTGGTGGGCGGCTGGCTGCATCAGCAGCTGGGTGTTCGTCTGCCATTTACCTGGCAGGGCGCAGCCCTGGCCGGCGGAGTCATGGCGTTTCCCCTGCTGGTGCGTGCTGTTCGACTGTCGCTGGAGGCGGTCGACCCGGAACTCGAGGCCGCCGCCGCAACGCTGGGTGCGGGACGCATGCGGGTGCTGGTGACCATTACCCTACCGCTGGCGCTGCCCGGCGTGCTCACCGGCACGGTGCTGGCATTTGCCAGAGCGCTTTCCGAGTTTGGTGCCACCATCACCTTTGCCTCGAATATTCCCGGCGAGACCCGCACCCTGCCGCTGGCGCTGTACTCGCTGATTCAGACACCCGGTGGCGAGGCCGCCGCGGCCAGGCTGTGTGTGCTGGCCATCGTCATTGCCATGGTGTCGCTGGTGGCCTCGGAATGGCTGGCTCGGCGTGCCCGAGTCAGGCTCCAGGGACGCGACGGAGGGCGGGCAAGTGGCTGACGCACAGGTGACTGACGTGGAGCGCCTGACCATCGAGGTGGCGCAGCGCCAGGGACATTTCCAGCTTGCCGCCGAGCTTGCCCTGCCGCTGAGAGGAGTGACGGCACTGTTCGGCAGCTCCGGTTGCGGCAAGACCAGCCTGCTGAGGCTGATTGCCGGGCTCGATCGCCTGCAAAAGGGCCGTATCGCGCTGGGCCAGACGCTGCTTGCGGATACCGAACGCAAGGTTCGTCTGCCGCCGCATCGCCGTCGCCTCGGCGTGGTGTTTCAGGAGCCGCGACTATTTCCACACTATCGGGTCGCCGGCAACCTGCGCTACGGCATGCCGGGCCACATGACGGACCGCTTCGATGCCATCGTCGAACTGCTGGGTATCGAGGCGCTACTCGAACGCTACCCGGCAACGCTGTCCGGCGGCGAGGCGCGGCGTGTGGCCATCGGTCGTGCGCTGCTCAGCGACCCGCGATTGCTTCTGATGGATGAGCCGCTCAGCGGCCTGGACGCGGCCCGCAAGGCCGAGCTGCTGCGCTATATCCGACGCCTGAGTGCCGAAGTTGGCGTGCCGATCATCTACGTCAGCCACGCGCCGGACGAGATCCTCGAGGTGGCCGATGCGCTGGTATTGATGGCGGCCGGTGAGGTGGTGGCGTCCGGCAACCTGGACGAGATGCTGATGCGCTTCGAACTGAGCGAGGCGCTGGCCGGCTTCGACGGTGCAAGCCGCCTGGTCGGCCGCGTGCTTGGGCATGACCAGGAGGATGGCCTGACCCGGCTGGAACTTGGCGATGGCCAGCGCCTGCTGGTGCCAACGCTTTGCGTAGCGCCGGGCCAGAGCGTGCGCCTGCGCATCCCAGCGCGGGATGTGGCGCTTGCGACTCAGCCGCTGGAAGCGCTGAGCTACCGCAACCAGTTGAGAGCCGTCATCGAGGAGGCCAGCCAGCTGCCGGGCCAAGCCTCGAGCCTCGAGCTGCGCCTGCGGCTGGGCGATCAGGCTCTGCGCGCCCGGGTTACCCGCCAGGCCTGGCGCGAGCTTGGGCTGGCCGTGGGCCAGCCGGTCACCGCGCTGGTGCGCTGCGTGGCTTTTCCCACCGAGCAGAGCAGCACCGCTTTGCCTGATGAACATCACGGCGCCGCTTGGGCTGCCGGAAAAGATGGCCGGCACGCTCCATTGGCGCAGCGCTAGGGTGTGGCTTGATCCTCGGCGCGACCCAGTGCCCACAGAATGAAAGCGTCCTGGCGGGCCATGTCGCGCCAGGCCTGGAAGCGTCCCGAGGCACCGCTGTGGCCAGTATCCATGTCGGTGTACAGCAGTATCGGGTGTGCGTCACTGGGGCCTTGCTCCAGCTCGCACAGCCGGGCGTAGAGCTTGGCCGGTTCCCAATAGGCGACCCGGGTGTCGTGCCAGCTACCCTGCAGGAATACCGGCGGCCAGGGGCGCTGGGGCTGCTGTGGTACCGGCTCTGGTTCTGGTTGTTGCAGCAGGGCATCCGGCAGGTTGTCCAGTGGCGAATAGCCAAGAATGCGCCGATGAGCATGAGGGTCGGCGGGATTGCCCCATTCGCTGTACTCGGCGGTGGTCAGCGGCAGCTCGGGGTTTTCCATGGTGCGCAGCACATCGACGAAGGGCACATCAAGCACGGCGCCGCAAAAGCCCGGAGCGTCCATGTTGAGGCTGGCGGCCACCAGCAGGCCGCCGGCGCTGGCACCGTAGGCGACGATGCGGTCGGTCTGGGATACGCCAGCGGCAACCAGCCCGTCGCGAGCGGCGATGAAGTCGTGGAAACTGTTGGCCTTGTGCTCAAGCTTGCCGGCCTGGTACCAGGGTTCGCCGCGGTCGCCGCCGCCGCGCACATGGGCCACGGCAAAAGCCACTCCACGGCTGAGCAGCTCTAGCCTGGCCACCGAAAACCAGGGGTCCAGCACTTCGCCGTAGGCGCCGTAGCCATACAGCAGAGTGGGCAGCGCCTGGCCGCTCTGCTCGGCAAGGCTCACCACCGAGACCGGCACTTTTTCTCCGTCGTGGGATTCGACCCACAGTCGTCGGCACATCAGCTGTTCGGGACGGGGGTCGCCGTGCAGCGGCTGGCGGCGCAGCAGCTGCCGTTTGCCGCTGTCCAGGTCGACCTCGAACCAGCTCGGCGGCTGAGTGAATGACTCCTCCCTCAGGCGCAGACGGCGGGTATCGAAGTGCGGGCTTTCGCCCAGCGACTGACTGCAGGGCATTTCGGGCAGCGCCAGGTGCCGGTCGCCTTGCACGGCGTGGCTGGCGTCGTAGTCGATGATACGGATGCGCGCCTGGGCCTCGTGATGGTCACGCTCGCTGATCGCAAGCCCCCAGGCAAAAGCATCGATGCCTTCCAGGGTGGTGTCATCGCAGTGGGGGATCAGGCACTCGGCCCGGGCAGGTCGTTCTTCGCCCAGGGCCGCGGGGCTATCCACTTCCGCCTCGTCGACTCGGTCGAGTCGGAAGTGCGGCGCTTCGCGGTTATGCAGCACATAGAAGTGCCCCGGGCGATGATCAATGCCGTATTCGACCCCAGCTTCGCGGCCGCGAAAGCAGCGTGGCGGGGTGTCCGGCGCATTGGCGGGCACCAGCCAGGTCTCCGAAGTGTCCTTCGAGGCGCTCTCCAGCAGCAGCCACTGGCGTGAGCGGGTCTTGCCCAGGCCCATCCAGAACTCGCTATCGTCTTCGCGCAGTATCAATGCCGCCTCACCGCATTGCGGCGCCTCGGGGTCAAGGTTCAGCGGCAGCCGCCACAGGCTGTCCGGGCGCTGGGTGGCGTCAAAGCGGGTGAACAGCAGCGTGCGGTGATCCTCGGCCCAGCACAGCTCCGGGCCGACCTCGGCAAGCAGCCTGAGTGGCTTGCCGGCGGACAGATGCTTGAGCCAGACATCGTAAGTTTCGTTGCCCTGGGTATCCTCGCTCCAGGCAAGCCATTCTTCGTCCGGCGACAGCGCCATGTCACCGATATCGAAGAAGGCATGTCCCTTGGCTCTGGCCTCGATATCGAAAATGCATTCCCGCGTCTCGGCATCATCATTGGGGTGGCGCCACCATACGGGATGGTCGGCATCGGCAGCGGTCTCGCTCCACAGAGTGTAGTGATCCAGGGGCGTGGGCAGCCCTTTTACGGTCAGTTCGCGGCGAGCCAAGTGGCCCTGGTAAAGGCGCTCGGCCAGGTCTTCCAGCGGCGTGAACCATCGCTGGAAATCGCGGTTCGCCGCTTCCAGAAACGCCTGTACGGCAGGTGCATCGCGCTCTTCCAGCCAGTGCCAGTGTGGGTCTTCGCGGCGACGAAAGCGCAAGATGGAGTGGTCAGTGGCGGCGTTCAATGGCGGGTTCTGGTGTTTGGGCGGCTGTGCTTTCATTGCGCTGGATGTACCATACTCGGTGAGAATTCCATGAGGTGCGTATCAGGCGTACCAATGACGAGGGTGCGATGCTGATTTCAGATTCGATGAGCCTACTATGGTTGAGCTATGCCGTCCTGTCTCTGCTGGTGCTGATTGCGGGCTATCTGGCGCTAGGTTTTCTGCCGCGCCTGCCACGTCTGGTGATCAGCTGGGCAGTGGCGGGGTTGATGTGGGTGCCTGCCCGCTACTCGCTGCCCCTGTTGGAGCAGGGTGAAAGCTACCACGGCATGGCTCCGGCAGTGGTGGTCGCCGGGCTGTCTTTTCTTGAGGGCGACCGTTCGACATTCGCCGCGGCGCTGTTCGTGCTGGTTGTTGCCGCAGCGGCGGGTGCGGCCTGTGGCGTGCTGCTGTGGCGTCTTGGCCGTGGTCGTGCCGAGGCGCGCAGGCAGGCCAGGGCAAGTGCCAGAGCCAGGGCCGGCAGCAAAGCTAGTAATGATGAGTCCGAATCGCTTGGTCGCGAAGAGCTGCCCATGGCAGCCACACCCAGCAACAGGCCCAGACCTGGCAGGGTGGTCAAGGCGAGGCAGAGAGGGGCAGTGAGGCGCGAGCCAAGCGTCGGCTAGAGGAGGCTGTGATGCGTAGCGGGCGAGGATCGGCATGGCGATGGGTAGTTCCGGTGCTCGTGGTGGGCCTGCTACATTTGGACATCGGGCAAGCCGCCGCGGTTGGAGCGGCACCGGCGCAGCAGCTTCAGCAGCAACAGCAGCCCGATTTGCGGGTGGTGATTGATGTGTCCGGCAGCATGAAGGCGCATGATCCCGACCAGCTGGCAGCAACTGCCTTGGAGCTTCTGGTCGCGCTGCTGCCGAGTCAGTCCACGGCGGGCGTGTGGGCTTTTGGCGAAGGTGTCGATAACCTGCTGCCCAGTGGCAGGGCCACCGAGGAGTGGCGTCGTCGGGCGCTGTCGCTGGCGCCGGCACTCAGGGACTATCAGCAGTATACCGATATCGAGGCGGCCGTGGTTGACGCCTCGGGCCAGGTTTCCCAGCAGCCACGGCATCTGTTGCTGCTTACCGATGGCATGGTCGACCTGCCGCCGGGCCAGGGCGTCAAGGCGGAGGTGGACGCAGAGTCCCGTCGACGTCTGGTGGAAGAGCTGGCGCCGCGTCTGGCTCGGGAAGGCGTCACCGTTCATGCGATTGCTTTTTCCGCCGAGGCCGACCTGGCCCTGGTCGAGCAGCTGGCCCGTCAGACCGGTGGGCTGGCGTCTCGGGTCGATTCTGCCGATGGCCTGCTCGGTGCCTTCGTCGATATTGCCGCGCGGATCTTTCCCAGCGACGAAGTACCGCTGCGCGACGGTCGTTTTACTCTGGATACCAGCGTCGAGGAGATCTCGGTGCTGGCTCTGCATGATCGCAACGGAACGGTGACGCTGGTGGATCCCCAGGGGCGTCGCTACAGCGCTGAGCAGCCGCCCGCAGGCAGCCGCTGGCAGGTAGAGCCGATGTTCGACCTGATACGGGTGCCGAACCCGGCAGCCGGCGAGTGGCGCCTCGAAGGGGCGCTGTCGCCCCAGAGTCGAGTCACCGTGGAGGGCGGCTGGCAGCTGCATGTGGCGGCGCTGCCGGCCACCCTGTATCGCGGCTTTCCTCTCGAGATCACGGCCTGGCTCGGCAAACAGGGCGACGCCGATGCGGTCGCGCCCGAGGGCATGGATATTCTGGCCACGCTGGGCGCTGCAGGCAGCGACGCCGATGCCCAAAGCGCCGATGGCAACGCCGAATCCATACCTCTGGTTCGAGACCAAGGCGGGCGTTTCCACGGCACGCTTCCGGGTCCCCTGTGGCTGGGTAATGCTGAGCTGGTGATTGTGGCCCGTGCCGAATCGCTGGTGCGTCAGCGACGTCAGGCGGTCAATATCCTGCCGTCGATTGGCATGCGCCACGACGCCAGTGGCCACGGCGTCGAGCTGGTAGCCGAACACCCTGAACTTAATCGCGACAATACTCGCATTCATGGTGAGCTGCTGGGTCAGACTCTGATTGCCGAGGCGCGTGCTGCGAAGCGCTGGTGGCTGGCGCTGCCCGAGCTTGATGAGGAGCTGAGGCGTCCGCTGCGACTGGCTGCCAGCATCGAGCTGGACGGCAAGCGTTTCGAGATCGCCTTGCCGGAGCTGTGGCTCAACCCCGATGGCAGCGTGAGCATCGATCAGGCCGGACTCGGGCCCACCCTGCGTGCCGAAGCCCTGGGGGCCGAGCCAGAGTCATCGCTGGGCGAGTCTGATGAACCCGATGTTGCCGATCGTTTCGTGGCCTGGGTCAACGCCGCTCCGGCCTGGCTCAAGTCACAGTGGCAGCAGGGCTTTCCGGCGCTGCGTGAACTAGCCAAACGACACCGCAGCAATCCTTTAGTGTGGGCGGCTTTAGCCATCGCTGTGCTGCTGTGGCTGGCTTTTATCTATCTGCGTGGGCGCCGTCGCTCCGCACCTGTTGTTCATCGAGAGGATCCCCATGTGTGAATTGCTGGGCATGAGTGCCAATGTTCCCACTGACATCTGCTTCAGCTTCATGGGATTCCTGCATCGCGGGGGAGGTACCGGGCCGCACAAGGATGGCTGGGGCATCGCCTTCTATGAAGCCGGTGGCTATCGCGACTTTCGTGATCCCCACCCGTCAGTGGACTCGCCGATTGCTCGGCTGATTTGCAACTATCCGATCAAGTCGAACATTGTCATCAGCCATATTCGTCAGGCCAACGTCGGCCAGGTGCGCCTGGCCAACACCCATCCTTTCACCCGCGAGATGTGGGGCCGGCCCTGGTGCTATGCGCACAACGGTCAGCTCAGTGATTGGCAGGGACTTGAGCTGGGCTACTATCGCCCGATTGGCGATACCGACAGCGAGCATGCCTTCTGTTGGCTGATGGGTGAGCTGCGGCGTGCTTTCCCGGAACCCCCCGAAAGCTGTCAGGCCCTGTGGCGGCGCCTGCATGAGCTGTGCGAGCGCCTGCGTGGGCTGGGCGTCTTCAATCTGCTGCTGTCCGATGGCGAGTATCTATACACCTACTGCAGTACCAAGCTGGCGCATATCACCCGGCGTGCGCCTTTCGGCAAGGCCAGCCTGTCCGATGCCGAGTTGACAGTGAATTTCGCCGAGCACACCACGCCCAATGATGTGGTGTCAGTGATTGCCACCGAGCCCCTGACCGATAACGAGGACTGGTTTCGACTGGAGCCGGGGGAACTGCTGGTATGGCGTGACGGCGAGATCAAGGGGCAGTTTAAAACAAAAGTTTGAATCGGTTGTTTTACAGCGTCGAAGTCACTGGTATATGGTAAGCCCAGAACAACAACGGACGGCCAGGATGGCCAATCACAGCGTGGAGATTGTCATGAGCGAACCTGCCAGCACTGCCATTCTGAGTGGCCCGGCGCTTGAAGGTACCGGAACCTACGCTTCAGTGATGGATGTGTTTCATTCATCCATCACGCGTTTTTCCGACCGGCCGGCCTTCAGTTGCATGGGGCGCACCCTGAGCTACGCGGAACTGGATCGACTGTCTCGGGATTTTGCCGCCTGGCTGCAGAATGAAACGGATCTTGAGCCCGGTGACCGGATTGCCATTCAGTTGCCCAACCTGCTGCAGTTTCCGGTGGCGGTATTTGGTGCCCTGCGGGCAGGGCTGGTGCTGGTGAATACCAATCCGCTGTATACCGAGCGGGAGATGGCCCACCAGTTCAAGGACTCCGGTGCCAAGGCCATTGTCATCCTGGCCAATATGGCAGACAAGCTGGAAAAGGTGCTGGAGCGTACCGATATTCGCCACGTGGTGATCACCGAGATCGCCGACCTGCATGGCTTCCCCAAGCGCCAGATCATCAACGGCGTGGTCCGCTATATCAAGAAGATGGTGCCGGCCTATTCGCTGCCCCAGGCCACTCCGTTTCGAGCGGCGCTCAAGCGTGGCGCGGCGCTTGAGCATCAGGAAGTGCAGAGCCAGGCAGAGGATGTGATTGCGCTGCAGTACACCGGGGGCACCACCGGGCTTGCCAAAGGCGCCAAGCTGACCAATGACAACCTGGTGGCCAACATGCTTCAGGCGCGCCAGGCGATTGGTCAGGGGCTGCGCGAAGGGCAGGAAACCATCATTGCGCCGCTGCCTGTCTACCACATCTATACGTTCACCGTGAACTGTCTGTTCATGATGGTCACCGGCAACCACTCGGTGTTGATCACCAACCCGCGGGACCTCGACGGTTTGATCAAGGAGCTGTCATCGCTCAAGTTCACCGGCTTCATCGGGCTCAATACCCTGTTCAATGCGCTGTGCAATCGCGATGACTTTCGGCGCCTGGACTTTTCCGCACTGCACCTGTCCATCTCTGGTGGCATGGCCTTGACCAAGGCTGCCGCCAGGCGCTGGGAGGAGGTCACCGGCTGTCCCATCGCCGAGGGCTACGGCCTGACCGAGACCTCGCCGATCGTGACCTTCAACCCGGTCGATGCCATCCAGCTTGGCACCATCGGTCGTCCGGTAGCGGGCACTTCGCTCAAGGTGGTGGATGCCGAAGGCCAGGATCTTGCCCAGGGCGAGGCAGGCGAGCTGTGCGTCAAAGGGCCCCAGGTGATGAAAGGCTACTGGAACCTGGACGCCGAAACCGCCAACGTGATGGATGCCGAGGGCTGGTTCCGCACCGGCGATATTGCGGTGATTCAGGAAGACGGCTACGTGAGGATCGTCGATCGCAAGAAAGACATGATTCTGGTCTCAGGCTTCAACGTCTACCCCAACGAAGTGGAAGATGTGGTCGCCATGCACCCCGGTGTGGTTGAAGCGGCGGCGGTGGGCGTGCCCGATAAAGTCACTGGCGAGGCCATCAAGCTGTTTGTGGTGGCCAGCGACCCGTCGCTGGATGCCAAGACCCTGCGCGACTGGTGCAAGAAGGAACTCACCGGGTACAAGGTGCCACGCCATGTGGAGTTTCGCGACGAGCTGCCCAAGACCAACGTGGGCAAGGTGCTGCGTCGAGAGCTGCGCGACGCGGAGATAAAGCGTAGCGAAGCCGGTGAGTGATTAGTTTCTTGTCCGTCCGGGCGCTATAATGGCCAACCCGCGTCGCTTTATCGGCGCGGGTTTTTCTTCATCACTATTTTTCCTCGATATTCAGTTTATCAATACTCAGTTTATTGACGTTCATGTCCACCAGCGGAGTCACCAGACAGCCCTGTGAGTAATCAGTACCCCGACGCCCAGACGGCTTCTACCGCAACTGCGCCCAGCAGCATCGCCGCGCTCAAACGTGAGCTGTCTGAGGTGCTGTTGCGCGACGCTCATCGGCTGGGCAAACGCCTTGCCGGGCTTGAGCGCCGGCAGCGTCAAGGCAAGCCGGTGGACCGCGGCATCCATGAGGTCCAGCGCGACATCGCCCGCTCACGGACGCGGGTCGAGGCGCGTCGTCAGCGGCCGCTGACGCTGGCCTACCCCGAGGCGCTGCCGGTCAGTCAGCGGCGCGAGGATATTATCGAAGCGCTGCGCGACCACCAGGTGGTGGTGGTGGCCGGTGAGACCGGTTCGGGCAAGACCACCCAGCTGCCCAAGCTGTGCCTTGAGCTGGGCCTTGGTCGCCGCGGGCTGATTGGACACACTCAGCCACGGCGACTGGCAGCGCGCTCGGTGGCCGCGCGGCTGGCCGAGGAAATGCAGGTGCCGCTGGGCGAGCAGGTGGGCTATCAGGTGCGCTTCACCGACCACACCGATGACGCCACCCTGGTCAAGCTGATGACCGACGGCATCCTGCTGGCCGAGACGCGCAACGACCCGGATCTGATGCGCTACGAAGCGATCATCATCGACGAGGCCCATGAGCGCAGCCTCAATATCGACTTCCTGCTGGGCTATCTCAAGCGCCTGCTGGGGCGTCGCCCGGACCTCAAGGTGATCATCACCTCCGCCACCATCGACGTGCAGCGTTTCGCCGAGCACTTCGCCCTGGTGGAGAGCAACGGCCGCAAGCGCCCGGCGCCGGTGATCGAGGTGAGCGGGCGCACCTATCCGGTGGAGGTACGCTACCGCCCGCTGGTGCGCGACGCCGACGATGAAGAAGATATCGGCCTGCAGCAGGGCATCGTCGAGGCGGTCGAGGAGATCGAGCAGGTCGAACGCGAGAAGGGCTGGCTGCACGGCCCGCGGGATATTCTGGTGTTCCTGCCCGGCGAGCGCGAGATTCGCGAGGCCGCCGACACCCTGCGGCGCGCCAACCTCAAGGGCACCGAGATCATGCCGCTGTATGCGCGGCTGTCCAATGCCGAACAGAACCGCGTATTTGCGCCTCACCGCGGACGGCGCATCGTGCTGTCGACCAACGTGGCCGAGACCTCGCTGACCGTGCCCGGCATCCGCTACGTGATCGATCCGGGGCTGGTGCGCATCAGCCGCTACAGCTACCGCTCCAAGATTCAGCGTCTGCCGGTGGAACCCGTCAGCCAGGCCAGTGCCGACCAGCGCAAGGGGCGCTGCGGCCGGGTGGCCGAGGGGCTGTGCATTCGTCTTTACGACGAGCAGGACTTTCTGGCCCGGCCCGAATTTACCGACCCCGAGATTCGCCGCACCAACCTGGCCTCGGTGATCCTGTCGATGCTGTCGCTCAGGCTGGGTGACATTACCGCCTTTCCGTTTGTCGACCCGCCGGACTCGCGCTTCGTCACCGACGGTTTCCGGCTGCTATTCGAGCTGGGTGCGGTAAGTGAGCGACAGGAATTGACGCCGTTGGGTCGGCGTCTGGCACGTCTGCCCATCGATCCGCGGCTGGCGCGCATGGTGCTGGCCGGGGCCGAGCAGGGCGGGCTGCGCGAGGTGCTGGTGGTGGCCTCGGCGCTGGCCACTCAGGACCCCAGAGAGCGCCCCGCCGACAAGCGCCAGGCCGCCGATCAGGCCCATCGGCGCTGGCAGGATCGCGACTCGGACTTCGTTGCGCTGATCAATCTCTGGCACGGCTACGCCGATGCTCGCGAGGCGCTGTCCGGCAATCAGCTGCGCCGCTGGTGTCGGGATAACTACCTCAACTACATGCGCCTGCGCGAATGGCACGACACCTTTCGCCAGCTGCGCCAGCTGCTGCGCGAGATGGACATCGAAGTGCCGCCGCCGGTGCCGCGCATCAAGGCGCAGGACGATGCTGATAGCGCACCAGAGAGCAAGCCGGATGAGGCGCAGCAGCGTGAAACCAGCCGCCAGGCGGCCGAGCTGCATCGCGCGCTGCTGCCGGGGCTGCTCTCGCATCTGGGCCTGTTCCACGAGAACCGCGAGTATCTTGGTGCACGCAACCGCCGCTTCATGGTGCATCCTGCCTCGGGGCTGGCCAAGCGCACACCCAAGTGGCTGATGGCTTTCGAACTGGTCGAAACCTCGCGGCTGTTCGCCCGCACCGTGGCGCGCATCGAGCCTGAGTGGATCGAGCCCGCTGCCGAACATCTGGTCAAGCGCAGCTACAGCGATCCGCACTGGGAGATGAAGCGCGCCCAGGTGGTGGCGCTGGAGCAGGTGACGCTGTTTGGCCTGCCGATTGTCAGCCGGCGCCGGGTGCACTACGGTGCCATCGACCCTGTCGAGGCCCGACAGCTGTTTATTCGCCGCGCACTGGTGGAGGGCGAGTTTCGTACCAAGGGCGAGTTCTTCGACTATAACCGGGCATTGATAGAAGAAGTCGAGGACCTCGAAGACCGTGCTCGGCGACGCGATATCCTGGTCGACGAAGAGGCGCTGTTCGACTTCTACGACGCGCGTATCCCTGCGGACATCGTCAACGGCAAGGGCTTCGAAGCCTGGCGGCGCAAGGCCGAGCGCGAGACGCCGGACATTCTCAAGTTCGATCGCGATAGCCTGCTGGCCCGGGACGCCGAAGAGGTGACCCAGGCGCAGTATCCCGACCACTTGAGTCTGAAGGGCGTCAGCTATCCGCTGAGCTATCACTTTGCCATCGACGCCGAGGATGACGGCGTGACCCTGACGGTGCCCGCGGCGATGCTGTCGCAGCTGCCCGAGGGGCGCCTCGAATGGCTGGTCCCGGGGCTGCTGCGCGACAAGTGCATTGCGCTGCTCAAGTCGCTGCCCAAGAGCATTCGCCGCCAGGTGGTGCCGATTCCCGACTGGGTGGATGCGGCGCTGGAGGCGCTGACGCCGGACGATACGCCGCTGACCGACGCCCTGGGCGAGTTCCTGCGCGTCAAGACCGGCCTGCGCCTGCACCCGGACGACTGGCGTCTTGAGCAGCTGCCGGCCCACCTGCAGATGAACCTGCGAGTGGTGGACCACCAGGGCAAGCTGCTGGGGCAGGGGCGTGACCTGCGCGCGCTGGAGCGCCGCTTCGAGGCGGCAGCCGGCGAGGGCGCCCGAGCCCTGGCCGCCCAGGACAACAATGATACGGCGCTTGCAGGTTTGCCGGAGCAGGCGCTGCCGGCATCACGGGTGACCTCACAGGCGGGGATTCGCGTCGAGGCCTTCCCTGCGCTGGTGCCGGAGCGGGACGGCTATCGCGTCGAGCTGTTCGACCACCCCGACAAGGCCCAGGAGGCCCATCGGCGCGGTGTGGTAAGGGCCGCCATGGACCAGCTTCCCGAGCAGGTCAGGGCAATCGAGAAGCTGCCGGGCCTTGCGCCCTGCGCCCTGTTGTTTACCAAGGTTGGCAGCAAGCGCGAGCTTGCCGCCGATGTGGTGGCGGCGGTGTTTCAGCAGGTGGTGGCAACCGATCCGCTGCCGCGCAGCCGCGCGGAGCTGGATGAGCGTCTGACAGCCTGCCAAGGCGACCTGTTGCCCCGCGCCAAGGCCATGCTGGTGACGCTGGAGGCGGCGCTGAAAGGCCATCTGGCAGTGACCAAGGCGCTGAAGGGCAACCTCAGCTTTGCCTTGGCATTGAGCTACGCCGATCTCAAGGCCCAGATGGCGAGGCTCGTCTATCCCGGCTTTGTACAGGAGGCGGGCGAGTGGTTGACGGAGTATCCTCGCTATATGGAAGCTGCCTTGATCCGCATGGAAAAAGCGCCCCGAGAGCACCGCAAGGATCAGCTGCTGATGCAGCAGGTACAGGACTTCGAGGCGCGACTCAGTGCGCGGCAGGAGAGCGAGCGTCGGGGAGGCGTCGTCGACCCTGCCCTGGTGGAGTTCGGCTGGTGGATCGAAGAGCTGCGCGTATCGCTGTTTGCTCAGCAGCTGGGTACCGCGATGACGGTATCGGACAAACGTCTGGAACGTCGCTGGGCCGAGCTGACCGGTCGGTAGCAGTGGGCTGAGAGTTGATGGATGCGAGAGCGGATAGTCGAAGAGTGGCGCAAGCCAGCGCAAGGGAGAAGCGACATGACAGCAGTGGTCATCACCGGTACGGGCCTGTATACGCCGGAGCATGCCATCGACAATGACAGTCTAGTGGCGGCGTTCAACGCCTGGGTGGACGCCGAGAACGCGCGCCACGCGGCGGCCATCGAGGCCGGCAAGCGTGAGCCGCTGGTGCATTCCAGCAGCGAGTTCATCGTCAAGGCCTCGGGAATTCACAGCCGCTATGTGCTGGATGCCGAGGGCATTCTGGACCCGGAGCGGATGCGTCCACGGCTGCCCGTGCGGGCCAACGACGAGCCCTCGACCCAGTGTCGCATGGGTCTGGTTGCGGCCCGTGAGGCGCTGGAGAACGCCGGCGTTGCGGCCGAGGACATCGAGCTGGTGATCGTCGCCTGCTCCAATCTGGAGCGCGCCTATCCGGCGGTGTCGGTCGAGCTGCAGGCAGCGCTGGGTGCCGGTGGCCATGCGTTTGACATGAACGTGGCCTGCAGCTCGGCGACCTTTGCCATCGAGACGGCGGCTAACGCCATCCGCGCCGGCAGTGCCAGGCGTGTGCTGGTGGTCAGTCCCGAGATCTGCTCGGCACACCTGAATTTCCGCGACCGCGACAGCCACTTCATCTTCGGCGACGTCTGCACCGCTATCGTGCTTGAAAGCGATAAGGTGGCAAGTGCCGAGAGCGCCTTCGAGGTGCTGAGTAGCCGGCTGGTCACGCGCTTTTCCAACGCGATTCGCAACAACGCGGGCTTTCTCAATCGAGTCACTGACAGCGACCCGCTGGCCATCGACAAGCTGTTTGTTCAGGAAGGGCGGCGCGTGTTCAAGGAGGTTTGCCCGATGGTGGCCGCGTTGATCACCGACCACCTGAGCAGCCTGTCGCTTGGCGCTGACGATCTGTCACGGCTGTGGCTGCATCAGGCCAATCATCACATGAATGATCTGATTGCGCGTCGCGTGCTGGGCCATGACCCCGAGCCCGGGCAGGCGCCGATCATTCTTGATCGCTATGCCAACACAAGCTCCGCCGGCTCGATCATTGCCTTCCACCTGCATCGCGATGACTTGCCTTCTGGCGCACTCGGAGTAGTGTGCTCCTTCGGCGCAGGCTACAGCGCTGGCAGCGTCGCCGTACGTCGGCGCTGAATGACTGGACTCAAGGATCCGTGACAATGGACATGGACAAGCAATATCTGCTCGCAGGCGGTGACCGTGGCAAGCCACGCAAGGGTGCAGTGGTCTGCGGTTTCGTCGCCGCGCTGAGCCTGGCGGTGCTGTCCGGCTGCGCCAGCACTGCCGTTCAGGATGCCAACCCCGATGACCCCTGGGAAGGGTTCAACCGCAAGGTGTTCGCCTTCAATGAGGTGGTCGATCGCTATGCGCTGAAGCCGGTGGCCCAGGGCTATGACTATGTGACGCCGGACCCGGTACAGACGGGCGTTGGCAATGTCTTTTCCAACCTCGGCGAAATCCGCACCACCATCAACAGCGTGCTGCAGGGCAAACCCGGCAATGCGGGAATATCCACCGGGCGCTTCCTGATCAACTCGACGGTCGGCATTCTGGGTATCTTCGATGTGGCACGCCACATGGAACTGGTCGGGCGCAAGGAAGACTTCGGCCAGACGCTGGCGGTATGGGGCGTGGGCGAAGGGCCCTATCTGGTGCTGCCGCTGCTCGGTCCCAGCACCGTGCGCGATACGGCAGGCTGGCCGGTCGATGTCTATACCAGCCCGCTGGCCTATGTGGATAGCGACAAGGTGCGTTACGGAATGGTTGCGCTGAATGTTATCGATACCCGTGCAGGTTTCCTCGAGCAGGAGAAGCTGCTGCGCGGGGATAGATACACCTTCCTGCGCGACGGCTACCTCCAGCGCCGGCGCTTCGAGGTCCTCGACGGGGAACTGGGAGAAGATCCTTTTGCCAGCGATGAGTTCGACCTGGACGCCGCCGATTTCGATGATGCCTTTGCCGATTGAGGTTGTGACGGGATGTCCACTGTCAAGGAGCTGATTGGCCTGGTCGACTTTCGTGGCCCTGACCGTGATGCCCTGGCCGAGGCGATTGCCCGGGACGGGCTCTCGGTGATGGCACTGGAAAGTGTCGAACAGCTGCCGGAGGTCACGGCGCTGGTGGTGGCGCACGTGCGTGCGCTGCCTTTGGCTGCGTGTGCCGAGCTCTCCAAGCGCCTGCCGGTGCTGGTGGTCAGCGATGGCCGCGAGGACGAGGCACTGGTCCATGCGGTGGACGCCGGACTGATCGATTATGTAGCCGAACCGTTGCGCAACGCACACCTGCTGCGGCGCATGATTCGCCGCGTCATCAAGCTGGATCGCCTGGCGGCCGAGCAGGAAGAGGATCGGCTTCGTCTGGAAGAACTCAACGAGCGACTGGAGACACACCTGGAGCTGCTGCGCCTCGATCAGCAGGCAGGGGGGCAGATTCAACGCAAGCTGTTGCCGCCGCGCCCTCAGACGGTGGGTGGAATACACTGTGATTACTGGCTCGCGCCTTCGCTGTATCTTTCCGGTGATTTCCTCGACTTTCAGCGCTTCGATGATCGCTATACGCTGTTCTACTTTGCCGACGTGTCGGGCCATGGAGCCTCGTCGGCTTTCGTCACGGTGTTGCTGAGATATCTTTTCAATCGCTTGCTTGGCGAGTGGGATGGCAATCATCCGGAAGACCTGCCGGCCAACTGGATGGCGCGCCTCAACCAGGAGCTGCTCGAAACCGGAATTGGCAAGCACGCCACCCTGGTCACGGGAGTCATCGACCACCAGCAGCGCTATCTGCACTACTCGCTAGGCGCTCAGCTGCCGGTGCCGCTGCTGGTGGTCGATGGTCAGGCCCGTGCGCTTTCCGGTGAGGGCATGCCCGTGGGCTTGTTTCCGGATCTGGAATACCCTCGACTAGGCTGTGCCTTGGCGGAGCGCTTTCAGCTATGGCTGTGTTCCGATGGCGTGCTGGAATGCCTGCCGGGTGAGACGCTGGAGGAGCGGCTTGCCGACCTGGAGCGCCGCGTGGTGGAGAGTGGTAGTCTGACTGCGTTTCGCAAACGTCTGGCTGTCGACGGCCACCTTGCTCGTGAAGATGAATTGCTGGCCGATGATGATGGAGCAGATAAAGAGCTCCCCGATGACCTGACGATCATGACGCTTGGCGGATTTGGCAATGATGATGCATGAAGGCCGCATCAAGGCGGCATTTGAGTCTGGCGTGTTCGTGCTCAAGCTGAGCGGCGACGTACGGCTGACGCTGTGCGCCACGCTGGACAGCCAGGCCCAGCGTCTGGCGCAAACCCCCGGTCTGACGACAGTGATGGTTGACCTGCGGGACGCCACCAACATCGATTCCACGGCACTTGGTTTTCTGGCCAAGGTGGCCATGGCGCTGGGAGGGCGGCTCGAGCAGCCGCCGACCATCGTGGTGAACAACCCCGATGTGCGGCGGATGCTCGATGTGATGGGCTTTGCCCACTACTACACGCTGCTGGAGGCGCCGATCCGCGAGCCTCGTCAGCTTGAAGACCTGCCTGAAACGCCCACCGACGAGGAGGGCTTGCGCGATCGTATTCTCGAGGCGCACCGCATTCTGATGCGCATGAACGAGCACAATCGCGAACAGTTCCAGCCACTGGTGGAAATGCTGGAAGCCCAGTCTGACGACTGAATCCTTGCAACACCTGCGGCTGGGGCCATGGCGCGTTGGATTTAGCCCCGGCGTAGCTCGACGAGCAGTGTCTCTAGGCTGCGCTGGTCGGCCATGAACTTGCGAATCCCTTCGGCCAGCTTTTCGGTAGCCATGGCATCTTCATTGAGCGCCCAGCGAAACTCGGCCTCATCCTGGGGCTCCGGCGCGCTGGTTTCGGCACCCTGGGGGCTGAGCCTGCGCTCCAGCGTGGCGTGGCTTTCGGCCAGTTCGCCAAGCAGCGCGGGAGAGATGGTCAGGCGGTCGCAGCCGGCCAGGGCGATGACCTGCTCGGCGCTGCGGAAGCTGGCGCCCATCACGATGGTGTCAAAGCCGTGCCCCTTGTAGTACTCATAGATGCTGCGCACCGACTGCACGCCGGGATCCTTGTCGCCGCTGAAGTCAGCATCGGGCTCATTGGCCTTGTGCCAGTCGAGAATACGGCCGACGAAGGGCGAGATCAGCGTGACCCCGGCATCGGCACAGGCGCGGGCCTGAGCCATGCCGAACAGCAGCGTCAGGTTGGTCTGAATGCCTTCGCGTTCCAGCGCCCGTGCCGCCTGTATGCCTTCCCAGGTGGCTGCCACCTTGATCAGAATGCGCTCGGGGCCAACTCCTTGCTGGTCGTAACGCTCAATCAGCGAGCGTGCCCGGGCAAGCGTCGCCTCGCGGTCGAAGGAGAGTCTGGCGCTGACCTCGGTGGACACATAGCCGGGCACCAGGGCACTGATTTCACTGCCGATCTCCACGGCCACGGCGTCCAGCGCCGCGTCCAGATCGGTGGCCTGGTGGGCGATCTCTGCCAGACGCTGACGGCGCGAGGGGTGCTGGGCGGCCTGCAGTATCAGCGAGGGGTTGGTCGTCGCATCGCTGGGTGAAAAACGACGAATGGCGTCCAGGTCGCCGCTGTCCGCCACCACGGTGGTCATGGTCCTGAGTTGAGTAAGCAGGTCGTCTGCCATGGATTCATCCTCTGTTGATTGCGGCCTACTTTAGCAAGCCCCAAAGGCTGAAGACAGACGCGCAGACAGAAGTGTTCTCGAGGCGTTATCATTAGCCACCTAAAAATTCTCTGGAGGCCACTTGACCCTGAATCCACGCCGCGTGTCGTTGCTGGTGGCTGCCAACACCGCTCTTGCGCCCTTTGCCATTGATGCTTACTTGCCCGCCATGCCGGCCCTGGCTGAATCGGTTGGCGCCAGCGTGCATCGCACCGAACTCTCGATCAGCTCTTTCCTGCTTGGCTTCGCCCTCGGCCAGTTGACCGGCGGCCCGCTGTCGGACCGCCTGGGTCGCCGCCCGGTGCTGCTGAGCGGCTTGGTCATCTTCTTTCTGGCCAGCCTGATGATCATCACCGTCGACGGGCTTGGCGAACTGCTGTTCTGGCGCCTGGTGCAGGCCATCGGCGGCGGCGCCTGCGTGGTCAACTCGGCGGCCATCGTGCGCGACTGCTTCAGCGGGCGCGAGGCGGCCAAGGTGATGTCGACCATGGCCATGATCCTGATGCTGGCACCGCTGGCCGCACCCGCGGTGGGCAGCGTGCTGCTGTACATGGCCGACTGGTGGCTGATTTTCGTATTTCTGGCTGTCTATGCAGCCTTTCTGCTCTGGCTGATGGGCACGCAGCTGCCCGAAACCCGAGCACCCGACGCGCCGGTGGCCTCGCCAAAACAGGTGCTGCGCAACTATCTCAGCGTGTTGAGTCACCGTGAAGCCATGGGCTATGTGTTTGCGGTGGCGGCGACGTTCTCTGGCATGTTTGCCTTCATCACCGCCTCGCCGTTTCTGTACATGACCCACTACGGCCTGTCGCCGGCGGTATATCCGGTGGTATTCGGGCTCAATGTGATCGTCATGGCGGCCTCGAACCGGCTCAATATTCATCTGCTCAGCAATCGCACCCCGCAGCAGAACATGAGTCTGGGCCTGATGATTCAACTGGCGGTGGCGATTTGCCTGACCCTGCTGGTGCTGGCCGGACTGGATTCGCTGACCACCGTGGTGCCGCTGATCATGCTGTTCATGGGCATGGTGGGGCTGATCACGCCTAATGCCATTTCCTCGCTGCTGGAGCATTTCGGCCACATGAGTGCAACGGCCACCGCGCTGCTGGGCTCCATCCAGTTTACCTGTGGGGCGCTTGCCGGCGTTGTCGTCAGCGCCTTTGAAATCGACAGCGCCTGGCCTATGGTGCTGACCATGGTGGTGGTGTCGCTGAGCGGGAATCTGGCACTGCGCGTGCTGGCCGGGAAGGCGAGGACTGCCGAGGCATGAGCGAGCTGTGGTGGCAGTGGTTGGACATGGCACCAGGAGAGTGGCTGGCCGCTGCCCTGGTGCTGGCGCTGGGGACCTTCGTTCAGCGCGCCACCGGCTTCGGGCTGGCCGTCGTCGGGGCGCCCTTGCTGCTGATGATCGACCCTCGCCTGGTGCCGGTGACTCTGGTGGTGATGGGGTTCAGCCTGTCGCTGCTGGTGCTGCGCCGCTTTCGCCGCCAGGTGCAGCTGGGCGAGATCGGCATGGCGCTGCTGGGACGAGTGCCGGGCAATCTGCTGGGACTGTGGCTGCTGGTCAGTGCACCGCTGGCGGTGCTGAAGTGGTTGATCGCCGGTATCGTGCTGTTTGCCGTGCTGGTGAGGCTGTGCCAGTTCCGTGTACCGGTCAATCGCCGCAGCATGTTCCTGGCCGGGGTGGTGTCCGGCGTGTTTGGAACGGCCTCGGCCATTGGCGGGCCACCGATGGCGCTGTTGATGCATGACATGCCGCCGGATCGGATACGCAGCAATCTGGCGGCGTTTTTCCTGATCACCTCATCGATGACGCTGGCCACCCTGGCGCTGGCCGGCTACGTCTCGCTGTGGCATCTGGGCATTTCGGCCAGCTTCCTGCCGGCCATGTTGCTGGGGCAGGCGGTTGCCGCTCGCGTTGCAGGCCGAGTCGATCAGAAGGTGTTGCAGTGGGCTTCGCTGGCGCTGTGCAGCATTGCCGCCATCGGGCTGGTGATTTAAGGCACCCGGGCGTCCGGTCATGGCGGCGTGCCTGGAGCCGCCGGGAAGTGACCACGGGTGGCGTTGGCGATACGCACCAGGGCCAGCATGACCGGCACCTCCACCAGCACGCCCACTACCGTCGCCAGCGCCGCGCCGGACTGCAGGCCGAACAGGGCAATGGCGGCCGCCACGGCCAGTTCGAAGAAGTTGCTGGCGCCGATCATTGCCCCGGGCGCGGCGACGCTGTGGGGCACCTTCCACGCCTTGGCCCAGCCGTAGGCGATGAAGAAGATCAAGAAGGTCTGGAGGATCAGCGGGATGGCGATCAGCACGATATGCAGCGGGTTGGCGATGATCATGTCGCCCTGGAAGGCGAACAACAGCACCAGGGTGATGATCAAGCCGGCCGGAGTGATGGGCGCCAGGCGTTTCATGAAGACGCTGTCGAACCATTCGGTTCCATGCCGCTTGATGATGGCTCGACGGGTCAGATAGCCGGCGCCCAGCGGAATGACAATGTAAAGCACCACCGACAAGATGACCGTATCCCAGGGAACCTGGATGTTCGACACGCCCAGCAGGAAGACCACGATGGGGGCGAAGGCGAACAGCATGATCAGGTCGTTGAGTGCCACCTGGACCAGGGTGTAGGCGGCGTCGCCGCGGGTGAGGTAGCTCCACACGAAGACCATGGCGGTACAGGGCGCAGCCCCCAGCAGGATCGCCCCGGCCAGGTATTCATTCGCTCGCTCGGCGGGGATCAGTGGCGCGAACACCACGGTCAGGAAGAACCAGGCAATGGCAAACATGCTGAAGGGCTTAATCAGCCAGTTCACTGTCGTGGTGATGACCAGACCCTTGGGCTGACGACGGACACCGAGGATCGAGGTGAAATCGATCTGCACCATCATGGGAAAGATCATCGCCCAGATCAGCACCGCCACCGGGATCGACACCTGGGCATATTCGAAGCGTGACAGGGCCTTCGGGATCGCCGGTGCGAACTGGCCCAGCAATATGCCGGCGACGATGGCCAACGCCACCCAGACAGAGAGGAAACGCTCGAACAGCCCCATGCCTTCAGAGGTGCTTGGGACCTGTGTTTCCCGATAAGTGGTCATGCCACGGTTCCTTTCATGATTCATGGGCGAAGGGTCGTAAGCCAGATTGGAATCAGATTTAACCGACGCTATGGATGGCTGAACGCTGAACTAGCCTTGTCTGCGTGCGGCATTCTCCTGTGGAAGCAGAGCAGCGTGGATCATGGCATTGATAGGGGTCGGCACGCCGGCAGCGCGGCCGAGTCTGACCACGGCGCCGTTTTGCGAGTCGAGCTCCGAGGGCCGGCCGGCCATGATATCGCGCTGCATGGAGGCTGTGCTGCCTTCGGGCAGCGAGTCGATGAAGCCGAGCGCCCGGTCGACGGCATCATCGGGCAGCGCCACGCTGCGGGCTCTGGCCACGGCGTCAATCTCGTCGAGAATCTGGCGGGTCAGCTCGCGGGTCTCCGGCAGCGTACGAGTGATGCCGATGGGCGCGCGGGTGAGAGCGCCGATGCCGCTCATCGCACAGATAAACAGGAATTTGCTCCACACGGCGGCTTCGATGTCGTCGGGTATCTCGGCGCTGATGCCGGTGGCGCGGTCAAGCGTGGCCCTGAGCGTCTCGGCGCCGGCGGCCTGAGAGGGCAGCCGGGTGCCGAGCCGAATGAAGGGCGAGACGCCGGCATGACGAATCACCCCCGGACCTTCGCGCCAGGCAAGAATGCCGCACAGGCCATCCAGCACGCGATCCTCGCCCAGGGCGGCAGCCAGCTGGTCGGCCGCTTCAACGCCGTTCTGTAGCGGCAGCACCAGCGTATTCGGCCCCACCATCGGGCGTATGGCTTCGGCGGCGGTGGCGACCTGCCAGGCCTTGACCGCCACGATCACCGCGTCGACCTCGCCGATCTCGGCAGGGTCGTCGGTGGCTCTGGCCGAGGTGATGGTGACGTTGCCGTCGATACTTTTGAGCTTCAAACCCTCGCGGCGCATGGCGGCGAGGTGCTCGCCCCGGGCAATGAACGTTACCTCTTGGCCAGATTCGGCAAGCCTGGCGCCAAAGTAGCCACCTACCCCGCCGCTGCCCATGACTGCCAGTCGCATTGTGTGTTCCTCGCCATGACCCGTGTTCTCAGCAGCTTACACGCGATTGTCCTCGCTGGCATGGGGTGGCGGCTCTTCGCCCTCGGGTTCGACACTCTCGTTTTCGATAAAGGCCTCACGGTGGAAAGCGGCCGCGGCGTCCACCTCGGCGACGCCAATCTGACCCGGAGCGGCTGGCGCTTCACCGGCCAGGGTTCGAAGCACTGCTCTGACGCCGCGTGCCAGTGAGATCAGGTTGTAGCCGCCTTCCAGGACGAATACCAGGCGACCTCCGCACAGCCGATGGGCGAGCGCTTGAAGGATGCCGGTCATGGCGGAAAAGCCTTCATAGGAGACATTAAGCGCCAGGTCATGGCTATGAGGATCGAAACCGCTCGAAACCAGGATCAGGTCAGGTTTGAACCATTCAGCCGCCGGCACCAGAATCTCGTTGAAGGCTTTGAGGTAGGCGGCATCGCCGGCATCGCCAGGCAGCGGAACATTGACGGTGGTCCCCTCCGCGAGCCCCACACCGACCTCCTGCAGGCTGCCCGTGCCGGGGTAGAAGGGAGATGCACGGTGGATATCGAAGAGCAGCACGTCGGGGTCGGCCCAGAAAATGTCCTGAGTGCCGTTGCCGTGGTGGGCATCCCAGTCGATGATCATTACCCGCTCGCAGCCAAGTGCCATTCGGGCATGAGCGGCGGCCACCGCCACGTTGTTGAACAGGCAAAAGCCTCGGGCGCGAACCGGTTCGGCGTGATGGCCAGGCGGTCTGACCAGCGCGAAGCTGCTCTCGGCGCGTCCTTGAACGACCGCCTCGACGGCGGCGATGGCGGTGCCTGCGGCTACCTCGGCGGCCTCGACGCTGCCGGGTGAGACGGCGGTGGTGTCCACGTCCAGCCAGGCACTCTTGCCGCGCAGCTGGTAGATGCGGTCCAGGTAGGAAACGGTGTGGACGCGCGACAGCTGCTCTCGCGTTGCGGCCAGACCGGTCTCGAAGGTCACGCCGGGAACGGGCTCGGACTCCAGCAGCTGACGGATAGCGGTGAGCCTGGCCGGATGTTCCGGATACTTCCAGGGCACGCCAAGTCCCGACAGCAGAGTGCGAATGCGCTTGTCCATGCGCCCCGGCAGGAAAGGCGCCTCGATATCGGGTTCGTGGGCGAGCATGCGTTCGTCGTAGAAAGCGATCACGCGGTTGCCGTTGGGCGCTATCTTGTCAAGCACTGTCTTGTCGGGCACTGGAAAGGCTCCATGAAGCGTGGAGAAAAGGGCAGGCAGGTGTTGGTTCCTGGCTGCTGTTTCTAGCCATAGCATAGAACAAGGGGCCGGCAAGGTGCTGAGGCCGGGCTTTCACGTCGGCTGGCCTGGACCGGTTCGGGCGGTGTAGGCTTGCTGGTTGATGATGTTGACCTGGTCTTCTCAGTTTTCAGGAATGTTCATGAGCGATATGCCTGTTTGTCCCGAATGTGCTTCGGTTTATACCTATGATGATGGCCTGCAGTTTGTCTGCCCCGAGTGTGGCCACGCGTGGTCGAAGGATGCCAGTGCCGACAGCGGCGAAGATGAAGCGGTCATCACCGATGCCCACGGCACGCCGCTGGCCGACGGGGATACCATCACCGTGATCAAGGACCTCAAGGTCAAGGGCTCTTCGTCAGTGGTCAAGGTCGGTACCAAGGTCAAGAATATCCGCCTGGTGGATGGCGACCACGACATCGACTGCAAGATCGACGGCATCGGCCCTATGAAGCTGAAGTCGGAGTTCGTCAAGAAAGCGTGACGGCTGGGGTTTGGCTAGCTCCGGGGTGATGGCCGCGGCAAGCACAGCGGCAGGCTGTCGCGCAGCGAGTGCGGCAGCAGGCCAAGGTCGGCGAAGCCGCCCATGGCGTCGCTGGCGATATTATCCTGCTTCATCAGCATGACCTGATCCCGGGTCAGCGGTGGGTTCGGCAGTGGCGACAGCAATGCGGCCAGCGCCCGCCACACGATAAAAGGCACCGGCATCAGCGGCCTCTCCCGGCCCAGGTGCGCCATCACCAGGCGCAGGATCTCCCGATAGCTCAGCACATCCGGGCCGCCCAGCTCGAATAGTCGGCGCGGGCTGGCGGGCTCGCCGACAAGATGCGCAATGGCACGGGCCAGATCCCTAACGTGCAGCGGCTGCAGGCGGACATGGCCGCGGCCGAACAGCGGAATCAGCGGCAGCCGCGTGAGCCCGGCCAGGTTCGACAGCAGGGCGTCATCGGGGCCGAACAGAACGCTGGGGCGGACGATGATCGCCCGTGGCATGGCGTCGAGCACCGCTTCCTCGCCGCGGGCTCGCGCTCTTACATAGGCCGAGGGCGAACGGCGGTCGGCGCCAATGCCCGAGATCTGAATCAGCCGTTCGATACCGGCGTCTTGCGCAAGTCGCGCCAGCCGACCGGCGCCCTGCACATGGATGTCCTCGAAGCCGAGCCCGCGTCGTTCGACATACAGGCTGACCGCATTGACCACGGCGCCCGCGCTCTCAAGCGCGGCGGCGACGTCGTCGCTGCTGCGAATGTCGGCGCGGATCAGCTCAATCGGGTCGTCGGGCTCGGCCCAGCCGGGCAGAACAGGGTGCCGGGCGGCCAGGCGGACGCTGCGCCCGGCTTCTACCAGCTCGCGGACCACGGCGTCACCGAGAAAGCCGGTGCCGCCGAAGACCGTGATCGGTACCTGCTGCTTGCGCATCTCGTCTCCCGCTGCTGTATCGGCGATAGCTGGCCATGACGCTCCAGGCTACAGCAGATCCTGCTCCTCAAGAAAATTCCGCGCCACGGTCTCGATGGTCTGGCGTTCCACATCGACGCTGGCGTTGAGCCGTGCCATGGTCTGGTCATCGAGCAGGGCGGAGAGGGCGTTCATCTGCTCGGCGAGCTCTGGGTGCTGCTGCAGGGTCTCTTCACGCACCACCGGCGTCATGGAGTAGGCCGGGAAGAAGCCTTGGTCGTCTTCGAGTACCTGGAAGTCGAAGGCGGGGATGCGGCCGTCGGTAGCAAAAACCAAGCCCACGTCGACGTCGCCGTTACGCAGTGCGGAGTAGATCAGTCCGGAATCCATGCGCTTGACGTCACCGCGGCCGACGCGGAAACCGTAAGCCTGCTGCAGCGGACGCCAGCCATCGTCGCGGGCATAGAACTCCGAGTTCAGAGCAAAAGTCAGCGCCTGACCGTCGTTGACCGCCTCGGCCAGGTCGGACAGGCTCGCCATGCCGGTCTCTTGTGCGGTTTCCTGGCGAATGGCCAGGGCGTAAGTATTGTTGGCCTGGGAAGGGTCAAGCCAAACCAGGTTCTTTTCGGCATCCAGCGCCTTGACGCGCTGATAGCTTTCTTCTGTCGAGAGCACTTCGTCGAGATCGTTATAGACAAACAGCGAGGTGCCGGTGTACTCCCAGTAGAGATCGACCTGGCCGTTCTCCTGAGCGCGGCGCAGCACGGCGGAGCCCATGCCGTCCCGCTGGATGACGTCATAGCCGAGCCCTTCCAGGTACTGGGCGGTCATGCTCGCCATGATCAGCTGCTCCGTGTAGTTCTTGCCGCTGACGACGATTTCCTGGGCCTGGGCGGTGGCTAGCGAGCCGGCCAGTGCCAGGCCGGCCAGAGTGGACATGAGGCGTTTCATGAGTGTGTCTCCTTTATCCGTTGCTTTACTTTATGTCTGTTGAATATTTGCCTGCCGAACTTTCGGGATTGGTCAGGCTCGAGCAGGATTGACCCCGCGCTTTACCGTCAAGAAGGCGGTCGCCGAGATGAAGGCGTCGAGCACAACCGCCAATAGCGCCGTGGGTATGGCGCCGGCCAGCATCATGACCGGGTCGTACAGGTCGATGCCGGTGAAGATCAACTCGCCCAGACCGCCGCCGCCGATCAAAAAGGCCAGCGGCACGGTGCCCACGTTGAGCGCCAGCGCCGTGCGTATGCCGGCAAAGATCACGTAAAGCGCGTTGGGCAGCTCTACTTGAAAAAGCTGCTGGCGTGGCGACATGCCGATGCCTGCCGCGGCCTCCATCAGCGCCGGATCGATGCCCTTGAGTCCGGCGTAGGTGTTGCGCGTGATCGGCAGCAGAGTGGCGATAAAGAGAGCGAACACCGATGGCAGGGTGCCGATGCCAAGCAGGCTCATGGACAGCGCCAATACCGCGAGCGTCGGGATGGTGGTGCCGATGTTGAGTACCTGCATCAGCGTCTCGGCCCAGCGGTCCATGCTGGGGCGAGACAGCAAGATGCCCAGGGGAATGGCCACCAGGATGGCCAGGCCGCCGGACACCGCGGTCAGCCACAGGTGCTGTACCAGCAGGAACTGCACGTCGGGCAAGTAAAAGAGAAAGTCGGCAATGACCCCGCTCGACTGACTCCAGGCGCCGGCGATGAAGACCGCCGTCAGCAGCAAGATCAGCGCCAGCGCACGCAGGGCCCTGTTGAGACTCTGGGTGGGCATCGGCTCACTCCTTGATTGTCATGGCAGGATGACGGCTGCCGCCCTCCCGGGCGCGAAAGCGAGCACCCAGATGATGAGTCATGGCGCGCTGGGTGATCTGGCCGTGTACGCGGCCGTCAGCATCCACGCAGGGTAGCCAGACGGTGTCCTTGGCGAACATCAGCGAGGCGGCCTTGCGCAGGTCGTCGTCCAGTTCGATGGTGGCCGGCACGTTCTCCAGATGGTCGCGGCAGTAACCGCGGGTGGTGCGGGCCACGGCACGGGTAATCATTCCCACCGGCTGACGCTGATCGTTGACCACCAGGATGGCGTTCTGGTAGCCGAAGCCGTCCATGCGCTCAAGCGCAGCCTGCAATGTATCGCCGGGGGTGACCGTGCCGATCTCGTCGGAGACCACCTCGCGCACCTTGACCAGGTTCAGGCGCTTGAGCGCCCGATCCTCGCCGAGGAAGGACTCGATGAAAGCGTTCTTGGGGGCGGCGAGCAGGTCGTCAGGGGTGGCGTATTGCACCAGCCGGCCTTCGCGGAACACGGCGATTCGGTCGCCCATCTTGATCGCTTCGTCGATATCGTGGCTGACGAATATGATGGTCTTCCTGAGCTCCTTTTGCATGTTGAGGAACTCGTCCTGAATCACCGCACGGTTGATGGGGTCGATGGCGCCGAAGGGTTCATCCATCAGCATTACCGGAGGGTCGGCGGCCAGTGCACGAGCCACACCAATACGCTGCTGCTGTCCGCCAGACAGCTCGCTGGGGTAGCGCTTTAGAAAGCTGTCGGGGTTGAGGGAGATCATCGCCATCAGCTCTCGGGCGCGCTCTCGATATTTGCTCCTGTCCCAGCCCAGCAGCCTGGGCACCACCGTGATGTTTTCTTCAATGGTCATGTTGGGGAACAGGCCAATTTGTTGAATTACATAGCCAAGGCCACGGCGCAGTTCCTGGGTGTTCATCTCCAGGGTGTCCTGACCGTCGATGAACACCTTGCCAGAGGTAGGCGCTACGATGCGGTTGATCATCTTGAGGATGGTGGTCTTGCCACACCCGGACGGGCCGAGCAGTATGCAGATCTCGCCGTCCGGTACCTCCATGCTGACCCGGTCGGCCGCGACGGCAGCACCCTGGGGCGTATCGAAGACCTTGGTCAGATTGTCGAGTCGAATCATCCGGAGTTCCTTGTTCGATAGGCGTCGCCCTGCAATTCGAGCAGCTTGCGCAACACGCATGGTTCGTATGTTTCGTGCATGGGTGCTATCAGGCGATTCCGGCGGCCCGCTCCATGCCCCTGGGCGTCAGGCGCTTCTGAATGGCCAGCAGAGTGTAGTCGACGATGATCGCCAGCAGGCTGACCGCCACGGCACCCACAATCAGCTGGCGCGGATCGGACTGAGAGATGCCCCGGCTGATGAAGGTGCCGAGCCCGCCAGCACCGATGTAGGCAGCGATCGCCATCACGCCGATGTTCAGGACCACGGCGGTGCGTACCCCGGCCATGATCACCGGTACGGCCAGCGGGATTTCCACCAGTCGCAGACGCTGGTTGGGACTCATGCCGATGCCGCGGGCCGCTTCACGCAGCGCCGGATCGACATTGTTGATGGCGGTATAGGTGTTGCGAATGATCGGCAGCTGCGAGTAGAGCAGTACCGCGATGACCGCGGGCAGATAGCCGATGCCATGCCCGATCAGCGACAGCACAGGGATCATGATGCCAAACAGTGCGATCGAGGGGATGGTGACGATGATCGAGGCGGTATAAAGCACGCCCTGTGCCAGGCGCTTGTTCTTGGTGATGGCGATGCCGATAGGCACCCCGGTGAGTATGGCAAGACCCACCGCCACGCCGACCAGCGAGATGTGCTCAAGCGTTCGTGAGGTCAGAAGCTCGATGTTGTCCAGCGCATACTGAATCAATTCCAAATCTTTTCTCCTTGCGACTCCACCCCGCATAACTTTTCACTCTGAATGGTGGCTGTCTGCGTTACCGGTACGAAAAGGCCAGGATGAAATGAGCAGGTGTTGTATCAAGGGGCGTTTGGCAATCTGTTATAACCTGAGGGTGCAACGTTCTGTAGCTTAGCACACCTGTTATCTATTTGTTTTATAAAGGTATTTAGACATGGCGTGGCGAGATTCATGTTTGCTGGAGCTAGGGTCTATGCGAATGATAATAATTGCTGATTGTGCCTCGAATAGCGCTGATTGTGTCGTTTCATCGTGCAAATGTGGCAAAAAGTTGTACTTGAGGCTTCACAGTGAATCCATATAGGACTAAAATGGTCCTCATTGAGTTGTCAGGGTTCCTTGAGGAAGTCAGACCGTGCTTAAACTTTCCAGACTGACCGACTATGCCGCAGTGGTGATGGCACAAATCGCTCGCCACCCGGAACAGTCGCGTACGGCAGCCGAGCTTGCCGATGCCGTGGGGCTGCCGCGGCCCACCGTCAGCAAGACGTTGAAGATGCTGGTCAGGGCGGGGCTGCTCGAGTCGCGGCGTGGTGCTCAGGGAGGTTACTCCTTGGCTCGGCCAGCCTCGCGCATTACCGCCATCGATATTATAACCGCGATCGAGGGGCCCGTGGCCATGACCGAGTGCAGCCTGGTCGAAGGGGACTGCGAGCTGGCCGCGACCTGCGGCGTGGCCGACAACTGGCAGCGCGTGTCGCTGGCGGTACGCAGTCTGCTCGATAGCGTCACTTTAGCCCACCTGTCAGATACGGTGCCAATCAAGCTGCCCGTTCAGCTACCCATTCAAAGCGTGAGTCTGGCCGTTGAAGCCTGACCGCCTGAAGTAAAACCATGACTCAAGGCGAGCGTGCTCGCCGACCGTAACATCTCGGGAGGGAGAACATCATGTCAACCCAGGAAATGGAACAGCTCGTTCAGCGCGAGTATAAAGAAGGGTTTGTCACCGACATCAAGAGCGAGACCCTGCCGCCGGGCTTGGATGAAAGCACCATCACCTTCATCTCGAACAAGAAAGGTGAGCCGGAGTGGATGCTGGAGTGGCGCCTGAAGGCCTATCGCCAGTGGCTGAAGATGACGCCGCCGTCCTGGGCGCACCTGAGCTATCCACCGATCGACTACCAGGCCATCTCCTATTTCAGCGCGCCCAAGCGTCCCGAAGACCGCCCCCAGAGTCTCGACGAGGTGGACCCCAAGCTGCTCGAGACCTACGAGAAGCTGGGTATTCCTCTGCACGAGCGGGCAGCGCTGGCCGGCGTTGCCGTGGACGCGGTGTTCGATTCTGTCTCGGTCATCACCACTTTCAAGGCGGAGCTGCTCGAGGCTGGCGTGGTGTTCTGCTCGATCTCGGAAGCGATCCGCGACTACCCGGAGCTGGTCAAGCGCTACCTGGGCACCGTGGTGCCGCAGACCGACAACTACTTTGCCGCGCTCAACTCGGCGGTGTTTACCGACGGCTCCTTCGTGTATGTGCCGGAAGGCGTGACCTGTCCCATGGAGCTGTCGACCTATTTCCGTATCAACGCCGAGAATACCGGCCAGTTCGAGCGTACGCTGATCATCTGCGAAGACCGCGCTCAGGTGTCGTACCTGGAAGGCTGTACCGCGCCCATGCGTGACGAGAACCAGCTGCACGCGGCGGTGGTCGAGCTGGTGGCGCTGGAAGACGCCTACATCAAGTATTCCACGGTACAGAACTGGTATCCCGGCGATGAGAATGGCGTCGGTGGTATCTACAACTTCGTCACTAAGCGCGGCGATTGCCGCGGTGACCGCTCACACATCAGTTGGACTCAGGTCGAGACCGGCTCGGCGATCACTTGGAAATACCCCTCTTGCATGCTGCGCGGCAAGGACAGCATCGGCGAATTCTACTCGGTGGCGGTGACCAACGGACGCCAGCAGGCGGATACCGGCACCAAGATGATTCATATCGGTGAGGGCACGCGCTCCACCATCGTCTCCAAGGGGATTTCCGCCGGTCGTGCCGAGCAGGCCTATCGCGGCCTGGTGAAGATCGGTCCGCGGGCCAAGGGCGCGCGCAACTTCACCCAGTGTGATTCCCTGCTGATCGGCGATCAGTGTGGCGCGCACACCTTCCCCTACATGGAAATCGGCAACAGCACAGCCCAGGTCGAGCATGAGGCGACCACCTCGAAGATCGGTGAAGACCAGCTGTTCTACTGTCGCAGCCGGGGTATTTCCGAGGAAGACGCGGTGAACATGATCGTCAACGGCTTCTGCAAGGATGTCTTCCAGGAGCTGCCGATGGAGTTTGCCGTGGAAGCCGAGGCGCTGCTTAACGTCACCCTTGAAGGCGCGGTGGGTTAAGCGTCGTTGCACATCGCTCATGTCCGTCTCTGGCGTGAAGTAAAGAATCATTTTTCGGGCCGCCGCGGCGGCCCTATAGAAATAGAAAGGTACTCAACATGCTCGAAGTCAAAGACTTGCACGTATCGGTGGCAGGTAACGAGATCCTCAAGGGGCTGTCGCTGACCATCAACGCTGGCGAAGTGCATGCCATCATGGGACCCAACGGCTCTGGAAAGTCGACGCTGTCAGCGGTCATCGCCGGCAAGGAAGAGTATGAGGTCACCAGCGGTACGGTCACTTATGAAGGCCGTAACGTGCTGGAAATGGATATCGAGGAGCGCGCTCGTGAGGGCCTGCTGCTGGGCTTTCAGTACCCGGTGGAGATCCCCGGGGTCAAGAACATCTACCTGCTCAAGGCCGCGCTCAATGCCAAGCGCGAGGCCCAGGGGCTGGGCGAGATGCCGGCGCCCGAGTTCATGAAGCTGATCAAGGAAAAGGCTGCCGCCATGAAGATAGACGCCAGCTTTCTGCAGCGAGCCGTCAATGAGGGCTTCTCCGGCGGCGAGAAAAAGCGCAACGAGATTCTGCAGATGCTGGTGCTCGAGCCGCGTCTGGCGATGCTCGATGAGATCGACTCGGGGCTGGATATCGATGCCATGCGGGTCGTCGCCGACGGTGTCAACTCGCTGCGCGCCGAGGACCGCGGCATGCTGCTGGTGACGCACTATCAGCGCCTGCTCGACTACATTGTGCCGGACCGCGTGCACGTGCTGGTCGACGGCCGCATCGTCAAGAGCGGTGACGCTGACCTGGCCCGTGAGCTCGAGTCGCGCGGCTATGACTGGGTGCTGGAGGAGTCTGTAGCATGAGCGAAGACGTCAAACGCTTTCTCGACCGGCTGAGCGAGCGCTCGGCCACCCGCGGGCCGGAACCGAGCTGGATCGCCGCCCGGCGACAGGCCGGTGCGGCACGCTTCGAGGCCCTGGGCTTTCCCCATCGGCGCGTCGAAGAATGGAAGTACACCGACGTGCGCAGCATTGCCCGTGGCGACTTCGTGCTGGCCGAGGACGCCGAGTTTTCCCCGGCCACGGCGGCCACGCTTGCCCTGCCGCTGGAAGCGCATCGACTGACCTTTGTCGACGGTATCTTTGCGCCCAAGCTGTCGGATCTTGCCGATCTTCCCGAGGGCGTGCAGCTGCTGCCGCTGTCCCAGGCGCTGGCGGATAACCACGAAGCCGTGGGTGGCCCTCTGGGGCGCCTCACCGGCGTCGAGTTTTCGCCGTTTGCCGCGCTCAACACGGCCTTCATGGAAGAAGGGGCCGTGCTGCGCCTGGCGCCACGCACGGTGGTGGAAAAGCCCATCGTGCTGCAGTTCCTGTCGCGCGCTGGCGAGCAGGAGGTGATGAGCCATCCGCGCATCCTGATCGAAGCCGGCGGCCGCAGCGAAGCGACGGTCATCGAGCATCATGCCGGGGACGCCGAGGCGGCTAACTTCACCAACCTGGTCGAAGAAATCATGCTCGACAGCGGCGCCATCCTGACTCATTACAAGCTGCTTGAGGCGCCTGAGCAGGACCGCCACATCGCCAGCGTGCACATCGAGCTGAAGCGCGACAGCCGCTTTACCTCCTTCAATCTGTGTCTGGGCGGTGGTCTGGTGCGCAACGACCTGGTCAGCGAGCTCAACGGCGAAGGGGCCGAGGTGGTCTACCAGGGACTCTTCCACGCCCGGGGCCGCCAGCACGTGGATAACCATACGCTGGCCAACCACAACTCATCGCGGGTTCGCTCGTGGGAGAACTACAAGGGCATTCTCGATGATCGCGCCCACGGTGTTTATAACAGCAAGGTGGTCGTCAAGCGTGACAGCCAGAAGGTGTCTGCAGAGCAGCACAGCGCCAACCTGCTACTGTCGGACCGCGCCGAGATCGACACCAAGCCCGAGCTTGAAATCTATGCCGATGACGTTGAATGCGCCCACGGTGCCACCACCGGTCAGCTGGATGAAGAGGCCGTGTTTGCCCTGCGCGCCCGGGGCATCGACGAGATGACCGCGCGCGGTCTGCTGACGCTGGCCTTTGCCGGCGAGGTGATGGAGCAGGTCGGCCTGGATGCGATTGCCGAGCGCGTGGAGCTGGCGGTGGCGGGCAAGCTGCCGGAGCGCTTCCACCTGGCCGGCCTGGTCGAGGCGGCCGTTGCACTGAACGAGGACTGAGCCATGGCTGATTTCAGCGATCTGCTGCTGGACGTGGCTCGCGTGCGCAAGGACTTCCCGATCCTGGATCGGGAGGTTCACGGCAAGCCGCTGGTGTATCTCGACAACGCCGCCACCTCTCAGACGCCAGCGCCGGTGATCGAGGTGTTCGACGACTACTATCGTCGCCTCAATGCCAATATTCACCGCGGGCTGCACACCCTGGCCGACGAGGCTACGGCGGCCTTCGAGGGCACGCGCGAGATCGTGCGCGACTTCATCAACGCCGCCGACAGCCGCGAGGTGATCTTCACCCGGGGCACCACCGAGGCCATCAACCTGGTGGCGGGCAGCTGGGGCCGGGCCAATCTTGGGTCAGGCGATGAGGTGCTGATCTCGCGTCTGGAGCATCACTCCAACATCGTGCCCTGGCAGCTGCTGGCCGCCGAGCGGGGGTTCAGCATCAAGGTGATTCCGGTGGATGAGCGCGGCGTGCTGGATCAGGCCGCCTATCGGGATCTGCTGTCCTCCCGCACTCGCCTGGTAGCCGTCAACCATGTCTCCAACGCCTTTGGCACCATCAATCCGGTGGCCGATATGGCGCGTCTTGCCCATGAGCAGGGTGCGCTGATTCTGGTCGACGGTGCCCAGGCCATACCGCACATGGCGGTGGACGTGCAGGCGCTGGGCGCCGATTTCTATGCATTTTCCGGGCACAAGGCCTATGGCCCGACGGGAGTGGGCGTGCTCTATGGCCGCGCCGAGCTGCTGGAGGCCATGCCGCCCTGGCAGGGCGGCGGTGAGATGATTCGCACCGTTTCCCTGGAGGTGCCCAGCACCTTTGCCGACATTCCCCACAAGTTCGAGGCGGGCACGCCGGCGATTGCCGAGGTGATTGCCCTGGGGCGTGCATTGAACTGGATCTCCGAGATCGGGCTCGAGCACATCGGTGCCTGGGAGGCTCGCCTGTTGGCTCATGCCACCGAAGGTGTGGCAGAGATCGACGGGTTGCGTGTGCTTGGCACCTCGCCCGACAAGGCCGGAGTGCTGTCGTTTGTTGTCGATGGCGCGCACGCTCAGGATATCGGCCTGCTGATCGATCAGCTCGGCGTGGCGATTCGTACCGGGCATCACTGTGCCCAGCCATTGCTGGCATCCTTCGGCGTGGAGTCTACCTGCCGGGCTTCATTTGCCGCGTACAACACGCCCGAGGAGATCGATGTCTTTGTCGAGAGCCTGCAGCAGGTGCTGGGCATGCTGCGCTGATGAGTGAGGTTGGTTTTTTTGAGTAATCAAAGCGATGAGTGAACAAAATGAAAACCTTGGCGGCTTGACCAGGGGGCAGTCGCTGCCCCTGCAGCGTGACGTCGAGGTGATTTCGGTGCCGTTTGGCAAGACCATTACTCTGCCCGAAGACGCCGAGGTCAGCGTCATGCAGGCTAAAGGCAGCTCGGTCAGCGTGATTCATGAAGGTCGGCTGTACCTGGTCGAGGGCCGCAATCTGGATGCGCTGGGTCTGGAGTCCGTGCCGGTCCAGACCCTGGCGGAAGATGCCAGCGAAGAAGAGATCGAGCAGTTCGTCTGGGACCAGCTGCGTACCTGCTTTGATCCGGAAATACCGGTCAACATCGTCGATCTGGGGCTGGTGTACGGGTGCCGTATCGAGCGCCTGCTGACCGGAGAGCGCATCGTGACGATTCGCATGACCCTGACCGCGCCGGGCTGTGGCATGGGCGAAGTGATCGCTGCCGATGCGCGCAGCAAGGTGCTGGGCGCGCCGCAGATCAGCAAAGTGCATACCGAGATTGTTTTTAATCCCCCCTGGAGTCGTGAGATGATGAGCGATGAGGCGAAACTCGAATTAGGCATGTTCTAGGCGATAAGTTTTAGCTCTAGACGGCAGGCTCTAGGCGAAAAAGGCTGATGCCCTGGATTCGGCGGCGACACCTGTATGCGTTCATGCTATCGCTGGGAGGAATGATTCTCCTGGCGATACTTTTTGTGGTGGGTGTCAATCTGTGGGTGCTGGCGATGACCCGTGACCGTATACACGGCGTGGTGGCAGAGTGCCCCGTCGAACGGGTCGGCATTGTCTTCGGTACCTCGCGCTGGACCCGAGGTGGCGGCAGAAACCCGCATTTCGAGGGCCGCATGCAGGCCGCCAGTCAGCTGGTGCAGGAGGGCAGGGTGGCGCATCTGCTGCTGTCCGGCGATAACAGCACGCGCTACTACAATGAGCCGATCGTGATGTGGCGTGATCTGCGCGGACGAGGCGTGGCCGATGCCATGCTGACGCTGGACTATGCCGGTTTCAGCACCTTCGATACCGTCGCCCGAGCCAGGCAGGTCTTCGGCCTGGAAGAAGCGTTGCTGATTACCCAGTCCTGGCATTTGCCGCGAGCGCTGTTCATCGCTGATGCCATGGGTATCAAGGCCCAGGGCTGTGCCGCACCAGAGGACAGCGTGCTGCGCAGCGCGCTGGAGCTGAGGGCTCGAGAGTGGGCCGCACGAGTGGCAACGGTAGGGGATCTGTACCTGTGGCAGCGCAAGCCGCGCTTCCTGGGGCCGCTGGAGCTCATCGACAGCCCGCTCGAGAGTGACAACTCCAACGTCAAGGAAGACGCCCGTGCCTCGGGGGTTGTCAACGAGATTATCAATGACGCTATCGATGCGTCCGGGGCTGCTGAAGCGTCTGGTACTACTGGGGAGCTCAGCGCTTCTAGCGATTTCGCTGAGCCCGACCCCGAGGCCGCGCCTGGCGCGACGTCTCCTTCTGCAGCGCGTAGAGCTCACGAATCAGGCCGCGGCAGTTCAGCCAGCAGCTCTCGATGACTGGCTCCACCGAATTGGGTAGCGGATGGGTGAACAGGGTCGACAAGGCCTGCATCAGCACCCGCTCCTGCTCCAGCAGCTCGTTGATCAGCACCTGGCTGTCGCTGCTGACGATGCTCTTGAGGCGGCTCCACAGCCACAGGTAGTCATCACGCTCGGCGTCGGCATCGCGAGGCAGCAAGCCTAGATACTTGCGCGCCATGCCTTGAAGCTTGCGCATTGAGCGTGCGCGCTCTTCAAAGTAGGGCTCCATTGCCTCTTTCAGCTCTGGCTGGAGACGTTCCTGGTTATCCTGAAAGTAATCAATGCTGTCGGCCAGCGCTTCGAGCACGCTGTCCATCGCCACCTGGCGATTGTCGAGAAACATGGGCGGTCACCTCCTCCGGTGGCGCAGATTGTGAGGCTGTCGCCGGCCTTTTGCCACCCCCGTATACCAATTAGTTGGCACTTCCTCGTTAACCTTTAGGCTTGGGCGGCACCCTGTGTTTCGGGGTGCCGCTTTTCTCCAGGTATTCAATGATCAGGCCGGCAATATCCTTGCCGGTGGCGGACTCGATGCCCTGCAAGCCGGGAGAGGAGTTCACTTCCATGATCACCGGCCCATGATTGGCGCGCAGCAGGTCGACACCGGCTACTCGCAGCCCCATGGCCTTGGCCGCACGGATGGCGGTTGAGCGCTCTTCGGGAGTGATGCGAATCACGCTGGCGCTGCCGCCGCGATGCAGGTTGGAGCGAAACTCGCCCTCGGCGGCCTGGCGCTTCATTGCCGCCACCACCTTGTCACCGATCACCAGGCAGCGTATATCGGCGCCCCTGGCCTCCTTGATGTATTCCTGAACCATGATGTTGGCTTTCATGCCCATGAAAGCCTGCACCACCGACTCGGCCGCCTTGTTGGTCTCCGCCAGCACCACGCCGATGCCCTGGGTGCCTTCCAGCAGTTTGATGACCAGCGGTGCGCCACGCACCATGGTGATCAGGTCAGGAATATCGTCGGGGGAGTGGGCAAAGCCGGTGATCGGCAGTCCGAGTCCCTTGCGTGACAGCAACTGCAGCGAGCGCAGCTTGTCCCGGGAGCGGGCGATGGCGACGCTGTCGTTGAGCACATGGGTGCCCATCATCTCGAACTGGCGCAGCACGGCACAGCCGTAGAAGGTGATCGAGGCACCGATGCGCGGAATCACCGAGTCGAATGTCTCGAGCTCCTTGCCGTTGTAGTGGATCGACGGGTGGTGAGACACGATGCTCATGTAGCAGCGCAGCGTGTTGACCACCCGGGCGGTGTGCCCACGAGCCTCGGCGGCCTCGATCAGCCGGCGAGTGGAGTAAAGGTTGCGATTGCGGGATAGCAGCGCGATATGCATGGAGATCTCCAGAGCGGTGGCCAGTGACAATGATAGGGTGGGAAGTGCGGTCGGAAATAGCCAAGACGCCTCATGGCTCTCCGTGCAGAAAGGTGCTGCCGGGTGCAACCAGCACGCGCCGCAGGGCGCGTCGCCCCAGCAGCATGGGATAGCGCATCTGGCCACGATCGGTCAGGGTCAGCTGAACGGGCATCTGCATGTCGCCAAGCCGCATGGGCGTGCTTACCACGTAGCGCCATTCGGTATGACCACTGGAGCTGGTGACGCGACGGCGATCATGGAGGTGCAGCGTGCAGGCGTGCGCGGGGCTGTCCGATCCGCCACTTCGCGTGGTGAAGCGGACCCAGAGCAGGCCCTCCTGCTCGAAGGTCTCGATGTCTTCGGCGTGCAGCGCCGAGGTGCGAGCCCCGGTATCGACCTTGGCGCACAGGGTCAGGCCAAGCTCCGGCAGCGTCACCATTTCACGACGACCAATGATCGCCTGGGCCTTGTGTGGAAGTGCCTTCATGCCCACTACTCCTGGTTATTATTGGGCCTGGGCAGGGCGTTCAACTGGTGCCTAATCGGCGAGCCAGGCTCTGCGTCCCTGAGAAGCATCAATACCGGCAGGCGCAGCCTGGGAATAAGCGCAAGATCCCGCACCACGGCAATGAAGTCAGCGCGCGGCTCCTCGGCGAGACGAGCCAGAAACAGCGGCAGGCGCTGGCCGTCCTCCAGCAGTCGCCAGCCGCGGCCGGCCATGGCCGCGAGCAGGTCTGGCCCTGGTCCGGTTTCGGTGCTCAGCAGCGCATCGAACCAGTCTCCGACAAGGTCTTCGCGTGCCCCGCTGATTGCACGCACGCAGGCGGATAGCGTTTCGATATCGTCGGCTTCAGCGGCCTGTTCGCCACGCTGTCTGAGCGAGGCGGCGAGGGGCTCGTCGATGTCGACATGTTCCAGACAATAACACAGAGAGGTCAACACCTCTGCAGGCAGCGCGGGCAGCCTGTCGGCCAGGCGCTGTGACTGCCGGACATCCATGCGCGCGGCGAAGTCGGCGAGCCCCTGCAGACCCAGCGCCCGCCAGTCCAGCGGCTGCTGGCCTTCCAGATAAGCCTCTGCTGGCTCCAGGTGCTGGCTGGCCGGCCGCCCCAGGTCGCGACTTGCCATGGCATGCAGTACCGCCTGAAACGGCAGTGATGGCGTGAAGGCCAGCGGGTTGTCCTGCATCAGGTTGTCGACGCTTTCGGCATCATGATGGTCCAGGGTTTGCACGTTGTGGCCTAGGACCTCCAGCAGGCGCTGGAGGAAGGCGTCTCTGGGGGCCGGGTCGAGCAGGCCCTGCTCATCTAGCGGCAGTGCCAGGAACCAGATCAGCGGATCAGCAATATCCCCGATCCTGAATACCAGTGCCAGCCGCGCCTTGCCCTGCCATGGCTGTGGCCAGGCTGCGCTGCCCGCTTCCAGTGCCGCCAGAATCTCCAGGGGGCAGGGTTCAATCCGACGTCCAAGATGATAGAGCCGGACGTCGGCGCCGGTGCGCTGGAAGAAGTCGTGAAGGCTGTGAAGTGGCTGCATGTAGTACCCCCAAATACGAACCCGCACTCTAACGCGGGGCCTTGCTGCTGTCAGCCTGCGGCGGCACCGTTTGGTGCAGGTAACCTGGATCCTTGTGTGATCAGCGTTTTCTCTTGCCTGTAAATGAAGAGCTCCACGTCAAAACGCTGTTTCCGAACCGGCATATGTATCGCTAGGTGTAAAGAAAACCTCTTGTCGGAATGGACTGGCATCGCCAGGGGTGTGGGCGCTATTTTGCTGGTGCTTTCATGACTTATTCTTTAGTGGATTAAGGGTCGTTATTATATATTCCTTTGGTATCGTATATCACGGGTGCAGCGTCTGGCACCTTGAGTTCAATCAAGAAGTGCTGCCTATTTAATTCTAAAAAAGGGTAGGTAATCGCAATGACTGGGACTTTGACGTTCGAAAATTATCCGCAGCAACCCCACGGTGGTGTGCTGGTTGATCAGGTGGTGCCTGCCCACGAACGGGCTGAAGCCATTGAGTACGCTAAAACGCTGCCTTCGATTCGCGTGGACCTTGAGGCAGTCATCACAATTGAAATGATCGCTACCGGTGTGCTCTCACCCAACACCGGTTTCATGAAGCAGGCGGATTATACATCCGTTCTGACCAGTGGCAGGCTCAGCAATGGCACCATCTGGCCGGTGCCTCTCAGCTTTGCCCCTGTCGGCAAGCGCAACAGCGAAGTTATCGCGGGTCTAGCTGTAGGCGATGACGTCGCTCTCAGTGACTATCGCAACGAGCCCGTTGCCATCCTTAGCATTGAAGACCTGTTCTTGTACGATAAGAGCGAGCGCGCGCAGCAGCTGTTTGGCACCACCGATCGTAGCCATCCCGGCGTGGACTCCATCTTTCGTCGGATGGGCGACACTTCCCTGGGGGGACCGTTAAAACTATTGCAGCGTGCCGACTGGGGGCCGTTCGAAAAGCTGAGGCAGGAGCCCAAGGACACCTGGCGTCTGTTCTACGAAGAAAAACAGTTCAAATCGGTGGCCGGCTTTATTACCGGCGCCAATCCCTTGCACCGGGGACACGAATACATCCATAAAAACGCCCTTGAAGAAATTGACGGCCTGCTTCTCCAGCCGCTGGTGGAGATGGCCAAGCGCGAATATGTAAGGCATGAGTATCGCATGCTGGCCTACCGCAGCGTGGTGGATACTTACTATCCTAAAGATCGCGCTGTGCTGTCGCCGCTACGCGTGACCTATATCTTTGCGGGTCCGCGTGAAACCATCCTGCATGCGCTGATCATGAAGAACTACGGCTGTACCCATGCCTTGATCGGTCGCGACCATGCCGGTATCGGCAGCTTCTACGACAAATACGCCAGTCATACGATATTTGACGAGTATCCCCCCGAAGAGCTGGGTATCGACGTACGGTTGTTTCACGAGGTGTTTTACTGCACCCGCTGCGCAAATCACGCCACCGATCAAAGCTGTCCGCATGATCAGCGTTACCGACTCAACATTTCTGGCACGGGCATACGCGAAATGCTGCGTCACGGGATGTTACCGCCCAAGGAAGTGACCCGGCCCGAATCGGTGCGCATTGCGATTCAAGGCGTACAGCCTAAAGGCGTTGATGCTGAGGGCGAAGCCACACTGCCTGCCAGCAGCGTGATCCAGAGCATGTACCCCTATTATCGCGAGCGCACTCGCCTCGGTGGTCCGCTGCGCTCCCGACCCCTGGAGGCAGATGAACTGACCGTGCGCGACCTGGAGGCGGCCAGCCTGGACGCGCGTGCCAATGCCTGCCAGATATATCGCGACATCTATGCCGAGTACAGCACGCTAGCCGACCATAACCAGCATCTGGAGGAGTCCTGGATCAGTGAAGCTCGTCTGGCAATGAAAGCTCATCAGGAGATGGTGATTGCCGATTTGGAAGAAAAAGTCACGCTGGCACCCGATGAAGCGTCGGATGAATTCATGTACCAGGACAAGAAGGAGGCTGAACGTGAGCTTGCGGCAGCGCAGCTGCTGCTCAACAGCACGCCGCCAGCGCCGGAGCGTGATGCCTTGGACGAGCGAGTGTGGAACCCCTTGGACTATCATCGCTATCGCAGTGGCGACGACTGAACAGATAGTAATCAACAAACACGCTCTGGCCTGCCCGAAAGGCGCCTCATCGCAGCGCCGAATTGATTCAGGCAGCGTCAGAGCGGGCAATATCTGATCGATAAAACCCGCGGCGTAAACCCGGGCAGGCTGATTGTTATCAGGATTTCGGCCTGCGTCTCTTGCCGCGGCTATCAGCACTGCCGTGCTCAATGACCGGCACAAGCCTCTCTCGTTTGCCGGCGGCGCCCCGCCATCGCCTTTCATGCAGGTGCCCCGAAAGCTCGCCATCTTCCGGTCCTGATATTCCGGCTATGATGACGATAACCTGACCGTCGAGGGGTTGTCGCCAAGGACACCTCGGCCTTGCTGCAAGTGTGATCAAGAAATGATCAATCCTGGCAGAGGTAGCAGCCATCGGGAAAGGCGCAAGCTTTCCAGTGGTTATCCACAGGCCCATCCCGACTTTTTGTGGGTTCTCTCCGTCGATCAGCGCCGAGCGTTTTTTAATGGCTGGCCATTGGCGCAGATGAACTTTTTCTTTATTGTAGGCGGCAGTATGGAATATCGTTTTTCATTTGTTATTCCATGAACGCATATGGACGTTATTCTGGAGACTCCTCATGTTGCGATCCCTTGGCATGTTCCCCCTGCTGGCCGCCGGTGCGTTTGCGCTGGCGGGTTTTGTTCAAGCAGATGACGATGCGCTCAAGGTCGGCATGTCTGGCGGCTATTTTCCCTTCACCTTCGTAGAGAAGGATGTGCTGCAGGGCTTCGAGGTCGATGTGATGCGCGCCGTGGCCGAACAGATGGATACCGACGTCGAGTTCGTCACGGCCAGCTTCTCGGGGCTGTTTGGCATGCTCGAATCGGGGCGGATCGACACGATTGCCAACCAGATCACCATCACCGAAGAGCGGGAGCAGAAGTATCTATTCACCCAGCCTTACGTATACGACGGGGCTCAGGTGGTGGTGCGGCGCGGCAACGACGAGATCAAGGGCGTCGAGGATCTGGTCGGCAAGAAAGTGGCGGTGAACCTGGGTTCCAACTACGAGCAGCTGCTGCGCGAGCTGCCTTATGCCGACGACATCGATATTCGCACCTACGAGAGCAATATCGAGCAGGATACCGCCCTTGGCCGTGTGGATGCTTTCGTGATGGATCGGGTTAGTGCAAGCCAGGTGATCAAGGAAAAGCCGCTGCCGCTGGAGCTTGCCGGCGCCCCGTTCTCCGAGCTGCGCAACGCGCTGCCGTTTCGTGATACCGAGACCGACCGTGCCTTGCGTGACGAGGTCGATGCGGCCCTGTCGGCGCTGCGCGAGTCGGGCAAGCTGAGCGAGATTTCCGAGCGCTGGTTCGGGAGCGATATCAGCAGCCTGTGAAGGTCTGATACCCATCCATGAGCCTGCTCAACATCAACTACATGCTGGAGCTGGCGCCGATCCTGTTACGCTATCTGCCCTTGACCCTGGGCATGGCGGCGGCGGGGATGGTGCTGGCGCTGGTGCTCGCTGCCGGACTTGCAGTGATACGCGTGTTGCGCATTCCAGGGTTGAATAGCGCGACCATGCTGTTCATCTCGTTCTTTCGCGGCACGCCGCTGCTGGTCCAGCTCTTCCTGTTTTATTACGGCCTGCCTCAGGTCATGTCGTTTCTGACCACCATCGATGGCATCACGGCGACCATCATGGGGCTGACGTTGCACTTCTCCGCCTACATGGCCGAGTCGATTCGCGCCGCCATCGTCGGAGTGGACCGCAGCCAGACCGAGGCCGCGCTGTCCATCGGCATGACCAATGGCCAGTTGATGCGGCGTATCGTGCTGCCCCAGGCCACGCGTGTGGCGGTGCCTACGCTGATGAACTACTTCATCGACATGATCAAGGCCACCTCGCTGGCATTTACGCTCGGTGTGACCGAGCTGATGGGCGCGACGCAGAAAGAGGCTTCGGGCAGCTTTCTGTATTTCGAGGCCTTTATCGTGGTGGCGCTGATCTACTGGAGCATCGTCGAGCTGCTGGCCTGGTGTCAGCGGCGGCTGGAATATCGACTCAATGAGGCTTATCGCCGATGATCCGGGTGACCAATCTCGTCAAGCGCTTCGGCGACGCCGTCATTCTCGACGGCATCGATCTCGAAATCGCCAAGGGGGAGATCATCGTGGTGATCGGCCCCTCGGGCACCGGCAAGTCGACGCTGCTGCGCTGCCTCAACTTTCTGGAGCGCCCGGATGCCGGACACCTGACCCTGGGTGATCTTGAGGTTGACGTGACCGTGGCGAACGCCCGGACCATTCTTGCCGCCAGGCGGCGCACGGCCTTCGTGTTCCAGAACTATGCGCTGTTTGCCAACAAGACCGCGCTGGAAAACATTGCCGAGGGTCTGATCGTGGTTAACCGCTGGCCAAAGCAGAAGGCCCATGCCCGGGCGCGGGAGATTCTCGAGCGCATCGGGCTTGCCGACAAGGCCGATGCCTACCCGGCTTCCTTGTCCGGCGGACAGCAGCAGCGCGTCGGCATTGGACGCGCCATGGCCGCCCAAGCCGAAGTGATCCTGTTTGACGAACCCACCTCGTCACTGGACCCGGAGTGGGTCGAGGAAGTGCTGGGATTGATGAAGCAGCTCGCCGCCGAGCGGCAGACCATGCTGGTGGTCACCCACGAAATGGGTTTTGCCCAGGACGTGGCGGATCGGGTGGTGTTTATGGAAGGCGGACGGATCGTCGAGCAGGGACCGCCTTCGCAGCTCTTCAATGCGCCGCGCGACCCCCGTACCCGGGACTTCCTGCGCAAGGTGCTGGCGAACCAGCCCTCAGGTACCATGCCGCTCAATGAGGGCGCGTAACGAGACGTCTGGATTCTGGATATAGGGTCGGGGCCCGGGAGAGAGACATGAGTGTGCATCAACAGCTCAAGCAGGCGCTGCGTCAGCTTGAGTCATCCATGGAGACGATTGGCCTGTGGCAAATGGCGTCACCTCCAGCGAGCGCTTTCGAGAGTGTCGAGCCATTTTGCGTCGATACCATGGATATTCCCCAGTGGCTGCGCTTCGTATTTATCGCCCGGCTTGATGCGCTGGCCGAAGCGCGGGGGCCGATGCCGGCGAACTGTGATGTGGCCCCGGCGGTGGAGGCTTATCTGGTCAATGCTCAGCTCAGTGCAGAAGGCAAGCGGCAACTGTGCCAGGCGGTCGCGCATATTGATCGTCTGGTGACCGATAATTGACATGTCTAGGCGTACCGGGACGTCATCATGTCTGGTGGCGCCTTGGGGAGGCCTGCGGCCTCCATTGCCCAACAAGTTGGTCTCCTGCGAAAACCTGATCGATGCCACCAAAGTCTCTAAGAAGGATGCTTCGCATCGCGACCGGCGCCACCAAGCGCCGTGGTGGGTCAGTTCAAATCCTGATCTGTGGCGTTTCGCCACCGCTTCAGGGCGGTGCCGCTGTGGAATGAATAAAGCCCCGGCCGCGTAAGCGGGCCGGGGCTTTTGACAATAGTTGCCGAGCAGTGGGGTATTCGTCCGACTTGCCGGCCTAGAAGCGGAAGCTGGCACCAGCCATGACAACCACAGGGTCGACGTTGACCTTGCCGATGTTGTCGCCATTGAGCTTGGCTTTGGTGTCGATGTCCATGTACCAGGCCGAGGCGTTGAGCGCCCAGTTGTCATTGATAAGCAGATCAACGCCCAGTTGGCCGGCGGCACCCCAGGAGCTCTCGAGATCAAGTTTCGCTCCCGGGATGTCGATCTTCTCGCTGGAGAAGCGCGTGTAGTTGACCCCCACGCCGGCGTAGGGCTGAACGCGTGAGTCGGTGCCGCCCAGCGGGTAGTACTGCAGCACCAGCGTCGGCGGCAGGTGCTTGGTGGAGGCGCCGATCGAATCACCGCCGGCTGTTGGTGTCAGGCTGATGTCGTGCTTGAACGGCGCTGCGGCCAGCAGCTCGACACCGAGCTGATCGGCGAAGCGGTAGCCCAGGGTGAAGGCAAACTGCCTGTCGGTGCCGACGTCTACTGCCAGGCTGTCACCGGCGAGATCGCCGTTGTCACTCTTGGGCTCAACCCTGGCCACGCCGAAGCGAGTGAAGATGTCACCGGCACCGTATGAAGCCATCGCCTGGCTGCTGGTCAGCAGAGCGGCGCCAAGGCCAGCGATAAGCAGGATCTTTTTAGACATCCAAGTGGTACTCCTATTGGTCAGGGCCTGCAAAGCCCCTTTGGTAACGTTAGAACAAAGACAATGCGTGAACTTTAACAGCCTGTGGATGACTGAATCTTGACGTAGCGCAAAAAAACGGTTGGTGCTTCCTGATTATCAAGGGTGAATAAACACGGGATGATCTTTCCACCGGCCGCTGATGGGGGTGATAGACGTCAGCGAAACTCGCTGTGCTGGCCTCAGCCAGGGCTCGCCAGAGCGGCCGAAATCGTCTTAACTGCAAGGCACGGTTGCGATGGGAGACTGGGCATGAGCTATCCGGGGGCACAAGGTGGGGAACAGGGTTCGCACAGGCGTGAGGCCAGTCCCGGCGCCGTGCTGGGTACCCTGCTGGTATCTGCCGCCATGGCGGTGCTGTTGCTGCTGATTCCATCGCCGTTGAGCAGTCTCGGCATGCCTTGGCGCTGGCCGCTGATAGTGCTCGGAGTCTGGGGAGTGGGGGCAGGTCTGATGGGCCCGCTGGCCATGGATATGTCGAGTGTGCGACTACGCGGGTTCAGCCATGGCTGGCCGAGTCGCCTGGCTCTGGCGGTATTTGCGCTGTGCTGGTGCCTGCTATGGCTTGCCGGACAGCGGTGAGGCTGGAGAATACGCAAGAGGCCACCCGCGGGTGGCCTCGATGCCTGCGGTGCTGATGCTTAGCGAGTGATTTGCTGATACTCACCGGCATCGGCAGTCACACTGCTCACCACCAGGATGGCAATGAAGGAAGCGACGAAGCCGGGAATGATCTCGTACACGCCGGGACCACCCATGAACCCGGCGTTCCAGCCCAGAGAAATCCAGATCATGACGGTAGCGGCACCCACGACCATGCCTGCAATGGCACCAGCGCCATTGGTGCGCGGCCACATCAGCGACAGGATGATCAGCGGGCCGAACGCCGCACCAAAGCCTGCCCAGGCGTTACTGACCAGTCCCAGCACCTGAGAGTCCGGGTCAGACGCAATAACCGCTGCCACCATGCCAACCAGTACGACACTGGTTCGACTCATGTTGACAATTTCCTTTTCCGAGGCGTTTTTACGCAGAAACAGGTGGTAGAAGTCCTCGGTCAGCGAGGAAGAGGCCACCAGAAGCTGGCTGGAAATGGTGCTCATGACGGCAGCCAGCAGTGCGGCATAGAGAAAACCAGTGACCAGCGGATGAAACAGCAGATCCGCCAGGATGATGAAGATGGTTTCCGGATCCTGGACATCCATGCCGTTGCGGACGGCATAGGCACGGCCGAGCAGCCCCAGGGAAATTGCCCCGACCAGTGAGATGAACATCCAGCTCATGCCGATGTTACGGGCGACAGGAACATCCTTGAGCCTGCGAATGGCCATGAAGCGCACGATGATATGCGGCTGCCCGAAATAGCCAAGGCCCCAGGTCACGGCGGACAGCCAGCCGATGAAGGTCAGCCCCTCCGTCCAGGAAAGCAGCGTGGGATCGGTTTCATTCAGGGTCTGTGACGCCTGGGAAAAGCCACCGCCTCCTTCACCAAAGAGCACCACTAGCGGCATGATCACCAGGGCGAGCATCATGATGCAGCCTTGCACGAAGTCCGTCATGCTGACGGCCATGAAGCCCCCGATCACAGAATAGATCAGTACCACCCCCAGGGTAATGAGGACGCCAGCGAAATAGTCGCTCATGCCGCCAATGTTGATCACTTCGGAAAACGCGCTTTCGAACAGCTTGCCGCCTGCCACCAGGCCCGACGCGGTGTAAACCGCAAAGAAGACAACGATGACAACCGCGGATACCGTTCTCAGCGGTATGGCACGGGTCGGAAATCGATTCGCCAGGAATTCGGGGATGGTTATCGCATTGCCATAGTGAACCGTTTGTTCGCGAAGTCGCGGTGCAACCAGAACCCAGTTGAAGAACGCACCCACGAAAAGGCCGATACCGATCCAGGCTGAACCCAGGCCGGAGACAAACATTGCTCCGGGCAAGCCCAGCAGCAGCCAGCCGCTCATGTCCGAAGCGCCGGCCGACAGAGCCGCCACTTGTGGGCTGAGGGAGCGGCCACCCAATATGTAGCCTTCGGAGGTGGCAGTAGATTTGCGCATCGCATAAATGCCGATGGCAATCATGAGCACAAAGTAAATAGTAAGACTGATCCAGACACCGGTAGCCATAAGAACATCTCCAATTGATTTTATTGGGCCGGGTGCCACTCCGGCCGATTGTTATTGCGCTGCCAGCGTATGGTGGCAGGTTTCACGATGCTTCTTATTCGTCCTCCAGAGCAAGCAGTGAGGCATTGCCGCCAAGGGCAGCGGTGTTGTTGGTCACGGCTTTCTCCGTGGCGAAGCGCAGCAGGTAGTGCGGGCCGCCGGCCTTGGGGCCGGTGCCGGAGAGGCCTTGTCCACCGAAGGGCTGAACGCCGACCACGGCACCGATGATATTGCGATTGATATAGACGTTGCCGGCACGGATCTTGCCAGCAATCTCATTGGCGAAGCTTTCGTTGCGGCTGTGGACGCCGAAGGTCAGGCCATAGCCCCTGCCATTGATGGCGTCGATCACACCATCGATATCCCTGGACTTGTAGCGCACCACATGCAGGATCGGGCCGAACTGCTCACGCTCTAACGCTTCTATACCGTCGATATGAAAGGCAGTGGGGGCGATGAAGGTGCCTTCGCCGGTAGTCGCCGGGTCGAGGGGAGTTTCGGCCAGCAGACGACCTTCGGCCTTGAGTCGGTCGATATGCGCCTGCAGGTTTTCGCGGGCATCCTCGTCGATGACCGGGCCAACGTCCGTGCCCAGGTCACGCGGGTCGCCCACTCGCAGCTCAGCCATGGCGCCTTCGAGGATTTCGAGCACGCGATCGGCGACATCATCCTGCAGATACAGCACGCGCAGTGCCGAACAGCGCTGGCCGGCGCTCTGAAACGCCGATTGGATGACGTCGGCCACGACCTGCTCGGGCAGTGCGGTGGAGTCGACGATCATGGCGTTCATGCCGCCGGTCTCGGCCACCAGCGTGGGCAGCGCGGCGTTTTCCCGATTGGCCAGGGCACGGTTGATGATCTGGGCGGTGTCGGTGCCGCCGGTGAACACCACCCCGGTGATGCGTGGGTCGCTGGTCAATACGCTGCCCACGGTGGGGCCGTCGCCGGGCAGCAGCTGTACCACGTCACGGGGCATGCCCGCTTCATGCAGCAGCTCGATCACTCGATGAGCAATGATGGACGTCTGCTCGGCAGGCTTGGCCAGTACGGTGTTGCCGGCCACGGCGGTTGCTACCACCTGTCCGCAGAAGATTGCTACCGGGAAGTTCCAGGGGCTGATGGCGGCAAACACCCCCTTGCCGCCCATGCGCAACTCGTTGGACTCGCCGGTGGGGCCGGGGAGGATCATGGGTTCGGCAAACAGCAGTTCGGCACGGTTGGCGTAGTAGCGGCAGAAGTCCACCGCCTCACGAATCTCGTCGACGCCGTCGGTGAGCAGCTTGCCGCCTTCTCGGGAGCACAGCGTCATCAGCTCGGCCAGATTCGTCTCCATCAGATCGGCAAAGCGGCGCAGGATATCGGCACGTTCGCTGACCGGCGTGGCATCCCAGCGCGGGAAGGCCGCCCAGGCAGCGTCCAGCGCCTTCTCGGCCTGCTCGGTGGTGGTCCACTGTACGCTGCCGACTGCCTTGCGGTGATCGAAAGGCGAGGCCACCTTGATATGCCGGGTCTCGTTATCCTCCACCTGACCTGCCAGCAGCGGACCGGCCTGATACTGGACGTTCATGAATTCGCTCATGGCGTCCATCAGCGGCTGGTATTGGCTGAGGATATTGAGATTGACGCCCCTGGAGTTACGCCGTCCTTCACCGTAGATGTCAGGCGGCAGCGGAATCTGGCTATTGGCCAGGGTCTGATACTGGCGCAGGGTGTCGACCGGGTGCTGACACAGCGATTCGACGGGCACCTCGGGGTCGACCAGCTGATGCACGAAAGAAGAGTTAGCGCCGTTTTCCAGCAGGCGGCGAACCAGGTAGGGCAGCAGGTCCTTGTGGGCACCCACCGGCGCGTAGATGCGGCAGTAGGTGCCTTCGGGCGCGCGTGCCAGGGCGGCCTCATAGAGCGCTTCGCCCATGCCGTGCAGGCGCTGGAACTCGAACGGACGTTCGCCTTCATGGGCCTGCTCTAGAATGCAGGTAATGGTATGAGCGTTGTGGGTGGCAAACTGCGGGAAGATACGCCCGCGAGTGGCTTCAGAGAGCAGAAAGCGGGTGCAGACCAGATAGGCGACATCGGTGGACGCCTTGCGGGTATATACCGGGTAGCCCTCAACGCCAAGCTGCTGGGCTTCCTTGATTTCGGTATCCCAGTAGGCGCCCTTGACCAGGCGCACGGGGATTTCGTCACCCTGCAGGTCGGCCAGGCGATTGAGATAGTGCAGTACCGGCAGGGCGCGGGTGGCATATGCCTGTACCACCAGGCCAAAGTGGCCCCAGCCGCGACAGGTGTCGCTCTCGTAGACCGCCCGGAAGACTTCCAGTGAAAGCTCCAGGCGATCGACCTCTTCCGCGTCGATGGTGACGGCGACATTCTGGCTGCGCGCCAGACCGGCCAGCTCCCGCACGGAGGCCACCAGTTCATCCAGCACCTGTTCACGGCGGCCGAACTCATAGCGGGGATGCAGCGCCGAGAGTTTGATGGAAACTGAAGGCGCCGGGGTGCGTTCGGAGAGCGACTTGCCGGTCTTGCCGACCTGCTCGATGGCATGGGCATAGTCATCAAAATAGCGCCTGGCATCGGTGCGGGTACGCGCCGCCTCGCCGAGCATGTCGTAGGAGTAGCTGTAGCCCTTTTCAAACAGCGGCTTGGAGCGCTTCAGCGCCTCGTCGATATCACGGCCGAGCACAAACTGCTTGCCCATGATCTTCATCGCTTCGACCATGGCACGCCGGATCACCGGCTCGCCCATGCGGTTGACCATGCGATTGATGAAGCTGCTCGGTTTGCCATCCTCGGTTCTGTCCATGCTGACCACGTGGCCAGTCATCAACAGTCCCCAGGTCGAGGCATTGACCATCCACGACTCACTCTTGCCCACATAGGCTTTCCAGTCGGCGGGCCCGAGCTTGTCCTCGATCAACGCATCGGCGGTTTCCTTGTCGGGAATGCGCAGCATGGCCTCGGCCAGACACATCAGCATCAGGCCTTCATGAGTATTCAGGCTGTATTGCTGAAGCAGCTCGTCGATGGTGTCGACTGCCGTATCCATCTCGCGAACCTCGCGAACCAGCGAGGCCGTGTCGTCAGCAGACCGAGTGAAATCGTGCTGGTTCGCTTCCAGAACTTTGATCAGCTCACCGACAAAGATGTCCTCATCGACCGTGTAATGATCACTGATGCTGGCAAAGAGGGTGTCAATGTCCTGACGCCAGGTGGCGTCCTTGAGCATGGTATCGGCGTTGAGCATGAGCTTTGTTCCCCGCAAATTTGCTGTGCCACCACAGGGGTGAACTCGGTCACCGCCTGATAGGTGGGTCTTGGACCGAGGGCCTGGTGTTAAAGAATAGGGTGCTACGGTTGGCGCTGCTTGTCGATTCCGCGCCGAGACTTGTCGAATCCGCGGATGTTGATCTGGCGTGGAAATGTTCTGCGATTTTGGTCCACTTCAGAGTATTGAGCCTGTATTGCACGACGAAGGTGACAATTCCTGTGCGGCAAGCCATGGATCAAGTTCAGCTTAGCAGCCCGAAGCGTTGGTAGAGCCTCGGAGCCCATGATCTCGCCCGAAAGAAGGTGGCGAGATCCAGCATACCCCGCGTGGAACAAGAGTTGCTGGTCAGCCGCTCATGCAAGAAGCCAGCTAGGGCCTGTTGACGTTTCCTCACGGTCGCGATGAAACGTCAACAGGCCCTAGGGTCTTGCCAGGCGCTGCTTTTCAGACAAAACCAGTCAGTGCTGCTGCTTGAGCCGCGTACGGGCGGCCAGATGGTCTCGCATGGCCTTGAGTTCGGTCTGGCCTTCGCTATCGAGCAGCTGTCCGCCGCGTGATGCACGACCATGTCGGCCGTGCTCGTCCATCAACCGCTGGGCGCGGCGACGCACGCCTTCCAGATACTCGTCGTGGCGTACCGGGTAGCCAATGATGGCATTCCATTCGGTTTCACTGACGTTGTTGTCCAGCGCCTTGGCAAACAGAGTCAGCAAGTCTTCCGGTTCGGTGCGGTAGCGCGGTGTGCGTGACAGCATCAAGATGGCGAGCACGCTGCCAATGACCAGCATGCAGACGGCAAAGACGACAAGAAAAAGGGCCATGAACGACTCAGGGAAGTAGTGGGGAGTATAAAGGTGGCAGTGGTAAGTGAGACTTGAGGTGCCGTGCTGGAGCGGGCGAAGGGAGTCGAACCCTCGTCTTAAGCTTGGGAAGCTTCTGCTCTACCATTGAGCTACGCCCGCTTTACCGGGTCAGTATATCGCCAGGCGCTTTGATTACAAAGCTCCCTTGCGCGCGAGCGCTCGGCATTAGACTTTCGTCTCAAATAAAAAATAATTGCACTGACTGACGAACTTTCCGTGTCTCCGGTGTCAGACATGTTACAGACAGACAACGTGTGCGATGGCAGTCGCTAAAGTTGTAGTTCTGGCTCGCAGTTTCGATCTTGCCGCCACATTCGATGTGGCGGCTTTCTTTTGTGGATCGTCACCTTGGCCTGGGATTGATTGCATTGCGAGGATCAGGCTACCTGCTGCTGCGCATGCGCAGGATGGCACTGAGCACATCGCGGCGGGTAACGATGCCGACCAGCCGGCCCTGCTCGGTGACCGGGTAGACCTTGGGCTTGGCGCCCAGCATTTCCTGAGCGAGATCAATGATGCTTTTGGTAGGGGCTACGGAAAGCACCTCGTGGCGCATCAGTTCATCAACCAGCGGCGGCTCCTCGTTCAGATAGACGCTTTCGAGAACTTTGCCAAGCACATCCTGTTCCGAGATGAAGCCGATCAGGCGGTCGTGCTCATCGACCACCGGGGCGCCGGGTAGCCGATGGTGCGCCAGGCGATCGGCAAGAGTGGATACTGAAGCTTTCCCGGAAACCCGATAGCAGTCGTGCGACATGATATCGCGAACGATGCTGGGAGCCTTGTTGGACATGACATTTCTCCTCGGCCAATGTCAGATACAGTTGATGATGCCTTGTTATGAATATTCAGTCACCTGGCCCGCATCGAAACCGTGTTCGGCATACAGTCGCAGCTGGCCCTGATGCCTGCTGCATGACTCTGCCTCCGTTCCTGATGCTGATACGAAATCTCGCCAATGGTCAGGTATCCACAACTGCAGTGGCATCGTTCAAATTCAGCATAGCTGATACCCGCGCTTGCCATCTGTTCCTGATCAACCAGCAGGCCGACGGTATTTTCAATGCACGAGGAGGCGCCTATGGATGCTCGCCGATATCTGGCGCAGAAGGGGCTGGATGGAAAAGCCGCCTCACTGCCCCAGCGTACCCTTGAAGAGAAAGCTTGGGCGCGTGCCCGGAAATCTGGACAGCGACGGCCCAGGGCGGGCACTCCCCATGACTGGGAAGACTGGGAGCGCTATCACGAGGAGCTCGCGGATGGGGCGGAACAGATGGTGCAGAAGGTCGATTCCGAGGAGCATTCTTTGTCCCTGCCCGCATCGGCCCAGCAGGACGACGCTGATACGGGGGGCGAAGCCTCCTTCTCACCGGCACCGAATGAGCCCGGGGCATCCTCGCCTGAAATTCCGTCGTCTGATGATGCATCGCATGAAGAGAGACCACGGGCGCAGCCTTTTGCCGCCTTTGTAGCGCTGGCCGTGGTCTTTCCTCCGCTGGCGGTCGGACTTTCTGGCGGTGGAGCACGGCGCGTGGCAATCTCGCTGCTGCTGACGCTGCTTGGTTGGTTGCCTGGGATCGGCTATGCCCTGTATTGGCTGACTCGACGTTGAGAATCTGGTGTGTCGTGCAGCGGCAGAAGCCTGGCAAGATGGATTCATGTTGGTTCAGGTTCATCTTGGCCGGGACGCGAGAGTGCGTATAATCTGCGTCAACTTTTTTATCTATTGGGGTTGACCGTGGGTTATCTCATTGGCGTTACCGCGCTCTGGGCCTTTTCGTTTTCGCTGATCGGGGTGTATCTGGCAGGGCAGGTGGACAGCTACTTCGCCGTACTGACACGCATTGCCTTGGCGGCGCTGGTATTTCTGCCGTTTCTTCGGCCCAGGCTGATACCTGCGCGTCAGCGGCTGATACTGATGGGACTGGGCGCGGTTCAGCTGGGCCTGATGTATCTGTTTTTCTACCAGTCGTTCTTGCTGCTGAGCGTGCCCGAGGTGCTGCTGTTCACGGTGCTGACGCCGGTGTATATCACGCTGCTGGATGATGCGCTGTTTGGGCGTTTTACACTCTTCCACCTGATCACTGCGGCGCTGGCAGTGCTGGGAGCCGGGGTGATTCGCTATCAGGGGCTCGACAGCGGCTATTGGTTGGGCTTCATGGTGGTGCAGGGGGCCAATCTGTGTTTCGCGCTGGGGCAGGTGGGATACCGACGACTGTCGGTCAATCTGCCTGCCATGCTGCCGCGCCATGCGGTATTTGGCTGGTTTTACCTGGGCGCGCTGGCCGTTGCCGTGCCGGCCTTTCTGGTGCTGGGCAATGGCAGTGCGTTGCCCACCACCGGCCTACAGTGGGGCGTGCTTGCCTGGTTGGGTATCGTGGCGTCCGGGCTTGGTTATTTTCTGTGGAATCTGGGTGCCACCCGAGTCGATGCGGGCGCTCTGGCAATCATGAACAATGCACTGGTGCCGGCGGGTCTGCTGGTCAACCTGTGGATCTGGAATCGTGACGCCGACTTGCCGCGTCTGGCGCTGGGTGGCGGCATCATTCTTGGCTCGCTGGCGCTCAACGCCTGGTGGCAGCGGCGCTACGTCCTGCAGGCAGCCTGAGGTAGAATTGCCCGTGCTCGGTCGTATCGCCATAATGGCCGCACCAAGCCAAGGAATCCTGGATGTCAGCCTTCAAGAATATTGGCCTGATCGGTCGACTGGGCAGTGCCCAAGTGGTGGAGACCCTCAAGCGGCTGGCGCGTTTTCTCGACACGTCCGGCTATCACGTGATCATCGAAGATCGCACCGCCACGGTGTTGCTGGACCACGGCCATGCCGAGGCCAGTCGGCGCCTGCTTGGCGAGCTTTGCGATCTGGTCATCGTTGTCGGCGGGGACGGCAGCCTGCTGGGCGCGGCCCGCAGCCTGTGCCATAGCGGCACCCTGGTGCTAGGTGTCAATCGTGGCCGTCTGGGCTTTCTGACCGATATCTCGCCGGATGAGCTCGAGGTAGGAGTCGGCGAGGTGCTCAAGGGCAAGTATGAGGTCGAGGAGCGCTTCCTGCTCGACGCGGAGCTTTACCGAGACGATAACCAGGTGGGTAATGGCGACGCACTCAACGAGGTGGTGCTGCATCCCGGCAAGGCCGTACGCATGATCGAGTTCGAGTTGTTCATCGACGGTCATTTCGTACATAGCCAGCGCAGCGATGGCGTAATCATCGCCACACCCACTGGTTCCACGGCCTACGCGCTGTCGGGTGGCGGACCCATCATGCACCCCAAGCTGGATGTGATCGCGCTGGTGCCAATGTTCCCGCATACGCTGTCGAGCCGACCGATCGTCATCGACGCGGCCAGTGAAATCCGCATTCATATCGGCGAAACCAACCAGACCTACCCGCATATCAGCTGCGACGGTCAGACCCGAGCGGTCGCCAGGCCTGATGATGTGCTGGTCGTACGCCGCAAGCCCCAGCGGGTGCAGCTGGTTCATCCGCTGGGCCACAACTTTTACGAAGTGCTGCGCAGCAAGCTGGGCTGGAGCAATCGGCTGGGAGACTGAGGTGATCAAAGCCGATGTGAAGGGCGACGTGGAAGGCTATGACCTGATCGGAGATGTGCACGGCTGCGGTGCCAGCCTGGTGAAGCTGCTGGAGCAGCTAGGCTATCGCCAGCATGGTGGCGTATATCGCCACCCGCGCCGCAAGGTTATCTTTCTGGGTGATCTGATTGATCGCGGGCCACGCATACGCCTTGCGGTCAATACCGCGCGCCGTATGGTCGAGGCGGGCGAGGCGTTGATCGTGATGGGCAATCACGAGGCCAATGTGCTGGCCTATTGCCACCGCTTTCCACAAGAGCTGTCGGGAGACTGGCTGAGGGCGCATACCGCGCGCCACAACCGCATCGTGCGGGAAACCCTGGAGCAGTACCGGGATTACCCCGAGGAGTGGGAAGAGGCCCTCGCCTGGTTCATGGAGCTGCCGCTGTTTCTCGAACTCGACGGGCTCAGAGTGGTGCATGCATGCTGGGATCAGCCATTGATCGATGCGTTACGCCAGCACTATCCGGATGGCCGCATCGATCTCGAGTTTCTGGTCAAGGCCTCGCGCCCGGACACGGTGGAGTATCGTATCCTTGACCGCCTGACCCGAGGCTCGCATCTTTCCTTGCCCGAAGGGATAACGATACATTCAGGCGATGGCTTCATGCGGCGCAGCTTTCGCACGCACTTCTGGGCCCACGACCCCCAGACGTGGGGCGACGTGCTGTTTCAGCCGGACAACCTGCCCGGTGATCTGGAGCAGCGGCAGCTGAGCGATGAAGAGCGTGCTGAGTTAAGTTATTATGGGATTGACGAGCGCCCGTTGTTTATCGGGCACTATTGGTGTGAAGGCATACCGGCGCTACCTGCCCTCAATATTGCCTGTCTGGATTACAGCGCCGTGAAGTTTGGCCGACTGGTCGCCTATCGGTGGAGTGGAGAGGCACGACTCGATGCGGATCATTTCTCTTGGGTTGAGGTTTCGATGAGAGAGCAGGTCCATGGCGGGTCATGGGAGGTCGACTATGACTAAGGGCGTTACACATTGTAGCAATATTCTTAACGTTTTTGATGACGGCAGTGCCATTTTGTGCTTTATTGAAGATGTTCCCTTGAATGATCCCTTGCTTTATTCCGGCGGCTCCCTCCGCCGGTTTTTTTCGTGCCTACGTGTTTCCCCTCCTGGATCGTTTCACTTTCTTGACTTGTCTTGCTGTGGATTTTCGGACTCCTCACGGGAGTACGCATGCACCCCATGTACAGGATGATCCTCTTTCCCCCCGGTGTGGACATCAGCGAGCTGCGAGAGGCACTGTGGGCCTATCGCATCGGACACCTGGTCACCGAGGAAGATCAGGGGCAGGTGCTGTGGCTCGTTGATCCCAGCCAGCAGGACGCCATGCAGCGGCTACTGGTTCGCTGGGAACGAGGCGAGCCGCTGCTGCCAGAGGGAAAGCCGCCTCAAATGAGCAAATCGCGTTCCTGGACCGAACCCTTTCGTCTGGCCCCGCTGACGGCGGTGACGGTGAGTCTGTGTCTGTTGGTGTTCACCCTGATGGGCGTGCTGGGCGACACCGTGGTCAGCATGCTGACCATCGTGCCGATTTCACTTGTCAACAACGTGCCGGCATTCGGCACGTTGCAGGATGCGCTAGCCTCAGGTCAGCTATGGCGACCGCTATCGCCGATATTTCTGCACTTCGGCTGGATGCATCTGATTTTCAACATGCTGTGGCTGTGGTTTTTCGGTAGCCAGGTCGAGCAGCGCCACGGTCGCGGGCGTTTTATCGTGCTGCTGCTGGCCACTGGTATTGGCGGCAATCTGGCTCAGTATGCCACCGGCACCGCGCTGTTTGGCGGCATGTCTGGCGTTGACTTCGGTTTGATGGCCTATGTCTGGCTGATGAGCCGGCGCCGCCCCGGCAGCGGCTTTTTTGTACCCCAGATGCTGGTCGTGCTGATGTTTGGCTGGTTGATATTTGCCATGACCAGCGTTGCCGGGATGGTGGGGCTTGGCAATGTGGCCAACGAGGCGCACTTGGGTGGCCTGGTCGTGGGGCTGGCGCTGGGCTGGTATTATTCACGGCCACAGCGTCATTCCCGCTGAGCTATACGATTTTTTTGAACAGCGATTCAGACGAGCTATCTGACCGGCAATGCTAGCTGGCCGGTGATGTCAGGAGAGACCGCCATGAGCGATATGACTTTCGAGCGCATGATCGAGCAGATGACCCCGGCTATCTACGAGAGCCTCAAGCAGGCGGTGTCCCTGCGCAAGTGGCCCGACGGGCGCTTTCTGACTCCTGAGCAGACCGAGCTGTGCATGGAGGCGGTGATCCGCTACGAGGTGCAGCAGAACGTGCCGGAAGAGCAGCGGGTGGGCTATCTGGAGCGTCGTACCTGTGGCGCCGACAGCAGCGGCAGCGACGTGTCGCCGGAAATGGCAGGGCTCGGCCAGGATGTTGGCGGGGGCGTCAAGCATGACTGACGCATCAGTTGAGCCGGCAATTCTGCAGGGCTGTCTGACCAAGATGGCCGTCGAGCCGGGAGTCGAGGGCAGCAGCGCTCGCTACACGCTGCGCGCCGGCGATCAGCGGCTGGACCTCAATGCCCGGCTCGGCCAGCCCCTGAGCCTCACTTGGACGGGGGCCATTGCCTGCACCCACTGCGGACGAGCCACGCGCAAGAGCTTTGCTCAGGGTTACTGCTACCCCTGCTTCAAGAGTCTGGCTCAATGCGATACCTGCATCATGAAGCCCGAGCTTTGCCACTACTTCGAAGGTACCTGCCGCGAGCCCGAGTGGGGCGAGCGTCACTGCTTCCAGCCGCATGTGGTCTATCTGTCCAACGCCTCGGGCCTCAAGGTCGGTATCACTCGTGGTACCCAGGTGCCGACACGCTGGCTCGACCAGGGCGCGGTTCAGGCCTTGCCGATTCTCGAAGTGGCGAGCCGTCAGCAGTCGGGTCTGGTCGAGGTGCTGTTCAAGGGCGAGGTATCGGATCGCACCAACTGGCGGGTCATGCTCCGCGGCGAGACCGAAGAGCTTGATCTGGTCGCCGAGCGTGAGCGACTGCTGGCGCGTCTGGCTGGCGGGCTTGACCAGCTGCGTGAGCGCTTCGGCGAAGAGGCTATCCGCGTCGTCGACGAAGCGCCGCGGCATTTTGAATACCCGGTGCTTGAGCATCCGACCAAGGTGGTCTCGCATAATTTCGACAAGCAGCCCGAGGTAAGTGGGACTCTGATGGGCATCAAGGGCCAGTATCTGATGCTCGACAGCGGGGTGATCAACCTGCGCAAGTTCACCGGCTATGAGGTTGCGGTGAGCTGATCGTGCCCTGGGCATGATCAGGCACGCCTCGAAGGCCACTCGGCCTGGTTGACAGTAGACGCCACCGGCCTTTTAGAAAGGTCGGTGGCGTTGTTGTCTGGGCATCGAAAGGAGTGCCCTGGTTTATTCAGGCTGCCGGAGCGACGCCTGTGTCATCGCCGGCCTCGTTGTCGCTCTCGGTCGCGTAGGGGTTGTCCGGCAACTGACTGGGCAGCAGCGGTGCGCGGCGCGCGTCTTTCTTGGGGCCATAGTGCTCGGCCAGATAGTCGAGAATGGTGTCTTCCATCTCGGGTTGAAACTGCCACAGGCCCTGGGTGTCCTGCATCCAGCGAATCAGGTATTCCCATCGCGCTCGCGAGCCGTGGTTCTGGGTGACCAGCCTGGCCGAATGGCAGGGCGTGCAGTTGGCTTTTACGATTTCCCATCCATCGGCGATGATCATGCCGCTATCCGGGTCGGTCTCTTGCGAAGCTGGAGAGTCAGCCAGGCTCGACAGCGGCGCCAACAGCATCGTTATTGGAATCGAGGCCAGCAGCAGCGGGCGCGTAAAGGTCTTGATTTTCATCATGGCGCCCCCTATGCCACCTGCACCGCGATGCGATGACAGGCATTGTTGAGATAGCCCTTGGGGTTCCAGCCGGGAACCACCATGGGCTGTGAGCGACCCTCGCTGTCGGTGGCCTTGGCCCAGATCTCGTAATAGCCGGGCTCGGGGAAGTCGATGTCGGCCGTCCAGCGCTGCCAGGCCAGGCGGTTCGGCGCCGGGCGCAGCTCGGCGTCTTGCCAGGTGGTGCCGAAATCGATGGATACCTGAACGGCGTTCACCGAGAGGTCCCCGGCCCAGGCATGGCCGCGTACCGCCAGCGACTCACCCTGGGAGTGGGTAATGCCCGAGCGCGGAAAGGTCACCAGTGACTTGACCGGCATCGAGTGGAAGGTCTCGAAGTCTTCGTTGGGCACATCGGTGCCGGGGGCGACCGGCTGGCGCGGCACGCTGTAGGAAGGTGCCGCCATCTTGTTGCCGTCATGTTTTTGATTGCGGATGACAATACGCTTCAGCCACTTGCCAGACACCGATCCCGGCCAGCCGCCGCAGACCATGCGTAGCGGATAGCCGTTGAGGTGTGGGATATCCTCGCCGTTCATCGCCCAGGCAATCAGCGACTCGTCTTCCAGCGCCTTGTCCATGGGCACGCCGCGAGAGATCGCTTCGCGGCTGGGGTCCCCGCTGGGGTGGCGGTCGGCGCCATAGTAGCCGACATAGACCGCATCATCGGCTATGCCGCAGGCTTCCAGCACGTCGCGCAGGCGAACGCCGGTAAAGGTGGGGCAGGCCACGGCGCCGGTGGTCCACTGGTTGCCGCTGGCCGAGGGCACGAACTCGGCGCGCCCGTTGCCGCCGCACTCGATGGTGAGCTGGTAGGTGTGGTGCTCAAACTGCTCCTTGAGCTCGGCGATGGTGAAGCTTTGCGGATTCTCGCAGGACTCGCCGCCGATCTCGAGACTCCAGGCTGCCGGGTCAATCTCTTCGATCTCGGGCGGAATGCCGTTGTTGCGCACGAACATGTGCTTGGCCGGAGTGATGTCGTCGTCCAGCAGATGCGCCGGGGTCTCGGCGTTGATTGGCCGGTCGTTGAGCACGATCAGGCCGTCCTTGCCGGGAATCGAAAAGGGCTCGTCGCTCTGGGCCATGGCGGCGGGGATGAGCCCGCCGGGCATGCGCGCGGCAAACGGGATCGAGCCGCCCACGGCCGCCGCCATGGCCAGCAGGCTGGAGCGCTTGAGAAAGCCGCGTCGCGTCAGCGGGTCAACCTCGCGGCCCCACAGCTTGAGGTCGGCGGCGGCGGGATCCTCGGCGTAGAGTTCATGAAGACCACGGGTCTTGGGTGTCTTGTCGTCCATCGGGGGGGATTCCTTCTTTATTGTCCTTGAGCGCGGCTCTTGAGAGAGCTATTCAGGTCAGGCAGAGCCATCGCTGCCTACATCCTAGCCATGATTGGCCAAGGTTGTCATTCTCCTGAGCATGCTGAGCGGTATTGCTCGCACTCTGACGATATGCGTTCCTATCACCGCCTCTGGTAGAGTCTCGCCTCACTGTACATTCAGGACACCTTCATGACGCCCCACCTGCCAGCCTTCACCGCGATTCCGACTCCCGACACAGCCTGCGGCGAACGCGTTGCGAGCCACCTCGATACGCTGACCAAGCCCCCCGGCAGCCTGGGCGAGCTGGAGGCGCTGGTGGTGACGTTGGCCACTATTACCGGCGAAGACTTTCCCCGGGTATCGCCGCCGGGAATGCTGGTGTTTGCCGCCGATCATGGCGTGGCGGCGGAGGGCGTGTCGGCCTTTCCCCAGGAGATCACTGCGCAGATGGTGGCCAACTTCGTGGCCGGTGGCGCGGCGATCAATGTGCTGGCCCGCCGGTTGAACGCACGGCTCGAAGTGATCGATGTGGGCGTGGCGAGCGATGCTCCGCTTGTTGGCGTCGTTGATGAGCGAATTCGCCCCGGCAGCGGCAACATGCTGCATGAGGATGCCATGACCCGCGCCCAGGCCGAGGCATCGCTTATGGTGGGCCGGCGCGCCGCCGAGCGCGCCCTTGACGCAGGCTGCCGGTGCTTGATCGTTGGTGAGATGGGCATTGGCAACACCACCGCCGGCAGCGCCGTGCTGGCAGCGCTTGACGGTGCACCACTGGCGGATATCGTGGGGCCGGGCACCGGCCTTGATAAGGGCGGCATCACTCACAAGCGCCAAGTGATCGAGCGCGCCCTGGCGGCCCGAGCGCCGGATTCAAACGATCCGCTGGGCGTGCTGACAAAGGTTGGCGGGCTTGAGATCGGCGCCATGGCCGGCGCCTGCCTGGCCGCCGCCGCCCGGCGAGTGCCTGTGCTGGTGGACGGCTTTATCGCCAGCGTGGCGGCGCTGCTGGGCTGCCGGCTTGACCCAGCGCTGAGGCCGTATCTGATTTTCGGCCACCGCTCGCGGGAACCCGGCCACAGCCATGTCCTGACCGCGCTGGATGCCAAGCCGCTGCTGTCGTTGAATATGCGCCTGGGTGAGGGCACCGGGGCGGCTTTGGCTTTCCCGTTGCTGGACGCCGCCTGCGCGGTGCTGGCCGAAATGGCCACCTTTGCCGATGCCGGCATACAGCAAAACCCGCAGTGACAGGCGTACCATGAAGGCTGTTGATGCTGTTGATATCCAGACGCTGGATTTCTCCACGGGCCTGACCCAGCGCGCCGATGCCGGCTGCCTGTGGTTCGAGAGCCCGCGTGCGCTACGCACTTTGTGCAGCGCGCTGGTCGGCGGGGGGCTCGGCTGGCACCGCCACTTCTGCCATTTTCACGTGCACAAGGATTATGCCGGGTGCTGCCCAGAAGCGGATCTGCGCGGCTGGCTGAGCGAGCGTGAGATTCCCGACCATGACGCCATCGCGCTGATGACGGCGGTGCCGCTAAATCAGCTGGCCATCGAATGCGCCCAGGCTGGAGAGCGGCACGTGCTGGTTGCGGCCACCGCCGGCGTCGGCAACGCGGTGGATATCATCGCGCCCGCCGTGAGCGACGCCCGGCTGGTGGCCGGCACCGTCAATCTGATGGTGCTGGTCGACGGCCATCTTGAGGATGCGGCGCTGGTCAACGCCTGCCTTTCCGCCACTGAGGCCAAGGTGCGGGCACTGTCGGATGCTGGGGTCATGGACGCCGAAAGCGGCACCCTGGCCACCGGCACGTCTACCGACGCCATCATCATCGCCGCCACCCAGCGCGGCGAGCCGACGCCCTATGCCGGCTCGGGAACGCGCCTGGGACGAACGATTGGCGCCTGCGTATATGCCGCTATCCTGCGCTCGCTCGACAAAGGGCTGATCGGGAAAGCCCCGCTGTGATGTTCGAGACAAGCGCGTTGTCCTGGTCGCTAATGGGCCTGGTGCTGGCCGCGTTACTGATAGACCTGGTCATCGGCGATCCCGACGGCTGGCCGCATCCGGTGATTGTTATCGGAGGAGTGATTGCTTGGCTGGAGCGGCGCTGGAACCACGGCGGTGCTCGGCGGCGCTACTGGCTGGGCGTGTGTCTGACCTTGACGGTGGTCGGCGCTACCTGGGCGCTCAGCGCCGGCGTGCTCACTGCGCTAGGGGTGATCCATCCCTGGCTTGCGCTGTTCGCCGAGCTGATACTGCTGGCCACTACCTTTGCCGCCCATGGCCTGGCCAAGGCCGGCATGGCGGTATATCGCCCGCTGATCGCCGATGACCTTGATGGCGCGCGCTGCGCGCTCGGGCAAATCGTCGGGCGGGATACAGAAAGGCTCAACGCGGCCGAGCTGACCCGCGGCGCGGTGGAAAGCGTGGCGGAAAACAGCGTGGACGGCATTACCGCGCCGCTGTTCTGGGCCTTGATCGGCGGTGCGCCGCTGGCGCTGGCCTACAAGGCCGTCAACACCCTGGATTCCATGGTCGGCTATCGCAACGTGCGCTTCAGCGACTTCGGCCGCGCCTCGGCGCGTCTGGACGATGCCGTCAACTGGCTGCCGGCGCGGCTCACCGCCCTGAGCCTGTGGCTATCGGCCTGGCTGCTGCCGCACATGCAGCGCAGCGGGGCGCTTGCCGGCACCTGGCGCCAGGCCCGGGCTCATGCTGAAAAGCGCCACGCCAGCCCCAATGCCGGCTGGCCCGAAGCCATGGTCGCCAACCTGCTGGGGGTGAGGCTGGGTGGGGTGAACTACTACCAGGGCCTGGCCTCGCAAAGTGCTGAGCTGGGTCGTGACTGCTCGCCCCTGGTGGCCGAGCATGTTCGCCGCGCCATCTGGCTGATGCACGGCGGCTGGATTGGCTTTGTGGTACTGATGATGCCGGCTATAGCGCTGGGGAGTTTCGCTATATGAGCAATATCTGGCCGACTCATGGCGGACGCCTGGCGCCGCTGCTGGCGCGCTTTGGCCTGCCGCCTGGGCATGCGGTGCTCGACTTTAGCGCCAATATCAACCCGCTGGGCCCGCCCGAATGGCTGGGCGGTTGGCTTGCCGACGCCGCCGTCGGGCTCGCGCGCTACCCTGACCCGGATGACCAGTGCGCCGAATGGGCAATTGCCGAGCACAGTGGCGTCAGCCCCGAGCAGGTGCTGGTCACCAACGGCGGCATCGAGGCGATCTTTCTTGCCGCCGCCCTGCATGGCGGCAAGCGCGCGGTGATCATCACGCCGACCTTCGCCGAGTACGCCCAGGCCTGCGGCCACTATGGACTCGAGGTCGCCACCCTGGGGCTCGAGGCTGGCCCTGATGCTGGCCATAGCGCGCCGGTTGCGCTGAACCTCGAGGCCGCCGAGCGCGCCATGCAAGGAGCGGCGGTGATGTTTATCTGCCGCCCCAACAACCCCACCGGCAGCCTGGTATCCAGAGCGGATATCGAGCGTCTGCTGCAGTGCGCAGAGCGCCACGGCGCCACGCTGGTGGTGGACGAGGCTTTTATCGACTTCGCCTCAAGCGAGGCAAATGACACCGCGAGCGAGGCGCTCACCGGGCTGCTGGCGCGCTATTCCAATTTGATTCTGCTGCGCTCGCTGACCAAGTTCTATGCCGTGCCGGGACTGCGTCTCGGTTATTTGCTGGCATCAGAGGACAATCGCCGCCGCGCCGCCAGGCTGCAAATGGCCTGGAGCGTCAATGGCCTGGCCAAGGGGCTGGTGGCGCCGCTGCTTGCCGATAGCGACTATGCCGCCCGCACCCGAGCCTGGCTTGAGGCCGAGCGCGACTTTCCGGCGCGGCTGGCCGCGCTGGGTTTTACCGTGCCGAAAAACCATGCCAACTTCTATCTGCTTGGCGAAGTTGAACATCAGCAGGGTGGTGTCGGGAGCGCAGAAAGCACCGAAGCGCTGATGGGCTTTCTTATGCAACGCGGCATTGTGGCTCGTCATACCCACAGCTTTGCCGGACTCGACGGGCGCTGGTTGCGGCTGGCGCTGTGCGAGCCGGCGGCCAATCAGCGGCTGTTCGAGGCGCTGGTAGACTGGCGAAATGAGCGGCTTGGTCAGTATGAGCGGCGGGGCCAGCGATGATCGTATTTGTTTCCGGCGGGGCGCGCTCGGGCAAGAGCGGCGTGGCCGAGCGCCTGGCAATTCAGCTCAGCAGAACGGGGCACGGGCAGGGCGGCGCGCTGTACTATCTGGCCACCGCGCGGGCCGGCGATGCCGAGATGGTGCAGCGTATCCAGCGCCACCGCCGCCAGCGCGGTGACGGCTGGATAACGGTAGAGGCACCGCTGGCGCTGGCCTCGACGCTGGCGGGAATACCGCATGGCAGCAGCGTGCTGCTGGACTGCCTGACGCTGTGGGCCAGCCAGTGGCTGTTTCAGCCGGCAACTGGCAGCCTCGCATGGTGTGAAGATATTCAGCCTGGCAGCCAGCTTGAAGCCCGAGGTCTTGCCGAGCTGGATGCGGCTCTTGACTGTGCGAGGCGGCGGAGGCTCTCGCTGGTGGTGGTATCCAATGATCTCAACGAGGATTTACTGCCCCAGCAGCCGCTGGTATGGCGCTATCTGGCATTTCTGCAGCGGCTGCACTGTCGGCTGGCCAGCGAGGCCGAACGGGTCGTCGAGGTAGTGGCCGGGGTGGCGATTGACTGGAAGCCATACGACACCGCGCCAGGCAACAGCACGGGGAAAGCATGAGGCAAACGCTCAGGGACGCCGGTTTCGGCCTGGTGCTGGCGGTGCAGTTTCTCACCCGACTGCCGGTGCGCCGAGCGTGCCCGTGGAATGCGCGCACCCGCCGCTGGGCGGCGCGCAGTTATCCGCTGGTCGGCATGCTGATCGGCGTGCTGGCGGTGGGCATCACCCAGCTTGCCGGTGCGCTGCTGCCCGCGCCTTTGCAGGCGCTGCTGCTGCTTAGCCTGTGGGTGGCGCTCAGCGGCGGGCTGCACCTGGACGGCGTGATGGATCTGGCCGATGCGCTGGGCAGCAACGCGCCGCCGGCACGTCGCTGGGAGATCCTCAAGGATTCAAAGATCGGCGCCTTTGCGATGATCGCCCTGGTGTTTCTATTGGCCTGGAAGGGCACGCTGATCTGGGCGCTGAGCGATGCCGGAGCCAGCCTGTGGTGGCTGGTGGCTATTTCCGGCCTGGGGCGTCTGGGCGCAGTGGCGCTGCTGGTCGAGATGACATCGGCTCGTCCGGAAGGACTCGCCCACGCCTGGCAGCAGAGCCTGAACCGGCGCGACCTGTGGCTTGCCGCAGTGGTGCCGCTGGTCTGGCTTGTGTGGGCTGATATCGCGCTGGTCGCCTGGTTGATGTTGGCGCTTGCGCTGTTTCTGGCACTTTACGGCCTGGCCATGCGTCGTCTGTTTGGCGGCATCAACGGCGATATGCTGGGGGCCGCAATCGAAGGGGGGGAGCTATGGCTATTGCTGGTGACCTTGAGTTGGTGGCAGTTCGTCACGGGCTGACCGCATGGAACCTGCAGCGCCGTTACCAGGGGCATCGAGATATTCCGCTGGATATGTCTGCCGCCGCGCCGGGGCTGGAACGCCTGCGCAAAGCGTTGGCCGACTGGCATTTCGATGCGGCCTATTCAAGCGACCTGATTCGCTCTCGCCAGACCGTGGATATCATTTCTGAAGGTCGTGGTTGGCCAGAGGCGCAATACGATGCGCGCTTGCGGGAGCTCAGCTTCGGCGAATATGAGGGGCATACCTACGAGGAACTGGTAGAGCGCGCCGATTATCGCGCTTGGGTCGATAAGCGCGGGGCCATTGCGCCGCCGGGTGGCGAACGCGCCGACCAGCTGGGCGCGCGGCTCATCGAATGGCTCAACGAGGCCCGCGAGCGTGCCGCCGAGCAGGGGCATCAACGGCTGCTGGTGGTGACCCACGGCGGCACGATTCGCGAGCTGCGTCGGCACCTCGAGGGCGTCGACTTCTGGGACAGCATCGTCGGCCAGGCCCAGGGCTACCGTTTCATTCTGACCGGAGACGGCCAATGCAAGTCTTCATCGGTGGTGCCTGCGCCGGAAAGCGCGACGCCGTAGCAGTACGATTCCCGCGGGCACACTGGGCTCGTGCAGGCGAGCTTGCAGACAACTCGCATTTAGCGCAGACGGCGGCAGATAAAACGCTGGTGGTCAGCGGCTGGCTTGATGAGATCGGGCGATGCATCAAAAACCAAGAGATCAAGCACACGAAGCTGGAAGATCAGGCTGATGACGATGCCCTGCGGGCGGCACTGGCCGCCCAGCTGGATACGCTGCTAGCGATGGAACGCCGGCAAGGCATCGAAGTGATAGTGATTGTAGAGGAGGTCGGGCGCGGTATTGTGCCCATGGCCCCAGAGGGGCGTCGTCTGCGCGACCTGGCCGGCTGGCTCGCTCAGGATGCCGCAAAACGCGCCAGGCAGGTATGGTATGTGCGCCATGGTCTGGTGCGCCAGCTGAACTCCGACAGCCCGCCCAGCTAGCAGGCGTTATTGATCAACTCTCCACTACTTCGTGGCAACATTATTGCGACCGCCTTTCTTGGCACGGTAGCTGGCGGCATCAGCGCGGGCAAGAATGGCATCAATGGTGATGTCGTTCGGTTGAAAACAGTCAACGCCGATACTGGCGGTGACGTACCAGAGCTCTCCCTGGTACTCAATCGGGTGAGAGGCGATTCGCTCACGCAGCTCCTTGGCGACGATAAGCGCCTGGTCGAGATTACAACCAATCAGCAATACGGCGAACTCGTCGCCCCCCTGGCGCGCTGCGTGATCGCTGCTACGCACCACGGCGCGGATCGTTTCAGTGATCTGCTGCAGCATGCGGTCACCCAGGGCGTGACCACCGTGATCATTGATCGGCTTGAAGTGGTCCAGATCAAATAGCAGCAGTCCAGCCTGGGTGCCCGTCTTGTTCCATTCAACCAGAGCTTCCTCCAAACGGCGTGTCAGGCCGCGTCGGTTGAGCAGTCCGGTAAGCGGGTCGTGCTCAGCCTCCCAGCGGCGTTGAGCGGCGTCGTAACGGTGCTGGGTGATATCTCGTACCGAACCGACGATACCGATAAACTCGCCCTCGACATCTATCGCGCTGGTCTGTACATCCAGCCAGCGCTGCCTGCCGTCGTGATCAACGAAGCGGAACTGGCGCTTGAAGCCGTGCCGCTGTGCAAGGCTGCGGCGCCAGGCCTCCAGCACCGGTGCGTGATCTTCGAGAGGGATCTGATCGGCCCAAGCCTCGAGAGACTGAGGTGTGGTGATTCCGAGGATCTTGATCAGGGCGTCATTGACAAAGGTCAGTCGTCCGCTGGGATCGGTAACGAACATGCCCTGGGGGGACGCGGCCAGGGTGCCGCGCAGGAAGGCCTCGCGACGTGCAAGGTCGCGCAGGTTGGCCATCCGAGCCTGCTCGGTCTCGTTGATCACATCAATCACCCGGCGTAGCTCTGGCATCCGGGTGGGAATCTCGAGTACCTGACGCCTCTCGTCCTGGAGTTCGCGAACCTGCTCAGCCAGCCGTGCCAGAGGGCGTAGCGCTAACCAGATCAACGTGCCGACCACGGGCAAGATCAGTCCCAACCCCCACAAGGCAAAGTACGAGATTCGCTGCATGCCGGCGATAAGCGGCGCCTCGGCCTGACTCTGAGGCAGGTGCACACCGACGATCCAGTCGGCCGGCCAGACCTGCCGGTACGCCACCAACGCAGTCTCTCCGCTTGCCGTGGTTTCCTCGGCTTCCCCCTGCCAGCCGAACAGCGCCTGCTCAAGCGCCGGTGCGAGAACGGCGGGAAGCTCGACGAGAGCCTGTTGTTGGTTGGGGTGGTAGAGACGCTGGCCTGCTGCGGTGGTGATGGTGACATGCCCGCGCTCTCCCAGGCGCAGGCGCTCGAAGCCTTTGAAGAGCTGGCTTTGGTTAATATTGACCAGGCCACTCAGGAAGCCGGTGTAGCGTCCCTCAGTGTCATGCAATGGTACCAGCATCATGACCAGGGGCAGGCCGATAAGCCGACCCACAAAGGGTTCGCTGACGTGAGGACGCTGGAAGGCGTGCATAAAGCGCGCGTAATCGCGGTCGGGAACGCTGGCTCCCACGCGGCCGCTGGCGGGCCATTCGTCCAGGATCCGGCTATCGAGGTCGATCAGTACCAGCGCTTCGAATAGTGGCGCTAAAGCGTGCGCATGCTGTGAGGTGAGAGCGCCGCTGGACGGTTCGGGGATCTTCTGCGCAAGGTGTTCCAGCGCCTGTAGTCGCTCGTTGACCTGATAGGTGATGGAGTTACGTATCAGCTCAGCTTCATAGCCCAGGTGCTGGCGGTTGGTCTCGTCAACCAGCAGGTAGCCCGCTTGCCAGCCAAGCGTCAGGAGTGTCACGCAGAGTGCAGCCCATAGCACTGCAGCACCGCTCAATAAGCGACCGCGCAGCGTGAGCAGCGGGAATGCCAGGGGGCGGGGCAGGAGGGCAAGGAGTCGAGCGCCGAGCCCCCGGCATTCAGTATTAGAGCCATTCGTCATGACGGGTATGCTCACCAGCGGGTGACGCAGCCACCAGTGCCGCTCAGAAGACCAGTCGCGGCGTCGCCATCCATTGCTGTCCATGTGGCTGGGGTGGTGCTCGTGACTCTCATGCACGCTCTAACAATATCGTAGCGAGAGTCTGGTCCCCGGAGAGCGTACCTCAGCCAAAGCTGATCTGGTAGCGGAGTGGGCGTCTGGCACTTTTCTCATACCCATGCCTGTTCAGCAAGGCCGGGTTTGACGCCTGGCAGCCAGGTTGCTAGCTTAGCCGCACTTTCAGGTGTCTGCGCGAGTCGCGCGGATGAAACGGGAAGTCGGTGAGTCTTGCAGACACTTATAGATAAGAGACAAGCCCGACGCTGCCCCCGCAACGGTGATCGAGTAACGATCCGCTTCAATGCCACTGTGTGCTTTATCAACACGGGAAGGCGGTGGACCTGGCGCACAAGGCGCCGCTCGTCAGCCCGGAGACCGGCCGGAAAGCGCATGCCAGGACGCGGTGGGCGATCCGGGGCAGGGCAGGCCGCTTTCACGCCGAATCCCCGTCCCTCGTTTGTCCGCCGTGCCGGCTTTCAGGGATACGCCGCGCGGGTGCGTGCGGTACTGGGGATTATCATGACAGTCGTCTTTCGCTCATCCATTCGCTCACGTCTTGCCGGCCTCGCGGGCATCTCACTGTGCCTGACGCCTATGGCCGCCGCTTTTGCCCAGGTCGCTGATGCTCAAGCCGGGCAAAATACTACCCAGCTGAATCCGCTGACGGTGACCGCCACCCGCGCGCCGCGCACCGCCGATGAGACGCTGGCCTCGGTGACCGTGCTCGACGAAGCCACCCTGCGTCGCCAGGCCCCCACCAGCATCAGCGATCTGCTGCGCGGTCAGCCGGGGGTCAATGTCAGCTCCAACGGCAGCTTCGGCAAGGCTACCGGCGTGAGCATTCGCGGTGCCGGCAACAGCGGTACCATGCTGATGATCGACGGCATTCGTCTGCGCTCGGCCACCGCCGGCGGCGCGGCCTGGCAGTTCCTCGATCCGCGTATGTTCGAACGCGCCGAGATCGTACGTGGTCCCAAGGGCAGCCTGTACGGTGCCGATGCGGTGGGCGGCGTGGTGCAGCTGTTTACCCCTGAAGGCGAGGGCGGCCCGACACCGGCGGTCACTGTGGGCGGCGGTTCCTTCGATACGCGACGTGCCAGCGCCTCGTTTTCCGGCAGTGAAGGCGGCACGCGCTATTATGCGGCCGCAAGCCACCTGGACACCGACGGCATTGCGCTGCGTGACGGCGGCGACAAGAAGGCCTATGACAACACCACCGGCCTGGTGCGTGTCACCCAGCAGCTGGGCGACACGGCTGAGGTTGGCGTGTTGGCGCTGCGCGCGCGCGGCAGCTCCGAATATATCGGCGGCGAGAACGACTACGTGCAGCAGGTCGCCGGCGTCTATGGCGAGCTGGGGATCAGCGAGAACTGGGCCGGCCGCTTGACGCTGAGCGAGTCGCGCGACGAGCTCGAAGACTTCTCGGATTTTCCCGGCGTGTTCGACACCAAGACGCGTACCGTGCGGCTGGATAACACCCTGGCGCTGGGTCACCATGAGCTGATCGTCGGAGCCGAGTATCTGGAAGATAAGGTCGATAGCACCACGCCCTTCGACCAGAACAGCCGCGACAACACCGCCGTGTTCGCCCAAGGCCTGATGGACTTCTCGCCGCTGACGGTGCAGGCCGCCTTGCGCCACGATGACAACGAAGCCTACGGCAGCGAGTTAACCGGAAGCCTGGCGCTGGGCTACGACCTGGACGACAACCACACCCTGCGAGCCAGCTACGCGACCGCCTTCCGCGCGCCGACCTTCAACGAGCTTTACTATCCCGGCTTCGCCAACCCCGATCTTGAGCCGGAGAAGTCCGATTCCTACGAGATTGGCCTGAGAGGGCAGTTCGGCCTTGGCTACTGGGATCTGGCGGTGTACCAGACCGACGTGGAAAAGAAGATCGCCAACGAGTTTATCGACGGACGCTTTGCCCCGTATAACGTCGACGAAGCCCGTCTGCGCGGTGTCGAGCTTGCCACCGGTGCCAGCGTCAACGACTGGGATCTGCGCGCCGCGCTGAGCTGGTCTGACCCCGAAGACCGCAGTACCGGCAAGCGTCTGCGCCGCGAAGCCAGCCAGGCCCTGCGTCTGGATGCCGATCATACGCTCGGCGACTGGGTGCTGGGCGGCTCGCTGATCGCCGAGAATCATCGCTATGAAGACGAGCAGAACAGCCATCGTCTGGGCGGCTATGGGCTGGTCGACCTGCGCGCCACCTGGCATTTTGCCCCAGCCTGGTTTGCCCGCGTCAACGTCGATAACGTCTTCGACAAGGACTACGTTACCGCCTTCAACACCTTTGGTGATTACGCCTACGAAAACGCCGGACGCGGCGTGATGCTGAGCGTTGGATTCGATGGCCGTTAACGCTTCTGCCTCAGTCCCAACGATCAGGGCGCGCATTGCTGCTGTCGCACTTGTCGGACTTGCCGCTGCTGTCAGCGTTTCCAGCGCGGCAGCGGCTGACTCGCAGGCCGGGCAGCAGAAAGAGCCGCGGACAGAGCGGCCAGGATGCGTGACCGACGATCTGGCCCGCGCGGTCTGCCTGGAGGCGCCGGCCGAACGCATCATCGCACTCTCGCCGAGCCTGACTGAGCTTGCCTATGCCGCCGGCGCTGGGGAGGCGCTGGTCGGCGCGGTCAGCTTTAGCGACTATCCGCCCGAGGCCGAGGCGCTGCCGCGGGTGGGCAGCTACAACCGCCTGGATATCGAGGCCATTCTGGCCCTGGAGCCAGATCTGGTTCTGGCCTGGAATGGCGGCAGTCCGCAGACCCAGCTCGACCAGCTGTCCGCGCTTGGCTTGCCGGTGTACTACTCCGACGCGCAAGACTTCGCGGCCATTGCATACACGATCGAGCGTCTGGGGCAGCTGAGCGGACAACAGTCCCAGGCCAACCGCGAAGCGCAGCGGGTGCGCGACGGGGTGGCGACGCTTGAGCAGCGTTATAAAGACGCCGCGCCGGTCTCGGTGTTCTATCAAATCTGGGAGAAGCCGTTGATGACCATCAACGGCGAGCACTGGATCAGCCGCTCGCTGACGCTGTGCGGCGGCGTTAACCAGTTCGCCGATGCCGATGCGCTGGTGCCGCGACCGAGCATAGAAAACGTGCTGGCCGGAGACCCGGAAGCAATCATCACCGGGGGGCTGGGCGAGCCGGAATCGGAGTGGCTCGACAGCTGGCAGCGCTTCACCCAGCTGAGCGCCGTTCAGCATGACAATCTGCTCGTCATCGACCCCGATCTCGTTCACCGGGCAACGCCCAGGCTGCTGGAAGGCACGCGCCAGCTGTGTGAGCTGCTGGACGACGTTCGTGAGCGCCGTTGATGGCAATGCACATGCTGATGTTCATGCCGAAGCGCCGCGGGCCTGTCCGGTGAGTCGGCGTCGTCCGTTGATCTGGCTCGGCCTCGCGGCGCTGCTGGCGCTGGCGCTGGCGGTATCGCTGGGTAGCGTGGCGGTGTCGCCCGCTGAGCTGCTGGCGGTACTTGGCGGCAAGGGCGAGATGCTGCATCGCACCCTGGTTTTCGAACTGCGCCTGCCCCGGGCGCTGGCGGCCTTTGGCACCGGCGCGCTGCTGGCCCTGGCCGGTGCGCTGATGCAGGTGCTGCTGCGTAACCCGCTGGCCGACCCCTTTGTGCTGGGGCTGTCCGGCGGTGCTGCGGTGGCCGCGCTGCTGGCGATGATCGCCGGATTCGGAGCGGCGCTGATTTCGGCATCGGCCTTCGCCGGCGCCTTGCTCTCGACGCTGATCGTCTTCGGTCTGGCCCAGGGCACCGGCAGCTGGACGCCGGTGCGTCTGCTGCTGACCGGCGTGGTCATGGCCACCGGCTGGGGTGCGGTGATCACCTTTTTGCTGGCGGTCAGCCCCATGGAGCGGCTGCCCGGCATGCTCTACTGGCTGATGGGCGATCTGGCCTACGCCGAGCGCGCCTGGCCGGTGCTTTTGCTGGCGGTTGTAAGTCTGCTGGTGGTGATGCCGCTGGGGCGCACCCTGAACGTGCTGGCTCGCGGTGGAATGGCGGCGGCGGCGCTGGGCGTGGCGGTGCGTCCCGTGGAATGGGCGCTGTATCTGCTGGCCAGCCTGCTGACGGCGGTGGCAGTGACCACCGCCGGAAGCATCGGCTTCGTCGGGCTGATGGTGCCGCACATGCTGCGTCTGGCGCTGGGTAACGATCAGCGTTTGATTTTGCCGGCGAGCCTGCTGGCGGGCGGCACACTGCTGACGCTGGCCGATACTCTGGCGCGCACCATGATCGCGCCGCAGCAGCTGCCTGTGGGTGTGATCACCGCCATGCTCGGCGTGCCGGGCTTTCTGCTGCTGCTGCATCGGAGCCGCTGATGGCCGTGCCAAACGCCGAGGGGCTGAGCGCCGACGAACTGGTGATCGACGTGCCGGGGCGCGCCTCCGGGCGGGCGCTGACCCTGAGCATTCAACCCGGAGAGCGCTGGGGCGTACTCGGCCCCAACGGCGCGGGCAAGACGACGTTGCTGCACACCCTGGCCGGGCTGCGTGCGCCACGGGCCGGAAAGATCTCCCTGGACGGCAAGCGGCTGGAGCGGCTCCGACGCCGCCAGGTCGCCCAGGCGCTGGGCGTGGTGTTCCAGGACAGCCAGGTCGGTTTTCCGGCCACGGTGCGCGAGACCGCCATGATCGGCCGCTACCCGTGGCTATCGCCGTGGCGGCGTGAAGGGCCGGAAGACTTCGCCAAAGCCCAGGCGGCACTGGAGCGTCTGGATCTGGCCGAGCTCAGCGAGCGGGTGCTGTCCACGCTCTCCGGTGGCGAACGCCAGCGGGTAGGACTGGCCACCGTGCTGACTCAGGCACCACGCGTCTGGCTGGCCGACGAGCCGACCAATCATCTGGACCTGCATCATCAGGTGGCGGTGATGCGCCTGCTGACCGAGCAAGCCAATAGCGGCTGTGGCGTGATGATGTGCCTGCACGACCTGAATCTGGCCGCCCGCTGGTGCGACCAGATTCTGCTGCTTTATCCCGACGGTGAAGCCTGCTGGGGCCCGCGGGATGCCATGTTGGAACCTCAGGCGCTGGAGCGCCTGTACGGCCAGCGACTGACCACGGTGCAGGTCGACGGCGCGCCGGTGTTTGTGCCGGTGGCGTAAGCACATCGCTATCTTCAACTGTCCCTTGCTTCCTTTACCGCTTTATCTCTTTACCGCTTTCTACACAAGGAGCCACACCATGACACAGCGCAAGATCGACCCGAAACGCCATGCTGAACGTATGGCCATCAAGCAGCGCATCATGAACGAGCGCATCGCCGCCGCCGATCGTGAGCAGGGCGTGCTGCTGGTGCTGACCGGCCCCGGCAAGGGCAAGAGCAGCTCCGGCTTCGGCATGCTGGCCAGATCACTTGGCCACGGCATGAAGGTCGGCGTGGTGCAGTTCATCAAAGGCTCGTTCAGCACCGGCGAAGAGGCGTTCTTCAGCGGCTTGCCAGGCGTTGACTACAAGGTGATGGGCGAGGGTTACACCTGGGACACACAGGATATCGAGCGCGATATCCGCACCGCCGAAAAGGCCTGGGAAGAAGCCTGCCGGATGCTTAGCGACGACAGCTATCAGATGGTGCTGCTCGATGAGCTCAACATCGCCCTGCATCAAGGCTACCTGAACATTGACCGCGTGCTCGACGACCTTCAGGCCCGCCCAGCCATGCAGCATGTGGTGGTCACAGGCCGCTATGCGCCCCATGCGCTGATCGAGCTTGCCGATACGGTGACTGAGATGAAGGTGGTCAAACATGCCTTCAATGACCAGGGCGTCGTGGCGCAGAAGGGCGTCGAGCTCTGATGGTTGGTTGGCTGCCGGGTCTCGTGTGCGTGATCATCCGAGATCTGGCAGTCACGCCGCATACCAGAAAATGGCAAAGTAGTGGCAGGTGGTGCCGCCAATAACAAACAGATGCCAGAGGAAGTGTCCATAGCGCAACTTTGAATCGGCGGCAAAGAACACCACGCCTAGCGTGTAAGACAGGCCCCCGGCGAGTAGCCATAGCAGGCCTGCCGCTGGCATTTTGGCAAGCAGCGGATTGACAGCAATCACGACAAGCCAGCCCATCAGCAGGTAGAGGCCCGTGGAGAAAGCGGGGTGGGGTATTCTTTGCAACGCCTTAAGCGCCACGCCAACCATCGCCAGGCCCCAGACGAGGCCGAAAAGCGTCCAGCCCCAGGCGCCCTTGAGTACCCCAAGCGTAAACGGCGTGTAGGTTCCAGCGATGAGTGTGAAAATCGCCGAGTGTTCGATGATCCGAAAGACCCGCTTGGCCTTGCCGGGTGCCAGAGCGTGGTAAATGGCGGAGCCCAGATAGAGCAATATGGCCGTCGCGGAAAAGATGCTCGTTCCGACAATGAGACCCGCATCCCCCTGCCGCACCGCACTCATGATCAAAAAAGGCGTTCCGATCAGCATGGCGACCAGCGCTATAGCGTGGCTTATGCTGTTGGCGAGTTCTTCATTCCGTGATTGCTCACGTGAGGGACCAAGGATTGATATACGCATATCCGCTTCTCTGTTGCGACCTAACGCCCAAGCTAAGTCGAAGGCGTGGCCGTTGATTTTAGCGTAGTGATTGCCGGTAGTGCGTTGCGCCTGATTGCCGTTCATCAGCGAGCAACAGCAGCGATCGTGGAAGATCACGCCAGGCACTGCATGCGTCCTATGGACTGGAGGTAGTAAGCATACTAATGTAGCCGTGTGTAACGAAGAGACTGCCGCACGGATGGCAAGAATTATCACAGCGTGCAGGGTAGTGGCGGTAGCGTGCCCGGCGCTCCAACGCAATCGGTATACTGCCATGCGGCAGACGATCAACAAGCTGCCGTTCGGCAGTGGCGATCTGCCGCTGCAGGGCAGGAATACAAGCGGCAGAAGGCGGACACCAAGGCACTCAGTGCCAGTTTCTGTGTGCTGGCTGGATGTCGCCCCTACGGAAACGAATGAAACAGAGAAACCAGTTGCGGAACCTTTACTCCGTACGTTGCTGTAGCGCTTTACCCGCATCATGGCTTTCACGCGGGCATCAGGCTCAGCGGCCAAGCTTGGTGGAAACCAACAATCTGGACTTGACAGGCAGCATCAGTGGCCTTGTAGGCACTGTTTATATTAGACGCCTGACTTCACTAGGTAGTAATAAGCAAGACCCGCAGCCTTATAAGGAACTACGCTTTTTAAACATCATCAGTAAGAAATGGCAGTCCATCTACAGGGCTGATCGTTCCAGCAAAATGCTGACCCAATACATGAGTGTAGATTTGTGTAGTTTTAACATCACTATGTCCTAACAATTCTTGGACAGTGCGAATGTCACGGCCAGCCTGTAAAAGATGCGTTGCAAATGAGTGACGAAAGGTATGGCAGGTGACACGTTTATTGACTATGCCTGCTTTTTGAATCGCCGACTTTAGAGCTTTTCTGGCTACAGAGTCGTGTAAATGATGCCGACATAGCTTGCCTGTATAAGGATGATCGCAAAGCGAGCTGGATGGGAAGATAAACATCCATGCAGGTTGCCGATAGGCAGAAGGATATTTATGATATAATGCAAAGGGCAATGACGGCCCAACGCCCTTAGAGTTGTCTTTTTTCTGAATAACTAACGCTTGATTGATAAGTTGCTCAATGGCAGGGACGAGGCGAGTCGGCAACAAGCTGTTTCTACTTTTCCCGCCTTTCCATCATGCACGTTAATACAACCATTCTCAAAGTCAAAATCTTTAACCCGTAGCCGTAAACATTCGTTAATGCGTAACCCCGCACCATATAGAAGTGCAAAAATGACTCGGTTGCGAGTATCCATAGCCTGCAAAATTTGTTGCACCTCATTAACAGAAATAACGACCGGTAAATGCCTGGGTTTGCTTGCGGGGGTGTAGTCGATATCGCCCAATGGCTGCTGTAAGAATTTGTTATACAAAAAAACCAAAGCATTCAATGCAATTTTTTGCGTATTTATTGCTACATGCCGTTCATTCGCCAGGCTGGATAAAAATTGCTGAACCTCTTCGCTGCCTAATGTTTTCGGATGACGCTTTTGATGGAAAAGAATAAAGCGCTTAATCCAGTGTAGATAGGTTTTTTCAGTTTTCAGTGCGTAGCCTTTTTGACGCATATCCATACGGATAGAATTTAAGAATGGACTTTTAGACATAAGACGCTCCCTGTCTTGAAACTGTGTTCTTGTGGCTATGTTGGTATCTGATGTTGGTGTGCTCCAAAAACACTGTATAGACTACTGT
>ERZ1032895.1-NODE-1-length-123429-cov-13.437815_pt1 | contig 123429 bp, 107 predicted proteins | sample MGYA00516687_ERZ1032895 | MGnify/ENA primary metagenome ERZ1032895 (study PRJEB33719, sample SAMN04261600) | wastewater metagenome | biome: rural village; feature: latrine urine exit; material: soil | place: El Salvador | collected 2013-01-14 ... | reverse complement strand
CCGACCGCTACCTGAGCCTGGCCGGACTTGCCGCCGTGCTGCTGGCCGGGGTCGCGGTAGCCATGGCGACGCGCCGCTACGTGGAACGCCACCTGGATACCGCCGCGCTGCTGCGCAGCTTCGGGGCGACCCAGCGCGAGCTTGGCGGACTGTTCGCGCTGCAGCTGCTGTGGCTTGCGCTGATGGCGTCGCTGCTCGGCGCGCTGCTGGGGCTGGTCGGTCAGGCGCTGCTGCTGATGTTGCTTGGTGGCGTGTTGCCGGTTGATCTTCCCGCGCCTGGCCCGCTGCCGCTGGTCATGGGCGTGCTGACGGCGCTGGCGGTGCTGGTGGGCTTTGCCGGCCCGACCCTGCTGCGTCTGCGGCGCGTCAGCGCGCTTAAGGTACTGCGTCGCGAACTCGACCCGCTGCCGGCCTCGGCCTGGCTGGTTCAGGGTGTGGCGGCGGCAATATTTGGCACGCTGCTGTGGCTGTATTCCGGTGATCTGGGGCTGGCGCTGGTGCTGCTGTTTGGCGGAGGAATCGCGCTGTTTGCCCTGTGGTGGCTGGGCAGTCTGCTGCTGAAGACGCTGCTCAAGGCATGTGCCCGCTTGCCGCGAGGCGGTGGCGGTAGTGGCGGCATCAAAGACGGCTTGCTGCAGGCGCTGCGCATCGGCGGCAGTCAGTTGGCCAGGCGCCGCGAGGCCAGCCTCGGGCAGCTGCTGGCCTTCGCCACCACGCTGTTTGCCATGGCGATGATAGCCATGGTGCGCGGCGATCTGCTGAGTGCCTGGCAGGACCAGCTACCCGACGATACGCCCAATCATTTCGCAATCAACATTCAGCCCCAGGAGCGCGAGGCGTTTGAAGCGCGGCTCAGCGAGTTGGCGCTGTCGCGCAGTGCGCTCTATCCCATGGTGCGAGGACGTATCACCGCCATCAACGGCAAGCCGCCGCGAGAGGTGGTGCCCCTGGAAGCCCAGGGCAACAACGCGCTGAATCGCGAGCTTAATCTTACCTGGTCCGCCGAGCTCCCCGAGGGCAACCGAGTCGTCGCGGGGGAGTGGCCCGCGGCTGCCGGGAGTGCCGCCGAAACTGCTGTCGAGAGTGGCGATCAGGGCTGGTATGGAAGCGTGGCCGCTGAGCCAGGGACCACCGATGCGGCCTTCGCGGAGATCTCGCTGGAAGCAGAGCTTGCCCGAGACCTTGGGCTAGAACTTGGCGATGTGCTGACGTTCAGCGTTGGCAGCGAACAGGTCGACGGCCGGATTACCAGCCTGCGGGATCTGGACTGGGACAGCTTCCAGCCAAATTTCTATGTCATTTTCCCGCCCGGCATGCTTGATGGGTTCGGGCACAGCTTCATTACCGCCTTTTATCTGGACGGCGAGCAGCGCGATAGCATCAGGACGCTGGTAACGCAGTTTCCCGGCGTCACTCTGCTGGACGTGGACGCGATTCTGTTGCGGGTGCGAGATGTGCTGAATCAGGTGACCCGTGCCGTGGAGCTGGTGCTGATCTTCGTGCTGCTGGCCGGGTGCAGCGTGCTGTATGCCGCCTTGACCGCCAGCGGTCCGGCACGTGCTCACGAGGGCGGCGTGCTCAGAGTGTTCGGTGCCGGGCAGGGCACCCTGGCTCGCGTTCAAGCAGCCGAATTTGTGCTGCTGGGGCTTGCCAGCGGCCTGCTGGCGGCGCTGCTGGCCGAGCTTGCTGCCGCCGGCCTGTATCTGGGCTGGCTTGATCTTGCGCCGCGCCCGCATCTCTGGCTATGGGTCGTGCTGCCGCTGGGTGGAGCCTTGCTGGTCGGAAGCATCGGTCACTGGCTGTCGCGAAGCCTGCGCCGGCAGGCGCCGATGGCGAGCCTGGGCTTGCTTGGTGAAACTTGAAAGAGCGTTTATGCCCTTGGCTTGGACTCGGGCATAATGCTCCCGCGAACGATTATCCATAGCGAACCTGGATCGAAAATACATCAAGGAGGAGTGACCCCATGCCAATGCCCCGACTGCGGCCCGTGGCCCTGAGTATTGCCCTGCTGGCCTTTGCGGCCCAGGCCAGTGCCGATAGCGAACGGCTCGAAGCCGATCTGCGTGCGCTGTTCGCCGAAAGCGAAGGCGAGCTGACCATCGGCAAGCTGTCCGACAGCCTGTTCGGCGGTTCCAGCACCGCTGAAGATGTGGTGTATCTCCAGCCCTCTGGAGAGGCGCTGCGCATCGATCGCTACGTTGTGGAGGGCGATTATGACAGCCCCAAGCAGGTGGTCATCGATGGCCTGACGGTGGGCGCTCAGGATGCCGAAACCAGCGTTCTCAGCGCGACCAAACTGACCATCAATGAGCCTGCCAAGGCGGTGATTGATGTGGAGCGGCTGGCTGAAGGTGAGCTTCTCTATACCGCTGACTCGCTGGTGGCCGAGAAGCTGGCCTTTGTTGCCAACGGGCAGAGCGCAGGCGTCGGTACGGAATTTCATGAGTTGCTGGCCGACTTTGTGGGCCGCATCAAGCTGGACAGGCTGGAGCTCAGGCAGCTTACCGAGAACAGCGTCGATGGGGTGAGCCTGACCGGCCTGAGCGGAGAGTTCGAGAAACTGCAGGACCTGGGGGCCGGGCGCTTCTCACTGGAAAGCCTGGTCATGAATGGCATCAGCATGCCGAATCCGGAAGGCGGCGGCGAAGACTATGCTGACGAACTGGACTCGATCCCGTCGGTCAAGGAGATGGAGCTGACCGGTCTCGAGATCGACAGCGATGCCCTGGTGGCAAGCATCGAGGGTATCGTCTCCGATCAGGACTGGAACGACGGCCAGACTAGTATTACGGTCAATAACATGGTGATCGATCTGGGTCGCATGATCGAGCTGATGCCGGCCGAGGAAAGGACACAGGCGCGCATGTTTGCCAACATGCTGACCGGCGGCACCAATGTGGTGACGCTGAACGCGGAGGGTTCGGGCAAGCTTGATGAGAAGGGCGACGGCAAGGCCGACTACCTGACCCAGGGCACGCTTGAGCTGGACGATGCCTTCAGCCTTGATGCCACGCTGGGAGCCCTGCTGTTGACGCCCCAGGGCATTGAAGCCGCGGACTATGTGACCCAGATCGAGCAGGGCAACCTCGAGCTGCTTGACTTCGAGTCGGGCAAGGCCAGGCTGGGCATTGTCGATCGGGGCCTGTTTGGCAGGATTCCCTCGGTAGCAGCCACGTCCCAGGGCATCAGCGAAGCCGAGTTTCTTGCTCAGGCTCGCACCCAGGCCAAGGGCATAGGCAACATGTTTGGCCCCCAGGTTGCCGCGGTGCTCACGGGGCTGGTCAACATGATGGACGGCAAGGCCAGCCAGATGGCAGTTTTCGTGACCCTGCCGTCCTATACCGAGCTGCAGGCGTCCACCAATGACCCGCTGGGCCTGCCCGGCAAACTCTCGATGGAAGTGACAACCGAGTAATACGCTTGCGCTGTGCTAAATCTACAGGTCTGACGCATGGGAAGTAGGCCACCCCGTTCGGGGCAACCTTTTGCCGGTGCCAGCGTCGCTTGCATGGGGGGAGAGCCGTCATCACTGGCTTGGCATCAAGCTACTCGCTGCCCGCCATGCTTTAGAAATACTCAAGTCGAAGTGAGAAAACATCGAGACGGAGAGGCTGTTCTGTGGTGGGACAGCTGTCTTGGGCTGGGGTATGCTAGAATAATTAGATCACCCCCTGATGTGAGGTTTCCGCGATGTTTAGCCGTGACATGCAGATTGCCGGTTTCGATGACGTCCTGTTCGATGCGATGCAAAAAGAGAGTGCCCGCCAGGAAGCCCACATTGAGCTGATTGCTTCTGAAAACTACGCCAGCCCCCGCGTCATGGAGGCCCAGGGCAGCCAACTGACCAACAAGTACGCGGAAGGCTATCCTGGCAAGCGTTACTACGGTGGCTGTGAGTACGTCGATATTGTCGAGCAGCTGGCCATCGACTATGCCAAGCAGCTGTTCGGTGCCACCTATGCCAACGTCCAGCCGCACTCTGGCTCCCAGGCCAACGGCGCCGTCTTCCAGGCGTTGATCACGCCCGGCGATACGATTCTGGGCATGAGCCTCGACGCCGGTGGCCACCTGACCCACGGCGCTCGCCCGAACTTCTCCGGCAAGCACTACAACGCGGTGCAGTACGGCATCGACGAGACCGGTCGTATCGATTACGACGAGGTCGCCAAGCTGGCCCGCGAGCACAAGCCGAAGATGATCATCGCCGGCTTCTCTGCCTACTCCCAGATCATCGACTGGGCCAAGTTCCGCGAAATCGCCGATGAAGTCGATGCCTATCTGCTGGTCGACATGGCCCACGTTGCCGGTCTGGTTGCCGCTGGGGTGTATCCCAACCCGGTTCCCCATGCCCATGTGGTGACCACCACCACCCACAAGACCCTGCGCGGTCCGCGTGGCGGCCTGATCCTCTCCGCCGAGGGCGATGCCGCCATGGAAAGGAAGTTTCAGTCTGCGGTGTTCCCCGGCATTCAGGGTGGCCCGCTGGAGCACGTGATTGCCGCCAAGGCGATCTGCTTCAAGGAAGCCATGGAGCCCGAGTTCACTACCTATCAGCAGCAGGTGGTGAAGAATGCTCAGGTGATGGCTGATGTGTTCATGGAGCGCGGCTTCGATATCGTCTCCGGCGGTACAGAAGATCACCTCTTTCTGCTGTCGCTGGTCAAGCAGGGCCTGACCGGCAAGGACGCGGATGCTGCACTTGGTCGTGCCTATATCACCGTCAACAAGAACGCAGTGCCCGGCGACCCTCAGAGCCCGTTCATCACCTCTGGCCTGCGTATCGGCACCCCAGCGGTGACCACCCGCGGCTTTGGCGAAAGCGAGTGTCGCGAGCTGGCCGGCTGGATCTGCGACATCCTTGACGTCATGGCCAAAGGTGAAGACAGCAGCGCCATCGAGAGCGAGGTGAGAGCCAAGGTCGAAGCCGTATGCGCCGACCACCCGGTCTATCGCTGATCGGTTTTGATCCGTAACAACACAGCGTCTGACTTGATTCGCGCCCCTGCTTTGGCAGGGGCGCTTGCGTTGGTGGGTATGCACGCCACAGGCTGCGGCGACTTGCCGCATGGCGTCAGTGTGGAGACAGGTTATGCTGAAAAAGATAAAAGGTAATTAACTTATTCTGCAATGGAATTAAAGGAGTTGAGTCATGCACAGACTCGTATTGATGCCCCTGGCCGCTTCGATTCTTGCCTTGCTGCTGGCGGCGCCGGTCGTGGCTCAAGAAGACGCCGCAGCCTATCGTGAGACTGAGCTGGGGCTCTATGTCTCCGCCGTCGAGGCCCATGATCTGATGACGGCCAATCAGCGCGCCGTGCTGGTGGACGTGCGTGATCCGGTAGAGATCAAGTTCACCGGCTTTGCCGAAGACACCGATATCCATGTGCCTTGGGTGCTGGCTGATACCAGCCGCTTCAATGATGAAGACGGCAGCTGGCCGATGGTGAAGAACAGCGACTTCGATGAGCAGATCAAGGCCAGGTTCGCGGAGCTGGGGGTGACTCCCGATGATCCGATCATCGTCATGTGCCGCTCGGGTTCGACGCGTAGCGCGCCCGCGGCGGATGCGATTCATGCCATGGGCTATGGCGAGGTCTATTCGGTCACCGACGGCTTCGAGGGCAGCACGCTCAAGGAAGGCAATTCCCAGGGCGTACGCGCAGTGAATGGCTGGCGCAACTCCGGCCTGCCGTGGAGCTATTCCATCGACTCCAGCGTAGCCTGGACGTCTGAGCAGGCTGAATAAGTCCGAACAGCAATCCAAACCTTTGATTTTATCAACCGAGAGGTGGCTACCATGCAATGGCGCACCATGATTCTGGCAGCGACGCTGGCTGTCGCGACACCGGCCATGGCCCAGCAGGCTCAACCAGGAGAGACGGCAATGTCTGACGATTCAGAGCGCGCGCTGGTAATTGTCACTAGCCCATCGCTGCAGACCCAGGGGATGGCGATGATTCTGGCCAATGCCATGCAGCAGCAGGGCAGCCAGCTGAATATTCTGCTGTGTGACGCGGCAGGCGACCTTGCGCTCGAGAGCCATGCCAGCGAGCCCCTGGCGCCCAAGGGCGCGACCCCGGAAGGGCTGATGCAGAAGATGATGGAAGAGGGCGCTCAGGTGCAGGTCTGTGCGATCTACCTGCCCAACAGCGAGTACGGCGAGGACGATCTGCGCGAAGGCGTGAGCGTTGCCGCGCCGGGGCCAATCGCCGAGATGATGCGCGATCCCAAGGTGCCAACCTTTACTTTCTGAGACGGGGCGCCGGGCTATGCCGCTGGCGTGACGCAAGGTTGAGAAAGGGTGTTTCTGATCTCGGCGAGGTTACCCTCGTCGAGATTTTTTACCCGTGAAGATCGCGGCTCACCACATTCGAGCCTTGTGGCGACAGGCAAAGTGAGCCGTGCGCGGCATCTAAGCTCCGCCTATCGAAGCGATAGACACCACCTATTGGTCATCTATTCTCTATTGATATATCGTTATAACTAAATTCACTTTGCGGCACTCCCCAAGACCGACACTCGCCGGCGACAGGGATGCCAGTTGAAAAGGAACTCGGTATGGAATGGCCGCTCAATCGATGAGGTGCTGCGTAAGGGCGAAGGCTACGACTACTTCGGTTGATATTTCAGCAAGAAGACGCTGTAGCTGAAGCGCGGCTCCACGCCGCTGTCAATACCCTTTGGCGATGGCATATCCAGGTTCCATTTTCCCATCCTGCCAGACCGCGATATCACAGGAGGCTTTTCATGGCTCGTCCAGGCGTTACCCCGTTCTTTGACGAACTGACCAACACCTTCAGCTATGTGGTTCGTGATCCCGACAGTCAGTCCTGCGCGATCATCGACTCGGTGCTCGACTTCGACTACGCCGCCGGGCGTATCGATGTGCGTTCCGCCGATGCAATCATTGATTTCATCAGGCGCGAAGGGCTGAGCGTGGAGTGGATCCTCGAGACCCATGTTCATGCGGATCATCTCTCGGCCGCGCCCTATCTGCACGAGCGGCTGGGTGGCAAGACCGCCATCGGCGCCAATATCAAGGTGGTGCAGGAAGTGTTCGGCAAGGCCTTCAATGCCGGTACCGAATTTGCCCGCGACGGCAGCCAGTTTGATCAGCTGTTCGAAGAGGGTGACACCTTCACGATCGGCGGGCTGCAGGGCCGCGTGTTGCACACGCCAGGCCATACGCCGGCCTGTCTGACCTATGTGATCGGTGATGCCGCCTTCGTTGGCGACACTCTGTTCATGCCCGACTACGGCACCGCGCGCTGCGACTTTCCCGGCGGCGATGCACGTACCCTCTACCGCTCCATCCACAAGGTGCTGAGTCTGCCGGACGAGACGCGCCTGTTCCTGTGCCATGACTATCTGCCCGAAGGGCGCAGCGAGTATCGGCACGAGACCAGCGTGGCCGAGCAGCGGGCCGCCAATATTCATGTCCACCAGGGCGTGGACGAGGACACCTTCGTTGCCATGCGCACCGAGCGTGACGCCACCCTCGATATGCCGCAGCTGATCATTCCTTCGGTGCAGGTCAACATGCGTGCGGGTGAGATGCCGCCAGCCGAGGATAACGGCCAAGTTTACCTCAAAGTACCCCTTGATCGCTTTTAAAACGTTGTCGATGCCTCGGCGCTGAAGAGCCTGGAGGCGATCAATGCCCGACTCAGGGATGCCGGTGTGAAGCTGCATCTGGCCGAGGTCAAGGGACCGGTCATGGACCGACTGAAAGACACCGCCTTCTGCCATGAACTCACCGGAAGAGTATTTCTGAGCACCTATGACGCCTGGCGCGAGCTGCGCGGCGACGAACCGTCGTCGCAGCCGCCTCTGAAATCATCGACCACACCTGTCGAGGCGCGCTTGAGCGCCGCTACCGGCGAATGATGTTGTTGTAATGCGCCGCAATGGCACTGGATGGCACCTGGTGTCGCGGCAATGAATGGTACTGGAAACCAGCGAGGCAAGAGCATGAAAAAGAACGTAGGCGGAATCGACAAGATTGCACGCATCGTGATTGGCGCTGTGCTGATCGGACTGGTGGTGACCGGCAACATCGGCGTGTGGGGCTGGATTGGTATCCTGCCGCTGGCCACCGGGCTGCTCAACACCTGTCCAGCGTACAAGCTGCTTGGCATCAATACCTGCAAGATCGACAAGTAGCTCTTACGGCAGTCTCTCACGACATATTTTCAAGACAACCACACTCTAAAGGAGCAATCACGTGGACTGGATGGCAAGTCTTCAGGGGCTGATCGGTGGTGTGCTGATCGGCCTTTCAGCCACCTGGCTGATGGCAACGCTTGGGCGCATTGCCGGTATCAGCGGCATCATCGCAGGCCTGATCACGACCCGGCCAAGCGGTGAAAGTGCCTGGCGCCTGGCCTTTCTGCTGGGGCTGGTGAGCGGCCCCTTGCTGGTGATGCTGGTGGGCCTGGGCAATGTGGAGGGTAGTCCGGAGGCCGTTATCGGCGCTCCCGCGGGTGGCGTGGCGGTCATGCTGCTGGCCGGACTGCTGGTGGGGGTTGGCACCGGTATCGGCAGCGGCTGCACCAGCGGTCACGGGGTCTGCGGTCTGGCTCGGCTGGCGCCGCGCTCGCTGGTGGCGACCCTGACCTTCATGCTGATGGCCATCGCGACGGTGTATGTGGTTCGGCACCTGATGGGAGGTGGGGCATGAAGACGCTGATGGGTTATATCGCCGGCCTGCTGTTTGGTCTGGGCGTGGCGATTTCAGGGATGACCGACCCGGCACGGGTGCTGGGCTTTCTCGACCTGTTCGGCGCCTGGGACCCGACGCTGATGTTCGTGCTTGGCGGCGCGGTGATCACCAACTTCATCGGTTATCGCCTGGCGCTGCGCCGTGCGCACCCGCTGTTTGCCGGCAGTTTCCAGCTGCCTGCCCGCCAGGATCTGGATGCCCGGCTGATCGGCGGTGCCGCGCTGTTCGGCATCGGCTGGGGGCTTTCCGGCTACTGCCCCGGCCCCGCCATTGCCTCGGCGTCTGGGCTGAGCCTGCCGCTTGCTGCCATGCTGTTCGCCATGGCGGCCGGGTGGTTTGTGGCCCATCGCTGGGCAGCAGCAGGGCAGGATAGCGCGACCAAGGTCATACACGGAGTTTAATGCAGGCTTAATCGTTGCGGGCCACAATGCAGCCCAACAGGAGGTAAGGGCATGCATGTACTGTTGGTCGAGGATGATGCGCTGGTGGCCGCGGGCATTCGTGCCGGTCTAGGCGTGCACGGCTTTGCGGTCGACGTGGCGACCAGCATTCGTGAAGCCCGGGCCATGATCGATGGTGTGGCCAGCGACGTGGTGATTCTTGATCGTGGGTTGCCCGACGGCGATGGCCTCGACTTGCTTGTCGACTGGCGCGATAGCGGACGCGAGGAGCCGGTGCTGGTGCTCACCGCCCGAGATGCGGTGGCCGACCGGGTGGCGGGGCTTCAGGAGGGCGCCGACGACTATCTGATCAAGCCCTTTGATCTGGATGAGCTGGTCGCCCGTTTGCAGGCGCTGATCCGCCGCAGCGCCGGCCGCGCCCGGTCGCTGATCGAGCATGGGCCACTGTGCCTGGACACGGTGACCCGGGAAGTGACCCTCAATGATCGTCCGGTGTCGTTATCGCGTCGAGAGCTGGTATTGCTCGAGGCGTTTCTGCAGTCGCCGCGCAGCATCTTGTCCAGCGAGCGCCTCAAGGACAGCCTCTATGGCTTGAGTGAGGAGGTCGAGAGCAATGTGCTGAACGTGCATATTCACCACCTGCGTCGCAAACTTGGTTCGGGCGTTATCGAGACAGTGCGTGGACTCGGCTACCGCCTGGGTGATCCCGACGTCATCGCTGACGCCATGGCTCCCGACAAGGCCGCGCGTTGAGCTTGCGTACGCGCTTGCTGCTGACCCTGGGGCTGACCCTGACCCTGCTGTGGGGACTGGCGGCCGCCTGGCTGCTGAGCGGCCTTTACGATCAGCTGGAAAAGACCCTTGATCAGCGCCTGGCCCAGTCGGCGCGGATGGTCGCCGGTCTCATGGAGCAGCTGCCCAGGGACGCCTGGTCTCAGGCCCGGCGGCCAGCCTTGTCCATTCCTGCCATCGAAGGTCTGGCCTGTCAGGTGCACTCGCCCCGCGGTGAAGTCATTGCCCGCACCCATGCCGACATGGCCGGGGTGTTGACGCCTGGCGAGCGAGGCCACGCCTATCGTCAGGATGCAGGTGTGACCTGGCGCGTGTTTACCTACGAACGCAACGGTCTGGTCATCACCACCGCCGATCGCATGGATGAACGCAACCTGCTGATGCGTAATGTCATCGAGGTGGCCGTGGTGCCCTTTGTGGTGGCGCTTTCGGGCAGCCTGCTGATGCTGTGGTGGGGGGTGTCCAGCGGGCTGGCGCCGCTCGGCAGGCTGCGCCAGGCGCTGGCCAGCCGCCATCCCGAAGCGCTGGTGCCGGTCTCGACCCAGGGCGTGCCGGCAGAGATTCGCCCGCTGGTGGACACCCTGAATGACCTTCTCAGACGCGTGCAGGAGGCGATGGTGCGCGAGCAGCGCTTTACCAACGACGCCGCCCATGAGCTGCGTACGCCGCTGACCGCAATCAAGACCCACCTTCAGGTCGCAAGCCGGGTCGAGGGCGAGGCGTCACGTCAATCTCTGGCACTGGCCGAGCAGGGCGTGGCGCGGCTGGCCCGGACGCTGGAACAGCTGCTGATGCTTGCCAGGGTCGAGGGCCAGCTGGCGTTTGACGATGGCCAGCTCAGTCGCGTCGCCGATATCATTCGTCTGGCCTGTGCCGATGCGGGGGCCGGAGCAAGTCGCGTCGAGATAGTCGATCGTTGCCCGGGTGCCGTGCTGGACATGCCGCGTGAGCTGGTCATCACGGCCCTGCGCAACCTGCTGGATAATGCCCTGTGCCACGGCGGAGAAAATGATAGCGTGACGCTCATCGCCGAGGCGCAGGACGAAAAACGACTTTGCCTGAGGGTTCGTGACCGTGGCCCCGGGCTTGATCCAGACACTCTTTCGCGCTTGCCACAGCGCTTCTGGCGCCAGGGCAAAGGTCAGGGGAGTGGTCTGGGTCTGGCCATCGTGGCGGCCATCGCCGAGCGCTTCAGTGGTGAGCTGAGCTTCGATGGACCCGATGGCGGCGGACTGGAGGCTCGCTTGAGCCTGCCGCGAAAGCCGTCGCCGACTCGTGATCTCCCGAGAGGGTGACAATCTGACAAGGGGAAAACAATATGACAACGATCAGCAAGGCGGGAGGGCTCGCGCTGCTGCTGGCGGCGGCAACGCCAGCGCTGGCCCAGCCGGGTGACGCCGCGCGTGGAGAAGCGTCTGCTGCCGTCTGTATAGCCTGCCATCAGGCCGATGGTAGCGGCATGAACGTGCCGGGCGGTGAGTCATGGCCGCGCCTGGCCGGCATGGATGCCGACTACATGGTCAAGCAGCTGCACGACATCAAGGCCGGCAAGCGTGAGAACGCAACCATGATGCCCTTCGCCAATATGCTTGACGATCAGCAGATTGCCGACGTGTCGGCCTACTACAGCCAGATGCCAGTCACCGAGGCCGATGGCGGCGACGTCGAGGAGCAGGTGCTGGCGCGCGGTGAACAGCTTGCCCTGCGCGGCGACTGGGACGAGTACATCGTCTCCTGCAAGAGCTGTCATGGACCCGGCAACCAGGGCGTGGGCAGCACCTTCCCGGGCATCGCCGGTCAGCATGCCGGCTATATCGAGAATCAGCTGCACGCCTGGCAGGAGGGGAGCCGTGCCAACGACCCGCAGAACCTGATGGGCGCCATTGCCGAGCGCATGAGCGACGAAGATATCCATGCCGTGGCAGCCTGGCTGGCCAGTCAGCCGGCGACCGACGAGTAAGGAGAAAAACAATGATCAATCGCAGGAAGATGCTGATACTGGCCGGTGCAACGCTGGCCGCCAGCGCAAGCCTGAGCGCCTGGGCGGAGTCTGATGGCCACCCCTACGACAAGCTGGTGGAGCTGGGTTACCCGGCGCCCCAGGAAGGCGAGCTGGTCCACGTGCCACCCACCATGGCGGACCTGGAGGCTTCGGATATGAAGCCGCAGACCAAAGCGGTCATTCGCCGCGGCTACGACCTTTTCACCAACACCCAGCAGCTGCGGGGCGAAAACGTCTTCAATGACATGAACTGCTCCAGCTGCCACCTGGGCGAGGGGCGTCAACCGTTCAGTGCCCCGGTGTGGCCGGCGGTGGTGACCCTGCCGGACTTCCGCGGCAAGAATCAGCACGTCAACAACCTGGAGGAGCGCATCGCCGGCTGCTTCGCCTACTCCATGAATGGCACGCCGCCGGAGTACGGCAGCGATGACATGCTGGCGCTCACTGCTTACCACCAGTGGCTGGCCAAGGGCGCGCCCATGTATCCGGACCAGCCCATCTACGGGCGTGGCTTCCCGGCGCCGGAGCGTCCCGACGAGCTGAGCTACGCGAATGGCGAGCAGCTCTTCGCGGACAACTGCGCGATCTGCCACAGCGAGGACGGCTCTGGCCTCTACCAGGACGGCGAGTATGTCTTCCCCCCCACCTGGGGTGATGGCTCCAACAACTGGGGCGCCGGCATTGTGCGCACTCACACGGCGGCCGGGTTCATCAAGAACAACATGCCGCTGGGCCAGCCGCTGTCGCTCTCCGATCAGGAGGCGTGGGACATCGCCTACTACATGACCCAGCAGGAGCGCCCGCAGGACCCGCGCTACTCGGGTAGCGTGGACGAGATGTTGGAGAAGTTCGGGCCTACCTTCCACAAGCACTCCAGCTATGGGCAGGAGCGTGAGGTCGATGGCCACCGACTCGCTGACCACGCCAACTGGGGCGAGAAGGGCGATGAGGTCAAACCCTGGAACGTCGGCCAGCCGCGCTTCGAGGACCTTGAGGAGTGAGACGCCTGGGCGCTTGAGAAGAGTTGGCGCCAGTGAAAAGGCCCCGCCTGGTGAAATTGACCAGCCGGGGCCTTTCTCGTCAGCGCGGTACCGGATGCAAGCGTCAGGGCGCCGGGCCACCCATGATCTCTTCCAGCTTGTCCTCACCGGGGGCGCCCTGGCTCATGCGCAGCTTGCCGTCGTCGTGGTAGAGGATGCTCGGCGTGGCATGCAGGCCCAGGCTTGCCATCAGGTCGTGGTTGTCCTGCAGCTGGATTTCCCACTCCCGCGACAGCGAATCGAGGGGTTCGATGGGATTGCCGGACTCATGGGCCTGTAGCGCGCCGGCGGGGTCATCGGCGGCCAGCAGCGAGATGGCCAGTCGCGGGCTGTCGCGCTTGAGGATTCCCACCATGACGTGGCGCAGCTGGACCTTGCCGGCTTCGACCCAGGGGCGTGCGCTCTGCCAGAACTGGCTGCAGAAGGGGCAGTTGGGGTCGGTGAAGGTGTAGACCACGCGTTCGGCATCATCGTCGCCGTCGGCGATCCAGGCGCTGTCACCCAGTGATTCCCAGGTCATGGCGTCCTGGGGGCCGCTGACCAGCCGCTCCAGCGGCTCGCTGGAGAGGTTGTTGCCCTCGGCATCCACCAGGTTGCCGACGATGGCGTGCTGGCCGTCGCTGGCGAGATAGACGGCCAGCTCCTGGCCCTGGATGCTGGCGGCATAGCCGGTCAGCCCGGCGGGAGCCTCGAAGCTGCCGTGAATGGTCAGGCCCTGGTCCTCGAGGGCGGCAATCGGTGCCGGCACCTCCTCGGCCAAGGCGGAACTCATGTTCAGTGTCAGGCCCAGTGTCAGGCCCAGCGCCGAGCCCAGCTTCAGGCCGAGACCGGCCGGGGCCAGTCGCTTGTGTCGCAGCATGATGGTAACTCCATACAAGAAGTGGCGTGGGGAAATAGCGCGGGTTGAATAACGTTACTTCAAGGCTTCAGGCGTTCCAGGTAGGGCGCCAGGGAGGCGCGGGAGAGCTCGCCGATATGGCTGTCGATCAGTCGTCCGTCAGCGTCGTAAAACAGCGTGGTAGGCATGATCTGGGCGCCGAGCTGGACGCCCAGCGCCAGATTGGCGTCGAGCCAGACGTTGTCCAGGTCCAGCGCTTCATCTTCAATGAAACGGCGAACATGGGTGCTGTTCTCGCCCTGGTTGGCAAACACGAAAGCGATGTCGCCGTGCTCGCTCTGGGCGCGCTCCAATATGGGCATCTCACGGCGACAGGGTGGGCACCAGGTCGCCCACAGATTGACGACCATGGGCTGAGAGGTGCGCTCGGCCAGGCCGGTCAGGCTGACCGGTGCGCCATCCAGGGTGGCCATGGGCACCTCTGGCAGGGTGCTGGTCTGATGGTCGATCAGCATCAGGCTGCCGGCGGTCAGCCCCCAGCTGATCACCCCAACCAGTACCGCGCCGGCCAGCGGGCCACGCTGCCTGGGCGAGCGCCACAGGCGCCAGGCCAGATACAGCGCTGCGGCGATAACGCCGCCCAGCGGCGCGAAGCCGCCATCGCGGATATCGAGCATTGCCAGCAGACCGTCATAGCGCTGATGATACTGAGCAACGAACAGCAGGCGTGCCCCGACGACGCCGATCAGCAGCGCCGTGGTCAGACTGTCGCTCACCGTGACTCGACGGCGGGCACCCATCAGGGCGCCGGCCAGCAGGGCAAGAACGACAGCCAGTATCAGCAGCCAGCGCTCGACGCTGAGGCCAATCGGTCCAATGGCCAGACTTTGATGCAGCAGATTCATGATGCATCCTCCGTCATGCCCGTTTCATTGGTCTTGTTCATGCCGGCCTGAGCCAGTCGCGCCATGAAGTCTTCGGCGGAAATCTCGCCGATGATGCGCTGGGCGCGGCGCTCCTCGCCGTCGGGACCGATCAGCAGCAGAGTCGGTGGCCCGACGATACCGAACGCCTGCATCAGCGTCTTGTCGTCGGCGTCGTTTTTGGTCACGTCCGGGCGCAGCAGGCTGAAGTCATCTAACGCGGCCTGCACCTGGGCATTGCCGAACACCTCGTCTTCGATCACCTTGCAGGACACGCACCAGTCGGCGTAGAAGTCGACCAGCGTCCAGCGGCCCGCGTCGCTGGCCACCTCCACCTGCCGCTGCAGATCGGCCAGGTTGCGCACCGGGCCGAAGCGGCTCATGAAGTCTTGCTGGGTGTCCACTGCCGCAGGCCCTCTGGCCTGCAGAAAGCCCAGCGGGCGCAGCGGGTCGGTGGCGCCGGCGGCGCTGCCCAGCAGCAGGGTGACGCCCCACAGGCCAACGATCAGCCCGCCGGCGCGGCTGATCAGTTGGCCCGGAGTGGGCGTCTCGCTGCGCGCCGCCTGATACAGCGCAAGTGCCACGCCGATCAACCAGGCACCCCACAGACCCAGCGTCAGGGCGTCATCGATGACCCGGGCAATGAAGTAGATCGCCATGCCCAGCAGCACGAAGCCGAACAGTGCCTTGACCCGGTTCATCCAGGGGCCGGGACGGGGCAGCAGCCGGGTACCCAGCACGCCCACGGCCAGCAGCGGTGCGCCCATGCCAAGGCCCAGGGCAAACAGGGCGCTGCCGCCCAGCACGGCATCGCTGGTTTCGCTGATATACAGCAGCGCGCCGGCCAGAGGGGCGGTCATGCAGGGGCCCACCAGCAGTGCCGACAGCACGCCCATCACCGCCGCACCGCTCAGTGTGCCGCCTTTCTGGCGCTGCTGAAGGCTGTCCAGGCGCTGACGCAGGGGTCCCGGCAGCTGCAGCTCGAAGAGCCCGAACATGGCCAGCGCAAAGATCACGAACAGGGCGGCAAAGATGCCCAGCACCCAGGGGGTCTGCAGCATGGCCTGCAGGTTGGCGCCGGCCAGTGCGGCGGCGACGCCGAGCACCGCATAGGTGGCCGCCATGGGCAGCACGTAGGCAATCGACAGCATCAGACCGCGCCTGGCGCTGGCGTTGGCACCGACTACCAGGCTGGAAAGAATCGGGATCATCGGCAGCACGCAGGGCGTGAACACCAGCAGCAGCCCCATGCCAAAGAAGGCGGCCAGCATCCAGACGGGCGAGGTCTGCTTGAGACGCTCAGCAAGCGCTTGGTCTTCGCCAAGATCGACGCTGGACACTGCCGCGGAAGACCCAGAGGCGGATGTCGTATTGGAAGAAGTAGAAAGCGCTGAGGCCGAACCCGAACCAGGCTCCGCGGCAGAAGAGGAACCACTGCTCAGGCTGCCGCCGGCAACGAGGGCCATGTCGGACAGGCGCAGGTCGGCGTTCTGGGGCGCATAGCACAGGCCGTTATCCGCGCAGCCCTGCCAGGTCAGCGTCAGGTAAGCGGTATCCCCCGGCGAGACGCTGACGTCGAGCTGGTCATATGACACGACCGATTCGCCGAAATACTCGTCGGTGATGGTCACGCCGTCCGGCAGCGGGGGGGCGAGGACCACGCCTTCGGCGGTCTGGAATTCCAGCCGCTTGTGATAGAGGTAGTAGCCATCGGCAATATCCCAGCGCAGCAGAACCTGCTCGCCATCATCCACGGCGCTTAGCTGAAAGGCCTGATCCGGCGGCAGGAACTCATCTCTGCTCGAGAACAGCCCCTGAGCCATGGCCGGCAGGCTAAACAACATCAACAGTGCAATCAGCAGCTGTCCGGTCAGGCGAGGCCGAACAAGTCGGGACATCATGGTTGCAACGGGCTCCATCTCGGTGGGTGGCAGCAATTATGGCCACAAGCTTGCCAGCATGGAATTAGCAGCACATTAGGAGAACTCAGAATAAAAGCTTGCATGATCTGGCCACAGCCCTTGATTGACGGCGCGAACTCGGCAAGTTGCCCTTGTCCAGCGCAGCGCTGCTGCGCTCTGCGCCTTGTCAATCAGGGCACAGGCAAGGTGAAGTGTGAGGTCCTTAGACCGCGGCCATCGGCCCCGGTTGCGTCAGTGTGTCGCAGCTGGCGCTTCAGGTGCGGGCATTTTGCTTGCTGAGACAGGGCACGATGTCGTGGGGCAATTGCAGTTGGTCCCCAAGAGCGGGGCGCCGGAGACAGTTCGAAGAGGAGGTTCTACGCCATGGATGGCGTAGGTAGCGCCCAAGGACGGGTTCACAGCGCCCCCTCGACGAACTGTTGCCGGATCAGCCCTGCGTCATATTGCTGGCTGCAATTGACCTGCCTTACGTCGGGTATGTCTGTGCGCTTCGTCCGCGAGTCGTTACAATATGGCGACATTTTCGTCTCAACGCTGGAACATCGTCTATGCACTGTCCCTTCTGTGGTGGCAATGATACGCGCGTCACCGACTCCCGTCTGGTGGCCGATGGCGATCAGGTGCGGCGTCGGCGGCAGTGCGCGTCCTGCGGTGAGCGTTTTACCACCTATGAAACCGCTGAGCTGGTGATGCCGCGGGTGATCAAATCGGATGGATCCCGCGAGCTGTTCAATGAAAGCAAGCTGCGCGATGGCATGCTGCGGGCCCTGGAAAAACGCCCGGTAGGGGCCGAGTCCATCGAAGCCGCCGTGGAGCGTATCCGGCAGACCCTGAGAGCCAGGGGAGAGCGCGAGATCCACGCTCGCGACGTGGGCGAGCAGGTCATGCAGGCGCTCAAGCGGCTTGATCATGTGGCCTACATTCGCTTTGCCTCGGTGTATCGCCGCTTCCAGGATATCGACGAGTTTCGTGCCGAGATCGACCGTCTGGCTCAGGAGCCCTTTTTTAAACCGGAAGAGCATCCTGATGAAAACCCCGGCAAGCCGGAGCCCCCGAAATGACCACCCAGTCGGCCGAGGCCTGGATGTCGCGTGCCCTGGTGCTGGCACGGCGTGGCCTCTACACCGCGCATCCCAATCCGCGAGTCGGCTGCGTACTGGTGCGCGACGGCCAGTGCGTGGGCGAGGGCTGGCATGAGCGCGCCGGCGAGCCTCACGCTGAAGCGCATGCGCTGGCGGCGGCGGGCGAGGCGGCGCGCGGCGCGACCGCCTATGTCACTCTGGAGCCATGCTCTCATCATGGCCGCACCGGCCCCTGCTGTGATGCGCTGGTTGCCGCCGGCGTGGCGCGTGTGGTGGTGGCCATGCAAGATCCCAACCCCCTGGTGGCGGGGCGCGGCATCGCGCGGCTGGAAGCTGCAGGGATCAAGGTGCAAGTGGGCGTGCTGGAGGCCCAGGTGCGGGCGCTGAACGCCGGCTTCGTGAGCCGCATGGCTCAGGGTCGACCTTTCGTGCGACTCAAGATGGCCATGAGTCTCGATGGGCGCACCGCCATGCGCTCGGGAGAATCCCAGTGGATCACCGGACCGCTTGCCCGGCGCGAGGTACAGCGGCTGCGTGCCAGATCCTGTGCCGTGGTGACCGGGGTAGAGTCGGTCATCTTCGACAATTCCCGACTTACCGTGCGCGCCGAGCAGCTGGATTTGCCCCGGGGCGAGCTCATCGCTCGCCGCCAGCCGCTGCGGGTGGTGGTGGATAGCCGTCTGCGCCTGCCGTTGGCCGCGGCCTGCCTGAGCGAACCCGGCAGAACCCTGGTAGCGACGCTGAAAGACAGCGAGCCCGAACGCCGGGCGCGCCTGGAGGCCGCCGGGGCCGAGACAGTGGCGCTGCCGGCGGGCGCCGATGGCCGGGTCGATCTGGCCGCGCTGCTGGCGCACCTGGCCGAGAGGGAGCAGGTCAACGAAGTGCTGCTGGAGACCGGCGCGACCCTGGCCGGTGCCATGCTGGCAGCCGAGCTGGTCGACGAGATGCAGCTGTTCGTCGCGCCGATCCTGCTGGGCGGAGAGGCGCGGCCCCTGTTCGAGCTGCCGGGACTGTCGCGCATGGCCCAGCAGCGGCCCGTAGACATTCGTGACATACGCGCGCTGGGCAAGGATTGGCGCATTACCGCGGTGCCACAGTCCGGCGCAAGCAAGGCAACGCCGTCGGGGTGACTGGCGCCGCCAGCCGCGCCGCGATATTCTGACGCGTTTTCGAGACATCGATGCACCCCTGTGTTGGTGCCACGCAGAATCAATGGAGATTCCATGGAGCACTCCTCCACCGGGGGCCTGGCCCCTGTTGCCGAGTTGATCGAGGACATTCGCCAGGGGCGGATGGTCATCCTGATGGACGACGAGGATCGCGAGAACGAAGGCGATATCATCATGGCCGCCGAAAAGGTTCAGGCCGAGCACATCAACTTCATGGCGCGTCATGCCCGGGGCCTGATTTGCCTGCCGATGACCCGCGAGCGCTGCGAGCAGCTCAAGCTGCCGCTGATGGTCACCGACAACACCTCCGGCTTTGGCACCAAGTTCACCCTGTCCATCGAGGCGACCGAAGGCGTGACCACCGGCATCTCGGCCGCCGACCGGGCGCGTACCGTCCAGGCCGCGGTGGCGCGCAACGCTCGCCCCGAGGACATCGTACAGCCGGGGCACATCTTCCCGCTGATGGCCGAGCCTGGCGGGGTGCTGCGCCGCGCCGGCCACACCGAGGCGGCCTGTGACCTGGCGGGGCTGGCCGGCCTCGACCCCAGCGGCGTGATCTGCGAAATCATGAATGACGACGGCAGCATGGCGCGACGTCCCGAGCTTGAGCGTTTCGCTCGCGAGCATGGCATCAAGATGGGCACCATTGCCGATCTGATTCACTACCGTATCCACAATGAACAGACCGTCGAGGTGGTGGAGTCGCTGCCGGTGCAGACGATCCACGGTGAGCTCGAGCTGCACGTCTTCCGCGATCGCATCCAGAGCGCGCACCATCTGGCGCTGGTCAAGGGACGGCCAGCTCCCGAGACGCTGACCACGGTGCGAGTGCACCTGGCCAACGTGATGCGTGACCTGCTGTCGCTGCAGCGCGGTGATGCCGCCGGCTGGAGTGCCAGTGGGGCTCTGGCCGAAGTGGCCAGGTCCGAGCAGGGTGTGTTCGTGCTGCTGGACGATGGCCGGCCGACCCAGGACCTGTATGATCTGCTCGAAGTGTTCCTCGAGCGTCGCCGAGTGCCGCGCAGCAGCGAGGTCGACGGCACTGGCAACTACTTGACCATCGGCACCGGCTCGCAGATTCTGCGTGACCTGGGAGTAGGCCGAATGCGCCTGCTCAGCTCGCCGTGGAAATATTCCGCCCTCTCCGGCTTTGACCTCGAAGTCGTGGAGCGCCATGAGCCGGAAGACTTGCCGGACAGCGAGAGCATTGAGGACAGCGACGCCTAGCGCCGCTGTCTGACGTATACATTCTGCGCCGCCCCAGCGGGCGGCGCTTGCGCGTGACCGAACGCATCAGGAAAGAGACCATGCAACCGATTTCTCAGCTCGAAGGCCGCTTCATTGATGTCGATGGCCGTTACGTGATCGTGGTGGGACGTTTCAATCACCACGTGGTGGACAGCCTCGTGGAAGGCGCGATCGACAGCCTGACGCGCCACGGTGTCGATGAGGGCAATATCGACATCATTCATGTCCCCGGTGCCTGGGAGCTGCCGCTGGCGGTGAAGCGTGCGCTAGAAGTGGTACAGCCCGACGCCGTCATCGCGCTGGGCGCAGTGATTCGCGGCGGCACGCCGCACTTTGAATATGTCGCCGGCGAGTGCAATTCGGCGCTGGGCCGACTGCAGCTGGAATTCAACACCCCGGTGGCCAATGGCGTGCTGACCGTCAACTCCATCGAGCAGGCCATCGAGCGTTCCGGCACCAAGGCCGGCAACAAGGGCGCCGAGGCCGCCATGGCCGCCATGGAAATGGTCTCGCTGCTGCGTCAGTTTGATGACGCAGCCGATGGAGAGGAGCGATGAGCGAGCCGCGCAAACCCTCAAAGAGCCAGCTGTCCCGCCGAGCAGCCCGCGAGCTGGCGGTGCAGGGCCTGTATCAGTGGCAGATGACCGGCAAGTCGATCACTGCCGTCGAGGCGGAGTTTCGCAGCCTGCTTGCCGATGACGATCTCGAGGACCACGAGAACTGGCACAAGGTCATGGAGATCGCGGATCTCGGCATGCTGCATCTGCTGCTGCAGGGCGTGGCCAAGCATCGCGAATCGCTTGATGAAAGCATCGCGCCGCTGCTGGATCGTCGCCTGGAAGAGCTCGATCCCATCGAGCTTGCCATCCTGCGACTCGGTGCCTTCGAGCTGGCCTATCGTCCGGAAGTGCCCTATCGAGTGGTGATCAACGAAGGCGTCGAGCTTGCCAAGTCGTTCGGCGGCACCGACGGGCATCGCTATGTCAATGGTATCCTCGACAAGCTTGCCTCCCGCCTGCGCGCCACTGAGGTCTCTGCGCGTCGGCGCTGAGGCGTGATCATGCTCGGTGAATTCGATCTGATACGCCGCTATCTGGCGCCCGACACACAGGCCATGGATGACGGCGTCGTGCTGGGTCCCGGTGATGACGCGGCGCTGCTTGCGCCTACGCCTGGCCATCGCCTGGTGGTGAGCGTGGATACCTCGGTAGCGGGGGTTCACTTTCCGTCCGATGCACCTGCCCGCGCCATCGGTCATCGCGCCCTGGCCGTCAGCCTGAGTGACCTGGCTGCTATGGGCGCGACGCCGCGCTGGTGCCTGATGTCATTGACGCTGTCCCGGGCCGATGCGCCTTGGGTGGCCGAGTTTGCCGCCGGCTTTCATGCATTGTGTCAGGCCAGTGAGGTAAGCCTGGTGGGCGGCGATGTGACCCATGGCGAGCTCGCCATTGGCGTGACGGTGATGGGTGAAGTCCCGGAAGGCGAAGCGCTCAGGCGCGATGGCGCACGGGCCGGAGACCTCATCGTCGTCACCGGTGCGCTGGGCGGCGGCGGTGGCGGCCTGGCGGCCTGGCAGGCGGGAAAGCGTGAGCTTGGCGACCCGCTGCTGGCACGCTATCTGCTGCCGCAGCCGCGACTCCAGGCAGGTCAGGCGCTGCGCACACTTGCCAGCGCCGCCATTGATGTGTCTGATGGGTTGCTGGCCGACCTCGGGCACCTGCGTGAGGCTTCAGGGGTCGGGGCGCAGCTCGATGTCAACGTTCTGCCGCTGGCCGAGGGCCTGTCGGAGAGTCTTGCGGAGGCGCTCGGCGCTCATGCTGGCAGGCGTGCTGCCGTACAGGCAGCACTTGGCGGCGGTGATGATTACGAGCTGTTGCTTGGACTTCCAGCATCACGGCTTGATGCGGCCAGACAGCGCCTCGGAGCTCTGGGTCTTGGCTTGAGCGTGATCGGTCGCTTTACCGAGACGCTGGGCGTGACAGGTGTCGACCCTGAGTGGCTGAAGGGCTGGCAGCATTTTTCGGGAGACAGGCCATGAATCGCGCTCCTCAGACTATCTGGCGTCGCCCCTCTCACTTCCTGGCCTTTGGTCTTGGCAGCGGTGCCGCGCCCTTTGCGCCGGGGACGGTCGGTACGCTGGCCGCGATTCCCTTCTACTGGCTGATGGCTGATCTGCCGCTTGGCTGGTATCTGGTGGTGGTGGCGGTGACCTTCATGTGGGGAGTGTGGCTATGCGACAAGACCTCGCGCGATCTGGGCGTTCACGATCATTCGGGCATCGTCTGGGATGAGTTCGTGGGCTACTGGTTGACCATGACCGCGGTGCCGTTTTCCTGGGAAGCGGCGCTGTGGGGGTTCGTGGTGTTTCGTATCTTCGATGTGTTCAAGCCCTGGCCGATACGCTGGGCGGATCGCCGGGTGACCGGCGGCTTCGGCATCATGATCGACGACATCCTGGCCGGAATCTACGCCTGGAGCATCATGCACCTGTGGTTCTGGCTGCACTGAACCGTTTCGGCACACAATCCCAACACCTTGTCACAGCGCCAATTCTAGGAGGCAACAATGCGCATGGAGCGGCTGATTGTGCCGATGCTGTCGGTGCTGGCGCTTGGCTGGGCGGTCGCTCAGACCATGGCCGGGCTGCTTTTCGAATGGGAGTTGACGCGTGCCATTGCAGACCTTCAGGCCAGGGGCGAGCTGCTGATCCAGCGCAGTCATGTCAGCAAGGGATGGCTCGCCTCGCGGGGGGTGTTGCATCTGTCACCGCTGCTGGATGACAGCTGGCACTTGGACGTGACGTATCGCGCCCGCCATGGGGTGTTTGATACCGATCTGGATGGCACTCTGCAGCCGCATCTGGAGAGCGAAGAGGGCGACGAGAGCGCTGCCCGTAACGGGCAGTCACCGAGCTGGAAGGCCCGTTACCACATGCTCACGAGCACCTTCGATGGCGCGCTGGAACTTTCGCCTCTGGAGCTTCGCCAGCAGAACCGAAGCTTGACGCTCAAGGGCGGACGCGTGGCATTCCACGGTGGCTTCGGGGACTGGCAGGTACGTGCCCGGCTGGAGTCGGCGCGGCTTGAGGACGGCGATCGCCGCTTCGAGGGCGGCCCGTTCATTCTCGAGAGCCGCTATGCCTATACCCAGGGCGCCTACCACTTCACCCAGGACGACTTGCTCAAGCTCGCCAATCTGCGCTGGATATCGCCCGACCTGACGCTGGCCGGCGATGAGGCGGTACTGACGAGTCATACCGTGCTCGACGAGGAAGAGCTGCGTGTGCACAGCGAGCTGGACCTGGGCCAGATCTACGCCGCTGGCGAGGTGCTGCTGTCAGGTTCGATGAGTCTCGAACTGTCGCGGCTGAATGCCGATGCGCTGCGCGATTTGCTCAACCAGCTGCGCAATGAGGCGACGACCCGGCATGGTCTGTCATCTCAGGAGCTGACATACAGCCTGCGTCGGCTGATGCAGGACTCGCCGCGGCTGGACCTCCTCGATGTGTCCCTCGACAGCCCGATGCTGGGCGTGGGTCTGAACGGCGATGGCGTGCTGATCTTCGATGCTCGCAATCTGCAAAGCCTCGATCCGCTGAACCTTGCCGCCGATGACGAGCAGGCCCGTTGGCGCCGTCATCTGGACGGGGACTTCCTGTGGCGCAAGCTGCCACCGGTAGTGGCGCTGTGGCTGGGGCTGCCGTTAGGCACCCAGGATCTGCAGATTGACGTGGTGCGTGGCAAGGTGCGTATCAACGGTCGCCCCTTGCCCTGGGTTCTGCATTGGCTTCAATGACTTGAAGTTCGCCTCCAGTGCCCGCATTGCCTGTGTATCCGGGAGATGTTTTCTCGCTCCCCCAGGCAGTCAGGTATACATGAGGTAAGCATGAGCGACGATCAGCAGCGAAACGGTCTGGAAGACCTACCCCCGCTGGGGGGAGAAGATGAGAGCGTCGAGAACGAAAATGTAGAACTCGAGGAAAGTAGTAGCCATGCGATGGTGCCGGCCAGTGAAACGCTGCCTGAGCGCATCTATCTGTTGCCCATTCATAATCGCCCCTTTTTTCCCGCCCAGGTACAGCCGCTGGTGATCAACCGCGAGCGCTGGGAAGAAACCATTCGCCTGGTTGGCAACACGCCGCACCATATGGTGGGACTGGCCTTCGTTGGTGATAGCGACGTCGAAACCCTGGGTCATGAACAGTTTCCGGAGATTGGCACCACGGTCATGGTGCACCGGCTGCAGGGCGACGAGTCGCAGATGCAGTTCATTGCCCAGGGCAGGCGGCGCTTCAGGATTCAGCGCTGGATATCGCGCAAGCCGCCGTATCTGGTCGAGGTCAGCTATCCCCGCGAGCCGGTGGATGCCGAAGACGATGAAACCCGCGCCTACGCCATGGCGCTGATCAACGGCATCAAGGAACTGCTGCCGATCAACCCGCTGTATGGCGAGGAGCTGAAGCACTATCTCAACCGTTTCAGCCCCCATGAACCGGGTCCGCTGACCGATTTTGCCGCGGCGATCACCTCGGCCAAAGGGCCGGAGCTGCAGGATGTGCTGACCACGCTGCCGGTGATGGCGCGGATGCAGAAGGTGCTGCCGCTGCTGCGCAAGGAAATCGAAGTCGCCCAGCTGCAAAGCGATATCAGCGAGCAGGTCAATGCCCAGATGCAGGAGCATCAGCGGGAGTTTTTCCTGCGCGAGCAGCTCAAGGTCATTCAGCGCGAGTTGGGCATCTCCAAGGATGATCGCGAAAGCGATCTCGATACTTTCCGTGAGCGTCTTGAAGGCAAGGTAGTACCCGAGCGGGTGATGGAGGGCATCGAGGAGCAGTTCGACAAGCTCTCGATGCTGGAAACCGGCTCACCGGAATACGGCACCACCCGTCAGTACCTCGACTGGCTGACAGCCATGCCCTGGGGGCTGACCAGCGACGACCAGCTTGATCTGCCCCATGCGCGCAAGGTGCTTGACCGCGACCACGATGGCCTCAAAGATGTCAAGGAACGCATCATCGAGTTTCTTGCCGAGGGCACTTTCAAGGGCGATGTCGGCGGCTCGATCCTGCTGCTGGTGGGCCCGCCAGGGGTCGGCAAGACGTCGATCGGTCGCTCGATTGCCGAAGCGCTGGGCCGCGAGTTCTTCCGTTTCTCGGTGGGCGGGATGCGCGATGAGGCCGAGATCAAGGGCCACCGCCGTACCTACGTCGGCGCCATGCCCGGCAAGCTGGTGCAGGCGATCAAGGAGGTCGGCGTCGAGAACCCGGTGATCATGCTCGACGAGATCGACAAGATGGGCCAGTCGTTCCAGGGCGACCCCGCGTCGGCGTTGCTGGAAGTGCTCGACCCCGAACAGAACATCGACTTTCTCGATCATTATCTCGACGTGCGCCTGGATCTTTCCAAGGTGCTGTTCGTGTGTACCGCCAATACCCTGGACTCGATTCCGCCGGCGCTGCTGGACCGCATGGAGCAGATTCGTCTGGCGGGTTATATTGCCGAGGAAAAGATGGCCATCGCCAAGAACCATCTGTGGCCGAAACTGCTGGAGCGCAACCGCATTCCCAAGAAGCGCATCAATCTGACCCAGGCCGCGCTGCGTCAGGTCATCGAAGGCTACGCCCGCGAGGCCGGGGTGCGTCAGCTCGAAAAGCAGCTGCACCGCATCGTGCGCAAGGCGGCGGTCAAGCTGCTGGAGAACGGTCAGCCAGAGGATGGGCAGAAAGAAGTTGCCGAGCAGGAAAACGGCCAGCAAAAGGGCGGCCAGCAGACGGTCAAGGTCTCGATCAACAACCTCGAGGAGTTTCTCGGCGCGCCGCTCTTCCGCAAGGAAAAGGTCATGAAGGGCGAAGGCGTGGTCACGGGCCTGGCCTGGACGGCCATGGGCGGGGCCACGCTGTCGGTGGAGGCCGGCAAGGTGCATTCCCTGGATCGCGGCTTCAAGCTGACCGGCCAGCTGGGTGATGTCATGAAAGAATCCGCCAACATCGCCTATAGCTACGTGATTGGTCATCTGGACGCCTACACCGACAATGCTGACTTCTTCGACAAGGCCTTTGTGCACCTGCACGTGCCGGAGGGTGCCACGCCCAAGGACGGCCCCTCGGCGGGTGTGACCATCGCCACGGCGCTGCTGTCGCTGGCGCGTCAACAGCCGATCGGCCGCCCCTTGGCAATGACTGGCGAGCTGACGCTGACCGGCCATGTGTTGCCGGTGGGCGGTATTCGCGAAAAGATCATCGCCGCCAAGCGCAGCGAGATCAGAGAGATCATTCTGCCCGAGGCCAACCTCCGCGATTACGACGAACTGCCGGACTATCTCAAGGACGGCATGACCGTGCATTTTGCCGAGCGCTACGATGATGTTGCCAAGGTGGTATTTGGCTGAATTGCGCTGCTGGCGCCCCCATCGATAACCAGCGTCTGGCCGGTGATGAAGGTGTTGTGCATTGTGGCCAGCTGCATGACGGCAGCGGCGACCTCTTCGGCGGTGGCCACACGCGCCAGCGGGGTTGCGGACTGCCAGCGCCGACGCGATGCGGAATCGGCATCCTGCATCCCTGAGCTGACCGGCCCCGGCGCCACGGCATTCACCAGGATGCCCTGGGGGCCCAGCTCTACGGCCAGCGCACGGGTCAGGGCGAGAATGGCACCCTTGCTCATGGCGTAGGCGGAGCGCTCGGCGCTGGTGCGCAGACCATGGGCCGAGGCAACGTTGACGATGCGCCCGCCGCCGCTGGCGATCATCAATCGCGCCGCATGCTGCAGGGCGAGGAAGGGGCCGCTGACGTTGATCTCCATCACTCGGCTGAGATCTGCTGGCGAGGTCGTAATAAAGCTCCCCCGATGGATTACGCCGGCGGCATTGATGCAAACGTCAAGACGACCTTCGGCATCTTCTGCCAGCTCCTTGAAGGCGGCATCCAGACTGGCCTGATCGCGCAGATCGCACGGCAGGAAGCGCGCCTGCTGAGGGTAACGATCCAGCAGCGTTTCCAGTGATGCGCGGCGTTTGGCCAGATCCAGCAGGTAGACGCGGCTGCCATCTTCCAGCAGGGCCCTGGCGACGGTGCTGCCTATGCCGCCTGCGGCTCCCAGTAATGCGACGCGCTGATTCGACATGGCCGAGATGATCGTCATGACCACAGAGTTCCTGACCGGAAAATCTGGCATTATATAGGGTTAGCATAACAAGGAATTACTCTGAGTCTTTTTGCTCAGTGACATTCGGGCTCAGCCACCTCGGACCTAGCCATTCTGGCCATATAAGGAAATCGCCATGTTCCCATTCTCACGTACCCTGCTGGCCTCGGCTACCGCTGTCCTGATCGGGGCGACGTCGCTCCAGACGATGGCCGAGACTCGCGTTACCTACAAGTCCGCCTCGGCGGGCACCGCCTATTATCAGATGGGAGTCGAGCTCTCCGAGGCCATCCGCCAGGGTACCGAGGGCGAGATGGTGTTGACCCTCGAAGAGAGTCAGGGCTCGGTGCAAAACGTCATGGAGGTGATGGCGAGGCAGGGCAACTACGTTTTCACCACGCCGCCGGGCCTGGTGCAGAGCGCCCTGGACGGCGAGGGGCCCTTTGCCGAGCGCAAGAGTCCGCGCTTCCAGGATATTCGCGGCCTGTTCCCGATTCCTGCGATCACCATGCACTTCGTGGTCGCCGATGACGCCGGCGTGCTTGGCCTCGAGGACCTGGAAGGCAAGCAGATTCTGATTGGCCGCGGCACCTTCGGCGCCCGGGAGGCGGAGCGTTACCTGACGCTGTTCGACATGATGGATCGCATCGAGGTGGCCAATGCCAGCATCGGCAGCGGCCCTGACGCGCTCAAGAACGGCCAGATCGATGCCTTCGTCACCGCCAGCTCCTTTCCGACGCCCAACGTCATCGAGACGGCGGCCAGCATGCCGGTCAGCCTGGTCAGCCTGACCGACGAGCAGATCGAGCAAACTGGCGCCGCACGCCAGACCATCCCGGCCGGCACCTACGCCGGCATTGATCAGGATGTGGAGACCACGTCGCTGCCGGTGATTGCCTATACCACCGCTGCAATGTCCGATGAGGCCGCCTATACCCTGACCAGGACCTTCTGGGAAAGACGCGCTGCCATGGCAGAAGAGTCGCCCTGGTGGGGCGGCATTACCCACGACATGATCGGTAACATCGTCGGCAACCTGCATCCGGGCGCCGTTCGCTATTACGACGAGGCCGGCATCGAGATTCCCGACCACCTGCGTTAATTCTCTCCAGCGGGCAGCGGTCGACCCTGGCGATCTGCTGCCCTCACGACTGGCCTTGCTGATGCTTGAACCTGATACTCGCCCCCATCCGATCTGGGTGATGCTGGGTGCTGCGACCGTGATATTTCATCTCGGTCTGATCTTCTATGGGCTGACGCCGGCGCTGATCAGCCGACCGCTGCACATGGCCCTGGTGCTGCCCTGGATATTGGTCTTCGCTGCGCGAACGCCTTTCGAGCGTTGGAGCGGCTGGTTGCTCACTGTGCTGGGCGTGGCCGCCTGTGGCTTCATCGCGTTCAACGAGGAGGCACTGGCGAGTCAATATGGTTTCATCGATACCCCCTTTCAGATGCTGGTCGGGGTGTTCCTGATTCTTTTGGTGCTGGAAACGGCGCGGCGTGCGATTGGCTGGCCGCTGCCGCTGGTGGCCTTGCTGGCGCTGCTGTATGCCGCGCTGGGTGAGCACATACCGGGACAGTTCGGCCATCCTGGCCTGCCGATGCCAAGCCTTGTCGGCACCCTGACAATTACCGAGGGCGGCCTGTGGGGCACGCTTACCGGAGTCAGCGTTGGGGTAGTGGCGATCTTTGTCATCTTTGGCGCGGTGCTCAATGCCGGAGAGGCCGGGCGTGGCTTCATGAATATCGCCAGCGTCGTGGCCGGACGCCTGACCGGCGGGGCGGCCAAGGTGTCGGTGATTTCTTCGGCGCTGATGGGCTCGATTTCCGGTTCGGCGTCGGCCAATGTGGCCTCTACCGGCGCCATCACCATTCCCAGCATGGTGCGTCTGGGCTATCCGCGCTCGCTGGCCGGTGCGGTGGAGGCGGTGGCCTCGTCCGGTGGTCAGATCATGCCGCCGCTGATGGGCGCCGGTGCCTTCGTGATGGTGGAGCTGACCGGCACGCCCTATACCGAGATCATGGTCGCGGCGATGCTGCCGGCACTGCTGTATTTCGCCACGGTGTGGGTCGGTATCAACGCCTATGCCACGCGTCACGATCTCAGCCCCATGGCCGAGGCCGACCGCCCAGGCAGGCGGGAAGTGTTGATCACCTCGCTGTTCTTTGCCGTGCCCTTCGTTATTCTGCTCGAGCGGATTTTTATGGGTGGCTACACGCCGCAGTACGCGGCGAGCCTGGCCATCTTTGCCGGTCTGGCGCTGCTGCTGTTCGATGTGACGATGAGCTTCTCGTTGCGTGGCTTCGCTGCCCGCCTGTCCGAGGCAATGATGACCGCCGGTCGTCAGGTAGCGGTGATCGGTGCCATCATCATCTGCGCCTCATTGGTGATCGGCGTGCTGTCGATGACCGGGCTCGGCGTCAAGATCACCTCGGGGATTCTCTCGCTGTCCGGCGAGATGCTGTGGCCGGCACTGCTGCTGACTGCCCTGGCGTGTCTTGTGCTTGGCATGGAGGTGCCGACCACCGCCGCCTATGTGATCTGCGTCTCGGTGGCGGGCCCGGCGTTGACGGCTCTTGGGCTTGAACCGCTGCTGGCGCATCTGTTCGTGTTCTGGTTCGCGCTGCTTTCCACCATCACGCCGCCGGTGTGCGGCGGCGTTTTCATTGCCGCTGGCATGGTAGGGGAGAACTGGCTCAAGGTGGCGCTCAAGGCCATGGCGCTGGGAATCGGGCTCTATATCATCCCGCTGGCGATGGTGGCCAATCCAGACATTATTCGCCTGGGGGTTGATCCCTTTGGCGCGGTGTTCGACACGCTCAAGATCGGCCTGGGCCTGACGGGCATCTCCTACGGCGTGATAGCCCGGCGCGCTTTGTGGCTGCGCGGGCTGTTGGTGCTGGCCGGCGCGCTGGTCATTTTTGTGCTCTAGCCGGCGAGGACGCCGGGCAGAAAGGCGTGAAACACACCGCCAATATCCCGTGTTAAGCTTGCCGTTCATTCAACACAGCCATGCGGAGAACACCATGACCCAAGCCAGCGCGCGCCATATCCTGGTCGAGGATGAAGCCAAGTGCGAAGAACTGAAAAAGGAAATCGAGGGCGGTCGCGATTTCGCCGATGTGGCGAAAGAGCACTCTAGCTGTCCGTCTGGCCGCCAGGGTGGTGATTTGGGCACCTTCGGACCGGGGCAGATGGTGCCGGAGTTCGACAAGGTGGTATTCAGCGGCGACCTGAACAAAGTGCATGGTCCGGTGAAGACCCAGTTCGGTTACCATCTGTTAGAAATCACCAGTCGCAGTTAAAAAGCCATAGCGAAACGCTAGACCACTATGGGGTCGTTACTGGGCAGCGGCTGGGTACCAAAGACTACCCAGACGTCCAGTGCCGGTCCCAGGTCTTCTAGCAGGCGAAGCTGCCCAGGATGATGCTCCAGTGTCTCCAGCGCGCAGATGCCGGCGTCGAAGCGGCCGCGCAGCAGGCCTTCGGCCACATCGACGATGGTCGGCATCTCGATCTGTTCGGCGAAGGCGGAAAGGTCAGTGTAATGACGGGTGGCCGGCTGCAGGCCTACGCTTGCAGGGTAGGCTACGTTCAGACGGGCCAGCAGCGCCAGGGGGCGACTGCCGGCGATGAAGGTATCAACGGGGAAAGCACGATGCATGTAGCGGCCCACGCACTCGCCATGGCTGGGGTGGGCCGAGCACTGCAGTACCCGGTCCACCTGGCCGGCCAGCAACGCCTCGAAGGCGGCGTGGAAATCGTCGAACAGCACGATGCTTGAGGCATTGACCGCTGGATGGGTCTCCAGGTAGCGCTTTAATACTAGCTCGTGGTTGCTGCCAGCAGGACCAAGGGCTGCATAAATCATGATAAGTGTCCCTCGAAATCCAAGCTATCTTCGCCCCGGTTGGAAATCGAATCAACGGCTTGACGTCTGCTCGCCAGATCGCCGGATTCGACCTTTTGCCTCGTTATCCTTCATGATGGCTTTGGCTCCGGGTGCAGTCGTAGTGCCAAGCTAGTGCTGCATTAGTGCCACCCGGGGCCAGGGTAATCGCTTCCGATGGCTTTGCAAGGATGATGCCGCGCGATGAAGACGCATATTTTGAACGTGGGCCTTGTGGGTTTTGGTACCGCAGGCCGCATCTATCATGTCCCCTTGATTCAGGCGGCTCCCGGTCTCGAGCTGACTGTCGTGGTAGCCAGCGACGTCGACAAGGTGCATGGCGTCCTGCCCGATGTGCAGGTGCACGCCAAGGCTCAAGCGCTGTTTGCCGACCCGATAATTGACCTGGTGGTGATTGCTTCGCCCAACGAGAGCCATTTCCCGCTGGCCAAGGCCGCACTGGCGGCGGGCAAGCATGTGGTGGTCGATGCGCCCATGACGGTCACGCTGGCCGAAGCGCGTCTGCTCAAGTCGCAGTCAGAGCAAGCCGGCCGGCTGCTCAGCGTGTTTCATAATCACCGCTGGGACAGCGACTTTCTGACCCTGGCTCAGCTGGTCCAGGACCAGCGGCTGGGACGGGTCGTCTCGTTGACATCGCGGCTCGATCGCTTTCGGCCTGAAGTGACGGATCGCTGGCGCGAAAGCCCCCGGCCCGGCAGCGGGATCTGGTATGACCTGGGAGCGCACCTGCTGGATCAGGTAGTGCTGCTGTTCGGCATGCCGCGGGCGATTCTGCTGGAACTCGGCAACCAGCGCGAAGGGGCCACCATTGATGATGACTTCCTGGCGCTGCTGGACTATGACGGCCTGCGGGTGACGCTGGGCGCAAGCTCGCTGGTCGCCGAGCCCACGCCGCGTTTTAGCGTCAACGGTACCCTGGGCAGCCATGTGACCTATGGACTCGACCCTCAGGAAGCTTGGCTCGCCGAGGGAAGAGAGCCAGAGATTGACTGGGGCCAGGATCCGTCGCCCGGCTGGGTGCAGCTGGCCGAGCGCACAGCCAATGACACGGCGGGAGAAGCGCTGCGCCGCCATGAGGTAGAGGCGCTGCCCGGCAACTATCGCGCTTACTACGACGCCATCGCTCAGAGCCTGCTGCATGGTGCGCCGCCCCCGGTCACGATTGAGCAGGCCATCGACGTCATGACGCTGCTGGAAACCGGGCTCGACAGCTATCGTCAGGCCCGCTGGGTGCGACTCAAGGAAGGCAACCCGCTGGTTCGGCGCCTGCACGGTGGCTAGGGCCTACTGTCATGCGTGCGGCCATGAGGCAATACGGATGAACCATGAAAAACGCTCGACGGCTTAGCCGTCGAGCGTTTCTTTATCTAGCTATCAAGAGCCTTGGTGAAATCAGGCAGTGGCGGTGGCCGACGCTTTGGCACCCGTCAGTTCGACCAGCGACTGTTCGATGATGTCGAGACCTTCTTCCAGTATCTCGTCTTCGATGGTGACCGGCATCAGGAAGCGGATGGAGTTGCCCCAGAAACCGCAGGACAGCAGGATCAGCCCTTTCTCCTTAGCCTTCTTGCACAGTGCCGCGGCAAGTTCCGGATGCGGCTGGCGGGAAGCCTTGTCGGCGACCAGCTCGAAGGCGGTCATGGAGCCGAGAGTGCGCACGTTGTCGACGTTCTCGAAGCGCTGCTGCCAGTCGTTGAAGCGTGCCACCAGCTTGTCGCCCAGGGCGCTGCTTCTGGCCAGGATATCTTCTTCGTTGATGACATCGATCACCGCCAGAGCCGCCGCGCAGGACAGCGGGTTGCCGCTGTAGGTGCCGCCCAGGGAGTTGGGGCCGGAGGCGTCCATGACCTCGGCAGTGCCGACCACAGCTGACAGCGGCATGCCGTCAGCCAGGCTCTTGGCCATGGTGACGATATCGGCTTCGATGCCGCTGTGCTCCAGGGCGAACATCTTGCCGGTACGACCGAAGCCGGACTGCACCTCGTCGGCGATCAGCAGAATGCCGTGCTCGTCGCACAGCGCACGCAGAGCCTTCATGTAGGCCGGCGATGCGGCATAGAAGCCGCCTTCGCCCTGTACCGGCTCGATCACGATGGCCGCGGTGCGATGCGGGGCGATGTCGGTCTTGAACACGGTCTTGAGCGCATTCAGCGAGTCTTCTTCGCTGATGCCGTGGTAGGGCACCGGGAAGGGTGCGCGGAACACATCGCCGGGCATCGGACCGAAGTCGTTCTTGTAGGGAAGCACCTTGCCGGTCATGGCCAGGGTCATGATGGTGCGGCCGTGGAAGCCACCATCGAAGCAGATGATGCCGCTGCGGCCGGTGGCGGCCCGGGCAATCTTGACGGCATTTTCCAGCGCTTCGGCACCGGTGTTGACCATCATCGCTTTGGCGTCACCCTTGACCGGGGTCAGCTGGCAGAGTTTCTCGGCCAGCTGCACGTAGGGGGCATAGGCCATCACGGTCTGGCAGGTGTGCATCAGCTTGTCGAGCTGGGCCTTGACCGCCTCGACCACCTTGGGATGACGGTGGCCCAGGTTGAGCACGCCGATACCGCCGGCGAAGTCGATCAGGCGATTGCCATCGGCATCCCAGATCACCGAGTTTTCAGCGCGCTCGGCGAACTGAGGGGAGGGGCTTGCAGCACCGCTAGCGACGTAGCGCTGCTTGAGTTCATTGAGCTGTGCGTTATTCATGACGTACTCCTTTGGGGCTGGTGGGCGAGCGTTCAGAGGCCGCCGACGCAGACATATTTCAGTTCAGTGTATTCATCCAGTCCATGGCGTGAGCCCTCACGGCCAAGTCCTGACTCCTTGACGCCGCCGAACGGTGCAAGTTCGGTGGAAAGAATCCCTTCGTTAACCGCTACCATGCCGTATTCTAGCCCTTCCATCACGTGCCAGATGCGACGATAGTCGCGGGCATAGAAATACGCGGCCAGACCAAACTCGGTGGCATTGGCCATGGCGATGGCCTGTTCTTCGGTGTCGAAGCGAAATACCGGGGCCAGCGGGCCGAAGGTTTCTTCGGTGGCCACGCGCATTTCATCGGTGACGTCGGCGATGATCGTCGGCTGGAAGAAGGTGCGGCCAAGCGCGTGGGGCTCGCCGCCGCAGATCAGGCGCGCGCCCTTGTCCAGGGCATCGCGGATGTGCTCGCCGACCTTGTCCACGGCGGCCTGGTTGATCAGCGGGCCCTGAATGACGCCGTCATCCAAGCCGTTGCCGACCTTGAGCTCGGCTACGCGAGCGGCCAGCTTATCGAGGAAGGCATCGTAGACGCCGGACTGTACCAGAAAACGGTTGGTGCACACGCAGGTCTGGCCGGAGTTGCGATACTTCGAGACCACGGCACCTTCCACGGCGGCGTCCAGGTCGGCGTCGTCGAAGACGATGAAGGGTGCGTTGCCGCCCAGCTCCATGGACGCTTTCTTGACGGTGCCAGCGCACTGGGCCAGCAGCCGCTTGCCGACGGGAGTGGAGCCGGTGAAGGAAATCTTGCGCACGCGCAGGTCGCTGGTCAGCACCTCGCCGATCTCGGCAGGGCGGCTGGCGGTGACGATATTGATCACGCCTTCGGGGAAGCCGACCTGCTCGGCCAGCTTGACCAGCGCCAGGGCGGTCAGCGGGGTTGCCTCGGCGGGCTTGATCACCACCGTGCAGCCGGCGGCCAGTGCCGGGGCGCACTTGCGGGTGATCATCGCCAGCGGGAAGTTCCAGGGCGTGATGGCGGCCACCACGCCGATCGGCTCGCGAAATACCAGGATGCGCTTGTCGACGCCGTGTCCGGGCAGGGTCTCGCCGGCCACGCGCTTGGCTTCCTCGGCATAGTATTCGACGAAGCTGGCACCGTAGGCGACCTCACCGCGGGCTTCTGCCAGCGGCTTGCCCTGTTCTCGCGTCATCAGCCGCGCCAGGCCTTCCTGGTTAGCCATGATCGCTTCGAACCAGGCGCGCAGCAGGTTGGCGCGCTCCTTGGCGGTGCGCTTGCGCCAAGCGACTCCAGCGGCTTCGGCGGCGGCAATGGCGTCCCGAGCATCGTCGGCGGTCAGGTCCGGCACCTCGGCCAGCAGCTCGCCAGTAGCGGGGTTCATGACGTTGAAACGGCGCTCGCCAGCGCGCCAGTGTCCGGCCACGTAGGCCTTGTCGATCAGCAGTTCGGAGTCGGCGGTCATCGTGTTTTCTCTTGGGGTGTTCTTGGGATCGTGCTTGAAGTGGCTATCTTGTTTGACGAGTGTGCATTATTTAAAACGTACAGCCAACCCCGTCGCTTTCATCATTGACAGGGAAGGCGAAAAATACCGCCAGTTATCGGCCTGCAGCCGGCTTTCCGTTACACTATGACGCCGAATTGCACAGACGGTGAAAGCCGTCGCCGGGTGATATCGTGTCGTTGATGCTGTGCTTGGCGTTGTTTACTGGTTTTATCTGGCGAGGTGAGCCTTGGTCGATCCCCTGAATGCCTGGTGGGCCCAGCAGCTGGTGCTGTGCGACTGGGCTTTTGCCCCTGAGCCTCTGACCCTCGAGGCCGAGCTGGCGAGTGCTCGGCTGGCTGCGCTGGGCGTTGCCGACCGAAGCGAGCTGGCCTGGCGTCTGCTTGAAGCCGTCGGTATTGGCGAGCCTGAACCTTTGGGCTGGCTGGCCGGTCTGGAGCTTGCAGCGCTGGGCGGTGCGGCCGGCTGGCTGAGTGAAGAGCGCGCCACAGGCTGGGCCCGATACTTCGCCGAGCAGATTCATGTCCGCTATGACGACCTCGACGACTGGCTGAATGCTCTGCGCCAGGCCTGGAGCATCGCCGGCTGGACTGCCACCGAGGCGGGGCTGCCGATGGCCTGTGAGGCGCTGTCGCGTCTGGAGCATGAGGGCGAAGGTGTGACCTGGCCACTGATCGGCGACTGGCTTGCCGTCCAGCCCGGCCAGGCCGCGTGCTGGCCCGAAGGCGAAGAGCACAGTGTCTGGCGCCTACGCGCGGCATTCGGCCCGGTGCTGGAGGTGCCAGCGGGTGCGCATGACTGGCAGGAGCTCGAGGCCTGGCTGGAGACATCCTGGCAGGTGACCAGTCGCGATGAGCTGATTGCTCTGCTGCTGTGGTTGGCGGCCCAGGGCGATCGTCACGGCTGGGACCTTGAGGCGTCACGATTGCTGGCGGCGGATGCGGATGAGCGCGGACGCTGGCGCAGTGAGCTGAGCGCTGAGGATCGCGCCTTTGGCGATGTCCTGCTTGACTATGTAGAGCGTGGCGAACCGCTGGAATGGGCCGGCTGGGACTGGTTGAGGATGATCGACCTTGCCTGGGCGGGGGCCTGTCTTGGCTGGCTTGGCGACGAGGAGGCCAGGGACTTTGCCGTCCACGGTGCCGATCTGATCATTCGCCGCTATAGCGACTGGACGGCGCTGGCGACGGCGTATCAGCGCGGCCGCAGCCTGTTCGATGGTCGTGACCTGCTGGGTGAGCTGGCCGCCGACTGGTCGCTGCTCATGCACTCGCCGCTCAGTCCCTGGCGCGGCGCACTGTCCGAGGTGGTATCCGAGGCTCATATAGAGGCTTCACGTCAGGCGATTCGCGGCTGGCGGGCATCTCCTCGCCATTGGGTGCTGGCGCTGGCTGCGGTGCGTGAACCTCAGCTCGCAACCCGCCAGGGAGAAGCGCCGGGGCTTGCCACCGGTCGTGTCGATGACGCACGACGGTACCTGGCCGAGACCCTTGAAATGCACGCCGACGAAGGCAGCGAGGCGCTCTCTCGTTTCTGGCTGCCGGCCCAGGCGCATCATCTCAACCAGCTGGCGGCGGATGCTGTTCATAAGGCTCTGCCTTCGTCGAAAACTCCCTTCGGTCAAGCCGAGGCGGAAGCACTGAAGGTGCGTGATGCGCTGGGCGGCGGCAGTCGTCATGCCGCCACCATCCACATGGCCGAGGAATATGCGTTTCACCTGCAGATGGCCATGGACAGTGAGCTGTTTGTCGATGCCGACCTGAACGATATGGCGATGGCCCTGAAGGATGCCCTGTGCCGGTTCTATCCCGATGCCAAGCGCTTGCTGGCGGCCTGGGTGGCATGGGAGTCGCTGCTGCCCGAGGCGCCTGACCAGCCCTCGCTTGTCGATGATATCCGCTGGCATATCGAGGACCCTGGCAGCCTGTTTCACTGGCTGGACTGGCGAGGCGGTCGCTGGCACGAGCCCGGTCCGCGGCCGTGCCTGCTGCACTTCACCGCGCTGGCGCTGGTCGGCCCCCTCAATGCGCCGGTATGGAGCCTGCCACAGCCCGAAAGCGCACGGGAGTGCGTCTCGATTCGCGACTGGGTAGACGGCCACTACGGCTTGCAGTCGGCCAGTGAGCTTGAAGAGTTCATCGATTATCTGTTCGAGGCCGGTGATCGCCAGGACTATCAGGTCAACTATTCTCCCTACACCCTGAATAGCGCCCGGCTGGCTTCAGAGATCGCGACCCTGGAGTCCGGAGACTGCAGCGAGGAGGAGCGCAATCACCTGTTGCGTCTGGTGCGTGTGCGCGACAATGCCGAGGGCTGTAACGAGCTGGACATGACCGCCTGGGACCTGGCACAGGCGGTGGATCTGACGATCGCCGCACGCCAGCTTGGCTGGTTGAATGAGGCGGCCTTCGTGGCGAGGCTGGAGCGTGCCTACAGCCTGGCGGAAAGCCACTACAGCGGCTGGGAAGACTATGCGCTAGGGCTGTTTGCCGGCTTTTCGTTCTTCATGGGCGAAACGCCAGAGCGAGAGAGCTTTCTGAGCGGCATGCGTCAGGCGCTGGTGGCCTGGCTGACTGCCGCACCCCCCTTGTCGGGCCCCTGGGCAAGCCTGGATTTTCCCGGCACCAGGCCGCGCCACTGGGCGCCCATGCATATTGACACCCTTCCTGGGGATGGACGTCAGCTTCACTGAATGCTCATGTCATCATTTGCTTAATACTAAATCATCAAAAGTATACTACCATGTCCCTGTTGAGAGACGCTGGCTCCGACCGCGTCGCGCCGCATAGAAAACAGGGAAGATGAGGGTAGTAGGAATGGGTTCTCCCCGATATTGCCGACTGGTGCCCATGGCACTGATGATCTCGCTGCTGGCCGGCTGTGTCACTACAGGGAAAGAGTCAGATGCGCTGAGTGATGACTATTACGCTCGCAACATCCCCGGGCTGATGTCGCCGGCGGAAAAGCTTTACCAGATACGGACCTCGTCCAGCCCCTCATCGCTGATTCGCAAGGCGCTGCTGGCCGAGCATGAGCGCTGGCAGGGGACACCCTATCGTCTCGGTGGCGATGGCCCAGAGGGCATTGATTGCTCGGCGCTGGTACAGAATATCTTCGCTGATAAATTCAGCCTCGATTTACCCAGAACCACGCGCCGTCAGGTAAATGAGGGTGCGCCGGTCACCCGCGAAACGCTCGAACCCGGCGACCTGGTATTCTTCCGTCCACCCGGCAGTCGACATGTCGGTATCTACGTGGGGGACGAGCGTTTCCTGCACGCCTCGACCTCCCGGGGGGTCATGATCTCCTCGCTGAACAATGTCTACTGGAAACGCTATTACTGGAAGGCCCGGCGACCGCTGGAGCCCGTACACGTGGCCCAGTTGAGTCAGACTCAGGCGGCCATCGGAGCGCGGTGAGGGCGGATTGCCCGAAAGACTGGCCAAAAACATGTTTGATGGGCAACATGGAATGGAGCTCCTATAAAAAGCCAGTGTGTATAAGTCGTTGTAGGAGCTGCCGAACTTATGAAAAGCCGCTGCCACGGGTGTCGTCGGGCGCCTTGGTGTGGCCTTTGCGCTCGCTATCCGCGCCCAACTCCGCCGCCGCTGCGCGGCGGTGTCGCGATGCATAGCATCCCTCCTACGAAAATCCGCTCCGTGACACTTATCGTCACCGCGCGACTTGGCGTCGACGGGCGCCTCAGCGTGGCGGCTCATGTCAATCACTGAGAGGCTCGCATGATCGAAGCCCATAGCCGTGCCTGGTGGCGCGCCACTCTGGCCCTTTGCCTGGGCTCCTTTCTGGTGTTTATCAATCTCTATGCGCCTCAGCCACTGCTGCCTGACCTGCGCGTGGAATACGGCGTATCGACGCTGGGTATCAGTCTGGTGATGTCGGTGGCCACACTTGCAGTGGCGGCGTCCCTGTTGGTGTTTGGTCCCCTGTCCGATGCCATCGGCCGGGGTGCCATCATGCGCTTTACTCTGCTGGCGGGAGGGCTTTTATCGCTGGCGCTGGCGGTGACGCCTAACTTCGAGACGCTGCTGGCGCTGCGCGCGCTGCAGGGGTTCATGCTGGGCGGCTTGCCGGCGGTGGCCATCGCCTGGATGGGCGATGAGTTCGAGAAGCCGGCGCTGCTGACCGCGGTAGGACTCTATATCGGCGCCAACACCCTAGGTGGCATCAGCGGTCGCATCGTGGGTGGCGCGGTGGCTGAGTTCAGCACGGCGTCGATGAGCTTTGTGGCCGTGGGCAGTATGACGCTGATTGGCCTTGTGCTGTTCTGGAAGCTGTTGCCTAGAGCCCAGGCCTTCACGCCGCATCCGTTCGAGCTGAGCACGGCGCTTGCTGATCTGGGTGCGCATTTGCGTAACCCGCTGCTGCTGGGCGCCTATCTGCTGGGCGGGCTGAATTTTCTTATCTTTATCAACCAGTACAGCTACATCACCTTTCACCTGGCCGAGGCGCCGTACTCGCTGGGCGCGCGGCTGCTGGGGCTGATCTTTCTGACTTACCTGGGCGGCACCCTGGGTTCAGCGCTGTCTGGCCGGATCGCCGCGCGACTGTCCCAGCCGCTGTGCATGATGCTCGGCATCCTGATTCTGATGGCGGGCACGGCGGTAACCCTGGCCGATTCGCTGGGCTGGATCCTGACCGGACTTACTATCAATGCCTTTGGCTTCTTTCTGGCCCACTCCATGGCCTCGAGCTGGGTAGGTCGCCAGGCCCGCGCAGCCCGAGGCAGCGCCTCGGCGCTCTATCTGGTGTTCTACTACAGCGGCGCCAGCCTCGGCGGCTTCTGGCTGGAGCCTTTCTGGCAACGGGCCGGCTGGTTCGGGGTGGCGCTGGCGTCCTGGCTGATGCTGGGCGTCACCCTGGGTGTTGCGGTCTGGCTGGAGTATCGTGAGCGTCGGCTGCGTCAGCAGTACCAAGGCAGTGAGGCTCACGAGACGGATGGTCCGCCGGCTTCGTCTCCCCAGATTTCTTCAAGGCGTTCCACTCGACCGCAGGCAGACTTGTAGAAGCGATAGCGCAGCGGATTCTCCTGGTAGTAGTTCTGGTGTTCTTCCCCGGCCGGATAGAAGGCAGCGGCGTCGAGTATCTCGGTGGCAATATCCTGGTTGAAGCGAGCGGCCAATGCATCACGGCTGGCCTCGACCAGCTGGCGCTGGGCCTCGCTATCGACAAACACCGCGCTGCGGTAGGAGTCGCCCTGATCGCAGAACTGGCGGTTTACCGCGAAGGGGTCGACGTTACGCCAGTAGACCTCCAGCAGCTCGGCGTAGTCGACTCGCTCGGGGTCGTACTCGACCTTGACCACCTCCAGGTGGCCGGTGCCGCCGTTGACCACCTGTCGGTAGGTGGGGTTCTCCGTTTTGCCACCGCTGAAGCCGGAGATGGTGGCGGTCACGCCATTGACCTTGTCGAAGGCTTCCTCGACGCACCAGAAACAGCCGCCGGCGAAGATGGCGCTTTCGCTGGCGGCCAGGGTGCTCATCGATAGCGCACTCAGCGGCAAGGCGATCAGCGCGCCGGCAAGAAAACTCAAACCGCGTCGGCTGGTTTCAGCAAGTACTTTGGCATGGCTCTTGGTATGCGACCTGGCATGGCTCTTGGCATGGTGCATGATTAGATCTCTGACGACGAAAATTGGCTCGACCCAATTTTGAACGCTCGCACCGGAGGTAGTTCACCGGCGACCAGGATCGGTGGTGGTCCACTTCAAAGGCTCTGCTTCAAAGGATTGGTTCCTGGCACCTCTCGATCAAGTCAGCAAAAACCGGGCTTGGATCAGGTGAGTCGGGTATTGTAATGCGCCGGCCCATCAGCCGACCAAGCGCGCTCTTCTTTATCTATTGCTTGTTTTCCATCGATTGGCACGGAGACTATAACGTGACTCAGCGACGCCTGATTCTTCTGGCGGTGATTGTCCTGCTGCTGGCAGGATTCTACTTCAGCGACGCCCACCAGTTTCTTACATTGGAAAGCATCAAGGCGAGTCAGGCACGTTTTCAGGCCCTGTTTGACGCCAGGCCGCTGACGGTAGCAGGCGGCTTCTTTGTGGTTTATGTGTTGATGGCGGCCTTGTCGCTGCCCGGGGCGGCGCTGCTGACGCTGCTCGGTGGCGCGCTGTTCGGGCTGGGCTGGGGGGTGGTGCTGATCTCGTTTGCCAGCAGCCTGGGTGCGACCCTGGCGGCGCTGATTGCACGAAGCCTGCTGCGCGAGCCGCTGGAGCGGCGCTTTGCCTCCCAGCTTGCGCGAATCAATGCCGGTATCGAGCGGAAGGGCGCCTTCTATCTGTTTACGCTGCGGTTGATTCCGGTATTCCCGTTTTTCGTCATCAACTTGGTCATGGGCTTGACCCGAATGCGCCTGACGACCTTCTACTGGGTTAGTCAGCTCGGCATGCTGCCGGCGACCGCGGTCTACGTGAATGCCGGACGCGAACTGGGCGGACTCGAATCGCTGTCGGGCATCCTGTCGCCGGGGTTGATCGGCTCGTTCGTACTGCTCGGCCTGTTCCCCTGGCTTGCGCGGCTTGGCGTGGCGCTGATCGAACGGTGCCGACTGGCCAGACGCTTTTCCCGTCCCAAGCGCTTCGAGCAAGATATCGTGGTGATCGGCGCCGGCTCGGCGGGGCTAGTGGCGAGCTATATCGCCGCCGCCGTCAAGGCCAAGGTGATGCTGGTGGAGCGCGACCGTCTGGGGGGAGACTGCCTGAACACCGGCTGCGTGCCATCCAAAGCGTTGATTCGCGCCGCTCGCAGTGCCGATGAAATTCGCCGCGCCCCGCGCTACGGCATCTCTGCCGGGGAGTCCAGCGTCAACTTCGCTGCGGTGATGGAGCATGTGCACCAGGCGATCCGCGAGATCGAGCCTCACGACAGCCGGGAGCGTTACGAGGGGCTGGGCGTCGAGGTGATGGAAGGTGACGCGTGGCTGGAGGACCCTTGGCGAGTACGCTTGGGCGAGCGCGTCATCACCGCGCGCCATGTGATCATTGCCAGCGGCGCCAGGCCGCGCGTGCCAGCGCTGCCGGGAATTGACGATATTGAAGTGCTGACTTCGGATAATCTCTGGCAGCTGAAAGAGCTGCCCAAGCGCCTTGTCGTGCTGGGCGGCGGGCCAGTCGGCTGCGAGCTGGGCCAGAGTTTCGCCCGCCTGGGCAGTGCGGTCACTCTGGTGGTGAGAGGAAAACAGCTGCTGTCGCGTGAAGACGCCGACGTCGCCGATGAAGTGGCGCGAGGTCTGGCGCAGGACGGTGTGACGCTGATGCTTGGCGCCAAGGCCCTGGGCGTGATCGCCAATGGCGCTGAGGGCGGCGGGCATCTGTTCAAGGTCGAGCATGAGGGCGAAACTCAGACTCTACCTTTTGATCAGCTGCTGGTGGCCGTGGGACGGCAGGCCAACGTGGACGGTCTTGGCCTGGAGGAGCTGGGCGTGGCGCTGCGCGACGATGGCACCCTGGCGGTGGACGGGACGCTGCGCTCGGTGCTGCCCAACGTCTGGGCCTGTGGCGATGTGACCGGACCTTACCAGCTTACCCATGCCAGCGCGCATCAGGCTTGGCATGCCACGGTCAACGCGCTGTTTGGCGAGTTCAAGCGCTTCAGGGTCAGCTACCGCGCGATGCCGGCGGTGACCTTTACCGCCCCCGAAGTGGCAAGAGTCGGGCTCAGTGAGCGCGAGGCCAAGCAGCGGGGCGTCGAATACGAAATCACCCGCTATGCGCTGAGCGAGCTGGACCGGGCCATCGCCGAGGGCGAGCGAGGCGGCTTTATCAAGGTGCTGACGGTGCCGGGCAAGGATCGCATTCTTGGAGCGACGCTGGTGGGCGAGGGCGCCGGCGAGATGCTGGCCGAGTTCACCCTGGCCATGACGCACAATATCGGTCTGAACAAGATACTGGGTACCGTGCATCCGTATCCCACACGCTCCGAGGCAGTGAAGGCGACCGCAGGCGTGTGGAAGAACGCCCACAAGCCAGAGCGGGTGCTGGGCTGGCTGAAACGCTACTTTGCCTGGCGACGCGGCCAGGCCGACAGACTGTGATATAAGGACCGGGCTATGCTGGATCGCTGGACCATGCCACTGACCCAGAAACCGCTGCGCTGGCTAGCACGAGGCTTGGCGCGTGCAGGCGTGAGGCCCGATCAGGTGACGCTGGTAGCCTTCGCGGTCGGCATGCTGGCGCTGCCCCTGCTGGCCCTGGAGATTTACTGGGCGGCGCTGATCGCGGTTGCACTCAATCGTCTGGGAGACGGTCTGGATGGTGCCCTGGCGCGGCTTACCGAAAGTACCAGCGATGCCGGCGGCTTTCTCGATATCGGCCTGGACTTTGTCTTCTATGCCGCCGTGGTGTTCGGTTTCGCGCTGGCCGACCCCGCGGCCAATGCGCTGGCCGGGGCGCTGCTGCTGTTTGCCTTCATCGGCACCGGCACGTCCTTTCTGGCCTTTGCCATCATGGCCGGTCGGCACCGACTGGAGCGGCCGCGCTTTCAGCGCAAGGCGTTCTATTACCTGCATGGACTCACCGAGGGAACCGAGACGGTGATGGCGCTGATGGCATTTTGCCTGTGGCCTGAGCACTTTCCATGGCTGGCAACGTTGTTCGCTGCAGCCTGCATGATCACCACGGCTACCCGACTGTGGGGAGGCTATGTCACTTTGAGAACCTTGGGAAGGGCGGGGACCTGAGGCCGAGAGCAGATAGTCATCGTGCAGCTTCCGTGCATTTTTTGTAGGGCAGGGAAAGCAGGAAGGGCAGCCGAGCGGCTGCCCTTCCTGGATCATGGTGCGGTGATATGCGTGTCAGCACTTAATGCTGATGGCCGCCTTCACCATGTACATGGCCGTGCTCGATCTCTTCCTGGCTGGCTTCGCGCACGTCGGCGATTTCGACGTCGAAGTTCAGCGGCTGGCCGGCCAGCGGGTGGTTGCCATCCACAGTGACGGTGTCGCCCTCTACCTTGGTCACGGTGACCATCAGCGGGCCGCCGTCGGTCTGGGCCTGAAACTGCATGCCCGGCTCGATGCTCTCGACGCCCTGGAAGGAGTCGCGCGAAACTTCCTGAACCAGCTGCGGCTGGAGTTCGCCATAGCCTTCTTCTGGGCTCACATTGGCCTGCAGCTTGTCGCCCGCTGCGCGGCCTTCCAACTGCTTCTCGAGACCCGGAATGATGTTTCCGGCACCGTGCAGGTAGGTCAGCGGCTCGCGGCCTTCCGAGCTGTCCAGCACCTCACCAGCCTCGTTGGTCAGGGTGTAGTGAAACGCGACAACGGTGTTTTGCGCAATCTGCATGAAAGAACCTTTGGTAAGTACATGTCAAGAGGCCATGGTAACGTGGCTTTCGGTGGGCTGTCAGTGGTGGAGCCAGATTTTTCAGCTTCACCGGGTATATCCTGAGACTAATTCACGCCGTGGTACCAGTTGCGCAGCTCTGTTGCCGGGGATACCCTTGCTCCTGACTTTTAATCTTGGCTCTTAACCCTGTCTTTCATCAGGAGATCTGCATGACTATCGCCATTATTTGGCTGGTTGCCTTCGTGTTCTTTTTTTACATGTTCCTCAAGCGCTGGGATGCGTCGGTCAGCGGCATGCTCGACAAGCTGTTGCCGGCGGTGCTGCGCAGTGAAGATGATCGCCTTGTATTGGCACCGGCACTGGCGGTGCTGTTGGCAACGGCCATCGTCTCCCCGGTCGAAGTGCTGCTGGTCCTTATTCTTCTCAGCCTGATCGCGCTGGTCGTCGGCAAGCTGATGGGCTGGGCGATGAACAAGGCCGACCTTAGCTAGGCAGTCCTGAGACATGAAAAAAGCCCGATACGTTGAAGGTATCGGGCTTTTTTTTTTGCTCTTTCCAGCTTCGCTGGCTTAGTAGGGCACGACGCTGGCGTTGCGACCGCTACCCAGGATACGAACACGCTGACCCACCTGGAAGGGCTGGTCGGCCTTCTGCACAACAACGATATTCTGGCCGTTGTCCTGGCGAACCTCGATCTCCCAGGCGTTGATCAGGTTGGCGCGATCCTCGATGGCGCTACCAGCAACGGCGCCACCGATAGCACCAGCGGCAGTGGCAAGCCTGCGTCCTGAGCCGCCGCCGACCTGGTTGCCCAGCAGGCCGCCAATCACCGCACCGCCGCCGGTGCCGATAAGGCCCCCGGCACGGCTATCGGCCTGGATCTGCACCTGGCGCAGGGCGCTGATGGTGCCCAGGGTGACGCTCTGAGCGGTCTTGGCCTGGTTGCCGGTATAGACGTTGCCAGAATAGGGAGAGGTGTTGGCACAGCCCGCAAGCGTCAGGGCGCCAACCGCGAGAATGGGAATGAGACGCTTCATGAGTGTTCTCCTTGAGTGACATGATCAGCGGCGAGAAGCTGATGAAAACTAGTTAGGAAACGCTGTTTTTTTAATCTTAACCCTTCGCCTTTCGTTACGCTAGCCTTGATTAGGGATGGCAGGCAAGTCTGAAACGGCAAAAGGGGAAAGGCTGAGCCTTCCCCCTTCCAGTTGCGAGATCTTGCGTTCAGATTGCGGTGTTTATCCGAACTGGCTCATGGTGTTATCTTCGCCGCCGGCCTTGAGAGCCGCATCGCCGTGGAAGAACTCCTTGTGGTCGTCGCCGATATTGGAGCCCGCCATGTCCTGATGCTTGACGGTGGCGATTCCCTGGCGGATCTCCTTGCGCTGTACGCCGGCAACGTAAGCCAGCATGCCTTCATCGCCGAAGTAGCCCTTGGCCAGATTGTCCGTGGACAGAGCGGCCGTGTGGTAGGTCGGCAGGGTGATCAGGTGGTGGAAGATACCGGCTTCGCGAGCGGCGTCGCGCTGGAAGTCCTGGGTCCAGCGGTCGGCTTCGTCGCACAGCGGCGTGTTGTCGTACTTCTCGTTCATCAGGTCGTCACGATCGTAGGCGCTGACGTCCTTGCCTTCCTTCTGCCAGGCATCGAACACCTGCTGGCGGAAGTTCAGCGTCCAGTTGAACGATGGCGAGTTGTTATAGACCAGCTTGGCATCCGGGCAGACTTCGCGGATGCGGTTGACCATACCGGCGATCTGGCCTACATGGGGCTTCTCGGTCTCGATCCACAGCAGGTCGGCACCGTTCTGCAGGCTGGTGATGCAGTCCAGCACCACGCGATCTTCGCCGGTGTTCGGCTTGAACTGGTAGAGGCCGGAAGCCAGACGCTTGGGCTTGAGCAGCTTGCCGTTCTGCTTGATCACCACGTCGCCGTTGTCGATGTCCGCGGCGTTTTCGATGACATCGCCGTCCAGGAAGCTATTGTACTGGTCGCCCAGATCGCCCGGCTCATTGGTCACGGCGATCTTCTGGGTCAGGCCGGCACCAAGAGAGTCGGTGCGAGCGACGATTACGCCATCGTCAACGCCCAGCTCGAGGAAGGCATAGCGCACGGCGTTGATCTTGGCGATGAAGTCTTCATGAGGCACGGTGACCTTGCCGTCCTGGTGGCCGCACTGCTTCTCGTCGGAAACCTGGTTTTCCAGCTGGATCGCACAGGCACCGGCTTCGATCATCTTCTTGGCCAGCAGATAGGTGGCCTCGGCGTTGCCGAAACCGGCGTCGATGTCGGCAATGATCGGCACCACGTGGGTCTCATGGTTGTCGATCTTGGCGATCAGCTCGTCGGCCTTGGCGGTGTCGCCGGCCTTCTTTGCCTCTTCCAGGTCACGGAACAGATGGTTCAGTTCCCAGGTGTCGGCCTGGCGCAGGAAGGTGTAGAGCTCTTCGATCAGTGCCGGCACGCTGGTCTTTTCGTGCATGGACTGGTCGGGCAGCGGGCCGAACTCGGAACGCAGGGCGGCGATCATCCAGCCGGAAAGGTACAGATAGCGACGCTTGGTGCTGCCGAAGTGCTTCTTGATGGCGATCAGCTTCTGTTGGCCGATGAAGCCGTGCCAGCAGCCCAGCGACTGGGTGTACTGGCTGCTGTCGGCGTCATAGGCAGCCATGTCTTCACGCATGATCTTGGCGGTGTAACGGGCGATGTCCAGGCCAGTATGAAAACGGTTCTGTACGCGCATGCGTGCGGCGTTGGCCGGATCGATGTTATGCCACTTGCCGCCCTGGGCCTCGCGCAGCTGAGTCAGCGCTTTAACCTGATCCTTGAATGCTGTCATTGCTACCTTTCTCCCAAATATTTGCCAATCACTTGATAACCGCATCGACGGCTTTCGTACAGTGGTGCCGGGTTTCCGGCTGCCGCTATAAATTCGACACCAGCATATGCTGCATCTGCGAGATGACGCCAGTCTTTTTGTAATTGGCTTGGCTGCTGTCTTCCCGGCTTGCCACCGTAATGAGTCAAGCTTCTTGCCGGTGGAAACAGGAAGATCGGTGCTTTTGATGTCTCGCAGCATCCTGTGCTGATTGCCACTATCGCCCGGCATGACGGCGGTCGGCAATAGGCCCTTGGGGGAAGGGGCGGTTGTAACTTGACTACAGGAAGGGCTTGAAAGTGCTTGCTCTGTAGCCAGAAACAAAAGCCAGGTACAAGACAGGAAAGTGAAAGTGCGTACTCAGTCGATGAAGCACAGTCTCATGTTGCGATGCGCAATGCCGGCTTCCATGAATACCTCGCCGTAGGCGCTGAAACCGAATTGCTCATAAAATGGCAGGGCGTGCAGCTGAGCGGCCAACTCGACGCCTTCGAGTTCCTTGTCGCGTGCAGCCTCGATGGCCGCGACCATCAGTGCCAGGCCGATGCCGTTGCCACGCTGGTCGGACAGCACGGCGACGCGACCGATATGCCCGTCGGGCAGCAGCCGAGCCGTACCGACCGGGCGAGGTCCGATCCGTGCTAGAAAATGCAGGCAGTCGGGATCACGACCATCCCATTCTTCCTCCTGGGAGACATGCTGCTCCTCAATGAAGACGATCCGGCGAATGACGCCGGCTGCCTCGCCCAGCGTGTTCCAGTCTCCCTGGTCAATCTCGATGTTGGCTGTCACGGTCAGTCCTCCTGGTCGTCCGGACCTTGCTCCTGAAAATCCCAGGGCCAGCACAGGCTGCCGGCATCCAGCAGATGAGTCAGCAGCTCTGCACCGCCGTCGTGAGCAAGCAGCTGCTCATCGAGCGCTGTTTCTGGATCCGCCAGGGCGCGCGCCAGATCGATGCTGGTGACGATGCCGTCGCCGTCGGCGAACAGGGTCGCGCGCTGCTTGTCGAGCAGGCGCCAGGCAAAGCGTGATCCGGGGCTGCGCTCCAGGATGTCGCCGTCCTGTAGCGTAGTGACAAGCTCGGCAGGGTCGCTGGGGGTTTCGCTGGGCGCTAGCTGGTCGGGATATTTGGGCTGGGTCATCACCCGGCCAAACCACTGGGCCAGCTGCGTCGGGTCGTCGAGGGTGTCGAGGATCAAGGCGTGCATGCGCGCCACGGAAGCGTCGTCCAGCTCGGTAGCATCGCAGCTGGGCGCCATGCCGGCGTCGGAGTAGCGCTGCGAGGCGGGTAGCTGCTCGCCAAGGTAGTCGGCGAAGGACGTGATGGCTTCGTCGGCCGACGGCGCGCGAAAGCCCACCGACATGGTCATGCAGTCGTCGGACTGGCTGACCCCGTGATGGGCCCAGCCCGGTGGCAGGTAGAGCATGTCGCCGGGTTCGAGCACCCAGTCGTGGTCGGCGGCGACATTAAAGGTCTTCAGGATGCGCAGGCCGATGCCGTCGATGATCGGTGCGCTGTTGCTGACCTTGCCGCCGAGCTGCCAGCGACGCTGACCGCTGGCCTGGAGCAGGAACACATCGTACTGATCCACATGGGGCCCCACGCTGCCGCCGGGGGGGGCGTAGCTGATCATGATGTCGTCGAGACGCCAGCGCGGTACAAAGCTGAACTGTTCAAGCAGCGCGGCGACTTCCGGCACATAGTGATCCACGGCCTGCACCAGCAGGGTCCAGTCGCGCTCGGGTAGCCTGGCGAAGGTGGCTTCATCGAAGGGGCCGTGGCTGACCTGCCAGGGGCGCTCTTCGCCCGCTTCATCGCGACCGTACTCCTCGATCAGTCGCGCCTCGACGTTCTCTTCGCAGGCCAGTCCGGCTAGCTCGTCGGGATCGAGCGGGCTCTCGAAGCCGGGAAAGGCGCCGCGGATCAACAGCGGCTTGCGCTGCCAGTGATCGCGCAGGAAGTCGCTGGCGGTCAGGCCACCGAGCAGTTGCAGCGGGGTATCGGAGGTCATGGGCACCACCTTGTTTTGCAATGCTGAAGCCGTGGGTGTTTCGAGTCGCGGCTGATCCGGCGGCAGGCCTGCGAGGGGGCGCTGTAAATATCTCCCTGTACGCTACTTTTGCCATCCATGGCAAAAAGCCCCCTCTACAGCCTGTCCCCGGCGCCGCTTGACATGCTGCTCGACGGCTTACAGCCGGCGCGCCTGATCGACGGCGTTGCCGATGTAGTTGGCCGGCGTCAGTGTCTTGAGTTCGGCTTTCACCTCGTCAGGCAGCGCCAGGCTATCGATGAAGCCGGCAAAGCCGGCCTGGTCGATGCGCTTGCCGCGGGTCAGTTCCTTGAGCTTTTCATAGGGCTTTTCGATGCCGTAGCGGCGCATCACGGTCTGAATCGGCTCGGCCAGCACTTCCCAACTGCTCTCCAGATCGCGGTTGAGCTGTTCGGGGTTGGCTTCAAGCTTGCTGATGCCCTTGAGCGAGGCCTGATAGGCGATCAATCCGTAGGCCACGCCGATGCCCAGGTTGCGCAGCACCGTGGAGTCGGTGAGGTCGCGCTGCCAGCGCGAGATTGGCAGCTTCTGTGCCAGGTGTCCGAGCACGGCGTTGGCCAGTCCCAGATTCCCTTCGGAGTTCTCGAAATCGATGGGATTGACCTTGTGCGGCATAGTCGAAGAGCCGATCTCGCCTTCGACGGTCTTCTGCTTGAAATAGCCCAGGGAGATGTAGCCCCAGACGTCGCGGTCGAAGTCGATCAGGATGGTATTGAAACGGCACACCGCATCGAACAGCTCGGCAATATAGTCGTGGGGCTCGATCTGGGTAGTATAGGGGTTGAAGGTCAGCCCCAGGCTCTCGACGAAGGTCCGGGCGTTGGCCTCCCAGTCGATGTCCGGATAGGTTGTCAGGTGAGCGTTGTAGTTGCCCACCGCGCCGTTGATCTTGCCCAGGATTTCCACCGCTTCGATCTGTTTGAGCTGGCGGCGCAGGCGATAGGCGACGTTGGCCATTTCCTTGCCCAGCGTCGTGGGGCTGGCGGCCTGGCCGTGGGTGCGCGAGAGCATGGGCTGGTCGGCATGCTCGTGTGCCAGCTGTGCAATGCTATCCGTCACCTGGTGCATATGGGGCAGCAGCGCTTCGAGGCCTTCCAGCAGCATCAGACCATGGGAGAGGTTGTTGATGTCTTCGCTGGTGCAGGCGAAGTGCACGAACTCGCTGACGGCCTGCAGCTCAGGCGTGGCTTCGATGCGCTCCTTGATGAAATACTCCACCGCCTTGACGTCGTGGTTGGTGGTGCGCTCGATGTCCTTGATGCGTTGGGCATCCTCCACCGAGAAGTTATCCACGAGGCTGTCCAGCACGGCGCTGGCTGCGCTGGACAGGGGCGGAACTTCTTCGATCTGGGGGTGTTCGGCCAGGCGCTGCAGCCAGCGGACTTCGACGGTGATCCGGGCGCGGATCAGACCAAACTCGCTGAAGTGCTCGCGCAGCGATTCGGTCTTGCTGCCATAGCGGCCGTCGACGGGCGACAGGGCGGTAAGGGCGGACAAGGGAAGCGACGTTGACGGCATGGCATGATTTCCGAGTTGACGTTAAAAAAAGAGAGTAGGTGCTGAACAGTTGGCGCGAATTTCAAAGTATGTTGGTGTGCTATCAACTGATGGCGTCAAGCGCGCGCTGCATGGCGCCACGCTGAAGGATCAGCCGCCAGCGGCGTCCGCCCTGCTGGTGCCAGAGCAGGGCGAAGCGCACGCCGGCCAGCAGGCAGGCACGAATGCGCTCCGGCATCATCGGGCTTTGCAGCAGCGAGGGGTCGCCCTGGACGACAATGCGCTGCTTGAAGGTGGACAGCGTCTGCTGATAGGCCTCGCCCAGACTGGCAATGACGTTCTCGTGGGTCTCGCCGAAGTGCTCGGCCTGGCCCTGAATGCGTGTCAGGCGCTGTCCCAGGTCATCCATCATGGCGTCGTTCTTGCGTAGCTGGTTGGTCAGCATCAGCAGCGCAAATCCGTAGCGCATGATCACCGGGCTTGCCTGCTTGCGTCCCAGCATGCCGTCGAGCGTATCGAGGCCGCGACGCAGATTGTTGGGATGACCGCCGTAGATCGCTTCAAAGCTGTCGGGGTTGGTGTCGATGGTCGCGCGAATCAGCGTCTCCCAGGCACGGGTATCGGCCTGGCCGGTGCGCGCCAGCTCATCCACCAGGCTGGCGGCCTGAAATACTCCGGCCAGTGCCAGTACTTGGCGCGCCGTCGGCGAATCCGGGGCGCGATGAATCGGTGTGGTCTCGCTCATCAAAGGTGCTCCGTGGCATTCCAGGTCGTGCGAATGACGCCGCCGCCAAGGCAGATATCGCCATCATAGAGCACCAGCGACTGCCCGGGGGTAACCGCGCGCTGGGGCTGGTCGAAGCGTGCTTCGACGCCGCCGTCGTCGGCCAGTCGCACATGGCAGGGCACATCGCTTTGCCGATAGCGGGTCTTGGCGGTGAAACGGCCTTCCTGCACCGGCGCTTCGCCAGCGACCCAGTCCATGGCCTCGGTGGCCAGGCTGTCGCTATACAGCAGCGGATGGTGCTTGCCCTGCACGGCGATCAGCACGTTGCGCTCAAGATCCTTGGCGGCAACGTACCAGGGTTCTTCGGGGTAGTCGGCCAGCCCGCCGATCCCCAGGCCCTGACGCTGGCCCAGGGTGTAGTACATCAGCCCCATGTGCTTGCCGATGGCTTCTCCCTCGGGCGTTTCGATGGCGCCGGGCTGGGCTGGCAGATATTGCTTGAGGAAATCGCTGAAGCGGCGTTCGCCAATGAAGCAGATGCCGGTGGAATCCTTCTTGCGCGCGGTGATCAGGCCGTGGCGCTCGGCAATCGCGCGCACCTCGGGCTTTTCAAGCTCGCCCACCGGAAACAGCGTGCGGGCGATGGCTGCCTCGGGCACGGCATACAGAAAATAGCTCTGATCCTTGTTGGCATCGAGCCCCTTGAGCAGACGCGGGCGCGCGTCGCGGATGCCCTGACGAACATAGTGTCCCGTGGCGATTTTCTCGGCACCGAGTATCTCGGCGTATTCCAGGAACACTTTGAACTTGATCTCGCGGTTGCACAGGATGTCTGGATTCGGCGTGCGTCCGGCACGGTATTCAGCCAGGAAATGCTCGAACACGTTGTCCCAGTATTCGGCGGCGAAGTTGGCGGTATGCAGCGGGATGCCGAGCCTGTCGCAGACGGCCTGGGCGTCGGCAAGATCGTCCTTGGCCGTGCAGTATTCGGTGCCGTCGTCCTCGTCCCAGTTTTTCATGAACAGGCCTTCGACCGTGTAACCCTGTTCCAGCAGCAGCAGGGCGGATACGGAAGAATCGACACCGCCGGACATGCCGACGATGACCTTGCCTTGGGTGGCTGTCATGGCGCTCTCGGAGTGGGTAAGTCGTAAATGGGGAGAAATTATACCTGACAAGCGCAGCAAGCTCGAAACCTGTAGGTGCCGGCTTGCTTTCAGCGCTCATGAACCACGTCCATCGGGTAGAATCTGCCGGCCAGCGCGTCCCGGATGCGCCGCATGACCAGCGGGCTGCGCAGCCGTCCTTCGCGTTCGAGCTGCTCGATCTCTTCCAGCGTCATCCAGTGCACCGCCAGAATTGCCGGATCAAGCTCGTTGCCGAGATGCGCGAGTGCCATGCCGAAGAAACCGTGACTATGGAAGGTCTTGCCGTCAGGTGCGTTGTACACGTACAGCCCCAGATAGTCGGTGATGCCTGCCTGCCAGGCGGTTTCCTCACGCACCTCGCGCAGGGCACCATCGCGGATTCGCTCTCCGGGCTCCAGGTGCCCGGCAGGCTGGCTGAACAGGGTGTCATGGCGGCCGTGACTCTCTTCAACCATCAGGAAACAGCCGGCGCGCTCTACCACGGTGGCGGCGGTGACATAGGGTTGCCAGCGATTCATGGACGTCTCCTCTGTGATCGGCCTGGGCGCCTTCTCTGGTCCGGGCTCTGTGCTTGCTTGTGGCGCTGGCGCTTGTTTTGCCGGAATGGGACAGGTGCATGAAGCGTTTCTCGGCGCCACTGACCCGGCTCCAGACCGTCCAGTCGCCAGGGACCGATAGCCACCCTGACCAGGCGCAGCGTCGGGTAGCCGACATGGGCGGTCATGCGTCGTACCTGTCGGTTACGCCCTTCAGAGATGGTCAGCTCGAGCCAGGTGGTAACGGGATGGCGCCTTGGGTCGAGCGGAGGTTTGCGTTCGGCAAGTCCGCTCTCTTCCAGGCGGCGAACCTTCGCCGGCAGGGTCATGCCGTCTCTGAGGTTGACGCCCTTGCGCAGCGCTTGCAGCGCGTCATCTCCAGGCACGCCTTCAACCTGCACGCGATAGGTCTTGGCCTGCTTGTGGCGCGGGTGGCTGATGCGGTGGATCAGTTCGCCGTCGTCGCTGAGCAGCAACAGGCCCTCGGAGTCGTAGTCGAGGCGGCCAGCCGGATAAATGCCGGGGACGTCGATCATGTCGGCCAGAGTGGCGCGTGGGCTGCCCTCGCTACCAGCCCGGTCGGTGAACTGGGAGAGCATGCGATAGGGCTTGTGGAGCAGATAGAGGTTCATTGCAGCTCCTCCAAAACGCGACGGCTCCCGTCGGCCTGGGGCGGACGGGAGCCGAAGAAAACCTGAGCGCCGCCCGTCCTGTACATAAGGATAGGGCGGCGGGTTGCCGTGTGGCGACAGGTCAGCCCTTGGCGACCATGGCCAGGGCCTCGTTCAGGGTCTTGCTGGGACGCATGACGGAGCGGGCGAGCTCGGGGTCGGGGCGGTAGTAGCCCTTGAGATCGACCGGCTGGCCCTGCACGCCGTTGAGCTCCTCGAGGATGGTCGTCTCGTTGGACCTGAGGGTCTCGGCCAGACGGCCGAAGAGGTCCTTGAGACCGGCATCCTGATCCTGGGCGGCCAGCGCTTCGGCCCAGTACAGAGCCAGATAGAAGTGGCTGCCGCGGTTGTCCAGTTCTCCCACCTTGCGCGAGGGCGACTTGTTGTTCTCGAGGAACTCACCGGTGGCCTTGTCCAGCGCATCGGCCAGCAGCGTCGCGCGCTCGTTGCCGAACTGCTTGGCCAGATGCTCCAGGGAAGCGCACAGGGCAAGGAACTCGCCGAGGCTGTCCCAGCGCAGATGGTTCTCCTCGAGGAGCTGCTGAACGTGCTTCGGCGCGGAGCCGCCGGCCCCGGTCTCGAACATGCCGCCACCGGCCATCAGCGGCACGATGGAGAGCATCTTGGCGCTGGTGCCGAGTTCGAGGATCGGGAACAGGTCGGTCAGGTAGTCGCGCAGGATATTGCCGGTCACCGAGATGGTGTCGAGGCCGCGAATGAGACGCTCGAGGGTGTAACGCATGGCACGGACCTGGGACATGATCTGGATATCCAGACCCTCGGTGTCGTGCTCCGCGAGATAGGTCCTGACCTTCTTGATCAGCTCGTTCTCGTGGGGACGATAGGGGTCGAGCCAGAAGACCGCCGGCATGCCGGAGTCGCGGCTACGCTCCACGGCGAGCTTTACCCAGTCGCGGATCGGTGCATCCTTGACCTGGCACATCCGCCAGATATCGCCCTGCTCCACGTTCTGCGAAAGCAGCACTTCCCCGGTCTCCAGGTCGGTAATGTTGGCGACGCCCGCTTCCGGCACCTCGAAGGTCTTGTCGTGGGAGCCGTACTCCTCGGCCTTCTGCGCCATCAGGCCAACGTTGGGCACGGTGCCCATGGTGGCAGGGTCAAAGGCGCCATGCCACTTGCAGAAGTTGATCATCTCCTGGTAGATGCGGGCGAAGGTCGACTCCGGCATCACCGCCTTGACGTCCTTGAGGCGGCCGTCGGCGCCATACATCTTGCCGCCGGCGCGGATCATGGCAGGCATCGAGGCGTCCACGATCACGTCGCTGGGCGAGTGGAAGTTGGTGATGCCGCGCGCCGAATCCACCATCGCCAGCTCCGGGCGCTGGTCGTGACAGGCGTGCAGGTCGCGGACGATCTCGTCACGCTGGCTTTCGGGCAGCGTGTTGATCTTCTCGTAGAGGTTTGCCATGCCGTTGTTGACATCGACGCCCAGTTCGTCGAGCAGCGCGCCGTGCTTCTCGAAGGCTTCCTTGTAGAAGATCCTGACGCAGTGGCCGAACACGATGGGATGCGAGACCTTCATCATCGTCGCCTTGACGTGCAATGAGAACATCACCCCGGTCTTGCGCGCGTCCTCGATTTCGCGCTCGTAGAAGTCCAGCAGCGCCTTCTTGCTCATGAACATGCTGTCGATGATTTCGCCTTCGAGCAGCGAGACGTGGGGCTTGAGCACCTTGGTCTCGCCACTCTCGGTGATCAGCTCCATCTTCACGTCACGCGGACGGTCCAGCGTCATCGACTTCTCGCCAGCGTAGAAGTCGCCCTCATGCATGTGCGAGACGTGGCTGCGCGAGGCCTGGCTCCATTCCCCCATGTGGTGAGGATACCTGCGTGCGTACTCCTTGACCGCCTTGGGCGCACGACGGTCCGAGTTGCCTTCGCGCAGCACCGGGTTGACGGCGCTGCCCATGACCTTGGCGTAGCGCGCCTTGATGTCCTTCTCTTCCTCGCTACTCGGTTCGTCCGGGTAGTCCGGCAGGGGGTAACCCTGTTCCTGCAGCTCACTGATGGCGGCTCGAAGCTGCGGCATGGATGCGCTGATGTTGGGCAGTTTGATGATGTTGGCTTCTGGTGTCTTGGCCAGGGCACCCAGCTCGGCCAGGTGATCTTCCACGCGCTGATCGTCGCCCAGGTAGTCGGGGAACTGGCAGAGGATTCGGGCGGCAAGGGAGATATCGCGAGTTTCCACTTCAATGCCGGCAGCGTCGGTGTAGGCGTCGATGATCGGCAGCAGCGAGTGGGTCGCCAGCGCAGGCGCTTCGTCGGTGAATGTGTAGATAATCTTGGGCGTCTGGGACATAAGGCGTTGATCTCTCTGGTCACTGCGGTGGCAGGGAACGGAGGAGCCCCACAGGGCGCCCTCCAATAAGGGGTAATATTATATCTCGCTTGTCGGCAGGTGTCCCGGCGAGCCTACTCCGCCATAGAGGCTCGATGCTATACTTCGCTTCGTAGTTCCACTGATAGACCAGACAGGGGAGTCCTCTAATGGGGTTTCAGAAAATTGTCGTTCCCGCAGACGGCACCAAGATTACCGTCAATGCCGATAACACGCTGAACGTGCCGAATGATCCGATCATTCCGTTCATCGAGGGCGACGGGATAGGTGTCGATGTGACGCCAGCGATGAAGATTGCCATCGACGCTGCTGTCCAGAAGGCCTACAGCGGTGAGCGCAAGATCCACTGGATGGAGATATACGCTGGCGAGAAGGCCACCCAGGTCTATGATGGCGACACCTGGCTGCCCGAGGAGACGCTCGAAGCGGTCAAGGACTACGTGGTTTCCATCAAGGGGCCGCTGACCACGCCGGTGGGCGGCGGCATTCGCTCGCTGAACGTGGCGCTGCGTCAGAAGCTGGATCTTTATGTTTGTCAGCGCCCGGTACGCTGGTTCGAAGGCGTACCCAGCCCGGTCAAGCGCCCTGGTGATGTAGATACGGTGATCTTCCGCGAGAACTCCGAAGACATCTACGCCGGTATCGAATGGCAGGCGGGTACGCCCGAGGCCGACAAGGTCATCAAGTTCCTGCGCGAGGAAATGGGTGTCACCAACATTCGCTTCCCCCAGGACTGCGGTATCGGCATCAAGCCGGTGTCCGAGGAAGGTACCAAGCGTCTGGTGCGCCAGGCCCTGCAGTACACCATCGTCAACGATCGCGAGTCGGTGACCCTGGTGCACAAGGGCAACATCATGAAGTTCACCGAGGGTGCCTTCAAGGACTGGGGCTATGAGCTGGCGAAGGAGGAGTTCGGTGCCGAGTTGCTCGACGGCGGGCCTTGGATGACCATGAAGAACCCGAAGACCGGCAAGGATATCGTGATCAAGGACGTCATCGCAGACGCCATGCTGCAGCAGATCCTGCTGCGTCCGGCCGAATACGACGTCATCGCTACCCTGAACCTCAACGGTGACTACATTTCCGACGCCCTGGCAGCCGAGGTGGGCGGTATTGGCATCGCGCCGGGCGCCAACCTGTCCGACAGCGTGGCCATGTTCGAGGCGACTCACGGCACCGCGCCGAAGTACGCCGGCCAGGACAAGGTCAACCCGGGCTCGCTGATCCTCTCTGCCGAGATGATGCTGCGTCACATGGGCTGGGTCGAGGCGGCTGATCTGGTCATCAAAGGCATGGAGAAGGCGATCTCCAAGGGTGAAGTGACCTATGACTTCCACCGTCAGATGGAAGATGCCAAGCTGCTCAAGTGCTCCGAGTTTGGACAGGCCGTCGCTGACAACATGTAAGCGTGTCCTGATGGGCTGAGGCCCTCGTCCGCCTGGCGGACGGGGGCCTTTTCGCATGAGGCTGGAGTGCTTTCATGCATGACCGGTCCATGAACCTTGTTGTTCGAGCAGCGTCGAATGATAATGAATAGCAGATGTTTCATGCATCAGGATTGTATATCTAGAGTCATGCATCAGATTATTCATGCTTCAATTAAAGTGAAACCTATGACGATAACCGTGGGCGAGGAGACAGGCATGTCCCCGCTTGTACCGCCTCACGCCGGCATGACCCGCCCAGCAGGTCCCGGCGGGGATGATGATGGCAATCTGGCCGTTCTGCCCGCCAAGCCGGCATTGGCGAAGCCACCCATGTACAAGGTGGTCTTGCTTAATGACGACTTCACCCCAATGGAGTTTGTAGTGGAAGTGTTGAGAACATTCTTCAACATGGACAGCGAGAAGGCGGTTCAGATCATGCTTGCCGTGCATACGCAGGGCAAGGGAACCTGCGGTATCTTTACTCGCGACATTGCCGAAACCAAGAGTCACCAGGTCAACGAGTATGCTCGTGCCTGTGAGCACCCGCTGCTGTGTGATGTTGAGGCAACCGACTGACCCCGGTAGGGTCCAAGAATCATAGAGGCGTCAAGCGTTGGCGGTTGGACTTGCAACCTTGGCGCTTGTGCCCGATGTTGATGAAACCGGACCGAGACGGATCCAATGCACGTCCTGGGCGGCGAGAAGGGGACTGCCATGCTAAGCAAAGAACTTGAAGTGACCCTGAATACGGCATTCACCGTGGCACGCTCCAAGCGCCATGAGTTCATGACCGTGGAACATCTGCTGTTGGCACTGCTGGATAATGCCTCAGCATCAGGGGTACTACGGGCCTGCGGGGCGAACCTCGACAAGCTGAGGACCGACCTGCAGGACTTTATCAATTCCACGACGCCGCTGATTCCCGAGGATCAGACCGAGCGGGAAACGCAGCCGACGCTGGGTTTTCAGCGCGTGTTGCAGCGTGCGGTCTTTCACGTGCAGTCATCGGGCAAGAGCGAGGTAACCGGTGCCAACGTGCTGGTGGCCATTTTCTCGGAGCAGGAAAGCCAAGCGGTCTATTTCCTGAAGCAGCAGAATGTGGCGCGGGTCGATGCGGTCAATTACATCGCTCACGGTATCTCCAAGGTGTCCGGACACGATAGCGGCTCTGAAATCGGCCACCAGGAAGCCGAGGATGCCGAAGAGGGCGGTAACGAGAACGCCGGCAACCCGCTGACCAATTTTGCCACCAATCTTAACGAGCAGGCGCGGCTGGGCAAGATCGACCCCTTGATCGGGCGTGCCCATGAGATCGAGCGCGTGGTGCAGATTCTGGCCCGGCGGCGCAAGAACAACCCACTGCTGGTGGGAGAGGCCGGGGTAGGCAAGACAGCCATTGCAGAGGGGCTGGCCAAGCGTATCGTCGAGGAAGATGTGCCCGATGTGATCAGTGACGCCGTGGTCTACTCGCTGGACATGGGCGCGCTGCTGGCCGGCACCAAGTACCGCGGCGATTTCGAGAAGCGCCTCAAGAGCCTGCTTGCCGAGATACGCAAGCAGCCCAGCGCGGTGCTGTTCATCGACGAGATCCATACCGTGATCGGTGCTGGCGCGGCCTCGGGCGGCGTCATGGATGCGTCCAACCTGCTCAAGCCGCTGCTGTCATCCGGCGAGCTGCGCTGCATCGGTTCCACCACCTACCAGGAATTTCGCGGCATCTTCGAGAAGGACCGTGCCCTTGCCCGTCGCTTCCAGAAAGTCGACGTGCCGGCACCGTCGGTGGAGGACACCATCCAGATCCTCAGGGGTCTGCGCTCGCGTTTCGAGGAGCACCACCAGCTGAAATACACCGACAAGGCGCTGGAAAGCGCTGCTCGGCTGGCCGATCGCTACATCAACGATCGCCATCTGCCCGACAAGGCCATCGATGTGATCGATGAAGCCGGTGCCCACCAGCGCCTGCTGCCGCCGGAAGTGCGGGTCGATACGATCGATGTCGAACAGGTGGAAGCGGTGGTGGCGTCAATCGCGCGTATTCCGCCGAAGAGCGTGTCGAGCTCCGATCGCAAGCTGCTGGCCAATATCGATCGCGACCTGAAGATGCTGGTGTTCGGTCAGGACGAGGCCATCGACAACCTGTCGGCGGCCATCAAGCTGTCTCGGGCCGGTCTCAAGTCACCGGACAAGCCGGTGGGCAGCTTCCTGTTCGCAGGCCCCACCGGGGTCGGCAAGACCGAGGTGGCGCGTCAGCTGTCCAAGGTCATGGGCATTGAGCTGGTTCGCTTCGACATGTCGGAATACATGGAACGCCACACCGTCTCGCGACTGATCGGTGCGCCTCCGGGCTACGTGGGTTATGACCAGGGCGGTCTGCTGACCGAGGCCATCACCAAGCAGCCCCACTGTGTGCTGCTGCTCGACGAGATCGAGAAGGCCCATCCGGAAGTCTTCAACCTGTTGCTGCAGGTGATGGATCATGGCCGGTTGACCGACAATAACGGCCGTGAGGCGGATTTCCGTCACGTGATTCTGATCATGACGTCCAACGCCGGGGTCGAGAGGGCCACGCGGCGCTCTATCGGCTTTCAGACCCAGGACCATTCTACCGACGTCATGGAGGTCATCCGCAAGACGTTTACCCCGGAGTTCCGCAATCGTCTGGACGGCATCATCCAGTTCGACTCTCTGCCGCCATCCGTGGTGCGCAGCGTGGTCGACAAGTTCCTGGTCGAGCTGCAGGCACAGCTGGATGAAAAGCGGGTGCAGCTGGACGTGGCCGATGACGCACGAGGCTGGCTGGCCGAGCACGGCTACGACCCCGAGATGGGGGCAAGGCCTCTGGCGCGGCTGATTCAGGAGAAGCTCAAGAAGCCACTGGCCGAGATGATCCTGTTTGGGGAGCTTTCCGACCACGGTGGGCTGGTACACGTCACCATCGAGGACGGCGAGCTGCACCTGGAGACCGAATCAGAGCTGGCTGATGCGCCATGAGTGACCGCTGACGCCAGGTATCTGCCTGAAGTCGTTTATAGGTGTTATAGGTTATAGATAGAAAGCTACGCCCTGCCGTATGGCGGGGCGTTTTTTATGCGATCGCCGAGCCGAAAAAATGGCGTGCCGGCGTCGGCTCCTTAGCGGGAGCGGTAGACGATACGGCCCTTGGTCAGGTCATAGGGGGTCAGTTCAACCTTTACCTTGTCGCCGGTCAGAATACGGATGTAGTTCTTGCGCATCTTGCCGGAGATGTGGGCAGTCACCACGTGGCCGTTTTCCAGCTCGACCCGGAATGTGGTGTTGGGCAGCGTATCGACGACAACGCCTTCCATTTCAATATGGTCTTCGCGTGCCATATGTGGCATTTCCTCGCTGTTAGTGTCATCTGGTGGCGGCCGGTTGTCGTGCAGGACTCACCATGCCGTCAGAATAGCGCGATATTGTGCCGCATGCCGCACGGCAAGGCAAAGAAAGCGCACTGATATACGGGTAGGAAAGGCTATCCGAGTGAAATCAGAGGGCGCCAGTGGCGTCCATCGAGCAGCTCCAGCGGGCGAAAGTTCTGTTTGTAAGCCATCTTCTGGCACTCGCTGATCCAGTAGCCGAGATACAGGTGAGGCAGACCCAGGTCCTGGGCATGAGCGATCAGACTCAGCACGGCGAAGGTGCCCAGAGACCGCCGGTCAAAGGCTTGCGTCGGGTCGAAGAAGGTATAGATGGCCGAGAGCCCGTGCTGCAGCTCATCGAAGGCGCACACGGCCACCAGACGATCACCCAGTCGCATTTCCAGCAGACGGGCATAGTCCTGTTCCAAGCTCAGGAAGGTGCGGTACTGTTCGACGCTGGGTGGAAACATGTCGCCATCGGCGTGGCGCGCGCGAATGTAGTGGGCGTACAGCCGGTAGTGCTCGCTGTCGAAGCCGGCGGGAACGACCCTGAGTGTCAGGTCGGCATTGCGGTGGATGATCTTGCGCTGAGAGCGGCTGGGCCGAAATGACGCGACGGGAATGCGCACCGATACGCAGGCGCTGCAGCCTTCGCAGTGAGGGCGGTAAAGATGACGCCCGCTGCGTCTGAAACCCAGCAGTGTCAGGGTGTCATAGACCCCGACTCCCGGGGTTTCCTGAGGGTCGAGAAACAGCGTTGATGCCTGGCGACCTTCCAGATAGCTGCAGGCATGGGGGACCGTGACGAAGAAGCGCAGGTCGCGAATCGGTTGGCTGGGCGTGTCGCTGCTCAATTCGGTCGTCTCCTCTTGGCCGTGTTCTTTTTAGGTCAGGTAGGCTCTTCTCGGATGTGTTCTTGATTGCGCAGCCGAAGCGGTGTCAGAGTGCGGCCCATGAAGGGTCGAAGCGCCATGTGGGTGCTGCTACCCATAGCGCATGCTCGCTGTCAGCGGGGCGTTGCAGCCACTTATCAAGATAGCCGATGAACGCATCCCGAGCGATATCACGAGCGCCAAGACTGGCCAGGTGTGGCGTATGTATCTGGCAGTCAATCAGGCGGCCCTGGCCCGCGACCATGCTCCGGGCCAGGCAGACCAGCGCCACCTTGGAAGCGTCGGGCACTCGCGAGAACATCGACTCGCCGAAGAAAACCGGCCCCATGGCGATGCCGTAGAGGCCGCCTGCCAGGCGGCCCTGCTGCCAGACTTCTAACGACTGGGCGGCGCCCAGCCGATGCAGCTGATGGTAGGCGTCGCGCATATCATCGGTGATCCAGGTGCCGGGCTGGTCCGCTCTGGGGGCGGCACAGGCCGCCACGACCTCATCAAAGGCCTGATTGGCGGTCAGTCGAAAACCGCCGTTGCGAATGCGCTTGGCCAGGCTGCGGTGGACGCGAATCTCCTCGGGAAACAGCACCATGCGCGGGTCAGGGCTCCACCACAGCAACGGCTGGTCGTCGCTGTACCAGGGAAAGATGCCGCTGCGATAGGCCAGCAGCAGGCGTTCGAGGCTCAGGTCGCCACCGGCCGCCAGCAGGCCATCCGGCTCCTTCAGCGCGTCTTGCACTGGTGGAAAATAGAGCGGAGTCGGGGGTAGCCAAGGCAGCATATGTGCTTTCCAGTGTGGGAAAGCCGCCTAGTCTGCCGCTGGCGAACACGGGGCTCAAGCCCCGAGCTACTGTGATGGAAGGCGCGGGCTCGGTATGATATCGCGTCGATATGGATCTGGTGACGCCTGAGGGCGCAAGGGGAGGGCTGCTTGACTGCCAATGACAAGTCCACACCGGCGGGACGGACCAGGGCGGCCAGAGATCGCGCGAAGCGCTTCGGGCTGCGTCTGCAGGGGTCGTTGCGCGAAGGCGTGATTATCGTGTTGCTGGCGATCTGTGTATTCCTGTTGCTGGCGCTGTTCAGCTATGACGCCGCCGATCCCGGCTGGTCGCATACCGGCCCCGAGAGTGAGGTCAACAACTGGATGGGCGCCTTCGGGGCCTGGCTTGCGGATGTGCTGTATTCGCTTTTCGGCGCCAGTGCGCTGTGGTGGCCCGGGGTCTTCGGCTACGCGGCCTGGTGGCTGAGCCGCGCCCGTCAGGTGCGTCTGGAGTGGAATGCTCTGACGCTGGCGCTGCACTGCGCCGGCCTCGCGCTGCTGATGATGGGAACCACCATTTTCGGGGCGCTGCATTTTTCTTCTACCGACAGCAGCCTGCTCTATGGCACCGGCGGCGTCTTCGGTGAGGGGCTGGTGAGCGCACTGTTGCCGCTGATGGGCAGCGGCGGTACCTCGCTGCTGGCGCTTGCCGCCATCCTGTGTGGCGTGCCCTTGTTCACCGGACGCTCCTGGCTGATCTTTATCGATGAGCTGGGGCGCTTCGGCGTGGTGGCCTGGGGTTGGCTATCGGCGCGGCTGGCGATCAAGCGTGCCGAGCCGGATGAAGACAAAATCGATGACAAGCCGTCAGCAGAGTCGCTGCCGGAACAAGAGACTGCGCGTCCGTCCTGGTGGCGCCGACTGGGTCTTGCGCGGTGGACTTCCGCACCCGAAATCGACGCAGCAGAGATTGGCGAGCCAGTCATCGGCGATGGCGATACTCGCATTCCCTGGGAAGTGCCTGAGCATACGCCCTCGGCCAAATCTCCTGGCAAGCGCCCAGCGAGCCACACAGACCTGCCACCGGCCAGGCCGCTGGGCACGGCGACATCAGCGCCGCCGCCAGGCAGCCACAGTGCGTCTGTAGAGCCTCAGGCAGCCTCGGCTCGTCCGCGAGGCGAGCGCACCGAGCCACTGGTGTCATTTGCTGCCGGGCATTCAGGCTCCTCCAGCCAGGCCAGCTCCGAGTCAGTCAAGCCAATGAAACTAACGGCCGAGCGCGACGTTCCACGTCAGCCGACAGGTGACGCTTCGGGCAGCTCGCGGATCGAGCCCCGGTATGATGCGCGACCGACAGAGGGGCCGACGCATAAGCAGCCAGAACCCTTGGCAGCTAAACCTGCAGAGAGTCCGACGAAGAGCGCCGCTGACGAGCAGCAGCATCGGGGCTTGGCTTCGCCGCTGGTCGCTGATGATTCAGAGCCGCCCGTGCCAATGAAACAGGGCTTGGAAGGAAAAGGCGCACCCGGCGACTCCGCAGCGCCAGCGAGTGAGCCAGAAAAGGCGGCAGCGAACCCGGTGGATGAGGTTGGCCCTGCTCAGCCCAAGGTCGAGCGTAGCGAGCGCCGCTCGCCCGAGTTGATCCCCGAGCCGGTGCTGCCTGATCTGGATGACTCACCCCTGTCGTCTTCTTATGCGTCACCGCTTGCTGAAACAGGGCTGAGTGCAGCGCCTGCCGTACCGTCAGCAACGTCATCGGCGCTGTCAACGGCATCCGGGCAAAGTCCGGTACGGCAAGGTGCTTCACAAGCGCCTGATGTAAGAACAGCTGCTGACAGCGCCGCTGCCAAAGAAAAAGAATCTTACGCAGGCTTGGCAGCAGCATCAGCGGGAGCACCGCCGCAGGACGTTTATCAGGCGCCTGTCGAAGAAGGGCAGGTAGCCACCGCCGAGCAGGCTCAGGCCGGCGCGGCAGACGGCCCCACGCTATGGACGGTGGAGCATTTGCAGAGTCAGCGTCCCAGCTTTGACGACGGCGGCGAGCCGGAAGGCGAGCTTCCCAGCATGCGTTTGCTGACTGAACCTTCAGCCCATGAGCCGAACTATACTGAGCAGCAGCTGGTCGAAATGGCCGAGCTGCTTGAGGTGCGCCTGCGCGAATACGGCGTCAAGGCCGAGGTGGTGGACACCTGGCCGGGCCCGGTGATCACACGCTTCGAAATCAAGCCGGCGCCCGGGGTCAAGGCCTCCAAGATCAGTAATCTGTCCAAGGATCTGGCGCGCTCGCTGATGGTCAAGAGCGTGCGGGTGGTGGAGGTGATCCCCGGTCGTCCTACCGTGGGCATCGAGATTCCCAACCCCAATCGCGCCATGATTCGGCTGCGCGAGGTCATCGACTCCGAGCGCTTCCAGCAGGAGTCATCGGCGTTGACACTGGCGCTGGGTCAGGACATCGGCGGCGGGCCGGTGGTGGCCAATCTCGGCAAGATGCCGCACCTGCTGGTGGCTGGTACCACCGGCTCGGGCAAGTCGGTGGGGGTCAACGCCATGCTGATCTCGATGCTGCTCAAGGCCACGCCGGAGGAGCTGCGCATGATCATGGTCGATCCCAAGATGCTGGAGCTGTCGGTCTACGACGGCATTCCGCATCTGCTGGCGCCGGTGGTCACCGACATGAAGGAAGCCGCCAACGGCCTGCGCTGGTGCGTGGCCGAGATGGAGCGCCGCTACAAGCTGATGGCGGCCATGGGCGTGCGTAACATCGCCGGCTTCAATGGCCGTCTGGACGAGGCCAGACAGGCCGGTGCCCAGGTGGCCGACCCGCTGTGGGAGCCGCAGCCCTGGGAAATGCACCAGCCGCCGCCGGTGCTTGAGAAGCTGCCCTATATCGTGGTGGTCATCGACGAGTTTGCCGACATGTTCATGATTGTCGGCAAGAAGGTCGAAGAGCTGATCGCACGTCTGGCGCAGAAGGCTCGGGCTGCCGGTATTCACTTGATTCTGGCCACCCAGCGTCCTTCGGTGGACGTGGTGACCGGCTTGATCAAGGCCAACATTCCGACCCGCATGGCCTTCCAGGTCTCATCCCGGGTCGATTCGCGGACCATTCTCGATCAGGGTGGCGCCGAAAACCTGCTGGGCCACGGCGACATGCTGTATCTGCCGGCGGGTTCCGGCGCGCCGACCCGGGTGCACGGTGCCTTTGTCGATGACGACGAGGTGCATCGCGTTGTCGACGACTGGAAGCGTCGTGGTGAGCCGGAGTATATCGACGAGATTCTCTCCGGCAGCGTGACCGCCGACGCCTTGGCCGGACTCGAGGCCGAGGGTGCAGAGGGCGATGATGCCGAGCAGGATGCGCTATATGACGAGGCGGTAGCGTTTGTGACCGAGAGCCAGCGGGCTTCGATATCGGCCGTGCAGCGGCGCTTTAAGATCGGCTACAACCGTGCCGCTCGCCTGGTCGAAGCCATGGAAAAAGCCGGCGTGGTTTCGCCCATGGGCAGTAACGGCGCCAGGGAAGTACTGGCCCGCTCGCATGCCGAATGAGCCAGAACGTGCAATCATCATGCAAGACGCCGCCGCAGAGAAACTTGCGGCGGCAATGTGAGTCGCAGTGACCATGGCCGTTGCGGCTCACCTCAGGGAGAAACACCATGAAGTTCAAGACGTTGATCGCCGGAGCACTGGTTTCGGTGGCCTTGCCGGGCCTGGCTCTTGCCGACAAGGGCGCCGATCGCCTGACGCATATACTCGAGCCGCTGACCACCTATGTGGCTAATTTCGATCAGCAGATTCTCGATGGCAGCGGCCAGCGCCTGCAGTCGGCCAGTGGTCGCATGTGGCTGGCGCGTCCGGGGCGTTTCCGCTGGGAGGTCGATGCGCCTTACTCGCAGGTCGTGGTCTCCGACGGTGAGCAGGTCACCCTCTACGACCCCGACCTGGAACAGGCGACGGTCCAGGAACTGGACGAGCGTGTGACCCATACGCCGGCGCTGCTGCTGTCCGGCAGCGCGGATGCGCTGACCGAGAACTATGAGGTCAGCTCGAGTCAGCGCGGCACCGCCGAGACATTCACGCTGACGCCGCGCAGCGCCGATACGCTGTTTGAAACGCTGCAGCTGACCTTTTACGGTGAGCGGCTGGGCGGTCTGCAGATGACCGACAGCACCGGTCAGCGCACGGCCATCGAGTTCGACAGCGTGGAGCAGAATGGCAAGATTGCCGACTCTCGTTTCAGCGTTGAGCTGCCCGAGGGCACCGATATCATTCGCGATACGCAGTAAGCTGAAGAGCGGCGCTATGCGTCTTCCCCATCCGCCTCGTCGTCGAGTTGCTGGCGCCACGCCATGAGTTGGCTGTAGCGCTTCTCCTGGCCGTATTCGGTGGGAGAGTAAAAGCGCTCCCGGGAAATGTCGTCGGGCCAGCAGTCATGCGCGCTGCCGGCGGGATAGCCGTTAGGCTCGCTGTGCGCGTAGCGGTAGCCTTCGCCGTGGCCAAGCGAGGCCATCAGCCGGGTTGGCGCATTGCGCAGATAGGTCGGCACTTCAAGGCTCGGCTGGGCGGCCACGAAGCGCTGAGCCTGCTTCCAGGCCGCGTCGATGGCATTGCTCTTGGGTGCCACGCTCAGATGGATCAGCGCGTGGGCGATGGCGCGCTGGCCTTCGTAATCGCCCAGGCGCAGGTAGGCGTCCCAGGCGGCCATGACCAGCGGCAGGGCACGGGGGTCGGCATTGCCGACGTCTTCCGAGGCGATAGCAGCCAGGCGGCGCACCACGTCCAGCGGATCGCCGCCGCCCTGAATGAAACGCGCCATGTAGAGCAGAGCGGCATCGGTGCGCGATGAGCGGATCGACTTATGAATGGCCGAGAGCAGGTCGTAGTAATAGTCTCCCTGCTTGTCGAAGGCGCTGGCCGTGTGGCCGATCACATCCGCCAGGGCTTCCAGCGGCAAGTGTTCACCGTCGTTGCCCGGCTGGGTAAAGCTGCAGGCAGTTTCAAGCAGGCCAAGCGCGCGCCGGGCATCGCCGGCGGCTGCGCGGGCCAGCGTCTGCAGCATCTCATCGTCCACGCGGATGCGCCGCTGGCCCAGGCCTCGCTCGGTGTCGGCCAGGGCCTGGCGAAGCACCTGCAGCAGCTCGTCCTCGCTCAGCGACTTGAGCACATAGACCCGGGCGCGCGACAGCAGCGCCGAGTTGACCTCGAAGGAGGGGTTCTCGGTGGTGGCGCCGATCAGCGTCAGCAGACCAGACTCCACATGGGGCAGCAGAGCATCCTGCTGACTCTTGTTGAGGCGATGTATTTCATCGAGAAACATCACCGTGTTGCGACCCTGGCCCTGAGTGAGTTTCGCACGCTCTACCGACTCGCGGATGTCCTTGACTCCGGCCATGACTGCGGACAAGCGCTCCAAGTGAGCGTTGGACTCTGTCGCCAGAATCTCGGCCAGAGTGGTCTTGCCGGTGCCGGGAGGACCCCACAGGATCATTGAGTGCAGCGAATTGGTCTCAACCAGCTGGCGCAGCGGCTTGCCTGGCCCCACCAGGGCCTGCTGGCCAACGTATTCTGCCAGATGTCGTGGGCGCATCCGCCAGGCCAGGGGGGCGCTGTCCCTGGCAGCGGCCTGCTGAAACATGTCCATTTCGGAATCCTCGCTGGAGCCTGCTAGAGTAGTATGGTTCGAGTCGGTATTTTGGCTGACCCTTGGTTTCAAGAGAGTGCATGCTCTCACGTTTCGATGATTCCTCGAGTCGTGCAGGGAGAACCCCGCGCGACTTGGGGAGTCGTATGGCAAAGGCCGCCGCTAGGTTGGCTTGCCACCAGAGGAGGTTGTCGTATGGCTATGCTGAACCAGCTTCGTGAGGATCATGCCAACATGGCCGGCATGTTGCACGTCCTGAAGCTCAAGCAGAAAACCCTGAAGGCCGGGGAGCGGCCTGACTTCCATCTTGTTCGCGAGGTGGTCGACTATATCCTCGACTATATGGATGGCTTTTCCCAGCTGCTCGAGAATGTCTTCTCACAGCTCATTCGCGAAAAAGCTCCTGACGCAGAAGAAGCCAGTGCGCTGCTGACCGAGCATTATCTCCAGGTCAAGGAGCAGCTCAAGCGGCTGTCCGCGGACCTGGACATGATTCTGATGGATGCCGTGCTGCCCATGGATCGTTTTGCCGATGATTTGGACGGCTATCTGGAAGCGCACCAGAGCTACCTGCGCGAGGAGCGTGAACACCTGATGCCGTTGATTAATAAACACTTCGACGAACAGGACATGCAGCGCTTCGCTACTGCACTACCCGAGGGCGCCTCCAATCAGTTCGAGCAGCTCAAGGAGGCCTACCCAGAGCTCGAGGAGGACTTGCGTGGTGTCTCTCCGCCCAGCATGTGACCTGTAATGTGATGTACAGCAATGACGCCTTTCGTCCGCTGCTCATGGGCGATTGGCGTCGAAACGACGCCGCCGTATCACCGTCTTCGAGTCATTTCCTTCGAGACAATCCTTGGCTGGGGTAGAATGCATCTCGATCCTCTCGAGGATGTTCCGAGTCTCAGCAAAGAGCCGCATCATGCCCCAGCCGCTGTTTCTACCCGCCGGGCCCGCCGTCACGGGCCCGGCGTGTGTCATCCGCCTTGTTTCGAAGTGGTTCGTAACGAGGCTTGAGTAATGGTGGGTCCCATCCTGGTGTTCGATTCAGGCGTCGGTGGCCTCTCGGTAGTGGCTGCCCTGCGTCGCCGCCTGCCCGATGCCGCTCTGGCCTACGCCTGCGATAACGCCATGCTGCCCTATGGCATGCGCGATGATGATTGGTTGGTGGGGCGCATTGTCGAGGTCTGCGAGGCGGCGGTTGATGCCAGTGGCTGCGCCGGTCTGGTGGTGGCCTGCAACACCGCCAGCACCCTGGCGCTGGAGCGACTTCGCCAGCGGCTTGATGTTTCAGTGATAGGCACCGTCCCGGCGATCAAGCCGGCAGCGGGGCTGAGTGCGACGCGTCATATAGGCCTGCTGGCGACCAGCGCAACGGTGCGTCGCGTCTATACCGACCAGCTGATCGATGATTTCGCCCGTGATTGCCGAGTGACGCGTCTGGCGGCGGACGCCCTGGTTGGCGAAGCTGAGCGCCTGGTGCGTGGCGAAAGCCCTGATTTGACACGAATACGTGGCATGCTGGCACCGCTTGAGGCCTTGCCGGATCTGGACACCATGGTGCTTGGCTGCACGCATTTCCCGCTGCTGCGTGACTGGCTTGCCAGGGCGGCACCGCGGCCGTTGCGCTGGGTCGACTCCGGCGACGCCATTGCGCGTCGCAGCGGGCAGGTCATCGCCGCCAGGGCGCCGCGTGGTGAGGGCGATACCGCTTGGTTGACTGCGCCTGCCCCTGAGCTCGCCTGTGGACTGGCATCCTTTGGCTTCACCGCGAGCCGCCTGCTGCTGCTTGACTGAGCAGCTGGTGTAAGTTGCCTGTCGTTTGTCTCTTTTTCCATTACCTATTACTCGCTTAGTTCTGTTTTGTTCTTTTCCAGGAGCCGCCGTGGCCATTCCCGTTGTCGACCCCGAGCGCTATGGCGACCAGCTCGCCGCCAAGCGCGAGCGCATCATCCGAGACTTCGCGCGATTTTCGCCACCAGAGCTTGAGGTCTATGCATCCCCCGCCAGCCACTATCGGCAGCGCTGCGAGTTTCGTGTGTGGCACGAAGGGGATGACGATTTCTATTACGTCATGTTCGAGGTGGACCCCGACGATCCAGACCAGAAGAGCGTGGTTCGAATGGACAGCTATGCGGTAGCCAGTCGCTCCATCAATGCGCTGATGCCGCGCCTGCTCGACGCCATTCGTGACAGGCCGGTGCTCAGGCGCCGGTTGTTTCAGGTGGACTTCCTGACCACCTTGTCAGGTGAAGCGCTGATCACGCTGATCTACCACCGACCGCTGGAGGAGGATTGGGAGCTTGAGGCCCGTGCGCTGGAAGAGACCCTGGGGGTGATGATCATCGGTCGTTCACGCAAGCAGCGCATCGTGCTGACCCGCGATCACGTCTGGGAGCGGCTCGAGGTCGATGGGCGCGAGCTGGTGTATCAGCAGGTAGAGAACAGCTTCACCCAGCCCAATGCCGAGATCTGTCGCACCATGCTCAGTTGGGTGCGGCAGGTGACCGCTGGCAGTCAGGCACGGGACCTGGTGGAGCTCTATTGTGGCAACGGCAACTTTACCATCGCCCTGGCCGATAACTTCCGTCGCGTGCTGGCCACCGAGATCTCGCGCATCTCGGTGGCTAGCGCACGAGAAAATCTGAGGGTCAACGGCGTGGATAACGCCGAGATAGGCCGCATGTCCGCTGAAGAGTTTTCCTTGGCGCTCAAGGGCGAGAAAGAAGGGCGCCGGGTGGCTGAGATGCAGCTTCAAGACTACGATTTCTCCACGGTGCTGGTGGACCCGCCCCGGGCCGGTCTGGATGAGTCGAGCTGTCATCAGATCAGCGGCTATGAGCGGATTGTCTATATCTCCTGCAATCCCGAAAGCCTGGCAGCGAACCTGGATAGCCTGACTCGCACCCATGATATCGAGCGCTTCGCGCTGTTCGATCAGTTTCCCTGGACAGATCACTGCGAATGCGGCGTGCTGCTGGTGCGTCGTGAGGAAGATGACTAGTCTGGATACCGAAACGTTATGCATCATGTGCATGTCGGCATGACATTGGGGTTAATGTCAGGATTGACGTAAGCTCATGTAAGGCTGGCACATCCAGCCCAACGCCAAGAAAAATGACTCGGTCGCGCCGGCGGCCACTGCCAGTCGAGGTGAAGGATGCTACATGTCGCAAACGGAGAGGCCCGCGAGGATCTCCTCAAGCAGCTGAGTGAGCGGCTGGAAAGCCGTCTGGACGGCGAGAAGGCCACCGAGATAAAGGCCTTTGCACGAGGTTTCTATGGCTCGGTGCCGGTCGAAGACCTGAGCGAAAGGGGTTTGGAGGAGCTTTACGGCGCCACCCTGTCGATATGGCACTTTCTGCAGCAATTCGATGAGCTTGGTGCCAAGGTCAGGGTGATCAACCCTGATTTCGAAAACCATGGCTGGCAGTCGTCGCACACTTACATTGCCGTGCTGCATAAGGACATGCCGTTTCTGGTCGACTCGGTGCGTGTCGAGCTCAATCGCCGCGGCATGACCGTTCATGCGATCCAAAACACGGTGCTTAGCGTCGAGCGCAACGCTGAAGGTCAGCTAGTGCGCGTTCTGGCGCCCGGCGAGAGCAGCAGCCAGAGCAGTCGCGAGTCGCTGATCGCCATCGAGGTCGATCGTCGTTCTGACGCAAGCGAGCTTGACAATATTGAACATAGCCTGGAGGAGGTGCTGCACGACGTGCGCACCGCCGTGAGCGACTTTGAACCCATGGTCGGCAAGGTGCACGAGGCCATTGATGAGCTCAAGCAACATTGCCCGGCTCAGGTGGACCCGAAAGACCACCAGGAAGCCATCGCCTTCCTTGAATGGCTGCTGGACGATAACTTTACTTTTCTGGGCTATGACGAATACAAGGTGGTGTCCGGCGGCCAGCGTCTCGACAAGGTCGAAGACAGCGTGCTTGGCGTTTTCCGTCTGGACCAGCCGCGCTATAGCGAATGGATCCGCCCCAATCAGGGCGTGGAGGGCGACACCATCGTGCTGGCGCCGAAGTTGCTGTCCTTCGCCAAGAGCGCGCACCGGGCGCGGGTCCATCGCCCAGCCTATCCCGACTACATCACCGTCGATCGCTATGACGATCAGGGCCAGATTATTGGCGAGCATCGTTTCATGGGTCTGTTCACGGCAACCGTGTATAACGACTCGCCGCGCCACGTGCCAATACTGCGCCGCAAGCTCGATACGGTGATGGAAGCCGCTGGTTTCAGCCCCACCGGCCACAATGGCAAGCAGCTGCTGCAGATTCTCGAGGTATATCCGCGCGACGATCTTTTCCAGATCGACGAGCAGGAGCTGGCCACCATGGCGCTGGGCATTCTGGACGTTCGCGAGCGCCGCCGGGTGCGCCTGTTCATCCGTGAGGATCGCTTCGGCAAGTATTACTCTTGCCTGGTGTTTGTGCCGCGTGACGTGTTTTCCACCGAGCTGCGTCTGCGCCTGCAAAATCTGCTGTGCGAAGTACTCGATGCCACTTTCGGCGACTTCAACACCTATCTTTCGGAATCGGTGCTGGCACGCATCCAGTTCATCCTACGCTTCAACGGCGAGACACCGGTGGAATACGACATCAAGCGTCTGGAAAGACAGCTGGCCAAGCTGGCACGCAACTGGCGCGATGATCTGCACAACGCGGCCATCGAGGGCTTCGGCGAAGAGCGGGCCAATCAGCTGATGGCGCAGTTTCGCGATGCCTTCCCGGCCAGCTACCGTGAAGACTTCACCGCGCGCACGGCGGTCTATGACCTGCAGCATATCAGCGAGCTGTCAGATCAGACGCCGCTGTCGCTGTCGCTGTATCGTCTGATCGAGGAAGAGGGCAGCGGGGTCAACCTGAAGCTGTTTCATCGTGACCACCGGATTCCGCTGTCTGACGTGTTGCCGATGATGGAAAACTTCGGTCTGCGCGTGCTGGGTGAGCGCCCTTATGAGGTCGCGGCGACCGAGAACACTTACTGGATCCATGATTTCGATCTGGAGCACCATGCCAGCATCGAGGTCAACCTCCAGGAAATGCGCGAGCCGTTCATCGAAGCATTCCAGCGCATCTGGTCCGGTGAGGCAGATAACGACGCCTATAATCGTTTGATCATCGGTGCGAATCTGGACTGGCGTGAAGTGGCCATGCTGCGTACCTACGCGCGCTATCTCAAGCAGATCCGACTTAGCATGTCGCAGAGCTATATCGCCACGACGCTGAGCAGCTATCCGCACATTACACGTGAGCTGGTAGCACTCTTCGAGATGCGGTTCGATCCAGCCGAACGCCCCGCCGAAGGCGCGATGGAAGAGTGCGAGGCGCGCATTCTGGCGCTGCTTGACGAGGTGCCAAGCCTCAACGACGACCAGCTGCTGCGACGCTATCTAGAGGTGATCAAGGCGACGCTGCGCACCAACTACTACCAGCGCAATGCCCAGGGCGAGGTCAAGGACTACATCGCCATCAAGCTGGAGCCCTCAAAAGTCACCGGCATGCCCAAGCCGCTACCGGCCTACGAGATCTTCGTCTGTTCACCTCGGGTCGAGGGTGTCCACTTGCGCGGTGGCAAGGTCGCCCGCGGTGGACTGCGCTGGTCCGATCGCCAGGAAGACTACCGCACCGAAGTGCTGGGGCTGGTCAAGGCTCAGCAGGTCAAGAACGCGGTTATCGTGCCGGTGGGTGCCAAGGGCGGCTTTGTCTGCAAGCGCATGCCGGAAGGGGCCGATCGCGATACCACTCAGAAAGAAGGGATCGCCTGCTATCAGATCTTCATCCGCGCGCTGCTGGACGTCACCGATAACCTGGTCGGCGATGAAGTGGTGCCGCCTCGTGAAGTGGTGCGCCACGACGATGATGACACCTACATGGTGGTGGCCGCCGACAAGGGCACCGCGACCTTCTCCAATATTGCCAATGCTATTTCCGAAGAGTACGGCCACTGGCTGGGCGATGCCTTTGCCTCGGGCGGGGAGCACGGCTATGACCACAAGGGCATGGGGATTACCGCCCGCGGTGCCTGGGAATCGGTGAAGCGCCACTTCCGAAATCTGGGCGTCAACACTCAGCAGGACGAGTTCACCGTGGTGGGGATCGGCGACATGGGCGGGGATGTCTTCGGCAACGGCATGCTGCGCTCCGAGCATATTCGCCTGGTGGGCGCTTTCAACCATCTGCATATCTTTGTCGACCCGACGCCGGATGCGGCGGCAACCTTCGTCGAGCGCCAGCGGCTGTTCGAGACGCCGCGCTCGACCTGGCAGGACTTCAATGCCGAGCTGATCTCCAAGGGCGGCGGGGTATTTTCGCGCAGCGCCAAGTCAATCGCGATCTCGTCGCAGATGAAGCAGGTCTTCGGCATCACCGAGAATCAACTGGCACCGAGCGACCTGATCCGCGCCATGCTCAAGTCCCCCGTGGACCTGATCTGGAACGGCGGCATCGGCACCTACATCAAGGGCAGCGAGGAAACCGACGCCGAGGTGGGCGACAAGGCCAACGATGTGCTGCGCATCAACGGTCGCGACGTCAGCGCCCGGGTGATCGGCGAGGGTGGCAACCTCGGCATGACCCAGCTCGGTCGCATGGAGGCTGCAGCCAAGGGGGTGCGGGTCAATACCGACTTCATCGATAACGCCGGCGGAGTGAATTGCTCCGACCATGAAGTCAATATCAAGATTCTCCTCGACGATATCGTGACGCGTGGCGACATGACCGAGAAGCAGCGTAACCAGCTGCTGGAAGACATGACCGATGAAGTTGCCGAACTGGTACTTGGCGGGAACTACCGCCAGACCCAGGCGCTGGATCTTGCCGAGCTGACCTCAATGGCGGATCTCGACTCCTTCCGCCGCTTCATCAATGAGCTCGAGGCCGCCGGCCTGGTCGATCGAGAGCTCGAGTTCCTGCCCGGCGACGACGTCCTGCAGGAGCGCGCTCAGCATAACCAGGGCATGCTGCTGCCGGAGCTGGCGGTGCTGCTCTCTTATGCCAAGAGTTCGCTCAAGAACGATCTGGTGGCGTCTGACGTGCCCGACGATCCGGTGGTGCGCGCCTATGTGGAAGGTGCCTTCCCCAAGGTGCTGGCCGAGCGCCATCGCGATGAGATGTATCAGCACCGCCTGGTTCGCGAAATCGTCTCGACTCAGCTAGCCAATGATCTGGTCGAGCACATGGGCATTGTCTTTGTGCGCCGTCTGATGGACTCCACCGGCCAGGGGCGTGCCGAGATCGCTCGTGCCTACGTGGTGGCTGCGCGCAGCTTCCAGCTGCATGCTCTGTGGGAGCAGATCGAGGCGTTGGATAATCAGGTGCCGAGCGCAGTGCAGTATTCGATGATGCTCGACCTGATGCGCATGATGCGCCGTGCCACTCGCTGGTTCCTGCGTCAGCGCAGCACCATGAGCACCCAGGAAGCCATCGACTACTTCAAGCCGCGACTGGCTCAGCTGCAGGACAACATCGGCAAGCGTCTGCGCGGCGAGGATGCCGAGCGCTGGACTGTGCGCCGTGATGAGCTGGTCGACGCCGGTGTGCCCGAGGCGCTGGCATCCACTCTGGCGGCCTCCAGCAGCCTGTATGCCGCACTAGGCATCATCAATGTGGCCAGCCAGACCGGCGGCAAGCCTCAGCGTGTTGCCGAGGTGTTTTACGAAATCGGTGCGCGCCTTGAGTTGCCCTGGGTGATTCAGCAAGTGACCCAGCTGGAAGTGCGCGACAGCTGGCAGGCTCAGGCGCGAGAGAGCTTCCGTGACGATATCGAGCGTCAGCAGCTGGCGCTGACGGCCAGCGTGCTTGATATGCAGGATGGCCCGCGCGAGGTGGCCGAGCGCACCCAGGCCTGGCTGACTCAGCATGAAACCATGCATGAGCGCTGGTGCCGCCTGCTCGAGGAGGTGCGCGGTACCCAGGCCGGCTTTCCGCTGTTTGCGGTGGCCGTACGCGAGCTGGTCGATCTGAGCGAGAGCAGCCGCGCTGCCTAAGGCATCGATAGCATTGATGATGCAAGAATAACCCCGCTTCGGCGGGGTTTTTTTTATGTGGCTGGTTATGTGGTTTGAGTCGTCAAACGGGGAGATTCGCTACAGCAGGAAGATGGTGGCCAGGCCCAGGAACGACATGAAGCCGATGACATCGGTGACGGTGGTCAGGACCACCGAGCCGGACAGCGCCGGATCGGCGCCCATGCGCTTGAGCACCAGGGGCACCACAATGCCGGCAAAACCGGCCGCCAGCATGTTGATCACCAGGGCGGCGGCAAGGATGGCACCGATGGCCACGCTGTCAAACCACAGCATGGCCAGGGTGGCCACCACCAGTGACCAGAGCACGCCGTTGAGCGCCGCGATGCCAACTTCCTTGCGCAGCAGCCAGCCACGATTGGTGCGGCTGATCTGGCCCAGGGCCATGCCGCGAATGGCCAGGGTCAGCGTCTGGCTGCCGGCGATACCGCCCATGCTGGCGACGATCGGCATCAGCACCGCGAGCGCTACCACCTTGCTAAGCACATCCTCGAAGCGGCCGATTACCCAGGCAGCCAGAAAGGCGGTGATCAGGTTGATGCCGAGCCAAACGGCACGACGCTTGGCGCTTGAGAAAACCGGAGCGAACAGGTCTTCCTCTTCGTCGAGGCCGGCCATGTTCATCAGCGCCTGTTCGGAGTCTTCCAGCATGACGTCGACCATGTCGTCAATCACGATGCGGCCAATCAGCATGCCCTCGTCGTCCACCACCGGTGCCGAGACCAGATCGTGGGTCTCGAACAGCGTCGCCACGTCGCGCGCCTTCATGCTGCCCTGAATGATATCCACCTCGGTATCCATCAGCTCGGCTACGGCCATCTCAGGGTCGTTGGCGACCAGCTGCGAGAGCGACAGGGCGCCCATGAATCGGCCGCTGCGGTCGACCACCATCAGGCGGTCAATGTTATCTGGCACCACATCTTTCCAGCGCAGGAAGCGCTGAACGGTTTCCAGGGTCACATCGGGGCGTATCACGATGGTGTCGGAGCGTAGCAGGCGACCGGCGGAGCCCTCCTCGAAGGCCAGGGTCTCTTCCAGGCGCAAGCGCTGCAGAGCGTCCATGGATCGCAACATGTCTTCGGCGACCTGCTGGGGCAGGTCCTCGAACAGCTCCGCCAGATCGGCGGTGTCCAGCCCGGCGGTTGCCGCGACGATCTCGCCCGGCTCCATTTCCTTGATCAGGGTACCGCGCACCTCATCGTGCACATGCAGCAGGACTTCACCATCGACCTCTGGAGGAACCTGCTCCCACAGCTTGATACGCTCGTTGGCCGGTAGCGATTCGAGCAGCAGCGCGATCTCGGCCGGCTCAAGATCAGTCATCACTTCCGTGACCTGATCAATACGCTCGGCTTCCAGGGCCTGATGGATCAGCGAGAGGCGGGTTTCTAGCGTTTGCGTGGATTCAGTCATGTGGTTTGTCCCGTAGTGCTTCCCAGCGCGGCTGACAATGGCCCCGATGTGTCCTATGTTGATTCTTGCTACCACTCAGTACGTCACAATAAGGAGTGCAACATGGCAGGCAGTAGTGAAGGCTATCACGAGCCGGTCGAGGAGCTTACCAACGAAACGCGCGACTACCACCGTGCCATCGTCTCGCTGATGGAAGAGCTTGAGGCGGTGGACTGGTACAATCAGCGCATTGACGCCTGTCGCGATGATGAGCTGCGCAAGATCCTTGAGCACAACCGTGACGAAGAAAAGGAACACGCCGCCATGGTTCTGGAGTGGTTACGCCGCCGAGATTCTGTGTTGGACAAGCATCTGCGCGAGTTTCTGTTCAGCGAAGGTGAGATTTCCCACTAGCTCCTGGCATTATGGCTGCTAGGGCCTGTCTTATCGTCAATTTTGTTGCGTCAGGTTGTTGAATTGCCGAGCCCCGCCCGTTGGCGGGGTTCGTCGTTGTGGGCCAGCTGCGCTATAATCGCCGCCGCTCTTTTTCCGCCCTCCGCCTGCCTGGAGCCATCATGTATTCGCTAGCCCGTTCGCTGCTGTTTCGTCTCGAGGCAGAAAAATCTCATGCCTTGGCTCTGTCGAGTCTGGATGGCGTGCATCGTCTGGGGCTTGCCCGTCGGCTGGGTGGCAAGCGGGTCGATGACCCCGTGACGCTGATGGGACTGCGCTTTCCCAACCGGGTCGGGCTGGCCGCCGGGCTCGACAAGAATGCCGATCATCTGGATGCGCTGGGCGCACTCGGTTTTGGTTTCGTCGAGGTGGGTACCGTGACGCCCAGACCCCAGGAGGGCAATCCCAGGCCGCGGCTGTTTCGTCTGCCTGAGGCCGGCGCCATCATCAACCGCATGGGCTTCAATAATGCCGGGGTCGATCACCTGATCGAGCGGGTCAAGGCCTCGCGCTTCGATGGCATCATCGGTATCAACATCGGCAAGAATCTGACCACCCCAGTCGAGCAGGCGGTGGACGACTACCTGCTGTGTCTGACCAAGGTTCACGCCCACGCGGATTACATCACCGTCAACATTTCCTCGCCCAACACCCCGGGACTCAGAAACCTCCAGTTCGGGGCTCAGCTTGATGAATTGCTGGGTCGGCTGCGGGAGGAGGGCGCGCGGCTGGACCAGGCCTCGGAGCGCAGGGTTCCACTGGCGGTCAAGATCGCTCCGGACATGAGCGAAGAGGAAGTGGCGCTGGTGGCGGGCAGCCTGCGAGACAATGGCATCGATGCGGCAATCGCGACCAACACCACGATATCGCGGGAGGCCGTGCAAGGGCTGGCGCATGGCGATGAGCAGGGCGGTCTGTCCGGGCGGCCGGTATTTACGCCATCCAACCGGGTGATCAAGTCCCTGCGCGAGCAGTTGCCGGACATGCCGATCATCGGCGTGGGTGGTATCGACAGCGGCGAGGCGGCGCTGGCCAAGCGCGCGGCGGGGGCTGATCTGGTGCAGATCTACTCAGGGTTCATTTACCGGGGGCCGCCGCTGGTCGGTGAATGCGCCAGGGCGCTGCGCGATGGCTGAGCAGAATGACAGCCTTGAGCGGGTTGAAGGGGAGAGCAACCATGAAAAAGCCCATGAGGTGTCATGGGCTACGGATTCCTTCAGACAAAGGGTGACGGTAAAATCACCCTGTCAATTCAGTTTCAGTGGCTAGAGCACCATGGGGTTCTTGTGAATACCCGAGATGCCGGTCATGCCGGACCACTGGTCACCACGACCTTCACGCCAACCGCTCATCCAGTATTCGCGGAGATTGACTTCCTGGCTGGGGCAGTCGTCCCTGGACCTGCCGGTGACGCCGGCTTTGTACCCTTTAACATAGGCCCGCTGGAAGCGATCACGTTTCTGTCGTTTCATTGCTTACCCTCTTTCGTCTTAAATAGGTAGCTTGCGACTTGCTGGAGGACGCTTGAATGACTGACGAGGCGTCCTCGCGATCCTGGTAGTACCTGTGTTTAACCGTGTTGTTATAACTTCGTTGAGTGGTTTGGAAAATCAGCTGCGCCGGAGCAACGTCTTGCCGAGGCCAGCCCTATATAACGTCAGTATCATGTCAAACGTTACGTTAGCAGACTTGCATGCATTACGCGGTAGCTACACAGCCACCTATAGCGCAGTATCAGGTCTGTTGTCGACAGGCAATTTGTAACTGAAAGTGGATCAGCGCAGCCATCCGGCGGCGCTGTCTGTACTCACCGATGGATAGGCAATCATGCAAGCACAGACGACCCCGGCACCGACCTTTCTGGCCATCTGCCCGAGCGGCATGGAGCTGCTGCTGGCAGAAGAGCTGGCCGGGCTGGGAGCGACTCCCGGCAAGACAACCGTGGCCGGCGTACACTTCGAGGCAAGTCTGGCCGTGGCCTACCGCGCCTGCCTGTGGTCGCGGCTGGCCAACCGGATCATTCTGTGTCTGGCGCGAGAAGAGGGCATCGAGACGCCCGATCAGTTGCGCGCCGCCTCCGCCGCCATCGACTGGCGACGTCACCTGGCGCCACGCCGCACCCTGGCGGTGGACTTTCATGGCAAGAGCGATGCCATACGACATACCCGCTTCGGCGCTCAGACGGTCAAGGATGGCGTGGTGGATCGTCTGCAAGCCGAAGGCTTGGGGCGACCCGATGTGGAGCTTCGCCAGCCGGATCTGCGTATTTACGCCAACCTGCATCGTGGCCGGCTTACGCTGGGTATCGATCTTTCCGGTGACAGCCTGCACCGGCGTGGCTACCGCCGCGATGTGGGCCATGCGCCGCTCAAGGAAAACCTGGCCGCGGCACTGCTGATTCGTTCGGACTGGCCCGAGCTTGCCAGGCAGGGCGCGTCGCTGGTCGACCCGCTGTGCGGCGCCGGCACCTTGCTGATCGAAGCAGCGATGATGGCCGCCGACCAGGCGCCCAACCTGCATCGTGAGCGTTTCGGCTTTCATGGCTGGGGGGGGCATGATGCCGAGGCCTGGCATGAGCTGAAGCGTGAGGCCGAAGCACGGGCCAGCATCGGTCGCAAGCGCTGTCGCAACCGGATCTACGGCTTCGATCGCAGCCCGCCGGCGCTGGCCTCGGCCAGGTCCAACGCCATGCGCGCCGGCATTCCCGCGCTGATCCAGCTTGAGGGCGCGGGCCTTGCCGAAATGCGCCGTCCGGTCGGACTAGACGACGCAGCAACGGGGCTGATACTCACCAACCCCCCTTACGGCGAGCGGCTGGGCGAGCTGCCCGAGCTGGTCGGGCTCTACGCTACCCTGGGCGTGCGGGTGAAGGCCGCCTTTCCTGGTTGGCGCTTGGCGGTGTTTACCGCCAATCCCGACCTGGGTCACCGCCTGGGACTGCGGGCCTACAAGCAGTACTCGCTGAAGAACGGACCGCTGGATGCTCGCCTGCTGTTGATGCAGATTCCAACCGCGGAGAAAGCTGCAGAGAGCGAAGCTTCAGAAGTGAGAGTGACAAAACAAGGCGAGGTAAAAGACGCAAGACAAAAGGGTATGGCGACGAACCGGCAGCCGCCTCCTTCATCATCGGCCGCGCCCGCCGCACCGCAGCACTCCGAAGGGGCGCAGATGTTTGCCAACCGCCTGGAGAAGAACCGTCGCCGGCTGCGCAAGTGGCTCAAGCGCAGCGGTGTCAGCTGCTATCGACTGTATGACGCCGATATGCCGGAGTATGCCCTGGCCATCGATGTATACGGTGATCATGTACATGTTCAGGAGTACGCCGCCCCCCGCACGGTCAACGCCGCCCAGGCCCAGCGGCGCCTTCACGACGCCCTGGCGGTGATTCCCGAGGTGCTTGAGGTTGACCCCGCCCGGGTAGTCGTCAAGCGCCGAGAACGTCAGAGCGGGCGTGCCCAGTATCGTCGCCAGGATAGCCGTGGCGAGCGCTTCGAAGTGCGAGAGGGCAAAGCGCGACTGTGGATCAACCTGCGCGACTATCTCGACACCGGACTGTTTCTTGACCATCGGCCGGTGCGCCGGCGGCTGGCCGAGATGGCGGCGGACAAGCGCTTTCTCAACCTGTTCTGCTATACCGCCTCGGCCACCGTTCAGGCGGCCTTGGGCACGGAAGGTGGGGGAGCCAGCGACAGCGTCAGCGTCGACATGTCCAACACCTACCTGGAGTGGGCGCGGGACAACTTCGCACTGAATGACCTGGACACCTCGCGCCATCGGCTGGTACGCGATGACTGTTTCCGCTGGCTGGAGACCGCTTCCAGCCAGTTCGATCTGATCTTTCTCGACCCGCCGACCTTCTCCAATTCCAAGAAGATGGCCGATAACACCCTCGATGTGCAGCGTGATCATGGCCGGCTGGTGCGCCTGGCCATGGCGCGTCTCGCGCCCGGTGGCACCCTGGTGTTTTCCAACAACCAGCGGCGTTTCACGCTCGATGCTGATCTGGCCGAGCATTTTGCGGTGGAGGATATCTCCGCCGAGACCTTCGACCCGGACTTCCAGCGTCGCCCGGACCTGCACCATTGCTTTCTCATTCGCCATTCTCGTTCGTCACATAAGGAGCAATGATGATGCATCTGCGGCTCTATACCACCCTGGGCTGTCACCTTTGCGCTGAGCTCGAGGCGTGGCTCGAACGACTGGCAAGTAAGCCGGTGACCCTTGAGCGTGTCGAGATCAGCGACGACGAGGAGTTGATGCGTCGCTACGGCGTGCGCATTCCCGTGCTGGCGGATGACGAAGGGGATGAACTTGAGCGCGGCTTCGAGCCTGCGCGGCTGGCGGACTGGCTGGCCGAGCGCCAATGGCTGAATAGCGACGCTTGGCGCCAGGCGAGTCAAGGTGCCCCCGAGGCGGAGGCGGGAGCGGAGGAGCCGCGCGGTGCAATGATCCGTCGCGGGCGACGTTATTTAGGTCAGGAGTAGGGCGCTTCAGAGTGTCGTGTCGAGAAACGACAGCTGGTACACGGCATCGCGGCCTTCAGGGCTATCGTTGTCAGCTTCCAGCACCTTGCGATAGCCGCGCGAGGCCTGAATGGTCGCCTCATCCTCCAGCCAGGTCTGGGCCAGCTGCCGGTCTTCGGCCAGCAGGTGCTTCAGCCCGCCGAACCGGGTGCCGATCTGGCCCCAGGCGCGACTGAATATCCAGTCGCCAAACATGTCCTGGTGAATATGCACCAGCACATAGTCATGGTCGGTTTCCCAGCGGACGATCACGGTGGCTCCTGGCTCTGACATGGGGCGCGCGTTTCAGGGCTCCGAGAGCGGAGGCCCGTGCAACTGATGTAGTATGGGCGGCTATTGTAAGCGCTGGCGAGCTGCGGGCAAGTCTGGGTCGCTGGTCTAGGCCACCAGGAGGGATTTCGCATGCGTATTGTGGTGGATGCCAATGTGCCGGCTGCCGATACCGCTTTCGGCAGCCTGGGAGAGGTGATTCGCGTACCGGGCCGTGACATCACGGCCGACACCGTGCGCGATGCCGATGCCCTGGTGGTGCGCTCGGTCACGCCAGTGAATGCGGCGCTGGTCGAAGGCTCGCGGCTGCGCTTCGTCGGTACCTGCACCATCGGCACCGATCATGTGGACCAGGCGGCTCTCGAGGCCGCCGGCATCGACTTTGCCAGCGTGCCGGGCTGCAATGCCGAGGCGGTGGTCGATCAGGTACTGATCAGCCTGCTGACCCTGGGTGAGCGCCAGGGCTGGCGGCTCGGTGAGCGCCGGGTCGGCGTGGTGGGTGCAGGCAATGTCGGCAGCCGGCTGCTCCAGCGGCTGCAGGCCATGGGCGTTGCCTGCCTGGCCTGCGACCCGCCCAGAGCCGAGCTCGAAGATGCGGTCGGCTTTCACTCTCTGGAAGAGCTGATCGAACAGTGCGATGTGCTCTGCCTGCACACGCCGCTGGTACAGGATGGCCCTCACCCTACCCATCATCTGCTGAATGCCGAACGGCTTGAGTCGTTGGCGCCAGGCACGGTGCTGCTCAATGCCGGGCGCGGCGACTGTGTGGATGGCGCGGCGCTGCGTCGGCGGCTTGAACAGCGTGGTGATCTGGACGTGGCGCTGGACGTGTGGGAGCAGGAACCCGGCATTGACCCCGCGCTGAGCGCGCTGGTCGCATTGGCTACCCCACATGTGGCCGGTTACAGCCTGGATGGCAAGCTGCGCGGTACCCACGGCATCTACTGCGCCCTGTGTTGGCGCCTGGGGCTGCCTGCCCGGGTAATGCTAGGGGAGCTGCTGCCGTCACCGGCACTGGCTGAGCTCACGCTCTCGGCACGGATGGAGACTGAGGATGCCCTGAGGCTGTGCATGCGTGCGGTATACGACGTGCGCCGCGATCATGATGCCCTGGCCCTGGCCGCACGGATCCAGGGCATGGCGCAAGGCTTCGATGCCTGCCGATCCAACTATCCTCTGCGGCGAGAGTTCTCGACGCTCAGTGTGCGGCTTGAAGGCGAGGCCGGTGCGCTTGCCTCACCGCTGGCGGCCGCCGGCTTCCGGGTCGCTGCTCTCTAAGTAGGACTTTTCTAGCGATAAGCCATAAAAAAGCCCGCCATTTCATAAATGAACTGGCGGGGCGAGGTCTGGCTTGTCTTAAGTTCGCCTGGCCAGGCGAACTCGTCGTGCGTCAATCACTGGCGATAGCTGGCCTCTTTCAGTGCGCGAATGCGTTCGTCCAGCGGCGGGTGGCTGGCAAACAGTTTTTCCATCAGCCTGCGGGTCTGGCCGGTGGTGATGGCGAAGGCGGTCAGGGTATCGGGCATCTGGTCCGGCATCTGGCTTTCGGCCTTCAGCCGCTGCAGGGCGCCAACCATGGCGTCGGTACCGGCTAGCCTGGCGCCGGCTTCATCGGCCCGGTATTCGCGGAAACGCGAGAACCAGGCGGCGATGATGGAGGCCAGAATACCGAAGACGATTTCTGCCACCGTGACCACGGCGATGTAGCCGAAGAAGCCGAGCCCGCCGCTGTCGTCGCGGCGTAGGAAGGCATCGACCAGATGCGCAACGATGCGCGCAAAGAACATCACGAAGGTGTTGAGCACCCCCTGGATCAGCGCCATGGTCACCATGTCGCCGTTGGCCACGTGACCGATCTCGTGGGCCAGCACGGCACGCACTTCATCGGGACTCATGCGGTTGAGCAGGCCGGCAGATACAGCAACCAAGGCATCGTCGCGCTTCCAGCCGGTAGCAAAGGCGTTGGACTGCTGAGCGGGGAAGATACCGACTTCGGGCATCTTGATGCCGGCGTCGCTTGCCAGCTTGGCAACCGTATCCAGCAGCCACTGTTCGGTGGCGTTGGAGGGCTGCTCGATGACCACGGTGCCGGTACTGCGCTTGGCCATCCATTTGGAGATAAACAGCGAGATCATTGAACCGGCCATGCCGACAATGAAGCAGAAAATCAGCAGCGCATTGAAATTCATTCCCTGGGCGGTCAGATAGGATTCGACGCCCAGCAGGCGCAGCGTCAGGCTGGCGACCAGTACCACGGCAATGTTGGTCCCCAGGAACAGCATGATTCTCATCATCGTTGATACACTCCAAGAAAACGCGCGGTCATTGCTGGGTGGCGAACCTGTCGTCGCGCAGCGGCAAGACCTTTAGAAATTGTTTAGATGCGACCTGGGCGGCAGGGTTTCAAGTCCCATCGTGCCTTCTTGAAAGCCTGAGTCCCAAGGCAACTGTCATGACCCGCTGCAGCCGTTCTGGTTATTGACGATAGGTCGACAGAAAGCGCTCGAAACGCTCCAGCGCATCGCCGAGCTGGTCGGCCCAGGGCAGCGTCACGATGCGAACATGGTCTGGCTCAGGCCAGTTGAAGGCGGTGCCCTGGACCAGCAGGATCTTTTCCTGAAGCAGCAGGTCAAGAACCATCTGCTGATCGTCCTGGATGTTGAACACCTTGGGATCGAGGCGCGGGAAGGCGTAAAGCGCGCCCATGGGCTTTGTGCAGCTGACGCCGGGAATCGCGTTGAGCCTGTCATAGGTGAGGTTGCGCTGGGCCAGCAGGCGCCCACCGGGCAACACCAGGTCGTTGATCGACTGGTAGCCGCCGAGCGCGGTCTGAATGGCGTGCTGGGCTGGCACGTTGGCACACAGGCGCATCGAAGCCAGCATGTCGAGCCCCTGGATCATGCCTTGGGCGCGCTGCTTGGCCAGGCTGCCCGAGATCGTCATCCAGCCGCTGCGAAAACCGGCGCAGCGATAGCTCTTGGACAGGCCGTTCATGGTCAGCACTAGCTGGTCGTCTCCAGCCAGGGAGGCAGTGGCTATGTGCTCGGCATCGTCGTAGAGGATCTTGTCGTAGATCTCGTCAGAGAACACCACCAGATTGTGCTGCCTGGCGATCTCGAGCAGCTCGAGCAGCACCTCCGGCGGATAGACGGCCCCGGTCGGGTTGTTGGGATTGATGATGACGATGGCCCGGGTGCGGCTGGTAATCTTGTCGCGGATGTGCGCCATGTCCGGTGCCCAGTCGGCCTGCTCGTCGCAGCGGTAGTGCACGGCGCGCCCGCCCGCGAGATGGGTGGCTGCCGTCCATAGCGGATAGTCCGGCGCCGGGATCAGCACTTCGTCGCTGTCGTTGAGCATGGCCTGCATGGCGATCACGATCAGTTCGGACACGCCGTTGCCTATATAGATATCTTCGATGCCGACGCCCGGAATATTCTTTCGCTGGCACTCCTGCATGACGGCCTTGCGCGCCGAAAACAATCCCTTGGAATCGCAGTAGCCTTGGGCGGTTGCCAGGTTGCTGATCACGTCCTGAAGAATCTCTTCGGGGGCCTCGAAGCCAAAGGGCGCAGGGTTGCCGATATTCAGCTTGAGAATGCGCTGGCCTTCATCTTCCAGGCGCTTGGCATGGTCCAGTACTGGACCGCGGATGTCATAGCAGACATTGCTCAGCTTGTGAGACTTGGCAATCAGGGTGGTATCCATGGAGTCCATCCGGGGTCCTTGATAAGTCTTTGTCTGGGATTCAGAAGTCAGGCATCAGAAATCGTGTCAGCTGCATTGGTGCCATCAGGTGCCTTGTCGCTGCTCGCTGCGCCGTCTTCCCCTTCATGCCTGCCATTCTCTTCATCGCTGTTGACGGGAATGTCCTCTGGCGTTTCCAGCGTCACGCGGCCCAGCTTGCCATCGCGCAGCTCGTGCAGCAGCACCTCGGCGCCGCGATGCAGGTCGATCTCGCCGCCGGCACGTAGGCCACCGCGCCTGGCGGCGATGTCGGCCAGTATGGCGTGGCCGTCGAAGCCGGCGAGTGCCAGCAGGTCCAGGCGCTGTCCGCCATCAGCCTCGACGCGCTCAGCGTCAGGATTGGCTGTATAAGCAGGCAGGGTCTTGAGTTTATACCGCGATACCAGGGCGTCGGGGTAGCGTTTGGCGAGTTCGGCAGCGGTGACCATGCCCACATCGATATAGTCGATCGCGGTGTCGCGAATCGCGCCGCTGGCTGCCAGCCGGTAGGCGCTGGCCTGATCCTCGATCTTTGGCCACAGCACGCCCGGGGTATCGATCAGCGCCACCTGGCCTTGAATGCGCACCTTCTGCTGGCGCTTGGTGACGGCGGGCTCGTTGCCGGTCTTGGCAATGCTGCGCCCGGCCAGGCCATTGATCAGGGTGGATTTTCCGACATTGGGAATGCCCATGATCATCACCCGCACATCGCGATCGGCACGAATATGACCGGCCAGCTCATGACACAGGGCGGGAATTCGCTTGAGCTCGCGGGCCTGAGTCGTAGTGATTGCCAGCGCCCGGGTATTGGCCTGGCCGTCGAAGTGGTGCGTCCATTCCCGGGTGCGTTCGGGGTCGGCCAGGTCGGCGCGGGAGAGGATCTTCAGCACCGGTTTGTGGCGAACGATACCTGCCAGCATCGGGTTGGCGCTGGAGTAGGGCAGGCGGGCATCGAGCACTTCGATGACGACGTCAATTTCCGGCAGCGCCTCGAGAATCTGGCGACGCGCCTTGTTCATGTGTCCCGGGAACCAGCCGAGCATCAGCGCTCTCCTGCATGCAAAATTAACGGCCAGCTATCATAGCAGATGGCTGGCCGTGCTGGATGCTGGACGTTGGGTTGGCGAAGCCTATTCGCCGGCATGAAAGTCCAGGGCCACCGAATTGATGCAGTAGCGCTCACCGGTGGTGTCCTTGGGACCATCGGGGAAGACGTGGCCCAGGTGGGCATCGCAGCGTGAGCACTTCACCTCGATGCGGCGCATGCCGTGACTGGTATCGCTATGCTCTTCCACGCTCTTGCTGGTCAGCGGACGATCGAAGCTTGGCCAGCCGCAGCCGGCATCGAATTTGTGCTCATTTTCAAACAGCGGGGCCTGGCAGCACACGCAGTGGTAGATGCCATGTTCGTCCGTAACCTGATAGTCACCAGAAAAGGGCGCTTCGGTGCCTTGTTCCCGGGTAACACGGTATTGCTCCGGAGTGAGCTGCTGACGCCACTCGGCTTCGGTTTTTTTAATCTTGTGCGGCATGGTTGGCTTTCCTCATCAGATGATGGTGGTTCAAGAAGGTTGCCTGATAGTGTGACACCAATGCTGCCGATTTTTTCCAGTGGCTGTCGCCAATGCAGCAAACCCTTGTTTCTACAGTATGTTCTCTGAGTATTGCTTGGCGCTTGACAGATTCTGGCACGCTACGTAAGATACGCGCCACCTCGATGAGTCGAGAGATATGCGTCCCATTCGTCTAGTGGTCCAGGACACCGCCCTTTCACGGCGGGAACAGGGGTTCGAACCCCCTATGGGACGCCACTTCTTCGATATCGCTCCTCTGTTGATGTATCAGATCCGCATCGGCCACAGCAGCCGGAACCAGACGCCCCAATGGCGTCTTTTTTCTGCCTGTCTGGCAGAGTTTGCCTTCCGAGCCTTGAGGTCATCTTGTCAAGTCTTTCCCGTTGCATTTAGCGATAAAAACAAGCAATTCTCCTCTTGACTTGTCCACTTGGCGTGTTCTTCGGTCACGGGGTGTGCATAAACGCCCGTCTAGTCCGCTTGGCTGCGTTGTTTCTCTATTTAGCTAGCAAATTCAATGCTTTACAAAAGGTCAAAAAACGATCAATTTAAGCGCGAGCCGCTATTCATGGCGCCTTGGCGAGCTTTTTTAATGGTTTTGAACAGGCTTATCCACAGAATGTGTGGAAAAGCCTTTGGCCTTGAAACAGGCCCTGTGAGGTAGCCCAGACGAGTCTCGGACAAGAGGCTGCAGGGGTTGGCAGGTGGCTGGCCTGACAGGGCTGTAACAGTGCCTGTGGCGGCCGGTCTCTGTCTCTGACTGGCTCCGGAGACGGTCAGAGACAGAAAGTGAGGCCAGGGTGAGGGCTGGCTGGATCAGCGGTCCATGCGCTTGCGCAGGGAAGAGGTGTCCCAGCGACCGCCACCCATGGCCTGGATATCGGCGTAGAACTGATCCACCAGCGCGGTGACGGGCAGGCTGGCGCCGAGCTTGCGTGCCTGCTCCAGGCAGATGCCGAGATCCTTGCGCATCCAGTCCACGGCGAAACCGTGGTCATACTCATCGGCGATCATGGTGGCGTGACGGTTGTTCATCTGCCAGGAACCGGCGGCCCCTTTGGAAATGACGTCGATGACTCGCTGCTGGTCGAGTCCGGCCCGTTCGGCAAAGTGCAGCCCTTCCGCCAGTGACTGGATCAGCCCGCCGATGCAGATCTGGTTGATCATCTTGGTCAGTTGACCGCTACCGACTGCGCCCATCAGAGTGACGGCGCGTCCGTAGTGGCGCAGCAGCGGCTCAGCCCGCAGGAAGTGGTCGCTGTCGCCGCCGCACATGATGGTCAGCGCGCCGTTTTGCGCGCCTTGCTGGCCGCCGGAGACCGGGGCGTCGAGAAAGCCGATGCCGCGCTCTCGACAAGCGCTGTCAAGCTCTTTGGCCAACTCGGCGGATGCGGTGGTGTGATCAATCAGCAAGCTACCTTCGGACATGCCGCGTAAGGCGCCATGGTCGTCGGTGGTCACCTGGCGAACGTCGTCGTCATTGCCGACGCAGGTCAGCACCAGGTCGGCACCCTCGGCGGCCCCGCGCGGCGTAGCGTGATGGCTGCCGCCGAACTCCTCGGTCCATCGCACGGCCTTGTCGGCGCTGCGATTGTAGACGCGCAGCGTGAGACCGGCGCGGGCCAGGTGGCCGGCCATGGGATAGCCCATGACGCCCAGGCCGACAAAAGCGACGGTGGTGATTGTTTGGCTCATCGGTGATGTTCCTCGATGGTGTGGCTCACGGGTAGTGACACCGTGAGCGGACATGCAAAAGGCCGCACCAGGCGGCCTTTCGTTAATGCTTGCGGATGGGCAGGCCCATGCCGTCAGTGTCACTTGCCAGGGTAGTCGCGCTTTTCGTGGCCGGTGTAGAGCTGGCGAGGGCGGTTGATCTTGTAGCTATCGCTGAGCATCTCGTTCCAGTGGGAGATCCAGCCGATGGTACGGGATACGGCGAAGATCACCGTGAACATGTTGGTCGGGATGCCCATGGCCTTGAGGATGATGCCAGAGTAGAAATCCACGTTGGGATACAGTTGGCGTTCGATGAAGTATTCATCTTCCAGGGCGATCTGCTCCAGGCGCTTGGCGATCCTGAGCTGTGGGTCGTCAGCCTTGCCGAGCTGTGCCAGGACCTCGTCGGTGGTCTCTTTCATCACCTTGGCGCGCGGGTCGAAGTTACGATAGACCCGATGGCCAAAGCCCATCAGCTTGAAGTTGTCGTCCTTGTCCTTGGCCTTGTCGATAAAGCGCTGGATATTCTCTTCCGAGTCGTCGCCGATCTCGTCGAGCATGTTCAGCACGGCTTCGTTGGCACCGCCGTGAGCCGGGCCCCACAGGGCCGCAATGCCGGCGCTGATGCAGGCAAAGGGGTTGGCGCCGGTAGAGCCGGCCAGGCGCACGGTAGAGGTTGAGGCATTCTGCTCGTGGTCGGCGTGGAGCATGAAGATGCGATCCATGGCCTTGGCGAACACCGGGTTCACCTCGTATTTCTCGCAGGGAGTGCTGAACATCATGTGGAGGAAGTTCTCCGCATAGTTCAGATCATTGCGCGGACAGCGGAAAGGCTGGCCGATGTTGTACTTGTAGGACATGGCCGCGATGGTCGGCATCTTGGCGATCAGGCGAATCGCGCTGATTTCGCGGTCTTCAGGCTGAGTGATGTCCATATGGTCGTGATAGAAGGCTGCCAGGCCGCCCACCACGCCGCACAGGATCGACATCGGATGGGCATCGCGCCGGAACCCCTTGAAGAAGTTGTTGATCTGATCGTGGACCATGATGTGGTTGCTGATGCGGCTTTCGAAGTCCGCGTACTGCGCATCGTCAGGAAGCTCGCCGAACAGCAGCAGATAGCACATCTCGACATAGTTCGAGTGCGCGGCCAGCTGCTCGATGGGATAGCCACGATGCAGCAGTACTCCGTTCCCACCGTCAATGTAGGTAATGGCCGACTGGCAGGAAGAGGTGGCCATGAAGCCGGGGTCATAGGTGAACATGCCTTCGTCGACCAGCCCGCGGACGTCGATGACGTCAGGTCCCATGGTGCCCGAGTAGACGGGTAGCTCGATTGTCTTGTCCAGACCATCTACAGTCAGCGTTGCTTTTCTGTCAGCCATGGCTGGCCTCCTCTCGAGTGGATGGTGCCGCGATATGTCGCTGTTTAACTTAACTTGTCGGCAAAAAAGTCTTGCTCACTATAAAAGCGTGAACAGGATTGTCAATTCTCTTTACGCAGTTGCAGCATTGTACATCAAGTCTCACTGCGTAGGCTTCTTGTATGAAAAATGGTGCTCTGCATCATTGCGGTTCGCCTGGTGTCCGGGATGTTGTGCCGAACAGCACTCTGGTGCATGAGGGCTTGACAGGCAAGATGTGCTCGGCAGCCTTCCACCATGGTCGAGGATCGACGGGATGCCATTTGTCATGCCTGATGCATGACCTTATAATCCCTTACCGCGACTGGCAGGAAATGACGACAATGCCCGCAAGGCCTGATCGTCCCTTTCCCGAAACCACCGCCCGTGTCGCGCTCGCCCGAGCGACCTCCACGCGGGCCAAGAGAGTGTGCAGAAAGCCGTGAATAGCAAACGACCCGTAAATCTGGATCTGTCCACGATACAGTTCCCACTTCCCGCCTTGACGTCGATTACCCACCGCATAACCGGCGTCATTCTTTTCATTGGTCTCATCTTTGCCTTCTGGGCACTCGACACATCGCTGTCGTCGCCGGCAGGCTTCAATGCGGTACGTGACACCTTGGCGAATAACGTGCTGGCCAAGCTGATTGCCTGGGGGCTGTTGTCGGCGCTCGGGTTTCATTTTGTGGCAGGTATCAAGCACCTGATCATGGATGCCGACATCGGTGTGACTCTCGAGGGCGGCGTCAAGAAGGCGCAGATCACTGTGGTGCTGAGTGCAGTGCTGATCATTCTGGCGGGAGTCTGGGTATGGTAACCAACATTACAAACCTCGGGCGCAGTGGCCTTTCCGACTGGCTGATCCAGCGTGTCTCGGCGATTGTCCTGGCGCTCTACACTCTCTTCATGGTGGGCTATCTGCTGTTCAGCCCGAACCTGGACTACGCGACCTGGAGCGGACTGTTCGCTCAGACCTGGATGCGCATCTTCTCGCTGCTGGCCTTCATATCGCTGGCGGGGCACGCCTGGGTGGGTCTGTGGACCGTGACCACCGACTACCTCAAGTCGACAGGGATTCGTATCGCAGCCCAGTCCGTCATCGTCCTGGCCAATTTCGTGTTCCTGGTCTGGGGCATCCAAGTTCTGTGGGGAGCCTGATTCATGTCCAACATGCGTAGCCTGTCATTTGACGCCATCATCATCGGTGGCGGCGGCGCCGGCCTGCGTGCCGGCCTGGAACTCGCCAAGTCCGGCAAGAACACCGCCGTGCTGTCCAAGGTATTCCCGACGCGTTCGCATACCGTGTCCGCCCAGGGTGGCATTACCTGTGCCATCGCCTCTGCCGACCCTAATGACGATTGGCGCTGGCACATGTACGACACCGTCAAGGGTAGCGACTACATTGCCGATCAGGACGCCGCTGAATACATGTGTACTGAAGGCCCCAAGGCGGTCTTCGAGCTTGAGCATATGGGCCTGCCGTTCTCGCGCTTCGATAACGGTCGCATCTATCAGCGCCCGTTTGGTGGCCAGTCCAAGAATTTCGGTGAGGGCGGACAGGCTGCTCGCACCTGCGCGGCGGCGGACCGTACCGGTCATGCGCTTCTGCATACCCTTTATCAGAATAACCTGAAACACAACACCACCTTCCTGAACGAGTGGTATGTGGTCGACCTGGTCAAGAATGCCAATGGCGATGTGGTGGGCTGTATTGCCATGGACATCGAGACGGGCGAAGTGGTTCACATCGAATCCAAGGCCACGGTGCTTGCCACCGGTGGGGCGGGCCGTATCTATGCTTCCACCACCAATGCCCTGATCAACACCGGTGACGGTGTCGGCATGGCGCTGCGCGCCGGCTTCCCGATGCAGGACATGGAAATGTGGCAGTTCCACCCGACCGGTATCTACGGTGCGGGCACCCTAGTGACCGAAGGTTGCCGTGGTGAGGGTGGCTATCTGATCAACAAGGACGGCGAGCGCTTCATGGAGCGTTATGCCCCCAACGCCAAGGACCTGGCCAGCCGCGATGTGGTGGCGCGCTCCATGGTCATGGAAATCCTCGAGGGTCGTGGCTGCGGTGAAGATGGCGACCACGTCTTCCTCAAGCTGGATCACCTGGGTGACGAAGTGCTTGGCAAGCGTCTACCGGGTATCGTCGAGCTGTCCAAGACCTTTGCCCACGTGGATCCGGCCAAGGAGCCGATCCCGGTGGTCCCGACCTGTCACTACATGATGGGTGGCGTACCCACCAACATTCACGGTCAGGCGATCATGCCGGACAGCGAAGGCAAGGACCGTATTGTCAACGGCCTGTTCGCCGTCGGCGAGGTGGCCTGTGTATCGGTGCACGGTGCCAACCGCCTGGGTGGCAACTCGCTGCTCGACCTGGTGGTGTTCGGTCGCGCGGCAGGCATGTTCATTGAAAATGCCCTCAACGCCGGTATCGACTACCTGGCCGCCAGCGAGTCCGATATCGAGTCGGCCATGAAGCGCATCAACCGCTGGAATGAGTCCGAGGGCGGCGAGACAGTGCCCGAGCTCAAGCGCGAGCTGCAGAACATCATGCAGAACGACTTTGGCGTGTTCCGCAAGGAAGACAACATGCAGGAAGGTGTCAAGCTGCTGGCCGGGCTGCGTGAGCGCATCGCCAAGGGCTATCTGCCGGACAAGTCTGCGGTCTTCAACACTGCGCGTGTCGAGGCCCTTGAGCTGGACAACATGATGGAAGTGGCCGAAGCGACTGCCATTGCCGCGTTGGAGCGCAAGGAAAGCCGTGGCGCTCACTCGCGTTACGATTACCCGGATCGTGATGACGTCAATTGGCTCAAGCACTCGGTGTATTACCCCGCCGAGAAAAAGATCGGCAAGCGCGACGTGAACTTTGCGCCCAAGACCGTCGATAAGTTCGAGCCGAAAGCACGCACCTACTGAGGGAGTCACGATGTCTAATCTTCAGGTATCCCTGTACCGCTACAATCCGGAAACTGACTCCGCGCCGCACATGGAGGAGTTTGAGGTCGACACCCAGGGGCGCGACCTCATGGTGCTGGATGTGCTGCACCTGATGAAGGAGCAGGATAACGGTCTGGCGTTCCGCCGCAGCTGCCGCGAGGGCGTATGCGGATCCGACGGCATGAACATGAACGGCAAGAACGGCCTGGCCTGCATCACTCCACTGTCCGAGGTGGTCAAGAAGGGCAAGCTGGTGCTGCGTCCGCTGCCGGGTCTGCCGGTGATTCGCGACCTGGTGGTCGACATGGGTCTGTTCTACAAACAGTACGAGCGCATTCAGCCCTTCCTGCAGAATGATACCCAGCCGCCGAGCATCGAGCGTTTGCAGTCACCGGAGGAGCGCGACAAGCTGGATGGCCTCTATGAGTGCATCCTGTGTGCCTGCTGCTCTACCTCTTGCCCGTCATTCTGGTGGAACCCCGACAAGTTCGTCGGACCGGCCGGCCTGCTGCAGTCCTATCGCTTTTTGGCAGACTCCCGTGACACTGCAACCCGTGAACGGCTGTCGGAGCTCGAGGATCCATTCGCGCTGTTCCGCTGCCGTGGCATCATGAACTGCGTGGCGGTGTGTCCGAAAGGACTCAACCCGACACGCGCAATTGGCAAGATTCGTGACATGCTGCTGGCCGATGCCACTTAAATCGTGGCCAAGGGCTTGCTATCATGTGCACTGGCTTTGGTCTGCGACCTGGTGTCGCAGTCTTGATTCAGTGAATCATGCCGAGCCGGTGCTTGGAGGCACCGGCTTTTGACCGTTGAAGAGATGTAAGGTAGGCGCCTTGGCGCCACCCAAGCCGTCGGCGTGGAGGCGACATGCCGACACCACCCCCTTGAGTGCAGGGTGACCGAGAGATGCAAGAAGGCATAATGGAGTTGATGTTGCGCTCCTCCCATGTGAGCGGCCCGAATGCCCACTACGTGGAAGCGCTATTCGAACAGTACCTCGAGGATTCCTCCGCCGTTCCGGATGAGTGGCGTCAGTACTTCGATCAATTACCTCGTCCAGAGGACAGTGCTGGGAACGACGTTCCCCTTGCTCCTACGCGTGAACAGTTCTATCAGCTCGGTCGTCAGCGCCGCACGGCACTAGCCTCGGCTGCGGCGACCGACAGCGAGGAAAGCAAGAAGCAGGTCAAGGTTCTCCAACTGATCAACGCCTACCGCTACCGCGGGCATCAAAAGGCGGATATCGATCCTCTTGATCTGCGCAGCCCGAAACCCGTACCGGATCTGGACCTGTCTTTCCATCAGCTCACTAAGGCCGATCTGGATAGCGAGTTCCAGACCGGCTCTCTCTTTCTCGGTGCGGACAGGGCACCGCTGAAGGAGATCGTCGAGGCGCTGGAGAAGACCTATTGCCGCAGCATCGGCTGCGAATTCATGCATATCGTCGACACTGAGGAAAAGCGCTGGCTGCAGCAGCGTTTCGAATCGGTACGCTCGCAGCCCAAGTTCAGCGATGAGGTGCGCAAGCATGTGCTGGAGCGTCTGACCGCCGCTGAAGGTCTCGAAAGCTATCTGGCGTCCAAGTACCCCGGCACCAAGCGCTTTGGCCTTGAGGGTGGTGAGTCTTTCATCCCGATGATGGACGAACTGATCCAGCGTGCCGGCGGCTATGGCACCAAGGAAGTGGTGATCGGCATGGCCCACCGTGGGCGCTTGAACGTGCTGGTCAATATCCTCGGCAAGAACCCCTCGGAGCTGATCGACGAGTTCGACGGCAAGCGGCTGGTCGAGCACGGCTCCGGCGACGTCAAGTATCACTCGGGCTTCAGTTCCAACGTCATGACACCGGGCGGCGAGGTGCACTTGGCGCTGTCTTTCAACCCCTCGCATCTCGAGATTGTCGCCCCGGTAGTGGTGGGCTCCGTGCGGGCTCGTCAGGATCGTCGCGATGATCCGGATGGCGGCAAGGTGCTGCCGATCAACGTGCACGGCGATGCGGCCTTTGCCGGTCAGGGCGTGGTCATGGAAACATTTCAGATGTCCCAGACCCGCGCCTATGGCACCGGCGGTACCGTGCATATCGTGATCAACAACCAGGTGGGCTTTACCACTTCCCACCCGCAGGACGCTCGCTCTACCGAGTACTGCACCGACATCGCCAAGATGGTTCAGGCGCCGATCCTGCACGTCAACGGCGACGACCCGGATGCGGTGCTGCATGTCACCCAGGTGGCGCTGGACTATCGCCAGCAGTTCAAGAAGGACGTGGTCATCGATCTGGTGTGTTACCGCCGTCGCGGTCACAACGAGGCCGACGAGCCGTCCGGCACCCAGCCGATGATGTATCGCAAGATCAAGGACCATCCGTCCACGCGGACCCTCTACGTTGAGCGCCTGGTAAAACAGGGCCTGCTCTCGGACGATGACGCCAAGGTCATGATGGAAACCTATCGCGATGATCTGCTGGCCGGCAACCATGTGGCCAACGCCCTGGTGAAGAAGCCCAACCAGGCGTTATTTGTCGACTGGAAGCCGTATCTGGGCCACGAGTGGTCCGGTGATACCGACACCAGCTTCGACATGAAGCGCCTGCAGCACCTGGCCGAGCGGATGTGCGATATCCCCGACGGTATCGAGGTGCAGCGCCAGGTGGCCAAGATCTACGAGGATCGCCGCAAGATGCTGGCTGGCGGCATGGCAATCAACTGGGGGTTTGCCGAAACCCTGGCCTATGCCACCCTATTGGATCAGGGCCATCCGGTGCGCCTGACCGGCCAGGACGTCGGCCGCGGCACCTTCTCTCATCGTCATGCGGTGATTCATAACCAGAAGGATGGCACTACCTACGTGCCGCTGCAGAAAATGGCCGAGGGCCAGCCGCGCTTTACCATCCATGACTCTATCCTCTCGGAAGAGGCGGTGCTGGCGTTCGAGTACGGCTATGCTACCACGGCACCTGACTATCTGGTGATCTGGGAAGCCCAGTTCGGTGACTTCTTCAATGGTGCTCAGGTGGTCGTGGATCAGTTCATCTCATCCGGCGAGACCAAGTGGGAGCGGCTGTGTGGCCTGACCATGCTGCTGCCTCATGGCTACGAAGGCCAGGGCCCCGAGCACTCGTCCGCGCGTCTGGAACGCTTCCTGCAACTGTGCGCCGAGCACAACATGCAGGTGTGCGTGCCCACCACGCCGGCGCAGATCTTCCATCTGTTGCGTCGTCAGGTGATCCGCAAGCTGAGAAAGCCGCTGGTGGTGATGTCGCCCAAGAGTCTGCTTCGCCACAAGGACGCCGTCTCGAGCCTGGATGAGCTGGCCAGCGGTCCCTATCAGATGGTGTTGGAAGATCAGGGCGAACGCGACAAGGCCGGTGTGGAGCGTCTTATCCTGTGCGCCGGCAAGGTCTACTACGACCTGGCCAGCTGGCGTGAAGAAAACAAGCGTGATGATGTGGCGATTGTGCGCCTGGAGCAGCTGTATCCGTTCCCGGCCGACGAGCTGTTCGATGCCATCAAGGATTACACCAATATCAAGGATGTGGTGTGGTGTCAGGAAGAACCGCTCAATCAGGGTGCCTGGTACCCGAGTCAGCACCACATGCGCAGTGGGGTCGAGCGCCTGAAAGCAGGGTTGGGCGGCAAACTCAAGTTTGCCGGTCGACCCGCGTCGGCGGCACCCGCCTCGGGCTACATGTCCGTGCATGTTGAACAGCAGCGCCAGTTGGTGGAAGACGCCTTTACTCTGTAAGGCGCTCACCGGATGAGAGACTAGACAAGGATACGAAATGGCTACCGAGATCAAGGCACCTACCTTTCCGGAATCCGTTGCTGAAGGCAGCGTGGCCGCCTGGCACAAGCAGCCGGGTGACAGCGTCGAGCGCGATGAGCTGATCGTCGAGATCGAAACTGACAAGGTGGTACTCGAGGTGCTGGCACCCGAGGCCGGCACCCTGAACGAGGCGCTGGTGGAGGAAGGCGATACCGTCACTTCCGAGCAGCTGCTGGGGCGCATCGGTGAGGGCAGCGCGTCTAGCGGCGACAAGGGTGCAGACAAGGCTGATGCCAAGGCGAAAGAGGACAAGAGCGACGCCAAGGCTGACGCCAAGAGTGCAAAAGCCGATGCCAAGCCCGCCGCAGGCGGCAAGCAGCATCAGGTGAAGGCTCCGACTTTCCCCGAGTCGATCCAGGAAGGCACCGTGGCCAACTGGGCCAAGAAAGTCGGCGAGGCGGTCAAGCGCGACGAAGTGCTGGTCGAGATCGAGACCGATAAGGTGGTGCTGGAAGTGGTGGCGCCGGCTGATGGTGCGCTGAGTGAAATCAAGGCTGAGGAAGACAGCCAGGTCGAGTCCGAAGCCGTGCTGGGCATTTTCGTGGAAGGCGCCGGCGGTGAAGCGTCCAGTGCCAGCGAGGCGAGTGACGCCAGTGACACCGAAGATGCCGACAGCGACAGCAGCGAAACCCTCGAGGGCAAGAAAGTGTCTCCGGCGGCACGCAAGATGATCGCCGAGCATGATCTTGACGTCAGCAAGATCCAGGGTACCGGCAAGGGGGACCTGGTGCTCAAGGAAGACGTCCAGAAAGCCGTTGATGAGGGCAGCGCCAAGAAATCAGCGGCTGCCGGCAAGACGGCTGCCGCAGCGAGCAGCGCCGCGCCCGCCCTTGAAGGCGAGCGGCTCGAAAAGCGCGTGCCCATGTCGCGTCTGCGTCAGACCATCGCCAAGCGCCTGGTCCAGGCGCAGCAGACCGCCGCCATGTTGACCACCTACAACGAGGTGGACATGGGGGCGGTGATGAACCTGCGCGCCCAGTATAAGGAGACGTTCCAGAAGTCTCACGACGTCAAGCTGGGCTTCATGGGCTTCTTCATCAAAGCAGCGTCCGAGGCGCTCAAGCGCTTCCCTGACGTCAACGCCTCCATCGACGGCAGCGAAATTGTCTATCACGGCTACCAGGATATTGGCGTTGCCGTGTCCACCGAGCGTGGTCTGGTGGTGCCCGTACTGCGTGATACCGACAGCATGAAAATTGCCGACGTGGAGAAGGGCATCGTCGATTTCGGCAAGCGTGCCCGTGACGGCAAGCTTGGCATCGACGAGATGCAGGGTGGTACCTTCACCATCACTAACGGCGGTATCTTCGGGTCGCTGATGTCGACGCCGATCATCAATCCGCCGCAGACAGCGATTCTAGGCATGCACAAGATCCAGGAACGCCCGATGGCCGTGAATGGCCAGGTCGAGATTCGCCCGATGATGTATCTTGCGCTGTCTTATGACCACCGCATGATTGATGGCAAAGACGCGGTACAGTTCCTGGTGACCATCAAGGAGCTGCTTGAGGATCCGGCGCGCCTGCTGCTGGATGTCTGATCCGCGAACGGCACTACGATTCTCAGAGAAGCGCTAGACACAGGAGCAAAGCATGGCCGATAAATTTGATGTGATTGTCATTGGTGCGGGCCCCGGCGGTTACGTGGCCGCCATTCGTGCTGCACAGCTGGGCCTCAAGACCGCCTGCGTCGAGAAGTGGCTCAGCAAGGATGGCAAAAAGGTGGTTCACGGGGGCACCTGCCTCAACGTGGGCTGTATTCCGTCCAAGGCACTGCTCGAAGCCTCCCACAAGTATGTGGAAGCCAAGAACGACTTCAGTGATTTGGGCATCAATGCCGGCGACGTCAGCGTCGACGTCAAGAAGATGATGGCGCGCAAGGACACCATCGTGAAGAACCTGACCGGCGGCATTGCCGGGCTGTTCAAGGCCAATGGCGTTACCCCCCTTGACGGCACCGGCAAGGTCGTTTCCGGCAAGCAGGTCGAAGTGACCGATCTGGACGGCAAGACCACCACCTATGACGCCGACAACATCGTCATTGCTGCAGGCTCGGTGCCGGTAGAGATTCCGCCAACGCCAATGACCGAAGACCTGATCGTTGACTCCGCTGGCGCGCTGGAATTTCAGGAAGCGCCCAAGCGCCTTGGCGTGATCGGCGCCGGCGTCATCGGCCTGGAGCTTGGCAGCGTGTGGAACCGTCTGGGTAGCGAGGTCACTGTGCTGGAAGCCATGGATGACTTTCTGCCGATGGTCGACTCTGCCATCGCCAAGGAAACCCAGAAGCTGCTCAAGAAGCAGGGCATGGACATCCGCATGGGGGCTCGGGTGACCGGCTCCGAGGTCAAGGGCAGCGAAGTCGTGGTCAAGTACTCCGATGCCAAGGGTGACCAGGAAGCGACCTTCGACAAGCTGATCGTTTGTGTTGGCCGTCGTCCCTATACCAAGGGCGTGGTCGCTGACGGCGTGGGCGTGGGTCTCGACGAGCGTGGTTTTGTTCACGTCGACGACCAGTGCCGCACCAGCGTGCCGACCGTTTATGCCATCGGCGACTGCGTGCGCGGTCCGATGCTGGCTCACAAGGCTTCGGACGAAGGCATCATGGTGGCGGACATCATCGCTGGCCACAAGGCACAGATGAACTACGACGCTATCCCCAGCGTGATCTATACCTTCCCCGAAGTGGCCTGGGTCGGCATGACCGAGCAGGACGCCAAGGCCAAGGGCATCAAGACCAAGACCGGCGCCTTCCCGTTTGCGGCCAGCGGTCGCGCCATGGCCAACAACGCCACCGAAGGTCAGGCCAAGATCATTGCCGATGCCGAGACCGATCGCATCCTGGGCATGCACATCGTCGGCCAGCACGCCGGCGAGATGATTGCCCAGGGCGTGATTGCCATGGAGTTTGGCTCCAGCGCCGAGGATCTGGCGCTGACCTGCTATGCCCACCCGACCATGTCCGAGGCCGTGCACGAAGCAGCGCTTGCCGTGGAAGGTCATGCCATTCATATGGCTAACCGCAAGAGGCGAAAAAAGTAACACACAGCCAGAACAATCGCGCCGCCGTCAGGCGGCGCATCCCTTCCGGCCATGTATCGGAAGGCGGCGGTGGTAGTCAGACGGCCATAAGGTATGGCTACCGTTTCGAGTCACATGCAACCAATGGCATGAATCGATGAATCTTCACGAGTATCAAGGCAAGCAGCTGTTTGCCGACTATGGCCTGCCGGTGTCCAAGGGCTTCGCAGTCGACACCCCCGAAGAAGCGGCGGAAGCCTGTCACAAGATCGGCGGTGAGATGTGGGTCGTCAAGGCCCAGGTCCACGCAGGCGGCCGCGGCAAGGCCGGCGGCGTCAAGCTGATCAAGAGCGCGGAAGAAGCCCGCGACTTCGCCGAGCAGTGGCTGGGCAAGAACCTGGTGACCTATCAGACGGATGCAGGTGGTCAGCCGGTTTCCAAGATTCTGGTCGAAAACTGCACCGATATCGCCAGCGAGCTGTATCTGGGCGCGGTGGTTGACCGTGCCACCCGTCGCGTGGTCTTCATGGCCTCCACCGAAGGCGGCGTGGAAATCGAGAAGGTCGCCGAGGAGACGCCCGAGAAGATCCTCAAGGCCGAAATCGATCCGCTGAACGGTGCGCAGCCCTACCAGGCTCGCGATCTGGCTTTCCAATTAGGTCTGACCGGTGATCAGGTCAAGCAGTTCACCAAGATTTTCCTGGGCCTGTCCAAGCTGTTCCACGACAAGGATCTGGCGCTGCTTGAGGTCAATCCGCTGGTGATCACCGACGAAGGCAACCTGCACTGCCTGGACGCCAAGATCAACCTTGACAGCAACGCCCTGTACCGTCATCCGGACCTGCAAGCCATGCGCGACCCGTCTCAGGAAGACGAGCGCGAAGCCGAAGCGGCTGCCTGGGACCTCAACTACGTGGCCCTGGACGGCAACATTGGCTGCATGGTCAACGGCGCGGGTCTGGCCATGGGCACCATGGACATCATCAAGCTCCACGGCGGCCAGCCGGCCAACTTCCTTGACGTTGGCGGCGGCGCTACCAAGGAGCGCGTGGCCGAGGCGTTCAAGATCATTCTGTCCGACGACTCTGTGCAGGCCGTGCTGGTCAACATCTTCGGCGGCATCGTACGTTGCGACATGATCGCCGAGGGCATCATCGGTGCCGTTGAGCAGGTGGGTGTCAACGTGCCGGTTGTGGTGCGTCTTGAAGGTAATAACGCCGATCTGGGTGCCGAGAAGCTGGCGTCCAGTGGTCTGAACATTATCGCTGCTACCAGCCTGACCGATGCGGCTCAGCAGGTGGTCAAGGCAGCGGAGGGCAAGTAATGAGCATCCTGATCGACAAGAACACCAAGGTCATCTGCCAGGGCTTCACCGGCGGCCAGGGGACCTTCCATTCCGAGCAGGCGATCGCCTACGGTACCAAGATGGTCGGCGGCGTGACCCCGGGCAAGGGCGGCCAGGAGCACCTGGGCCTGCCGGTGTTCAACACCGTCAAGGAAGCCGTTGAGCAGACCGGTGCCGAGGCCAGCGTGATCTACGTGCCGGCGCCTTTCTGCAAGGACTCGATCCTCGAGGCCGCCAACGCCGGCATCAAGCTGATCGTGTGCATCACCGAAGGTATCCCGACCCTGGACATGCTCGACGCCAAGGTCACCTGCGATCAGCTGGGCGTGCGTCTGATCGGCCCGAACTGCCCGGGCGTGATCACCCCGGGCGAGTGTAAGATCGGCATCATGCCGGGGCACATCCACCAGCCGGGCCGTGTGGGCATCGTGTCGCGTTCAGGCACCCTGACTTACGAAGCCGTCAAGCAGACCACCGATCACGGCTTCGGCCAGTCCAGCTGCGTGGGCATCGGCGGCGACCCGATTCCGGGTTCCAGCTTCATCGACATTCTCGAGCTGTTCGAGAACGACCCGGCCACCGAAGCGATCGTGATGATCGGTGAAATCGGCGGCACCGCCGAAGAAGAGGCGGCAGCCTACATCAAGGCCAACGTCTCCAAACCGGTGGTCTCCTACATCGCTGGCGTGACAGCGCCTCCTGGCAAGCGCATGGGCCACGCCGGTGCGATCATCTCCGGCGGTCAGGGCACCGCTGACGAGAAGTTCGCCGCTCTGGAAGACGCCGGCGTCAAGACCGTGCGCTCGCTGGCCGAGATCGGCGATGCGCTGAAGGAAATCACTGGTTGGTAAGCCAGTTTTCTGCAGGCAGCAGCAATGCAAAAGGGCACCCTCGGGTGCCCTTTTTACTGTGCGTCGGCATGGCGCGCAGCGCCTCCCGGCCGGACCTCAGTATAGCCGGAAACGCTTGTACTCTGGATGGCCGATCTGCTCTTCGGGCGTCTTTCGATAGCGTTTGTATTCCCACTGATACTGGGCAGGGTCCAGGGCGATGGCAGCTTCCACGCAGGCATTGACCCCGGTGGCGGAGGTGACGTCGTCGCCACTGTAGACCCGCTCATCGGCGGGCAGGAAGTGAATGACAAACCCCTGGCCCGGCTTGCGCAGCGCTACGCCGGTAACTACCCGGGCCTCGGTGCGGGCCACCAGCCTGGGTAGCAGGGTCGCGGTATAGGCGTTGCGGGTGAAGAAGGGCGCAAACACGCCGCTGCCCCAGTCAGGTTCCTGGTCGGGCAGGATGCCGATGGCTTCGCTGCGCTTGAGCGCCTTGAGCAACGACGCCACGCCGCGCGGGTTGGTGGGCACTAGCGTAGCGCCTTGACGTTCACGACCGTGGCGGGTTGCGGGATCGAGCTCTGTGAGCTTGGGTGGCTCGTACATGGCGGTGAACGGAAAGTGGCTGGATAGCCAGAAGTTGAGTATTTCCCAGTTGCCGAAGTGCGGCGCCAGCACGATAACGCCGCGGCCCTGCTGGCGGGCCTCATCGAGCAGCTCGCGGCCTTCCACGGCAAGTATCGATGTCTCGATGCGTTCGGTGCGTCCCATCCAGGCAAAGCCCAGCTCCAGCATGGTGGCGCTGGAGTGGACCAGGCTGTGACGGGCCAGTCGGCGGCGCTGGTCCTTGGCTAGTTCGGGGTAGGCCTGGGCGAGGTTGATCAGCGTGACCTCGCGCTCTCGCCGGCTGAAGCGTCCGACGGCTGGGCCGAGCAGTCGGGCCAGCCGCCACAGCGAGCCGAGCCGCCAGCGGGAAAGCCATTGCCACAGCCAGGTGATTGCTCGGGCATGGTAGCGCTCGCTACGACTTGAGACGTCTTCCACGGCTTATATCAGCCAGCTACTGACGTTATCAGGCGCGCGCCGTTCCTGCAGGCACTTGAAGCCTTTGATGCAGCGAACGATCAGCCAGATCGCCAGAGCAATCAGCATCGGTATTCCGATCAGGAAAGCCAGCAGCAGCAGGCTGATAAAGCCATACAACAAGCCGATCCAGAAGGTGCGGATCTGGTAACGGTAGTGTTCATCGAGCCACTGAGGGCCATTGCCCTGGTAGATATAGGCAATCACCACGCCAACCAGCATGGTAATGCCAAGCACGAAACTGGCCAGATAAAGGCCGTAATTCACCATGGCCATTCTGGTATCGGCGTCCTGAGCATGCTCGATCGGTGGTCGAGAGCAGGACTCCTTGCCGTAGTCGGTCATGTGTCATTCCTGTGCTGTCATGGAAAGTGCATCGTTAGTCAAGGTGTTGTCAGACTCTCATCATATCGTGTCATCGGCGTCTGCCACAGGGCAGGACCCTAGTTTCACTGTCGTGCCAACTGCAGAGCCTGATCTTTGTATCGGCTGATTTCCAGCGTTAGCTATCAACTGCTCTTGGGCAGGGATCCGGGACATCATTCCTGTTGAGCCGACAGGATAATGTTTTACGGCGGAAACGGCAGCTTCTTGGTAACACTGTCTTATGATTGGAAAAAATATTACATAGAAGCGAAAGTAATAGCTGTCTGGCGCGGCCTGTTCGGCGTATATTATGCGCCCCTTGGCGGGGCTGTTTCTCAAAGCCTGGTCGTTACTGATTTACCCCTTTCATTGTCCTCCTTACTGGTGGAGATGCGCACCTCATGTCTCGGCAGCTATTGCTCATGGCCCTGGCCCCGTTGCTGGGGTTGTTCATTCTCGGTATCGGCAATGGCCTGCTGGCCACCCTGATTTCCCTGCGCCTGGACGCCGCCGGTGAGTCCGGGCTGGTGATCGGCCTGGTGTCGTCGGCTTTTTATGTTGGTCTGGTTGCCGGTGCGATGCTCAACGACCGCCTGCTGCTGGCCATTGGCCATATTCGTGCCTATGGCAGCTTTGCTTCGCTGGTGGCAGTGACGGTGCTGTTGCAGGGCCTGTGGTATGAGCCGATTGCCTGGTTCGCGCTGCGCCTTGTAGGAGGCTGGGCAACGGTAGGCGTCTACCTGGTTATCGAAAGCTGGCTGCTGGCGGCGGGTGAGCCACGCGTCAGGGGACGTTTGCTGGCGCTTTACATGATCTCGCTGTATGCCGCCGGCGTGCTGGGTCAGCTACTGCTGGGCTTGACTCAGGACATGGTTCCCACGGCACCCTTCATGCTGATCGGCCTGTTGGCATCGCTGTCGGTGCTACCCATGGTGCTGATTCCCCGGGTAACGCCGTTGCTGGAAAAAGCCGAGCCGCTGTCACCGTTTCAGCTGATCTCGCTGACGCCCACCGGCGTCATGGGCAGCCTCGGGTCGGGACTGGCGGTGGCGGCGGTTTATTCACTGATGCCGCTGTATCTGCAGCGAGTCGGCCACGATCTTGATCAGGTCGGGCAACTGATGGCGGTGATGGTGCTCGGTGCCATGCTGCTGCAGTACCCGGTGGGACGCTGGTCGGATCGCCATGACCGCCAGCTGGTGCTGATCCTGCTGGGTGCTTTCTGCATGCTGATTTCAGCTGGCATCATTTGGCTGCCGCTGTCGAACTGGGGGTTGGCGGGGCTGCTGTTCCTGCTGGGCGGCGGCGTGTTTTCGCTGTACCCGGTGGCGCTGGGTCACGCCGCCGACCGTGCACCCGCCGGCGCACTGGTGCGCATGAGCCAAGGGCTGCTGTTGATCAATGCCATCGGTTCCACCATCAGTCCCCCGGTGATTACCTCGGTGATGTCGGTCGTCGGTGATAGCGGACTGTTCTGGTCGCTGGGGTCGCTGGGACTGTTTCTGCTGCTGTTCTTCGGTTGGCGACGCAGCGTGCGTCCGGCGCCGCTGCCGGTGGCACCGTTCTCGTCGACCACGCCTTACAGCTCGGCAGGTGCGGAACTGGTGGTGACCGACGAGCTGATCAAGGGGGCCACCGAGCATGAGCACGTCGAGGATCTGTCCGGCGTCGTGCCGGATGTAGAGGTGGCCGAGCCGCTGGTGGGTCCGCCGCCGGAAGACGAGCCCTGTGTCGCCTATTTTCCTGAGGAGACAGAAGAGGAGGCGTTGTTTGCCCGTCTCAGGCCTGAGTAGCGACAGAGAAGGACGGCAGGCAGCTCTGGTCGCGCTGCGACCTAGGGATAATGGCCAGATTCTGTATGGTTAACCTACTATCGATGCTGCCATTTTTTTCCTGCGCGCTTCCCTGTGACTATTCCTGAGGTATCCACATGACGCCCTACGCAGCCCCGCTACGCGACCTTCGCTTCGTGCTTGAAGAAGTGCTTGAGCATGGCTCGCTCTCGCTGCCGATCTTCGAAGACACCAGTTCTGAGCTGGTGGAGGCCGTGCTGGAGGAAGCCGGACGTCTCACCGCCGAGGTCTGGGCGCCGCTCAATGCCAGCGGCGATCAGCAGGGCTGCACTCGGCGCGAGGATGGCAGCGTCAGCGTTCCCGACGGCTTCGCTGAAGCCTATCAGGCCTATGCTGAGGGCGGCTGGAACGGCATCGGCGTGTCCGAATCGCTGGGCGGCCAGGGGCTTCCCGAAGTGGTGGCAAGCGCCGTGCAGGAAATGCTCCACGCTGCCAACATGTCGCTGGGGCTCTGCCCGATGCTAACCGCCGGGGCCATTGAGGCGCTGGCGCACCACGGCAGCGAGGCGCTCAAGGCGCAGTATCTGGCGCCGCTGGTTGAAGGTCGCTGGACCGGCACCATGAACCTCACCGAGTCGTCAGCCGGCTCTGACCTGTCGAAGGTGCGCACAAGGGCCGTCCCCTGTGATGCATCCGAAGGCGACTTCTATCGCATCAGCGGCCAGAAGATCTTCATCACCTGGGGAGATCACGACTGCGCCGAGAACATTCTGCATCTGGTGCTGGCACGCACCCCGGACGCGCCCGAGGGCAACCGGGGCATCTCGCTGTTTCTGGTGCCGAAATTTCTGGTCAACGAAGATGGTTCACTGGGTGAGCGCAACGACGTGGTGTGCGCCTCCATCGAGCACAAGATGGGCATTCACGGCTCGCCCACCTGCACCCTGAGCTTTGGCGAGAACGGCGGTGCCATCGGCTATCTGGTGGGCGAGCAGGGTCGCGGCCTGAATCACATGTTCACCATGATGAACGAGGCGCGCCACAAGGTCGGCATCCAAGGCATCGGCGTGGCCGAGCGGGCGTGTCAGCAGGCCCTGGCCTATGCCATGGATCGCACCCAGGGGCGTAACAGCAAGGCGCGCGGCGGCCAGGAGTGCGTGATCGCCGAGCACCTGGACGTGCGGCGCATGCTGCTGTCGATGCGCGCGCGCACCGATGCGCTGCGCGCGCTGGCGCTGGCCTGCGCCGCCCAGATGGATATTGCCCGCCACGCCGAGAGCGTCGAGGCGCGACAAGCCGCCCAGGCGCGCGTCGACGTGCTGATTCCGGTGGTCAAGGGATTCTCCACCGACCAGGCCGTGGACATCACCTCGCTGGGCGTACAGGTACATGGCGGAATGGGTTATGTGGAAGAAACCGGCGCCGCTCAGCTGCTGCGCGATGTGCGTATCGCGCCTATCTATGAAGGCACCAACGGCATTCAGGCGCTGGATCTGGCCGGTCGCAAGCTGTCCCAGGACGGCGGCGCCGCGCTATCGGCGCTGATCGATGAGGTCGAAGCCACCGCCGGTGCGCTGAGCGAGCAGACATCGCTGGCCCCGCTGGGAGAGAGTCTTGCCGGCGGCGCGGCGGATCTGCGCGCCGCCATGGACAGCGTGCTGGCCCAGAGTCGCGACCCTGAAGGCGGCAGTGACGCGGTACAGGCGCTGGCCTCGCCTTTTCTGTCGCTGGCCGGACACGTGCTGTGCGCCTGGCAGATGGGGGCGTCCGCGCTCAAGGCCGACGCCGCCCTGGCGGCTGGCAGCGACGATGCGTTCTATCGCACCAAGCTCGCCAGCGCCGACTATGCGCTGCGCCACTGGCTGCCGCTGGGCCGCGCTCAGCGCGCGGTGATCGATGCCGGCATGCAGAGCCTGCTTGCGCTGAATCCTGCCACTCTGTGACTTGTCACACTTTCTGGAGCCCCTCGTCATGACCTCATCAATCTTTGAGCAAGGCCTGCCCACCACAGTGGCCAATCATGTGGCGCTGTCGCCGCTGACTTTCATCGAGCGCACGGCTTCCACTTATCCGGACTACCCGGCACTGGTTCATGGCAAGCGACGCCAGGACTGGAGCTCCACCTGGACGCGCTGCCGCCGGCTGGCCTCGGCGCTGGCACTGCGTGGCATCGGCAAGGGCGATACCGTGGCGGCGATGCTGCCCAACGTGCCGGCCATGTTCGAGGCGCATTTTGGCGTGCCGCTGGCGGGTGCCGTGCTCAACACCCTGAACATCCGCCTGGATGCCGAGGCCATTGCCTACATGCTGGAGCACGGTGAGGCCAAGGCCATTCTGGTCGACCCGGAGTTCAGCGAGGTGGTCGAGGACGCCGTGGCGCTGCTGGCGTCCAAGCCGCTGATCATCGACGTGGACGATGAGGAATATGCCGAGGGGCCACGACATATCGGCGAGCTCGAGTACGAAGCGCTGCTGGCCGAGGGCGACCCGGACTACGCCTATACGCTGCCCGACGACGAGTGGCAGGCGATTTCGCTGAACTACACCTCGGGCACCACCGGCAAGCCCAAGGGCGTGGTCTATCATCATCGCGGCGCCTATCTGAACGCGGTCAGTAATATTCTCGAATGGGCCATGCCGCATCATCCGGTGTATCTGTGGACGCTGCCGATGTTCCACTGTAACGGCTGGTGCTTCCCGTGGACGATTGCCGCTACCGCCGGTGTCAGCGTCTGTCTGCGTCGGGTCGAAGCCGGCAAGATCATGCAGCTGATTGCCGATGAGCAGGTGACTCATTTCAGCGGGGCGCCGATCATCCTCAACGGCCTGCTCAACCTGCCTGCCGAGCAAAAGCGCGAATTCGACCATCCGGTGAAAGTGACCACGGCGGGCGCCGCGCCGCCGGCCTCGGTGATCGCCGGGGTCGAGCGCATGGGCATCGATGTGACCCATGTCTATGGCCTGACCGAAGTCTATGGCCCGGTGACGGTGTGTGCCTGGCGCAGCGCCTGGGATGAGCTGCCGCTGGAAGAGCGGGCGAAGATCAAGGCGCGCCAGGGCGTGCGTGGTCACGTGCTGGAGGCGCTGTGCGTGGCCGACCCCGCCACGCTTGAGCCGGTGCCCAGGGACGGCAGCACCATCGGTGAAATCATGATGCGCGGCAACAACGTGATGAAGGGTTACCTCAAGGATGAAGCCGCCACCCAGCAGGCGCTGAACGGCGGCTGGTATCACACCGGCGATCTGGCCGTGTGGCATCCCGACGGCTACATCGAAATCAAGGATCGTTCCAAGGACATCATCATTTCCGGCGGCGAGAACATTTCCACCATCGAAGTGGAAGACGTGATCTACTCGCACCCGGCGGTGGAAGAGGCCGCGGTGGTGGCGCGCCCTGACGAGAAGTGGGGCGAGACACCCTGCGCCTTCGTCAAGCTCAAGGCGGATGCCGGCGAGGTGACCGAGCAGGACATCATCAGCTACTGCCGTGAGCATCTGGCGCACTTCAAGGCGCCGAGGATGGTGATCTTCACCGACCTGCCCAAGACCTCCACCGGCAAGATCCAGAAATTCGTGCTGCGCGAAGAAGCGCGCAGTCGCTGAGGTGCAGCTAGTCTTGATCCTCAGCCGATCCGTTGACAGGTCTGCGAGGGGGCGCTATGAATCCCTCCGTGGACGCTACCTACGCCATCCATGGCGTAGGACCCCCTCTTCGACCTGTCCCCGGCTCTTCTAGACATGCTCAGCGGCGATAGCACAGGCCGCTGAGGTCGATCGCCTAGCGAGAATCATTTTTTATCAAGGAGCATCAATGAGCAAGCAGCAGATCGGTGTGGTAGGTGCCGGAACCATGGGCCAGGGGATCGCTCAAGTACTGGTGACCAGCGGCTTCGAGGTGCAGCTGTTCGACGTGGCCGAAGCCGCGCTCGAGCGTGCCCGGGGTGGCATCGAGAAGGGCCTGGAAAAGCTGGTCGCCAAGCAGCGGCTGAGCGACGATGACCGCCAGGCGGCAATGCGGCGTCTGTCTACCCTGACGGCACTGGATGGACTCGCTGGCTGCGAGGTGATCATCGAGGCCGCTCCGGAAAACCCCGAACTCAAGGAGCAGCTGTTTCGCGATCTGAGCGCACTTTCTCCAGACGCCATTCTGGCCTCCAACACTTCCTCGCTGTCGCTGACCCGCCTGGCGGCGGTCTGTGATAATCCCGAGCGGGTGGTCGGCATGCACTTCTTCAACCCGGTGCCGGTGCTCAAGCTGGTGGAAGTCATCCGCGCCGAGCAGACCAGTGACGCCACCGTGGCACGCATCGAGGCCCTGACCGAGGCGCTGGGCAAGACCGCCGTGGCCGTGGCGGACATGCCCGGCTTCGCCGTCAACCGGCTGCTGGTGCCGATGATCAACGAGGCGGCCTTTCTGGTACAGGAAGGCGTCGCGACGCCGGAAGACATTGATACGGCCATGAAACTGGGCGCGGCCCATCCCATGGGACCCTTGGCGCTTGGCGACCTGATCGGCCTGGACGTGTGCCTGGCGATCATGGAGGTGCTGTTCGAGGGTTACGGCGACTCCAAGTATCGGCCCTGTCCGCAGCTCAGGCGCATGGTGGATGCCGGCTATCTGGGGCGCAAGAGCGGTCGCGGCTTTCATCGCTACGACTAGCCAGCCATTGCTGGCCAACCAAGCGTTCGCTAGGGTATGCCTCAGGTTTCAGATTTCGCCAACTTCCCTTTTGTCCACACCACTACAGTGAGGAATTGAAATGAGCGAGCAGCTGATCGAACTACAGGACAACGCCGGCGTAGTGACGCTGACCATCAGTCGTCCCAAGGCCCTCAATGCCCTCAACAGCGCGGTGATCACCGAGCTGGAGCAGGTGCTGGAGTCTCTCGAGGCGCGCAAGGACCTGCGTGCGGTGCTGATTACCGGCGCCGGCGAGAAATCGTTCGTGGCCGGCGCCGACATCGCCGAGATGAAAGACAAGACTCCCGAGCAGGCTCGCGAGTTTGCCGGCCAGGCGCTGCGCACCATCAAGCGCTTCGAGACGCTGCCGGTGCCGGTAGTGGCGCTGGTCAACGGCTTCTGCCTGGGCGGCGGCTGCGAGCTGGCGCTGGCCTGTGACTGGGCGGTGGCCAGTGACAACGCCGTGTTCGGTCAGCCTGAAGTGCTGCTCGGCGTGATTCCCGGCTTCGGCGGCACCCAGCGCCTGCCGCGTCGCGTGGGGCCGGCCATGGCCATCGACCTGGTCACCACCGGACGCAAGATCGACGCTCAGGAAGCGCTGCGGATTGGCCTGGTCAACCGCGTGATGCCCCAGGCCGAGCTTGGTGCCTATATCGAAGAGCTGACCAAGCAGTTGGGCGGCAACGGCCCCCAGGCGGTGCGCGGTGCCAAGCAGGCGGTGCATGACGGCCTGGATCAGGACCTGGACAGTGCCCTGGCGCTGGAAACCAGCCTGTTTGCGCTGTGCTTTGCCGGCGACGAGCAGAGCGAGGGCATGAGTGCGTTTGTCGAGAAGCGCAAGCCTGATTTCTGATCACCGTTCTCACGAAAACCTGACTCGTGCCACCTGAACCTCCTACGGAAACCTGACTCGTGCCACCTGATCCTGTAGGAGGGATGCTTTGCATCGCGACGGCGCCGCCAGGCGCCCTGATGCGTCCGTGATCCTGGTGGCGTCTTCGGGAGGCCTTGCGGCCTCCATCGCCCAATGAATTGGCCTCTTACGAAAACCTGAGCCGTGCCACCTGAACCTCCCGCGAAAACCTGTCTCGTGCCACCTGATTCCGTAGGAGGGCAGCTGTGCTACGCGACCGGCGCCGCCAGGCGCCCTGATACTCAGGAGTTTGAGTCAGACGCGCGCGTTTCCAGGCGCCGTAGGCGCTGCCACAGCTCGCTGCGTAGGTCGGACAGGCGCGGGCGCTGGTCCTCGGTGAAGGCCAGCGGTCGCACCAGGCGCTGTGTACGCAGGCCAAGGCGCGCACCCAGCAGGCCAACCCCAAGCCCCTGAGCGGCGCGGGTGGAGAGCTTGCCGGCCAGGTTCATCGACAGCAGCTGCATGCTGGCGTCGCTGGCCATTTCGCTGACCCCGGCAAAGGCCATGTCGCGCAGCACATGGCGCAGCAGGCGCAGCCGCGCCGCATAGTTGAGCTCCAGACCGTAGAGGCGACTCAGCCGATCGATCATGGCCAGATGCCGCCAGGCTACCAGCGCCATGTCGACCAGGGTGAGCGGGCTCACGGCCACCAGCACGGCTGTTTCGCTGCTCATGCGCGAGATCAGCCGGCGGGCTTCGCGGTCCCGGGGCGCCAGCAGATGATGGTCAAGCAGCGCCTGGATGTCCTGGCCGTCATGGTGCGGCTGACTGGCGGCGAGAAAGGCTTGCCAGTGGGGGTGATCGTCGTCGAGAGCGAGGTCCTGGCGCAGCGACTGTGCGGTGGTCAGGGCGCGGCGATGGTCGGCCTGAGGCAATGCGTCCAGCGCTTCGCGCAGCCGGTCGTGGCGGCGCAGCCGGCGCAGACGAAACAGCTCGCGGATCAGCGCGACGCTGCCCAGACCGATGGCAACAAGTCCGAGCGACTGCCAGCCCAGACTTAGCCAGTCGCCGGCGGCCAGGCTTGCCGGCAACGAGAGCCCAAGCTCAATCACCCCCAGCGTCACGCCGCCGGCCAGCAGGCCAAGCAGGCCCCAGCGCCGCTTGCGCGGACGCGACAGGCTGTCGGCCAGCCCACGCTCGGCAGCGCTTTCCTCGTCGGGCGTATCGATGACCAGCGGTTGGCTTGGCGCGTCTGGCGAAAAGCGCACGCCAGGGGCGGGCGCGGCTGGCTCGGCCTGGCTCGGTTTGGCACCCTGTTCAGGCATCGCAAAGCGTCGGCCGGGGCGCGGATCCTGGTTCTGATCTTGAGGGGATGAGGTCATTGCAGCTTGTCTCCGATCAGCCAGTCCAGAGCGGCATCCATGCGAATGTGCGGCAGGGCGTCGCCGCCCCGGGGCAGCGGGCGAAAGGCGGTGAAGTCGAAGCCCTGGCGCGCCCAGAAGTCCGCCGTCGGCAGCTGCCTGGGTACTTCGCCGGGAAACATCAGGGTCTCTTCACCGTCAAGGGTGGTGCCGCGCAGGGCGGTCAGGGGCTTGCCGCCGTCGTTGACCTCCCTGGCCTCGGTGGCGCGAATCGAGGCTAGCGACAGCGCCTTGACCGGCACGTCGGCATAGCGCAGGTCCTTGATCGGCTCGGCCAGCAGGGCTTCCAGCAGGCCGGTCAGGCGCTGATGCTGCTCCGGGGTGACATGGTCAGCCTTGGTGGCGGCGATCGCCAGGCGGTCGATACGCGGGGCAAACAGTCGGTTGAGCAGGCTGCGACGGCCGTAATCGAAGCTCTGCATCAGTTTGGTCAGGGCGCGGGACAGATCCTCGAAGCGCTCCGGCCCGGCGTTGAGCGCGCCAAGCACATCGACCAGCACGATCTGGCGATCGAAGCGGCGGAAATGATCGCGGTAGAAGGGCTTGACGATGTGCTGCTGGTAGTGGCGAAAGCGCCGCGCCAGCGTGGCATACAGGCTCTCGGCGGGCAGCCGGGCAAGCGTGTTGGCGTCGAGCTCGGCAAGGCCGGGCAGGGGAAAGAACTGCAGCACCGGAGCGCCGTCGAGATCGCCGGGCAGCAGGAAACGCCCTGGCTGCAGGTCGGAGAAGCCCGCCTCGCGGGCGGCGCGCAGGCCGCTGGCATATAGATCAGCAATCTCTGCCAGGCGCGCTTCATCCAGTTCGTCTTCCGGGCTCAGGCCTTCTACAGCACGCCGCCACTCGCCGAACAGCTCGCCGCGTCCTTCGCCAACGATGCGCTGCTCTTGGCTCCAGCTGTCAAAGTCGTGAGCCAGCATCGGCAGATCGAGCAGCCACTCGCCGGGATAGTCGAACAGATCGAGGGTCAGCTCACGGATGTCGGCACCGAAAAAGCTGCTCTTGCGGGGCCGATAGCGCAGCACCAGGCGCAGCTCGCTGATTCCCCGAGTGGGGTCCGGCCAGCGCGGCGGCGAGGCGTCGAGGGCGGCCATGGCCTGATCATAGGGAAAGCGCGGCACGCCCAGATCCTGCTGTTCGACGCGACGCGCGCCGAGCAGCCGGCCCTCCCGGGCGGCGGGCAGCAGGTCGAGTCGCGCCTCTATGCCGGCGTGGCGCAGCTGATGAATCAACGAGGTGAGAAAGGCCGTCTTGCCCGCACGGGACAGGCCCGTGACCGCCAGTCGCAGCTGGCGATCGCGGGTGCGCTCCATCAGGTCGTTCAGTTCCCGGGTCAGGGGCTTGAGCATGCGGCGGGCGTCCTTGTCGATGGCTGTCAGGGGGTTGTATGGGGCTGACGGTTGCGTACCACAAGTCGGCGCCAGCCCAGGGCCAGCGGCGGCAGCAGGCACAGCGGCAGCAGGGCAGCGTTAAGTACCGACCAGCCCATGGCGCTGACCAGGGGGCCTGCAACCAGCGCGGTGATCGCAACGGTGGTAAACACCAGAAATTCGTTGGCGGCCTGGGTGCGGGCCCTTTCGGTAGGGCGATAAGCCTCGGTGAGCAGACCGGTGGCCGGCAGGAAAGTGAAGTTCCAGCCCAGGCCGAGCAGGATCAGGCCCGTGATGAAGGTGGCGTAGCTGGACTCGAACTGGGCGACTGCCACGCTCGCCGCCAGCAGCAAGCAGCCAGTGACGATCATCCGCACCGGGCCGAAGCGCGCGGTCAGCCGGCCGGTGATGAAGGAGGGCAGAAACATCGCCACCACATGCCATTGAATGGTGGTGGCGACGTGATCAAAGTGATGGCCCGCCTCGGCCATGGCCAGCGGGGTGGCTGTCATGGCCAGGTTCATCACGCCATAGCCGACCATGGCGCTGGTGGCGGCCAGGATAAAGCTGGGCTGGCGCATGATTGCTGCCAGCGGGCGCCCGGCGACGGGCTCGGTTTCGAGGCTGACCGGCGGCATGCGTACCCAGGTCAGCAGCACCAGGGCAAGCAGATAGAGGGCGGCAAGGCCGAAGAAACTGCCCAGATAGGGCGTCTCGGCCAGCGCATGGCTGTAGCGGGCAAGCCAGGGGCCGAGAAAGGCCGCCAGCACGCCGCCGCCCATCACCAGGCCGATGGCCCGGTCGCGTCCGCTATCGGGGGCCGCTTCGACGGCGGCAAAGCGGTATAGCTGGCCAAAGCCGATGCCGATGCCGATCAGCCAGGTAGACACTAGAAACAGCCAGAACAGCTGCGCCTGCAGGGCGACCATGGCCAGGCAGGCTCCGCTGAGCCCGAGCAGGTTACCCAGCACGAAGCCACGGCGGCGGCCGAGTCGTCCCATGATCAGCGAGGCGGGAATGGTGGCGCACATCAGCCCCAGCCACTGGGTTGCCACGGGCGCGGTGGACCAGGTCGGCGAGGGCGCGAGCTGCGCACCGATCAGCGGTGATACGGCGATCAGCAGAATGTTGCCGCTGACCAGCAGTGCCTGACACAGCGAGAGCAGGAGAACGACCCGGGACATTTGGCATCCTTTTTCGAGGGTGATGAGGTTTGGCGACAGCCGAGCTGACCAGGCTCACTGGGGAGGCATGATGCCAGACGGTGGTGGCTCGACCAGCCCCAGCAGCTGCACCAGCATCGGGCTTGCCGCAATCAGGAAGCCGATCACGGCGATCAGGCCGCCAATCACCCGGCGACGCCTGTTTCGGGCCAGGGTCAGTCCGGCGATGCATAGCGCGATGCCAATGATGTTGAACAGATAGCTGAGCATGGGTAGGAGTTGATAGGCGGTCATGGGGTCTACAGCCGGTAGAGAGTGTATAAGAGGTAGCGTTATGCTGGATGATACCAGTCGTCGCCCATGGTGGGACCGTCAGCTTGGAGAATTGAGGATGTCAGAACCGCACGCAGAGCAGTCATCGGAACTTTTACAAGAGCACCACTCGAAGCGCTATGCCGGGCAGGTGCTTGATTTCTGGTTCAAGGAACTTGCGCCGTCGCAGTGGTTTCGCAAGTCCCGGAAACTGGACGCTGAAATCGCGCGGCGCTTTGGTGAGGTGCTGGCAGCCGCCCGGCGAGGGGAGCTATGGCAATGGCGGACAACGCCGCGAGGACGACTCGCCGAAATAATCGTGCTCGATCAGTTCTCGCGCAATATTCATCGTGATACGCCCGAGGCCTTCGCCGCCGATCCCCAGGCGCTGGTGCTGGCTCAAGAAGCCGTGGCTCGAAAAGACGATGCCGCTCTTGCGCAAGAGGAGCGTGCTTTTCTCTACATGCCCTACATGCATAGCGAGTCGCTGCCCATCCATGATGAGGCAATGCGGCTGTTCGATCAGCCGGGGCTCGAGAACAACCTGGACTTTGAGCGCCGACATCGGGATATTCTGCTGCAGTTTGGGCGCTACCCGCATCGCAACGCGATTCTCGGCCGTGAGTCGAGCGAAGAAGAATTGAGCTTTTTACAGCGTCCGGGGTCTTCCTTCTGAGTGACTTCCCGTGGATCATCGGGAGGTTCCCCCTGAACTCACGACAGCGAATGCAAAAATAAGGAGAGCGCTATGGGCTTTATCGCCTGGTTGATTATCGGTGGCCTGGCCGGCTGGATCGCGGGCAACATCATGCGCGGCGGCGGCTTTGGTATCCTCGGCAATATCGGTGTGGGCGTGGTGGGTGCCCTGATAGGCGGCTTCCTGTTCACCCTGCTGGGCCTCAAGGCCGGCGGCTTCATCGGATCGTTGGTAACGGCCACCGTGGGCGCCGTGGTGCTGCTTTGGGTGCTGGCAAAGGTACGCAAGGCCTAGCACCAGAGCTGAGCGATAGTGATAGGTAACGGCTTGTCGGCATGCCAGCAGACCCCGAGAGGTACAAGGGTTTGACTGGGATGTCGACGAACCGTTATCGGGCATGATGACCAAGTCGGCTTTCGGCTACCAGGGATTGATGTCCGGCGCCGCGGCGCTTAGCCGGTCCCGGGCGATATCCCGGGCAATGTACAGCGCGGCGATGGCCCGTGCCTCATGAAAGTCTTCCCGGGTGAGCAGCCCAGGTAGCTCATCGAAGGCGCGAGTCTCGACGATCAGCGGTTCAGGTTCGTCACCCGGCAGCCGCTTGGGGTACAGGTCGGTGGCCAGCATCACTTGCATGCGGTGGCTCATGTAGTTGGGCGCCAGGGTCAGCTCCACCAGCGGCTCGATACGATGGGCACCAAAGCCACACTCTTCCATCAGCTCTCGGTTGGCCGCGGTGACGATGTCCTCGCCCGGGTCCACCAGCCCCTTGGGCAGCGTCAGCACATAGTCTTCGATACCTGCGGCATATTCGCGAATCAGCAGCACGTGCTCCGGGTCGGGCAGGGCGACGATCATTACCGCACCGTAGCCCCGGCCCGTGCCACCCAGACGTTCGAAGGTACGTTCGGCACCGTTGGAAAAGCGCAGCTCCATCTCTTCAATGCGAAACAGGCGGCTCTCGGCGACGGTGCGCTGCGCCACAATCCTGGGTTTTTGCAAGGGCGACTCGCTCATGGTGGCTTCCTTGTGAAATGGTGGGTGACATGCGGCCACGGCATCGATTGGTTACACTACCACGTCATTTTCTTCCGCGGCTCTTCCGCGACCCCCGCGAGGAATTTCATGATCGACTGGCGCGCCATCGATACCGTTCTGCTGGACATGGACGGCACCCTGCTGGATCTGCATTTCGACAGTCACTTCTGGCTCGAGCATCTGCCGCGGCGCTATGTGGAGCTGCATCAGCTCGATGAGGCGACCCAGGAAGTGGTCCGTTCGCGGATCATCCGAGAGCAGGGCACGCTGAACTGGTACAGCCTGGCCTACTGGAGCCGGGAACTGAAGGTGGACATCCCGGCGCTCAAGCGTGAGGTTCAGCACCTGATCGGCCTGCGCGGTGACTCGCTGGACTTTCTCAAGTGGCTCAAGCGCGCTCATCCCAGGGTCGTGCTGGCGACCAATGCCGACCGCGAGAGCCTGGCATTGAAACTGCCGCTGACCGGCCTTGACCCCTATCTGGACGCCATCGTGTCTTCTGAGGATCTGGGCATGCCCAAGGAAGAGCAGGGCTTCTGGTCCGGGCTGCAGAAAATCGAACCTTTCGACCCGGCACGTACCCTGTTTATCGATGACAACGCCGCGGTGCTCGAGAGCGCACGAGAGTTCGGTATTCGCCATCTGCTGGGCATCAAGCAGCCCGACAGCACGCGTCCCGAAAAGGTGTTCGAGAACTTTCTGGCGCTGGAGCGGTTCGGTGCGCTGCTGCCGGAAGACTTTCCGCCGACAGGAGGTGTTCATGAGTAGTGTTCGGCTCGACAAGTGGCTGTGGGCGGCGCGTTTCTTCAAGACGCGGGCGCTTGCCAAGAAGGCCATCGACGGTGGCAAGGTGCATTACAACGGTGCCCGGGCCAAGACCAGCAAGGCGGTGGAAGTCGGTGCCTTGATTCGGGTGCCCCAGGGCTGGGATATCATGGAGGTTGAGGTGCTGTCGCTGTCGGAGCAGCGCCGTGGTGCCCCCGAGGCCCGTACCCTCTATCAGGAAACCACCGACAGCCAGGAGCGCCGTGCTCGCGAGGCAGAAAGTCGCCGGCTGGCCAACCAGGCCATGCGGCATCCGCTCAAGCGCCCCGACAGCCGGGATCGTCGCGAGATCAAGCGCTTCATGCGAGGCCAGGGCGAAGAGTAGCGCCTCACAGCTGCAGGTTTCCCCGTACCAGACCGTGCGCTTCAAGCAGTGCTTTTTAAACAGAGCGCTTCAAGTCATGCCATTTCATTGATCAAGACTTCAGGTTTTCCAATGACCGACCAGATTCAGCGTTTTCTTTTCGAGCGTACCAATGTACGCGGCGAGATTGTCAACCTCGCGAAGGCTCACCTCGAGGTGATGGAGCGCCACGACTATCCTCGGGCCGTGACCCGTCAGCTCGGCGAGCTGCTGGCCGCCGTGGCGCTGCTGACCGAGACCGTCAAGCTTGATGGCACCCTGAGCATCGAGGTGCGCGGCCAGGGTGCGGTGACCATGATGATGGCAGAATCCAACCCCGGCGGTGAGCTGCGGGCCATCGCGCGGCTGGACGAGGCGGCGGCCTTGCCAGATGACGACGCCAGCTTTACCGAGCTGTTCGGCGCCGGACGTATCACCATCACGCTGGACCCCAAGGGCGGGCGACGCTACCAGGGCATCGTGGCGCTGGGGCGCGATAGCCTGGCTGGCTGCCTGGAAGATTACTTTGCTCAGTCTGAACAGCTGCCTACTCGGCTATGGTTGGCGGCCGACAGCGAGCACAGCGCGGGCCTGCTGCTGCAGCGTCTGCCCGATGAATCGCTCAACCAGGATGATGATGCCTGGGAGCGCAGCGTGATGCTGGCCGAGACGCTGAGCGCCGACGAAATGCTGGAAGTGGGGCCCGAGGAAGTGCTGCGCCGCCTGTATCATGAAGAAAGCGTGCGCATCTTCGCGCCCAAGGCGCTGCGCTTTGGTTGCACCTGCTCGCGGGAGCGTATCGCCGGTGCCTTGCTGTCGCTGGGTGGCCAAGAGCTGCGCGATATTCTGGCTGAACAGGGCAGCATCGAGACCCAGTGCCACTTCTGCCATACCCGCTACAGCTTTGCTGCCATGGAAATCGAGGCCCTGCTGGACGATCCTGATGGCCCGCCGCCGACCCTGCATTGATCTTGAGCGGGAGACACGTCAACAGCCCCTAGCTACGTCTGCGAACAGGCGCCGTTATTGTAATAAAACTACATGATTTTCCACGAAATGCGGCGTTCCACGCAGCGACAATCTTTGCGATAATGCGCGCCATTCATCCGAGTGCGAGCGGTGCTGAACGAAACGGATCGCGGTTTGCGGAGCTCGCAGGGTTATCGATCCGCCGTCACCCACGCAAGGTAAACGTAGAGAATGGCCCAAGGCCCAGGAATCGACATGAACATGACTCAAGCAGCTCCCAGAGCGGCCCAAGCGACCGCCCACGTCAACCTCAGCAGCGCAGAGCTGATCGAGCGTGCCGTCGCCAAAGGTGAAGGCCGTCTGGCAGCCCAAGGAGCTCTGGTAGTGAAAACCGGTGAGCGCACCGGACGCTCGCCCAAGGATCGCTTCATTGTCGATGAGCCTTCCACTCGCGAGGAAATTGACTGGGGCAGCGTCAATCGCCCCTTCGCTGCCGACAGGTTCGATGCCCTCTGGGCGCGCGTCGAGGAATACCTGAACGACCGCGAGCACTATGTCTCCGAGTTGCACGTCGGCAGCGATCCGACCCACTACCTGCCGGTTCGCGTCAACACCGAGACCGCCTGGCATGGCCTGTTCGGCCGCACCATGTTCGTGCGTCCCGAGGCCTATAACCCGGCGGGCAAGGACGAATGGACCATCATCAACGCGCCGTTCTTCGCCTGTGATCCGGCCCGTGACGGCACCAATTCCGACGGCTGCGTGATCCTCAACTTTGCCCAGAAGAAGGTGCTGATCGCCGGCATGCGCTACGCCGGCGAGATGAAGAAAGCCATGTTCTCGGTGCAGAACTTCCTGCTGCCGGCCTCGGATGTGCTGCCGATGCACTGCAGCGCCAACGTCGGTGAGGACGGCGAGACCACGCTGTTCTTCGGCCTCTCCGGCACCGGCAAGACCACGCTGTCTGCCGATCCCGCGCGCTTTTTGATCGGCGATGACGAGCACGGTTGGGGCGTGGGCACCGTGTTCAACATTGAAGGCGGCTGCTACGCCAAGTGCATCGACCTGTCCGAAAAGAACGAGCCGATCATCTGGAACGCCATCAGGTTCGGCACCGTGCTGGAAAACGTGGTGCTCAATGACCGTCGTGAGCCGGACTACACCGACGACAGCCTGACCCAGAACTCGCGTGCCGCCTACCCGCTGGAGCACGTCGAGAAGCGTGTGGCCGAAAATCGCGCCGGCGAGCCCAACGCCATCGTCTTTTTGACCTGCGACATGAGCGGCGTGCTGCCGCCGGTGTCGGTGCTGTCCAAGGAGGCTGCGGCCTATCATTTCCTGTCGGGCTATACCGCCAAGGTCGGCTCCACCGAAGTCGGCTCGTCCAGCAGCCTGGAAGCGACGTTCTCCACCTGCTTTGGCGCCCCGTTCTTCCCGCGTCCGGCGCGAGTCTACGCCGATCTGCTGATCAAGCGTGTGGCCGAGAAGGATGCCCAGGTGTATCTGGTCAACACTGGCTGGACCGGCGGCGTCTACGGTGAAGGCGGTTCACGTTTCTCCATTCCGACTACCCGCGCGATCATCAGCGCCATTCAGTCCGGCGTGCTGCGCAACGTCGAAACCCGCCACATTGCCGGCCTGAACCTTGCCGTGCCGACTGCCGTTCCCGGCGTCGATTCGCGCCTGCTCGACCCGCGCGAGACCTGGGAAGACAAGGCCGCCTACGATCGTCAGCTGGGCGAGCTGGTGGCCAAGTTTGTCGACAACTTCAAGATGTTCGACGGCGTCAGCGATGCTATCATCAAGGCGGGCCCAAGCCTGAGCTGAGCGCCGATTTCTCGGCGGCAGCGATGAACTCGGTGCCTGGTGACGAGTCTCAAGGGGAGCTACGGCTTCCCTTTTTTGTCTCTATCGGTTGCCCAGATCCATTAGCCCACTGCACGGAGAACGACCCATGAAGCGACGCCAATTTCTGGGGTTACTAGGTGTCGCCGGCCTGGCCGGCGTGGCACCGGGCATGGTCAGCGCCCGGCCCAAGCTGGATCTGTCGCCGGCCCCCGGGCTCGACACCCTTGAGCTGAGCGATGAACAATGGCTCGAACGGCTGGGCGAGGATCGTTACAAGATTCTACGTGAAGCGGGCACCGAGCGGGCGTTCTCCAGCCCGCTGGACAAGGAAACCCGTGACGGGGAATACCGCTGCGCGGGCTGTGATCTGCTGCTGTTTGAAAGCGACATGAAGTACGACTCCGGCACCGGCTGGCCGAGCTTTTTCACCCATGTGGAAGGCCATCTGCTGACCGAGCGCGATTTTGTGCTGCTTATCCCGCGCACCGAATACCACTGCGCGCGCTGCGGTGGTCATCAGGGGCACGTGTTCGAAGATGGCCCCGAGCCCACCGGTCTGCGCTGGTGTAACAACGGCCTGGCGCTGAAGTTTGTGCCCTCCGTTGACGCCTGACCCCGCCGCCGCTTTGCGGCGGTGTCGCGATGCATAGCATCCCTCCTACGAAAACCTGATCTGCGCCACTTTCTACTTGACGCCACCGCCCTCTGTAGGAGGGCAGCTCCGCTGCGCGACTGGCGCCGTCAGGCGCTCGGGGTTGTCGTCGGCTCAGGCTTTCAGATCAGGAAAGTCATCCTCGAAAAACTCCAGCTCGCCGCGCTGTTCGTCGACCTTGTCGGCTTCGGCCTGGCGCAGCTCGACGCGGCGAATCTTGCCCGAGATGGTCTTGGGCAGATCAGCAAATTCCAGGCGGCGGATGCGCT